>Ga0335069_10009796_pt1 | contig 13621 bp, 11 predicted proteins | sample Lox_Sample_11_FD_206714 | JGI IMG/M metagenome (GOLD analysis project Ga0335069, IMG submission 206714) | Soil microbial communities from Loxahatchee National Wildlife Refuge, Florida, United States - Lox_Sample_1.1 | ecosystem: Environmental > Terrestrial > Soil > Wetlands | place: USA... | reverse complement strand
TCCTGGTGCGGCACGCCCCCCGCAAGGGGGGAGCGCACCTTCCGATACGGCTCCGATTGAACCTCATCTCATCCTCTTGGTCAGAGAACGGGCCGGCAGACACCAGCCCCATTACGAGGCAGCCATGCTGATCGCCTTCAAGCTCAAGCTGGCGCTTGCCTGCGCGGCCGGACTCGCCGGACCGCTTGCGGTCGCGCCGTTGTTGTCCGACCTGCCCCGCCGTGATGCCGCCGTAAGCGAGCAGTCCATCGTCGAGGTAAAACCCGGGACGATGTCCTACCGCGTCGCCGGCGATTTCACGCGGTCGGGCAAATCAGCGGAAGCGCCGCTCGCCACGCTGCGCCAAATCCTTCCGCTCGCGATCATGGCGCATCAGGTCTCCGCCGCCGATTATCAGGCCTGCGTCGACGACGGCGTCTGCCATGCCTTCGACCGCGGCGTCGTGGTCGCGCTCGACCGGCCGGCGGTGCAGGTCAGCTTCCATGACGCGCAGGCCTACGCGATCTGGCTGTCACGCCGCACCGGTGAGAGTTGGCGGCTGCCGACCGACGAAGAATGGGCTTTTGCCGCCGGCAGCAAATTTGCCGATGACGGCCTGCCCGCCGACAGCGATCCGTCAAAACGCTGGCTCGCCCGCTACGCCCGCGAGGCCGCCGACGACGAGGACACCACGACGCGCGCCTTCGGCACGTTCGGCGCCAATGAGAACGGCCTGCTCGACCTCTCCGGCAATGTCTGGGAATGGACCACGACCTGCTTCGTGCGCGCCGCGCTCGACAATGCCGGGGCGACCATGAAACAGACCCAAAATTGCGGCGTCCGCGTCGCCGAGGGCGCGCACCGCGCCTATGTCACCGATTTCATCCGCGACGCCCGCGCCGGCGGCTGCGCATCCGGCACGCCGCCGACCAATCTCGGCTTCCGCCTGGTGCGCGAGCCAAAATCGTTCCTCGGCCGCATCGCATCCGCCTTCGGACGGACCAGCATCGGCACGACCGTCGCACGGTCATGAGACGTCAACGCCGGCGGCGTGCCGGACGTCCGCCACCTGCGCAGGGGTCGACGATGATGCGACAGCGGCAGGAGCGGCCGGCAACTCCGGCGAGACCAGCAGGCGAATCTTCTTCTCCTTGCATTTTTCGCCGAGTTCCTGCCCGCTGCCATAGGCAATGATCGTGTCGGTGTAGCCGAGGCACGCCAGCCGATAGATCAGTTGCTGCGACAACAGGCCCTGAAAATAGCCGGCATGCACGTTCGGCCGCTGGGTGAACAGGTAGACGAACAGCAGGTGCAGATGCGCATGCCAGGGCACCCGCGCATGTTCGTCATTGCGCTTGTACCAGTTCGCAAAAGTCAGCAGCGGGCGCGCCGGCTTGATCGGCTCGTCCGGGTCCGACCAGTCGGTCCAGTCGTCGGTATAGTCGGTGCAATCGAAATAGGTGAAGCGCTCGGGCAGCAGCACCGCAGGCTTTGGCACCGTCGGCGAGCCGATCCCGCGCTGCCTTTGCCTGGTTGCGTCCACGAGTGCATCGTAGAGCTGTTGCAGCGTCAGGCGTCCGATGCGCAAGCGCTTCAGGATGTCCGCGCGCGGCACGTTGGTCGGGCCGAAATCCCGTGACAGGATCTCGACATTGCCGAGCCGGAAGCCGTGATTCCGGCTCTTGGTCGGAAACACAAAATAATTCGCGAGCGTCGAGATCTGGCGCAGCACCTCGTCGCCTTCGCTGCTGAACAGATAGGCCTCGTCGAACCGCACCAGTGCCGAGGCGAGAAAATTGCTGCGGTTGGTCAGAAGCGTCTCCGCCGGGATGTCCGGTGAGGCGAGCACGAAGCGCTTGAGCTGGAACACATGACCGATGTTGGGCGACGCCAGGCCTGGATCGGCCGCCGCACCGTAAGCCTCGATGCGGCTGCGCCCGTCCACGAAGACGTCCGACAGCACGCGGATGGTGTTGGTCACGACGAAGCCGCCCATGCTGTGCCCGATGAAGGACAGCTGGATGTCGTTGCTTGCCTGCTTGCTCTGCCTGATCTCGCCGACCTTGCCGTCGATCACGCGGATGATGTGAACGAGATCGGGAACGCCGAAATTGGTCGCGCGATAGGTGTCGCGGAAATACACGATGACGCGCAGCAGCGCCGCGGTCAGCACGAGGCCGATCAGCGTCAGCCCGGCCAAGGTGACGATGTGACCGCCGGCCGACAACCATCCAGCGGGCGGCCAGGGCGCCAGACCGAACAGGAGAAGCCCCACGACCGCGATGATGCCACCGACGCTCAGCAGCCAGGTCGGAAAGGTCGGCAGCGCATCCCAGGTGCCATGCCACGGCTCGCCCATGCTTTCCGACGGCCAGCGATAGCCGATGCAGACCAGGCCCTTGCGCCCATTGATCGCGGCGTCGCGCTCGATCGCCATCGCGGCGCCGGTGTACATGTTCAGCACGGCCGGCTCGGGATTGTTGAAGCCGTGCACCATCACCACGAGATTGGGGTCGGGCCCGGCCGCAAGCGTCGCGGCGATCTCCTGCACCGCCTGCTCCGGGTGAATTTCCGTCAGGTATTTTCGGTATTGCGGCGGCAGGTCCGGCAGCGGCCCGGTGTCATCGACGTTGTCGGGCGCCGTGCTCTCGATGAAGTAGGTGGGTGTCGCAAGGTTTGCCTTGTAGGCCCGGAAAAACTCCATGACTCCCACCTCCCCGCAGACGCCACGGCACCCCGCTAGGCTATGAGCGGCGGAAGCACTTTACAAGCTTTGGTTGTTCTTCAGGCCGAAGCCGCGTCCGCCGGCTCGAGGAAGCCGGCGATCGCCGCGAGGAACAGCGCGGGCGCCTGCAGCTGCGGGACATGCGCGCAGCCGGGAATGATCTTGAGCCGCGCATCGGGCAGGCCGGCGGCCAGTTCATGGGACATCGCCGGCGGCGTCGCCTCATCCTGCTCGCCGACCAGGACGAGCACGGGCACCTTCACCCCAGAGAGCTCTGCCCGCAGATCCAGGCTTGCAAGTGCTTCGCATGCGGCGCGAAAGACCTCGGGATCGGTGCGCAGAAACGCCGCGCGGCGCTCGCCCATCAGGTCGGAATGGGTCGTCTGAAACTCCGGAGCAAACAGCCTGTTCATCGCGACGTCGGCGATGGCCGCGATCCCCTTCGCCCGGGACACCGCGGCCATGGTGCGGAACGCCTCGCGCCCGGCTTCCGAAAAGGCCGCCCCGGAATCGGCGAGAATCAGCCGCATCGCGACGGCGGGATGCCGGATCGCCATCTGCAGCGCGACGAAACCGCCATAGCCGTTTCCGAGCACGGCGGCGCCGGCGCCGCCCGCAACCTCGGTGACGAGTTGCGCCATCCGGTCGGCGACCGCGGCAAGGCCGCCATCCACGGCGCGGGAACGGCCAAACCCCGGCAGCTCCGGCACGATGACCCGACACGCGCCCGCAAGCGGCGCCACGACGGCATCAAAGCTCGCACGGTCGGACAGCAGCGAATGCAACAGGACCAGCGGCGGCCCCTGCCCTGTCTCGGCCGCATTCACGGTCCCCTCCACGAACAGCCGGTCCATCGGCTCTCCTCTTCCAGATGCCGGCACGCGCCCGGCCGCGGGATTGATAGATGAAACCGCCGATAATTCAAGCCTTCGTGGCTTGACGTGATATTTCACGACTGGAATAAATGGGCTCCAACAGGAGCCAGTTTGATGCTTCTCCGTGATAATATCTATGATCGGCTGCGCACTGATATTTTAAGCTGCCAGCTCGCGCCCGGCGATGACATGCGGGAGCAGGAGCTCGCCGAGCGCTATCGGGTGAGCCGCCAGCCGGTCCGCGAGGCCTTGGCGCGGCTGGCCCGCGAGCATCTCGTCACGGTGACGCCGCGCCAGGGCTACCGCGTCAACCCGATCTCGCTCTCCGACGCGCGCGACCTGCTGCGCTTCCGCCTCGCGCTCGAGCCGGCCTGCGTGGCGGAGGCCATCAACGACGCCGGTGATGACGTTCTCAAGACGCTGGACCAGTTCCGGCGCTTTTCCGGCGATCACGAAGCCTTCATCGCCTACAACCGCGCCTTCCACACCGCGCTGGCACGGGCCTCCGGCAATCGCCGGATGGCCGCGGCGCTGTCCGACCTGATCGGACAGGCCGATCGCCTGGTGCGCGTCAGCCTCGCCAATGTCAGGGGCCACGATCCGAAAAAGCTCGTCGCCGAGCATGTCGAGCTGATCGAGGCGATGCAGCGGCGCGACCGCCGCGCGGCGGCCCGGATCATCAAGTCGCACATCGTCCAGACCGAAAAACGCGTGCTGCCGGCGCTGAAGCGCAACGCCGTCATTGTCGAAGGGAGGGACGCGTGAACATTCCCGCAAGAGCCGACACCGTCGCCGTCGAAACGCACGGCAATTTTGTCGATGGACGCGAAATCGAAGCGGGTGGCGGCGCGATGCTCGACGTCCGCAATCCCGCAACCGGCGAGGTGATCGCGCAAATCCCGAACTCGACCGCCGAGGACGTCGATGTCGCGATGAAAAGTGCCCGCGCTGCGTTCGATAGCAGGGAATGGGGCGGCGGCCTGGATGTGCGCGCCCGCGCGCGGCTGGTGGGTCGGCTGGCGGATGCGTTCGAGGCCAATCTCGAACAGCTGTACCGGCTGGAGACGCTCAACAACGGACGGCCGGTCAACGAGACCCGCGCGCAGCTGTCGCGACTGCCGGATTTCTTCCGCTATTTCGCAGGCCTTGCGCTGGCACGCCGCGACGCGGTGATCCCGGTCGAGGGGTCCTATCTCAACTACACGCTGCGCACGCCGATCGGCATCGTCGCCAACTGCACGCCGTTCAACCATCCGCTGATGATTTTGTGCAAGTCGCTCGCCGCGGTGCTGGCGTCAGGCTGCGTCACCGTGGTGAAGCCGTCGGAATACACCCCGTTGACGACGCTCAGGCTGGCAAGAATCTTCACCGAGGCCGGCCTGCCGCCGGGCGTGTTCAACGTCGTCAACGGGCTCGGCCAGAGCGCGGGAAAAATGCTCGCCGAGCATGGCGACATCAACAAGCTGGTCCTGACCGGCGGTACCGAGGCCGGCCGCATCGCAGGCTCGGCGGCGGCAAAAGTGTTCGCGCACCAGACCCTGGAACTCGGCGGCAAGACGCCGGTGATGGTGTTCGATGATTTCGACGTCGACCGCGCCGTCAACTATGCCGCGTTCGGCGCCTTCATCGGCGCAGGGCAAACCTGCGTCTGCGCCTCGCGCCACCTGGTGCAGGCCTCGATTTACGACGAATTCGTCGCCAAGCTGAAGGCGAAGACCGAAAGCATCCGCATCGGCGATCCCTTCGATCCCACAACGCAGCTCGGGCCTGTCATCTCGGCGCGGCAGCGCGACCGCGTGCTCTCCTACTCCGCCATCGGCTGCGCGGACGGCGCGCGGCTGGTCACCGGCGGCGGGGCCGCGCGCGTGGCGGGACATGACAACGGCTACTTCGTGCAGCCGACCGTGTTCGCCGACGTCACCAGCACGATGCGCATCTTTCAGGAGGAGGTGTTCGGGCCGTTCACGTCCGTGACGCCGTTCAAGGATGAGGCCGACGCCTTGCGGCTCGCCAACGATTCCCCGTTCGGCCTGGCGGCCGCGATCCGCACCCGCGACATCGCGCGCGCGCATCGCCTCGCCGCCCGCGTGAAGGCCGGCATCGTCTGGATCAACGATCATCACCGCCTCGATCCGGCCTCGCCCTGGGGCGGCGTGGCGGAGTCCGGCGTCGGCCGCGAGTTCGGCACCGAAAGCTTTGACGACCATTTCGACACCAAGAGCGTGATGGTCGCCACGCATGACCAGCCGTTCGACTGGTACCGCGACACGGCGACGCAACGGCGACTGAATTAGGGGTAACGAGTTGAGATCGAACTGCATCAGCGGCGGCGGTCGGCTCCCTCCCCCCTTGCGGGGGAGGGCTGGGGAGGGGGGTAACCCCAACTACGATTTGCGTTCGTCGCACCCCCAACCCCTCCCCGCAAGGGGGAGGGGAGCGCACCGTCCGTGCGGATAGGAAGCGAAAATCGTCGACGGGAGAACGACGAGCAACAAACAAACAGCAAAACATCAGGGGAGCAAACATATGACATCGGTCAATTCCGGCAGCCGGCTCGACCGGCTTCCGATCGGGCCATTCCATCGCCGCATCATGCTGCTGATCGGGATCGGCATGTTTTTCGACGGCTTTGACATCTATCTCGCCGGCTCCGTGCTCGGCGTGGTGCTGAAGACCGGTTTTTCGACGCTGCCGCAGAACGCGACCTTCATCTCCTTGACTTTCGTCGGCATGATGCTGGGCTCGTTCGGCACCGGTTTTCTCGGCGACCGCTTTGGGCGGCGCTTCACCTATCAGTTCAATCTCCTGGTGTTCGGCCTCGCCTCGCTCGCCGCCGCCTTTGCCCCCAACATGATGGTGCTGATCGCGTGCCGTTTCGTGATGGGCGTCGGCCTCGGCGCCGAGAACGTCGTCGGCTACGCCACCATGACCGAGTTCGTGCCCGCCCGCTCGCGCGGCAAATGGTCGGGTTTTACCACGGTCTGCGTCGTGACGGGCCTGCCGATCTCGCTGCTGATCGCCTCGCTGGTCGTGCCGCAATTCGGCTGGCGCGCGATGTTCGTCGTTGGCGGCATCGGCGCGCTGATCGTCTGGTATCTGCGCAAATCGCTGCCGGAATCGCCGCGCTGGCTGGAAGCCGTCGGGCGCACGGAAGAGGCCGAAGCGCTGATGCAGGCGATCGAGCGCGAGGCCGCGCAAGGCGCCCCGCTGCCGCCGCCCGCGGCGGCAGCGACGGTGTCAGCATCAGGCGACATCGCGACGCTATTTGCGCCGCCGCTGCTGTCCCGCATGATCGTCGGCGCGGTGTGCCTCGTCACCATCAACACGCTGCTCTACGGCTTTGTGACCTGGCTGCCGGTGTTCTTCATCAAGCAGGGCCTGTCGGTGGCAAGCTCGTTCGGCTACGCGCTGCTGATGGCCCTGGGCGCGCCGGTCGGATCGGCGATCGGCGCACTGACCGCGGACCACTGGGGCCGAAAACCCACCATCATCGGCGCCTCGCTGCTGACGGTCGCGCTCGGCATCCTCTATCCCATGATCTCCGATCCCGTGCTGCTGCCGGCGGTCGGTTTTGCGCTGACCGTGCCGATCTACGTGCTGGTGGCGCTGCTGTTCGGCATCTACATCCCCGAACTGTTCCCGACCGAGGTGCGGATGCGCGCCTCCGGCCTCGTCAATACGCTGGGCCGCGGCGCCACCATCGTGACGCCGTTCCTGGTGGTGATGCTGTTCGAGGCCCGCGGCGTCGCCGGCGTGATGGCGCTGATGATCGCCCTTCTGGTCGTGCAGATCATCACGGTCTTTGCGCTCGGCATCGAGCCGCGCCACCGCAGCCTGGAAGAGCTGAAGCGCGACGACACGGCGGTGCCTGTGCTCAAGGAAGCGTCGTAGCCGCGAACGCGAAGCGTAGGGTGGGCAAAGGCGCACTTGCGCCGTGCCCACCGCTGCAAATCACGCATGCGGAGAGATGGTGGGCACGGCGCTTCGCGCCTTTGCCCACCCTACGCGAGGCGCATGGCTCACGCGTTCTTCAGCGCGACGCGGAATTCGGCTTCGGTCTTGGCCTTGACCTCGTCGAGCGTGACGCCGTCGGCGAGCTCGATCAGCGCCATGCCGTCATTGCCGTGCTTGTCGATGGTGAACACGGCGAGGTCCGTCACCACCATGTCGACCACCCGCTCGCCGGTCAAAGGCAGCGTGCATTGCTTCAGCAGCTTCGCACCGTCCTTGGCGGAATGCTCCATCACCACGACGACGCGCTTGACGCCGGCGACGAGATCCATCGCGCCGCCCATGCCCTTGACCATCTTGCCCGGGATCATCCAGTTGGCGAGATCGCCGTTCTGGGCCACCTGCATCGCGCCGAGGATCGACAGATCGATATGGCCGCCGCGCACCATCGCGAAGGAATCGGCCGAGGAGAAATAGCTGGTGGACGGCAGCTCGGTCACCGTCTGCTTGCCGGCATTGATGAGGTCGGGGTCTTCCTCGCCCTCGTAAGGGAACGGCCCCATGCCGAGCATGCCGTTCTCGCTCTGCAGCTGAACGTCCACGCCGCTCGGGATGTAGTTCGAGACCAGCGTCGGGATGCCGATGCCGAGATTGACGTAAAAGCCGTCGCGCAGCTCCCTGGCGGCACGGGCGGCCATCTGTTCGCGGGTCCAGGCCATCAGACTTCCTCTCCGGTTGCGGCGGCGGATTCGCGCTTGCGGGTGGTGCGCTGTTCGATGCGCTTCAGCGCGGTGCCGACCTGAACGATACGCTGCACGAAGATGCCGGGCGTGTGGATGTGATCGGGGTCGATCTGACCGGCCGGCAGCAGATGCTCGACCTCGGCCACCGTCACCTTCGCAGCGGTCGCCATCATCGGATTGAAATTGCGCGCGGTCTTGCGGAACACGAGGTTGCCCGCGGTATCGCCCTTCCAGGCATGGACGATGGCGAGATCGGCGAACAGGCCGCGCTCCATCAAGAACTTCTCGCCGTCGAACTCGCGCACCTCCTTGCCCTCGGCCACCAGCGTACCGACACCGGTCTTGGTGAAGAACGCCGGAATGCCGGCGCCGCCGGCGCGGATGCGCTCGGCCAGCGTGCCTTGCGGGCAGAACTCGAGTTCCAGCTCGCCGGCAAGATATTGCTGGGCGAACAGCTTGTTCTCGCCGACATAGGACGAGATCATCTTCTTGATCTGCCGCGTCTCCAGCAGCCGGCTGAGCCCGATGCCGTCGACGCCGGCATTGTTGGAGACGACGGTGAGATTCTTCACGCCGGCATCGCGGATCGCATCCGAGAGCGTTTCCGCGATACCGCAGAGCCCAAAACCGCCGGACATGATCATCATGCCGTCCTTCAGGAGGCCCGCGAGGGCCGATTTGGCGTCGGGATAAACCTTGTTCATATGGCTTGAGACCTGATGAAGCTGCGGCATGAAGAAAAAGGGCTCGCAACGGCCCCCTTTCTCGAATTATTAGGCGAAATCTTCGCAGTGCGTCAATGATGGGGCGTCCCCCTCTTTGGTCCTGCCATTGCCCGCCCGCAATGCGCGTTGGCGGGCATTTGCGACAAATCCCTGCGACCGATCCGCTCAGCAACTTGCTGCAACCAAAGCTGGCCTTGAAAGCGTCAAGAAAACCCTGCAAGTTGTGAGGGTTGGCATGGGTGGGCGCGCCCTGCCCACGACCATTCATCAGCGACTGGGCGACACATCAACCCGATCAGGATCAACGCATTGACGACCGCCCAAGGAATGAAACGCCTGGGGACGCCGATTGCGGCATTGCTTGGCGTGCTGCTGATCGCCCTGATCATCACCTCCTGGCTGATCAACCGCGACGCGTTGCGTCAGGCGGTGGCCGCCCAGATTCGCAGCGTCACGGGGCTCGAGCTCGTCACCCGGGGCGAGATCGACATTTCCGTGTTTCCCGGAAGCTATGTGTCGTTTCACGATGTCGGCCTGAAGGATGGCGGCGCCGATCCGGCGCTCAAGGTCGACGTGCTCACGGCCAATCTGCGGCTGCTGCCGCTCTTGCTGCAGCGGTTCGAGATCGCCGACGTGATGATGCTGCGCCCGCAGATCCATATCGTGCGCGAGGCCGACGGCGACAGCAACTGGACGCCGTTCCTGCAGACCATCGCCCGCACCATGAAGCCCGGCGCCGACAGCCAGGTGTCGTTCTCCGAAATCCGCATCCAGGACGGTATCGTCACCTATCAGGATGAGGCCAGTCATACGTCCGAGAAGCTCGACGATCTCGACCTCTCGCTGGCCTGGCCCTCGATCTCGCGCTCGTTCGCCGCGACCGGCGAATTCGACTGGCGCGGCCAGCGCGTCGACACGTCCATCAGTGTGTCCGACTTTGTCGCCGCGCTGTCGGGCGACCGCTCCGGCCTGAAAGCCCGGCTCTCGAGCACGCCGCTGAAACTCGCCTTCGACGGCACCGTCGCCAACCGCACCAGTGCGATGATGGAAGGCACGCTGACGGTCGACAGCCCGTCGCTGCGCAACGCCCTGCAATGGACCGGCCAGCCGCCGCCCGGCAGCGGCGGCTTCGGCCGCTTTGCGCTGAAGGCGCGCGCCAACGTGGTCGGCGCCTCGATCGCGCTGACCAATGTCAATGTCGAGCTCGACGGCAATGTCGCCGAGGGCGTGATGACCTATGCCAATAATGGCCGGCAGACGCTGCAGGCGACTCTGGCGGCGGATGCGCTCGACTTCTCGCCCTACATCTCGACCATCCGCCTGCTCGCCAGCGGCGCCCGCGACTGGAACCGCCAGATGTTCGACCTCAACGCGCTGTCGAGCACCGATCTCGACATGCGCCTGTCGGCGGCCCGCGTCACGGTTGGCGGCTCGCGACTGGGGCGCACCGCATTCGGCGCCAATCTGCGCGGCGGCGCGCTGGCCTTGAGCGTCGGCGAGGCCCAGGTCTATGGCGGCGTCGCCCGCGGCTCGCTCGCCATCGCCCGCGCCGACAATGCCGCCGAGGTGAAGGCGCAGTTCCAGCTCACCGATGCCGACCTGCAGGCTTTTGCCAGCGAGATGTTCGGCATGTCAAAGCTGTCGGGACGCGGCAACGTCAATGTCTCGCTGGTGGCGTCGGGCTCGTCCCCGTTCGGGCTTGCGCAATCGCTGAGCGGCACCGCGAGCCTCAGCGGCCACGACGGTGCGATCGCGGGCTTCAACGTCGAGCAATTGCTCAGACGGCTGCAGCGCAGTCCGCTGTCCGGCGGCGGCAATTTTCGCAACGGCTCGACACCCTACGACAACCTGACGGTCGCGGTGAAATTTTCCGACGGCCTCGCCACCGCCGAGGACATCCGCATCGAAGGCCCGACCACGCGCGTCACCCTGACCGGCACGGCATCGGTGCCGACGCGCGAATACGACCTCAAGGGCACGGCCGGCCTGACGCAGCCGGGCAACAGCGAACCCGGCTTCGAACTGCCCTTCGTGGTGCAGGGTCCCTGGGACGATCCGCTGGTGTTTCCCGACCCGGAAAGCCTGATCCGCCGCTCGCCCGCCTCCGCGCCGCTGCTCGATGCGGTCAAGGACAAGAAGACCCGCGATGCCGTCAACTCGCTGATCGAGCGCTTTACCGGCCAGAAGATCACGATCCCCGACACCACGGCCGCATCGCCCGCCAGCGCGCCGGCGACTGGCGATTCCGCGAAGCAGAACTGACGAACGCTCGTTTCGGCGCTATTTCGCCGCTCGCCTTGCCTCTATCGGCGTACCAAGCCCAAAAGTGCCTGGCGCAAGGGCGCGCCAGCACTCTCTGCCTGCTCCGGCGCTGACAAAAGCCGATATTGGCCAGCTTGTTACAGTCTGCACAAAGCCGCAACTTGCGCATTTCACGCAAAATACGTATATTCTACCCGATCCAGAGGACATATCGATATGGTTGATACCGTCCCAGCTTCCGAGTTCACCCGCAACTTTGGCCGCTACCGCATGCTCGCACAGCGCGAGGCCGTCGCGGTGTCAAGCCACGGATCGATCACCGGCTATTTCGTTGCGCCTGACGAGTACGAGGAATTCCGTCGTTTCAAGGAGCGGCGCCGTAGCTTTGCGACAGCCGATCTCTCCGACGAGCGGGCTCAAGCGATCAGTTCCTCGCGCATGGACGAGAGACATGCGCATCTCGACTCGCTGCTTGAACCGAAATAGCGCGAGCGCGTGCCGATACCCGCACCCGAACCGGGTCTCGTCATATCCTATGCCTATTTGTGGCACCACGAGCACCAATCAGGACGGGACGAAGGGCGCAAAGATCGTCCGTGCGTGACCGTGCTGGCCGTCGAACGACCAACCCGCGAATGAAGCAACGATCGTTGTCGTCCTTCCGATCACGCATACGCCTCCCGTCGATCCCGCCCGCGCGGTCGAAATTCCCATCCCGGTCAAGCGCCATCTCGGACTGGATGACGAGCGTTCGTGGATCGTCGTTGCGGAGGGCAACGAATTCGAATGGCCCGGCTATGACATCCGGAAGATCGGCCGTAGTGACCGTTACGATTACGGCTTCCTGCCGCCGCGATTGTTTAATCGGGTCATCGAAGCCTTCACCGCATGGCATCGCATGCACAAGGTAAAGCTAACCTCGCGCGCGTGAAAACGCGCTCATCGATGCCCCCTCCGGCGGATCGGCGTGGAAAGCCCGACATTGGGCTTGCGCGCGACGACGCTCCTCCGTTCAATACGGACTCTCGGAGATACCGATGTCTTCAGATCCGAATCCGAAATGGCGCGTACGAATAGCCTTTCTGTTGCTCGTCGCTATCTTCGCGGTTGGGATCTATTTTTCCGGCCAGCTTGCCAAGCTCCAGGAAGGCATGGCGGTTCGCCAGAACCGGACGGCATCACAAGCCGCCGACGCAAGGCAGCCAAGCGAACCTGTCAAGCCGCGCGCCGAAGAAAAATTCCCTCTGCTGCTCGCCACCGCGAACAAGGCGGCGGATGAGACCGATGCAGCCATCGAAAACCTGACCAATGAGATTGCGCCGCCGGGCATCTGGAAGGGCATCGCGTTCTTTGGCACCGCAGGCCCGAGCGATTTCGAGGCCCTTCGACGCGATCTGAAAACCGCGGAAACCAACGCGACGACGTTTCTGCCGCGCTACGTCGCGATCGTCAAAGCCGAGCACGACAGTCTGGACCAATATGCGCGCGCCAATGTCGACAGAAGCACCGCCGCCAGGTTTTCGGCGAGCCTCGACAAGCGACAATCCGCCATCACGGATTTTGCATCACGGATGTTGTCGGCGCGCGCCGACTATTATCGCGCCTATGGGACTTATGTCGCGTTCCTGGCCCGCGAGTACGGCGCCTTCAAGGTCGACAAGGGTCAGTTCGTCTTCCCGCTTCAATTCACCTACGACCGCTACAATGGCGTGGCGCGCGCTATGACGGCCGCCGCAAACCGGGTCGGCGAACTCGACCAGGAGGGAAAAGCCATGCTGGCCTCGCAGCGGGAGCAATTGACGCAGTCGATCAGCGGCAAATGACGCGGGAGCGATCCCGCGGATATCGCCTGGTTTTCGACCTAAACTCTGAACCCGATACAAACGCAAGAAGTCAGGCCGGCGAACCCGAGGGGGCGCGGTCAATCTGCGTGACTCATGATGTCCCGCACCGCATCGATCATCGGCGTTTGATCGACGTTGATGAATCCCACCGTCGGTCTATCGAGGTCCTGGATCAGCAGGATCAAACCGGAGACCACCGCCGCCATGAGGTAGACTGGAACACGCAGACTTCGTGCCTGAAGGCGGTTTGCGTAGCCGACAAAAAGGAAGGCGACCGCACCGATGCCATAGAGCGCCCAGAAGACGGCGTTCGGAACGCCGCTCTCCAACGCGAAGGTGTGCCTGCCCTGGCTGTCCAGCATTTCGTTGACCGCCTGGACGAACACGCCAACGGGCACAATACCCTTTTCCGTCTCAGCCACTCTCTTCGTCGCCAACCAGAGCGCTTCACGAATCTGGTTTGAGCGGTCATTCGCAACTCTTGCTTTCTCGCCAGACGATGCATTCTGAATGACCG
>Ga0335069_10009795_pt1 | contig 13621 bp, 10 predicted proteins | sample Lox_Sample_11_FD_206714 | JGI IMG/M metagenome (GOLD analysis project Ga0335069, IMG submission 206714) | Soil microbial communities from Loxahatchee National Wildlife Refuge, Florida, United States - Lox_Sample_1.1 | ecosystem: Environmental > Terrestrial > Soil > Wetlands | place: USA... | reverse complement strand
AACATGATTAACAACTGGGTAGGCGCGTCGGTGCACATGCACCCTGACTTCGGCACGGACCCAACGTATGGCATTCCTTTTGTAGTGGTGACCGGATCACAGAGCCTGGTGAATGTGAACCTGGGGGCATATCCGGACGAGAGCGATCCGGGACCGATGCCGGTGCCGTCGAGTGCGCCGGTAGAAGGCGGGGCGGGAAGCGGCGGAGACCAGCATGTTCTGGTTCTGGATAACGGAAATTGCTTTCTTTATGAGCTGTACAACGCGTCGGCCAACAGTGATGGAACATGGAATGCGGATTCGACGGCGGTGTGGGACCTGCTGGGCAATGAGCAACGGCCCTACACGTGGACGTCGGCCGACGCGGCCGGCTTGCCGATCCTGCCGGGGCTGGTGAAGTACGACGAAGCGGCTTCGGGGACGATCTCGCATGCGTTCCGGTTCACGTTGCCGCGAACGTCAGCGTCGTTCACGCCGCCGGCATCGCACTGGGCAGCGAACACGTCGGACATGACGGCGCCGCCGATGGGCATGCGGCTGCGGCTGAAGTCGAGCTACGACATCTCCGGCTACTCGGCGCAGATGCAGACCATTCTGAAAGCCATGCAGAAATACGGATTGATTCTGGCGGACAACGGCAGTTCGCTCTACGTGACGGGCGCCTCGGACAGCCGCTGGGGCAGCGACCTGGAGTCGCTGAAGAATGTGCCGGCGACGGCCTTTGAAGTCGTGAAAATGGATCCGGTGTACACGTCGGCGAATGTGCCTAGCGGGGCGTCGCCGACGATCAGTTCTTTCAGCGCGTCGCCGAGCCAGGTATCGTCGGGCGGAACGGTGACGTTGTCGTGGACGGTGAGCAACGCATCGTACGTGATTGTTTCGCCGGGAGCAGGAGCGGTGAGGGGTACGAGCGTGAAGGTGAATCCGTCGGCCACGACAACATACACGTTGTATGCGACGAATGCGTATGGCAGGACCACGGCTATGGTCCAGGTAACGGTGCAGTAGGAATGAAGCGTTAGGCCCCGGGCTTCCTGATCTCTCGATCACGACGTTCCCAGGTTAGCGCACCGAACGAGCGCGAACCTGGGGCACACCCTCAGAGTGCTGACGAGCAATTATTTCTGCTCGTCGCCTTCTTTCTTTTCTTCCTTAGGCAGATCGGCTTTCTGGTTGGAGAGCCAGCGGACGTAGTTCACCATATCCCAAATGAGTTTTGGATTGCCGCGATCGCCCTCGGGGGGCATCTGCCCGCGGCCGTTCTTGATGATGTAGAACAGTTCGCCATCGGTGCGATTCTTGAGTGCGCCGGGACTGGTGAAGTCGGTGATGGCGAGCTTCATGTCGGTGGCGACGTCGCCTTTGCCGTCGCCGGTCTTGCCGTGGCACATGGCGCAGTCATAGCCATATTGCTTCTTGCCGCGGGCCACGGAGTCGGCGGTCATCTTGATCGGGTTGGGCTTCTGCACGGCCTCCTGCGGGATGGCAGCGGCGAGCGATCCAGCGGACTTATCGGGTGGGGGAGTCTGTTGGGCAAGGGTGAGTGTAGCGAAGAACACCAAAGCCAGACCTGAAAGGAACGGCTTGAACATGGCGGCCTCCAAAAAGCTGCGGAATGTGGATGGCGAGCGGCGATCCACATTGGGGCGAACTCGGGCAGGTACCCCGCCGAGCGCCGCTCCAACGAGAGCAGTTTGGCACCGATTTGGGCAATCTGTCAGTGATCCCGGTTACAAAGTGGGAACGCTCGGATGCCTGCCGACCGTTACCAACTGGAGATTTCAGGGCGCGGAGCAGGGTGAAGCGAGTGCCAAGCACCGTTTTCGGCTGTTTTATCATCTGAACAAGTACAGCACGGGCGACGGGCCCAAAGGTAACCTTTGGGCCGGAGGGACGTCACTTAAGTGTATGGATTTGCGTGGTATACTGCGCAAATCGGTCGGGATTCGGGGCTCTCCGTCCCACAACAGAAGGAACCTTCAAGATGGCTGGTAGTACACGTCGCTCGCTTTTCCTGGTAGTGATCATTCTTCTCACCTGTGGCTTTCTAGGTTTGCTATATGCGCAGCGGAGCGCGCCGCAAGCGGTAGGCAGCGACTCCGATGTGAAAGACAGCCTGAAGCAGTTCACGCAGGTGTACCAGACCATCGAAGACAATTACGCGGAGCCGGTGAATCCCGACAAGGCGATTTATAACGGTGCGATTCCCGGCATGCTGCACGCGCTCGATCCGCACTCGAACTTCTTCGATCCGAAATCCTATTCCCTGCTGCGCGAAGAGCAGCGCGGCAAGTACTACGGCGTCGGCATGACGGTGGGGCCGCGGAATAATAAGGTGATCGTGATTTTCCCGTTTGTGGGGACGCCGGCGTACAAGGCGGGCATTCACCCGGGAGACGTGATCATCGCGGTCGACGGCAAGTCGACGGACAACATGAGCACCTCCGATGTGGCCGACCTGCTGAAAGGCCCGAAGGGCACGACGGTGCACATCACGATTTTGCGCGAAGGCGTGGAGAAGCCGATGGACTTCAGCCTGGTGCGCGACGAGATTCCGCGCAACAGCGTCGATCTCGCCTTCCTGATCAAGCCCGGTATCGGCTACATCCATATCACAGGCTTCCAGGAGACGACCGAGCATGAAGTTTCGGAAGCGCTCGACAAATTCGGCGATCTGAAGGGGTTGATCCTCGACCTGCGCCAGAACCCGGGCGGATTGCTGAGCGAGGGCGTGGGCGTAGCGGACAAGTTCCTGAAAAAGGGACAAGTGATCGTTTCGCACCACGGGCGCTCGTCGCCGGAGAAGCGCTACGTGGCGACGCACGGGAATGGCGGCCATGAGTATCCGATGGTCGTACTGGTCAATAAAGGAACGGCGTCAGCGGCGGAGATCGTGGCAGGCGCGATCCAGGACCACGACCGCGGGCTGATCATCGGCGAGACGACGTTCGGAAAAGGACTGGTGCAGACGGTCTATCCGCTGTCGGAAAACACCGGACTGGCGCTGACCACGGCGCGCTACTACACGCCGAGTGGACGTCTAATTCAGCGGGACTATTCGAACATCTCGCTGTACGACTATTACTACAACCGCGATAGCGATTCGAATAATGCGGGACACGAAGTGAAGCTGACCGACAGCGGCCGGACGGTGTATGGCGGTGGCGGCATCACGCCGGATGTGGCGGTGCCTCCGTTGAAGTCGAACCGCTTCCAGGACACGCTGCTGCAGCACTATGCGTTCTTCAACTTCGCGAAGCGCTACGTGGTCAAGAACAAGGTGACGCCGAGCTTTGAAGTCGACGATCCGATCATGCAGGAGTTCCGCAAGTTCCTCGACGAGGAGAAGATTCCCTACACCGAGGCGGAACTGATCGAAAACAATGATTGGGTCCGGTACAACATCAAGAGCGAGATCTTTACCGACCAGTTCGGGCAGGATAAAGGCCTGGAAGTGCGGGCGGAGAATGATCCGCTGGTGCTGAAGGCGCTCGACCTGATGGGACAGGCGAAGCAACTTGCCGAGCATGCCCGGCAGGTCGTGGCGGAGAAAAGCACGGCGCACGCATTGCCGCGCTAGACGAATCTGATGGAGGGAAGGCCCGGCGGCTCGCCGGGCCTTTCGTTTTGGTTGAGGGAGTGTGCATAAGTCTCTCTGTAGATGGGATTTGGACTACGGAAGTGGGCCGCGACATGACTCTTTTTCGACACGTTCGGTGCGTTGACTTGACCTGCTATGTATGTGAAAATCCGCGCATTGGCGGGTGATTCCGTAAGGCCGCCAGAGCTTCCCTCCCTCCAATGACGGTGACTTTTCCTTCCAATGCGCATTCGGCGAGCAGATTTGGGCGCGACGCCGCAAGTTCGGCTGCATGAACCCCGGGCTGATATGGCTCCTGGCAATCTTCATCGCACTTTGGGCTGGAGTGCTGGACTGGCGATATCATCGAATTCCGAACTGGCTGACGGTCAGCGGGTGGGTGGCCGGGCTGGCGCTGAACAGTTGGCTTGGAGGCTGGCACGGCGCGAAGGGTTCCCTGCTGGGAACGCTTTTGGGGCTCGGCTTGATCTTCCCGTTCTACCTGCTGCGCGCGATGGGCGGCGGGGATTGGAAGCTGGTGGGCGCGATGGGTGGGATTCTGGGCCCCAGTGAGCTGTGGGATGTGCTGCTGATGGCGGTACTGGTGGCAGGCGTGATGGCGGTCATCCTGATCGTGGCCCGGGGCCGGGGACGGGAGACGCTGCGGAACATGGGGCACATGCTGGCATCGCTGGCGCGCATGCAGGCGCCGGGCCCGGAGGTCTCGCTGGATAATCCGAATTCGGCGAGAATTCCTTTTGGGGTTTCGGTGGCGGTGGCAGTGGTGCTGTACGGGGCGCGGGCGGCGTGGATACTGTTCAGTAAGGCGTGATTTCGATCGCATGAAGTCCTGGGTCAACATTTCGCGGCGGACGGGGCGCAACGCGGCGGCACGCCGTGGAGTTTGGGACGAGTGTGGTTCCGAGATCGCGGAGCTCGCGATGGTGTTGCCGGTGATGATGCTGGTGTTCCTGGGGATTTTCTGGATCGGGCGTTCGTACAACATCTACTCGACGGTGAACCATGCGGCGCGCGAAGGCGCACGGGTGGCGGTTGAGCCGCCGTGCGGAACGTGCGGCACGACCTGGGATTCGGCGGCGGTACTGAACGCGGTGGATAGCGCGGTCTCGAACTCGTTGCGGGCGGACCGGCTGAACCCGGCGGCTATCAAGGCCCCGAACCCGGTGCCGTCACCGCAGAATTGTCCCGGATTGACGGCGACTTGCACCGCAACTTCGCACAACATCACCGTGTGCACAAACGCCCTGGTCACACCGATCACCGCCAGCCCGCAAGAGTGCGGAGTGCTGGTCGAATTCACCTACCCTCTGGATCTGACGCCGATCCCGCTGATGAGCGCATTCGGCACGGCGCAGATCGCAGCCCGGGCGCAGATGCGGTCGGAGCAATAATGCGAACCTCGCGCTCCACCAAGACGATAAGCGGTGTCCTGCATGGGATCTGGACGTGGTTGCGCGAAGAGCGCGGCTCGCAGATTGTCGAGTTTGCGGTGACGCTTCCCTTTCTCGCGGTCATGGTGGTGGGCATTTTCGATTTCAGCCAGGCCTTCGGTTTGAAGCAGAAGCTCAGCAACGCGGCGCGCGAAGGGGCGCGCGTGGGATCGAACCAGCCGACGAACGACCTGTCGCAAGGCACACCGGCGACAGTGCAGGCGATAGCGCAGGCGGTCGGCCAGTACATGAAGACGGTCAATCTGAACGATTGCGGACTGGCGAACGGGACGGCGACGGCCGCCGCGGCAGGAAACCTGGCGTGGACCTTCACGGCGAACGGGTGCGCCTTGAACCCGGTCGTCACCATCAAGCGAGGTTTCGTGACTACGGCGACGATGTCGAGCCCGTATCCCTCGGGAACGCTGACGATCGATAACACGCAGGTGACCGTGCAGTATCCGTACCAGTGGAAGTTCGGCAACGTGATCACCTTATTGGTGCCCTCGGCCAACTACGCGGGGACGACCACGATTCAGGCAACTGCCACCATGCAGAACTTAAACTGATGACGACCATGGCTGGGCAAACGATCAAGCGCGACCGGCGCGGAGAACGGGGCGTAAGTTTCCTGCTGGTGGTGGCGGGCATCTTCTCGCTGATGGCGATGGCGGCGTTGGCGATCGATCTGGTGACCCTCTATACGGCGAAGAGCGAAGCGCAGAAAGCCGCGGATGCGGCGGCCCTGGCTGGGGCGAAGATGTACGTGGCTTCGGGCATCACTTCGGGCGAGACGATCGGAGTATGCAGCGGAGGCGCGGGAGGCACGACGCTGGCGAACGTGACGGCGGCCGCGGCAGCCGCGGCGAATACGATCCAGGGCGCGGCCGCGGCGATTTCCAATGTCGTCTGCGGAGGCACAGCAGAGAACCCGCAGATCACGGTGACTGTGCAGCGCACGAACCTGCCCACATTTTTCGGAAGGATCTTCGGGATCTACGGAACGAGCGTCAGCGCGACGGCGAAAGCGGAGGCGTTCAACAACGCGGGAGGCGGTGCTTCGGTGGTGAGTGTCGGGTCGGTGAAGCCGTGGCTGGTACCGAATTGCGATCCCGGGGTCGTCTTGCCCGGCACTCCGTGCGGAAACGGATATTTTGTCGACACGGGTGCCGGCTATGCGCTCAACGCTCCTGCCAATTATCTCGGGACGGTTGTCTCCTTCCGTCGAAACGTGGGTTCAGTGGGTCGATACTGGGGCGTCGATTTTTCGGCATCGGTCCCGGCGATTCAGGCAACGGTCTGCCCACAGACCACCTCAGGGGTTTGCTCGTCTCTTGCGTTTGGAGCCCCTCCCTACTACGTCGACAACATCGCCTGCGGCACGACCAACCAGTCATCGCAGCGTTTAAGTTGTGGTTCGACCATCACGCCGATGAGCGCGGCCCTGTTAAATACGCAGACGAGCGAAGCGACACAGTGTCTCATCCATAGCAACGGGGGTCTGCTGGGCGACGGGCAAGACGTGATCACGTCGCAAGGTGCCGGGAATCCGCCGACCATTACCCCAGGCTTCAATAATCCGAATACTGCTTTGGCGGGCGCGACCAATATCAGCCGTAGCGATTCGATTGTGACCGTACCGCTTTTCAAGTGGACTGGGATCGATCCGTGCGGCGGAGGTCCCTGCACGCCCGTGCAGGTGATTGGCTTTCTCCAGTTGGGAATCCAGGATGTCAGCGCCGGCGGCCGGTTAACTGGAGTCATCATGAACGCGGTAGGTTGCGATCCGAATAATCCGGGGACGCCGCAGATTTCTGGCGGCGGAGTTTCACCGATTCCGGTGCGGCTGATCCAATAGTTTGCCGTTTAAATCTTGCCGGCCGATGACCCGCGACGGCGAGCCGCGTTGGAGAAATCGGTCGCCCCCAAGGAGTGACCGGCCAGGGCGGCCGCGTACTCCAGGAGCACAATCAGGAAAATCTAGTTTTGTGGAGGCGGCGGTGGTGTGCCCGGATTCTGCGGGGCGCCGGCATTATTGGGCGCGCCCGTTTGCGGATTATCGACTGGTTGGACATCGCCCGGCTGAGGCTCTTCATCGGGCGGCATGTTGTTGATGTCTTCTTCCTGTGCAGGTTCGGGCTCGGGCGGCGGCTGCATGGTGCCTCGATTGCGCATGCGCGCCGTGTCCGCATAGACCGGGGTGCTGGTGTTCCCGCCCGCATTTTGCGGCATGGGAACATCGAGCGACATGCTGGTTCCCTTGTGACTCAGCAGAACGCGCTCGAGCACATTCGGATTACTGCTGGAGCCGACCAGGATGAAGTTGTACGGCGAGCCATCAAGGAGCGCGGCAAGAACGTCTTTCGGTGCGGCCGGGCCCAGCGAAGTGAAGACCTGTTCCTGCTCGGCGCCAGCGGGCACGGCGATCTCAGCGCCGGTGCGCGAGTGAATTTCGTAGAGGACCTGGGCCAGCGTTGCTTTCTCGGCAGTGATGCTCAACAGGCCGTTTTGAAAGCCGACTGTGACTTTCGGCTTCGGAGGCTCGGGAGCGGGTTCTTCCCCGGTTTCATTGCCGTTGGCGTTGACCGCGGGCGCTGCCGGCACGCCAAGTTTGATCATCACTGACTTGCCGGAGGGAAAAATCTGGTACGGAGAAGCAGCTTTCAGATCGAGCACCACGCGCGTGGTGGGGGGATGCGAAGCGAACAGGCCGACGCGCACTCCGGCGAGGTCGCCGCGACTGACGTTGAGCGCGCGCAGCTTCGGGCCGGGCGAGGCATTGGGAAAATCGAGGACGAGGCGGTCGGGCGACGTGACAACCTGGCTGCGAGGAGCGATCGGCTGGCTGGTTTGAATTTCGACTTCGACGGCGCCGTTAGCGGGCAAGAGCCGCACGCTCTGTACCTGCGCTCCCTGCGCCAGAGCAACCGGGGCGGCCACAGAAAACAGGCTTCCACAGGCGGCAGAAACCAACCACTTCCGCGCGGTCTGAGAGGGGAGCTTCATTTTTTCGGGTACAGAAGAAATTGTAGCAGTGCAGCGCAAGTTTCCCTTACTCGTAAGTCGTAGAACCGGAAGGCGAGCCCGGCATGGCCTAAAGTCTGGGAAGCGGAGCGACCAGGGTTGCGGCTCGCTGCGAGAGCGACCGCCCTCCGTCTGCCTTCACTGCGGCGGCACGACCCCCCTAGTTTGTGTGCGGCTTCAGGATGTCGCCCAGCCAGTCGGGCTGGCTCTCCACGCGATGCAAGTGCGGGTGCTTCTCGCCGTCGAAGTATGGGACGGAGTAGGTCTTGTAGAACTGGCCATTTTCCACCAGCAACTCCATCGGCTTATGCGATTCATGGGCCTCGCGCAGCGCCGCGTTCAGGATGCCCGGCGTGTATTTGCGGGTATTCACTGCGATGAGGATCATGCCGGGACCGATGCCTGCCTGGAAGGCGGGGGTTCCCGGGGCCGCATCGAGAATTTTTCCATGGTCACCGAGAACGAAGCCGAGCGAAGGAGAGTAGCTGTAGAACTTGTAGCGCGACTCCAGGGCCGCCTGAAACGGGTTGGGCTTGGCGTCATACACGACCTCCCAGCCTCCGCGCTCGATTCCGCCGAGCGGGGCGTGGGCAGCAGTCTTCTTGACGCGATCGTTCAGGAAACTCGCCCAGTCATAAGGCGCAACCTGGTTCAAGGTATTCACGACATCCTGAAAGGTATAAGGGACGACTTTCGGCGGACCGCTGGGCGCGCCGTGAAATGCGTGGCAGAAATCGTCTATCGATTTGTGGTTGGAGGAGAGTTCGCGAAGCTTGGTATCCACGTCGAGCCAGATCAGCTCGCCCTCGGGATAGTAATCAAGACCACGGCGCCAATCCTGCCACTCGCTGCCCAGCATGCGAAGAGTCTGGACCGAGACGGCGGTGTCTTCGAGCGGACGCCAGGTGCGGCCGACGTGCGCTTCCATCCCTGCGGCCGTCATTGCCAGAGCGTCGCGGTATTGATCGGGCGTCCACAGGCCGGAACGGGCGGTGAGGACGTCCCCCAGGTATTCCGTCAAGCCTTCATAAACCCAGAGCAGCTCGCCGATCATAGGCTCCTGGTAATTGCGGGTGGCAAGGCCGGCAGGACGGCGGTACTTGCCGTTCCAGGAATGCGTAAACTCGTGCGGGAGCAGCGAAGCGTCCATCATCTTCTCGTTCGGATCGAGAAAGACACGCTCTTCGCTGCTGTTGTCGCTCGACTCGTGGTGCTCGACGCCGTGATGCCCGGCCACGTCGGTCAGGGTGTAAAGAAAGTGATATTCGCGGTAATGGTGAGCACCGAATAGGTCCTGCGCTTCGGCGACCAGCTTGCGATATTGGCCGAGGTCGTCGGGAGTGATGGCCAGATCCGCCTCCGCGTCGGCCACCACGTCGATGACGTGCAGCGGTTGATCTCCGCCCGGGGTCAACTCGATCTGGCGGTAGTGCTCGCCGGCGATGAGCGGCGAGTCGACGAGGGTAGTAAGCGATACCGATTGAAAGTCGACGTCCTGGCCGGCGACCCGTGCGACGGGCAGCGCAGTTCCGAACTTCCAGCCCGCGGGCAGGCGCACCGAGGCGACGCACGGCACGGCGTCAGAAGCGGCGTCCGCCGGGTAAAGAACGACCTGGTTCCAATTCAAGTCGAGCAAGTTGCTGGTGGCAGCGTTTCCGCCGGCGCCAGCGCTGTCCGTGGTAGTAACGTCGAAGCTGGCCTCAACCTCTTTCACGCCCGGCGGCACGTTCACGTGGAAGGAATACATTTCGATGCGGTCGCGCTCCCAGGGAATCTCCTGGCCGTTGGCGCGAATATGCAGTCCGGTGAGGTTGGCGATGGGGCCGCTGGGGCGATGATTGCCGGGAATCCATTTCGGGTAAGCGAGGGTAAGCGGACCGGCCGCTGCCGGGATGGTCACCACGGAGTGGAAGAAATTCCGAGGAGCGTCGGTGAGATCGACGCGCACGCGCAGGCTTTGGGCAGATACGGAGCTGACAAAGGAAACAAGAAGGAGGAAGAGCGAGACGAGACGAACGGGCAAGCAGAACCTTCCTGAAAAACTGAAGTGGGGTGAGCTTAACGGAGGCGGGTTCTACCGCGCAAGTTGTGCCGAAGGCCGTTCACGGAAGATGGCGCGATAGCGAAAAGCGATGGCGGCGAGTCCGCATAAAAACAGGATGACGGAGGAAGGTTCTGGAGTCTCACCAGGCGTTCCTCCGCCCGGGCTACAAGGACCACCCTTCTTGTGGTGATGATGCACTCCGCCCGGGCCGCCTGGAGACGGGCCGCCATACACGGGCTTGTGTCTTGGCTGGAACGGGCTGCAGACCCCGGGACTGGGAGCAAAAATGAAACCCATGCCCGGGCCGTTGTTGATCAGAAAGTTAGGTTGCGGTCCAGCGAACATCGGGAAGTCCGGCCGATGCAATGACGCTTCGAACAGGTTCGGGGGTGGCGGAACCACGCCCGGCGGATCGGAGAAACTCATGGGACGTTCGAGCACTGCGATATTGGGTTCGTTGGGAGAGACCTCGGTACGCGGAGCGGCGGAAACCTGGTTGCCGCAGCGGCTGCGAATGGTGATGACTCCGTCGGTGATCACGATCTCGCCGGCATGCAACCTGACCTGCTTCGTTGTCCAGTAAACTTGCCCGGCGATGCGGTACGAGACGTACACCGTTCTGTCCTGGAGCAAGCGAAGCAGCCGCGCTTTATGAAAATCGAAGTTGCGATAGTGCGCGGCCAGCACCGGATCATGATCGAAGATGTCGCGCAGTTCTTTCACGCTGCGAACGCCGCCGGGGATCAGCGAATACGGATAGATCTCGCGCTTGGATCGCGGCAGTTCCGGCATGGGCGGAGGAAGGAGTTGGGTCCGGATGGGGCGGACTGCCGGAGCACGGTCCTCAGGCAGGTAGGAGCGCACGAAAGCGATGAAATCGCCGGGGATGAGCGAGACCCAGAAACCGAGGAGAGCTCCCAAAATGGCGGCCAGCAGGGCGGCGCGACGAAGCGAGCGATTGCGCCGGTGACGGCGCGTACGACGGCGCCGGCGCCGGACAACAGCTACAGACGGTTGCCCTAAAGGATCCATTTTCGACTTGACGCGGCCAGCGAAAGCCGAAGCAGCCGGCCTGCACCCCTGGGAGAATGCACAGCTTCTGATGCACTTCGACTTCCAGACCCTATACCCTACATCTGATTGTCGAGAATGGGAATAGCCTGCAAGTGCCTGTGGGAGCGAATATGGTGTGAACGAAGTTGCGCAAAGCGTTCCAAGTGGTGACCGCGCGGATGTGTGCAGAAAGTTGCCGGGTTTGGAGCGGCTTCGTTAGACTATTTGTTTCTGCTTCAGGCAGTCGCTCTGACCGGCAGTCTCGCGCTGGAAATTTGGTCTCGAACGTCCGGATGAACCTCGACTTTTGCGAATAAGTCCATGCGAATTGAAATGAAGAGTGAGTGGGTGCGGTCGTCTGTCGCCGGGGAGGCATCGGCTTGGAAGGTGACTGCGTGAGCACCACTGCGTGTGTCGTGGGACTGGGGAAGTTGGGCGCACCGATGGCGGCGTGCCTGGCGGCGCGCGGCGTGCGCGTGGTGGGTGTGGACCACGATCCCGCCAAAGTCGAGCAGATTGCGCAAGCGTTGCCCCCGGTGCACGAGCCGGGCCTCGCGGAAAAGCTGCAAGCCGGGAAGGAACGGATCGAGGCGACGCTCGACCTGGAGGCAGCGGTTCTCAAATCGGACATTACTTTCATCGTGGTCTCGACGCCAAGCGAGCCCTCCGGTGGATTCTCGCTTCGCTACGTTGACCCGGTATGCCGGGATATCGGAAGAGCATTAGCGAAGAAGAGCGCCTATCACGTCGTGGTGCTCACCAGCACGGTGATGCCGGGAACCACCGGCGGCCAGGTGCGCGAGATTCTGGAGTCGGCGAGCGGGAAAAAGATGGGCGCGGATTTTGGACTCTGCTACAGCCCGGAGTTCATCGCGTTGGGCAGTGTGATTCGCGACTTTCTCAATCCCGACATGCTTCTGATCGGCGAGTCGGACGCGCGGGCGGGCGAGTTTCTGGCTTCGGTCTATGCCCAGGTTTGCGAGAACAAGCCGGCCGTGGCGCGCATGTCATTTGTCAACGCCGAGATCACCAAGCTGGCGGTGAACACCTACGTGACCACCAAGATCAGCTATGCCAACATGCTGGCGCGCATCTGCGAGCAGATGCCGGGTGCGAACGTCGACGTGATCACGACGGCTTTGGGCAACGACACGCGCATCGGACCGAAGTATTTGAAAGGCGCTGTGAGCTACGGCGGTCCGTGCTTCCCGCGCGACAACCTGGCGCTGGCGCAGTTGGCGCGGCAGATCGGCGTGCCTCCGGACCTGGCGCAGGCGGTCGACGGATTCAATCGGAAGCAGATTCAGTGGCTGGCGAGCGAGGTGCAGAAGCGCTGCCGCGCGACCGCCGGGATTCTGGGGCTCACTTACAAAGCGGGAACGGACGTGGTGGAAGAGGCGGCGGGCTTTCTGCTGGCGCAGGAGCTGGCGTCGCGCGGCGTGAAAGTGCTTGGCTACGATCCCGCGTATGGCAAGACCGGCCCGCACAAGGTCGACGGCTTCAAGCTTGCCGAGAGCGCGTCGGAGTTGATTGCACAATCGGACGTGGTGGTGCTTACGACAGCCTGGCCAGAGTTTCAGGCGATCCCGCGAACGCAGTGGGCGCGGACGGGGACGCCACGTACGGTTGTCGACTGCTGGCGGGCGGTGAGCTACCTGCAGCACGATCCCGGGGTGGCTTACCTGGCGCTCGGCATCGGCGAGGGATTTGTATGAGCGGCTCGAATGCGGCTCTGACAATTTTCGCGATTCCGAAGGCGATGCGCGGGCACATCGGCGTGATCCAGCGCAACGCGATCGAAGCATGGACGCGGATGCAGCCTGCGCCGCAAGTGCTGCTTTTCGGGGATGACGAAGGGGTCGCCGAGGCGGCTCGCGAACTGAATGTGCGGCACGTCCCCAACGTGCAGCGCAACCGCTGGGGAACCCCGCTCGTGAGCGATCTGTTCGGACAGGCGCAGGAGATTGGCGGGACGCGGCTACTGTGCTATGTGAATGCCGACATCATTCTTTTCGACGATTTCATGAAATCGATCGAGCGGGTGGCGGCCTGGCAGAATCGTTTCCTGATGATCGGGCGCCGGACGGATACTGACATCACCGATCGCATCGACTTTGGGGGCAGCGATTGGGCGGAGCAGGTGCGCGAGGCCGCGCGCACGCGCGGCAAGCTGCAGATCGCGCGCAATATCGATTACTTCGCCTTCACGCGAGGTCTGTATCCCGCCATGCCTCCGCTGGCGGTCGGCCGGTTCTGGTGGGACAACTGGCTGGTGTGGAAGGTTCGCGACCTGGGAGCCGCGGTGGTCGACGCCTCGGACGTGGTCACGGCCGTGCATCAGAATCACGACTACTCACACACTACCTACGGCCCGGGCAAGGACACGATGATGGCGAGCGAAGAGTCGGTGCTCAACTGCCGGATGATCTGCGAGCAAAATCCCGCCGACTTCGACGCCGGGCTCTCGTG
>Ga0335069_10009793_pt1 | contig 13623 bp, 11 predicted proteins | sample Lox_Sample_11_FD_206714 | JGI IMG/M metagenome (GOLD analysis project Ga0335069, IMG submission 206714) | Soil microbial communities from Loxahatchee National Wildlife Refuge, Florida, United States - Lox_Sample_1.1 | ecosystem: Environmental > Terrestrial > Soil > Wetlands | place: USA... | reverse complement strand
ACGCCGCCCGCGCCGAGCACGACGTCGTGGAAGGCGCGGATGTCGAAGCGCTCGCCGAGCGCCCGCCGCGCGCGCTCGCGCAGCTCGAGGATCTTCATCTCGCCGGTCTTGTAGGCGAGCGCCTGGCCCGGCCAGGAGATGTAGCGGTCGATCTCGGTCTGCACCTCGCGCTCCGACAGCGCGGTGCGGCTGCGCAGGTACTCGCGCGCCTGCTCGCGCGTCCAGCCCTTGGCGTGCAGGCCGGTGTCGACCACCAGCCGGCAGGCGCGCCACATCTCGTAGGTGAGCCGGCCGAACTCGTCGTAGGGCGTGCGGTACATGCCCATGTCCTCGCCGAGCTGCTCCGCGTACAGCGCCCAGCCCTCGACGAAGGCATCCGGATCCAGGTAGCGCCGGAACGGCGGCAGCTCGCCGAGCTCGCGCGCCAGCGAGAGCTGCAGGTGGTGGCCGGGCACGGCCTCGTGCAGCGTGAGCGCCGTGAGCGCGTACAACGGCCGCTGGTCGAGCGCGGTGGTGTTGACCCAGAACTCGCCGCCCTTGGTGCCGCCGAGCGGCGGCGGCGAGTAGCGTCCGGCGGTGTAGTTCGGCGCGAGGTCGGCAGGCACCGGCTCGACGCCGTAGGGCAGGCGCGGCAGCGTCCCGAACCAGGCGGGCAGCCGGCCGTCGATCTGCTTCGCGATCCACGCGGCGCGCTCGAGCAGCTGCTCGGGCGTCTTTGCGTAGAAGCGCGGGTCGGTGCGCAGGAACTGCACGAAGGCGGCGAAATCGCCCTTGAATCCGGCGGCGCGCATCGTGCGATCCATTTCGCCGCGGATGCGCGCGACCTCGGCGAGGCCGGTCGCGTGCACCTGCTCGGGGCTGAGGTCGAGGGTCGTGTAGTGGCGGACCAGCGCCGCGTAGTAGGCCCGGCCGTCGGGCAGCTCGCTCGCGCCCAGGCTCCGGCGCGCGGCCGGCGCGTAGGCATCGCGCAGGAAGCTCTGCAGCCGGCGATAGGCCGGGAGCACCTGCCCCGCGAGCGCCGCGCGGCCCGCGGCGCGCAGCCGCTCCTGGTCGGCGGCCGCGATCGTGTCGGGCATGTGCCGGAAGGGCTCGTACAGCGGGCAGTCCTCGGGGCGGGCGTACTGCTGCCCGGCGACGATCTTCAGCACGCCGGGCATCACGGCGGCCGGCAGCGTGAAGCCGTCGGCCATGCCCTGGCGCAGGTTCGCGACCTGCTGGTCGAAGTACGCCGGCACGGCATTCAGGCGCGCGACGTAGTGCTCGTAGTCCGCGGCGCTGCGCAGGGCGAGGCCGTCGGCCATCAGCAGCACCTCGGTATGGAACCCCGAGTCGCTGGTGAGCGGCAGGCGCCACTCGCGGAAGGGCGCGAGCGCCAGGCGGTCGCGCAGCGCGTAGCCGAACAGGTCGTAGTCGAGCTGGCGCTCCGCGGGCAGCGCCGCGCGCGGGATCGCCACGAGGCGCGCGAGGAACCGCTCGTCGGCGTGGCGCTGCAGCTCGAAGTCGGCCGGCGTCACCGAGGGCAGGCGGTCGTCGTACCGGTGCACGCCGACCGCGGTCGCCATCAGCGGGTCGGCGCGCAGCCGCGCGGCCCACTCGTCGTCCAGCAGGCGCTGGAATGCGATCGCCGCCGGCTCGTCGGCGGCCGGGGGCGGGGCGTCGGCGCGCGCGCCCGTGCCGGTGGCCAGCAACAACGCGAAGAGCGCGACGACAGCCCGGCTCACAGCCGCATGTCGGTCATGTCGGTACTGGGCGGACGCACGGGCCAGCGGGGACACAGCGCCTCGAGCACCGCCATGAGATCGTCGAGCGCCTGGAACGGGTCCGGCGACCGCGGTGCTGGCGGCGCGGCCGGAACGTCGGCGATCAGCGGTGCGGGTTCCAGGGTTCTAGTCGAGCTCACGCAGCAACTCGTCCAGCAGTGGTTCGCGCTCGAAGAGCCGAAAATACCCGCGCAGCTCACCCATGTCGAGGCTGGTTCGATTCGCGCGCAGCAGCGCACGGATGTCCTCGAGATCCTGCGTGCGGCGCGGATTGTTGACGAGGGCCTGGAGCTTGAGGCCGATGAGTCCCTCGGCGCCGACTACCCGCACGGTGCCGAACGGTGCCTCCCGCTGGACGGCCTCGGCCAGGAGGCGACGCGCGATGGGCCGCCGCGCATACAGCAGATCCACGCGCTCGTCGCCGCGCACGTAGTTGCCGGCGTCGGCGCTTCGATGCAGGCACAGGTAGCCGAGCTTCGACAGCAGGCGATCGGTGTCATCGCTGTTCGCGGCGTCGACGAGCAGGTCGACATCCGCCGTGCCGCGAATGACGCCATGCGGGCTCAGGGCGAGCCCGCCGATGAGCGCGTAGGCCACGCCCGCGCCGTGGAACTCGGCAAGCAACTGTTCGAGCTGGCGTCCCAGCCGGGAGGTGGCCGCCATACGGCGCGCGCCCCGGCCTCAGCGCGCCTCGCCGGTGAAGGTCCGCAGGCGCGGGTCGGTGCGATCCTCCATCCTGAGCGCCGCGACGACCCCGGGCCGCTCGCGGATGCGCTGCGCCCAGTCGAGCAGCCGCGGACAGATCGCGCGCGTGCCGATGTGCGGGAACAGGCGGCCGAGGCTGTTGCCGCAGTGGGCGAAGAAGTTGACGTCGGCGAGCGTGTACATGCTGCCCGCGAGCCACGGCGTCTCGCCGAGCTGCTTCTCGACCCGGTCGACCGCGACGCGCACCTTGCGCTCGGCCTCGTCGAGCTGATCCTTCGTGAAGCCGGAGCGCGCGTTGCGCCACTTGTCGCGCTGTTCCTTCAGCGGGATGCGCTCCATCAGCTTCTCGAACTCGCCGCTCTCGATGCCGCGCGCCAGCACCGTGATCAGCCGGTGCCAGCCGTGCATCGACACGAAGTTCATCACGTGCTCGTCGACGAACTTGTTCCACCAGCGCATGCGCGCCTTGCCGACCGGGTCGGCCGGGCGCAGCGGCGGGGTGTCGGGAAAGGCGTCCTCGAGGTACTCGTTGATCACGGTTGACTGGGTGATGATCACGCCGTCGTGGTCGAGCACCGGTACCTGGCCTTCCGGGTTGATCGCGACGAACCAGGGCTCGTGCTGCTCGAAGCGGTGCAGGTCGATATAGCGGCTCTCGAAGGGCAGGCCCTTCTCCTTGAAGGGGATCAGTACCTTCAGCGAGTTGGCAACCGGCTCGGCGTGGTAGAGCTTGAGGGCCATGGCGACTCCAAATGGCGGCATGGCAGTATAGGCCAAGCTCACGAGGGGGAGTCATGGATCGCGGCGCGAGCCTCCTGTTTCGCCTGTCCCAGCGCAGCTGCGCCTTTGCCGAGCGCTGGTTTCCCGATGCCTATGCGTTCGCGCTGGCGGTGGTGGTCGTGGTCGCAGGCGCCGCGCTGCTGCTCGGCGTGCGCCCGCTCGCGGTCGCGACGAGCTTCGGCGAGGGGTTCTGGAGCGTCATCCCGTTCACCATGCAGATGAGCTTCATCATCATCGGCGGCTACGTGACCGCGGATTCGCCGGCGGTGAGCCGGCTGATCGAGGGCCTCGCGGCGCTGCCCCGCAGCGCGCGCGGCGCCGTGGCGCTCGTCGCGCTGGTGAGCACGGTGTCGGCGCTGCTGCATTGGGGCCTGAGCATGATCCTCGGGAGCCTGCTGGTGCGCGCGCTCGCGCGCCGTCCCGCGCTCGGGATGGACTACCGCGCGGCCGCGGCGGCCACGATGGCCGGACCGGGCTCGATCTGGGCGCTGGGGCTCTCGTCCTCGGCGGCGCAGCTGCAGGCGAACCCGGCGAGCATGCCGCCGGCGCTGCTGGCGGTGAGCGGCGTGCTGCCGTTCAGCAGCACGATCTTCCTGTGGCAATCGATGCTGCTGGCGTCCGTGCTGCTGGTGGTGGCAGTGTTCGTGAGCTGGCAGACGGCGCCGCCGGCCGGCACCGCGACCAGCGCGGGGGCGATGGGCATCGACGTCGCCGACGGCGGCCGCAGCCTGGCGCCGCGCCAGCGCCCGGGCGAGTGGCTCGAATACTCGCCGCTCCTCGGGCTGATCGTCGTGGCCTTAGGGTTAGCCTGGCTGGTCGCGCAGTTCGCGACGAAGGGCTTCACCGCGACGATCGCGAACCTCAATACCTACAACCTGATGTTCCTGCTGCTCGGCATGCTGCTGCACTGGCGGCCGCGTCGTTTCGCCGAATCGGTGACGCGCGCCATCCCGGCGGTGGCGGGCGTGCTGCTCCAGTTCCCGCTGCTCGGCGCGCTCTCCTCGATGATGACCACGGCGCACAACGCCGACGGCGTGACGCTCTCGAACGTGCTGAGCCACGCGTTCAGCGCGGTTGCGACGCACGACACCTTCGCGCCGCTGGTCGGGCTGTATTCGGCCGTGCTGGGGCTCGTGATCCCCTCGGGCGGCGGCAAGTGGCTGGTCGAGGGGCCGTACGTGATGGCGGCGGCGAACCAGCTGCACTACCACCTCGGCTGGACCGTGCAGATCTACAACGCCGCCGAGGCGCTGCCGAACCTGATCAACCCGTTCTGGATGCTGCCGGTGATGGGCGTGCTGGGCCTGAAGGCGCGCGACCTGATCGGCTACACCTTCGTGCTGTTCGCGGTGAACCTGCCGATCGTGCTGCTGTTGCTGTGGCTGCTCGGATCGACGCTCGGCTACCAGCCGCCGGTGATGCCGTAGCGGGAAGACCGCTCAGTCCGGGAGCCCCGCGCCGGCGAGCCAGGCGCCCAGCACGAGCGGTGCGAGCACGGCAACGCAGATCCAGCCGCCGACGTCGGGATGGGCGTGGGCGAGCAGGGCCGCGGGTGCGAGCACGAACAGGTTGACGCCCGCGTAGAGCAGCGTCGAGCGCGCATGGCTGCCGAAGCGGCGGCTGAGGCGCTGGTAGGCGTGCGAGCGATGTGCGCTCCACCATTGCTCTGCGCGCAGCACGCGTCGCGCCAGCGTCACGCCCGTGTCCGCGAGGAAGGTCCCCCAGAGGATCAGCCACACGGGCAGCTCGAGCAGCCCCTGCATCACCGTCAACGCGCCGATGCCGGCCAGCAGGAACCCGAAGAAGCCGCTGCCGACGTCGCCCATGAAGATGCGGGCCGGTGCCCAGTTCCACGGCAGGAAGCCCGCGCAGGCGAGGGCGATGACCCACAGCGCGGCCGCGACCGGCGGTGCGCTCGCGGCGAGCAGGCCGCCGGCGACGGCCGCGATGAACAGCCCCTCGGCGCCGGCGATGCCGTCGATGCCGTCCATGAAGTTGAACAGGTTCGTGCCCCAGGCGATCGCCAGCACGGCGAGCGGCAGCAGGACGGCGTGCGGCAACGGGTACTCGATGGGGCCGCGAAAGGCGAGCACGCAGGCGGTCGCGGCGAGCAGGTGCACGCCGAAGCGTACTCGCGCCGACAGGCCGTAGCGATCGTCGATCAGTCCGGCAACGGCGATGGGCAGCGCCGCGATCAGCGCCGGCTGGATCGCGAGCGGCAGCGGTCCCGGCAGCGCGACGCAGCCGCCCAGGACGGCGGCCACCAGCGCGATGCCGCCGCCGCGCGGCGTCGGTCGCTGATGGGAGCTGCGCTCGTTGGGCCGGTCGATGAGGTGCAGCTGGGGCGCGAAGTGGATCAGCAGCCAGCTGCCGAATAGCGCAATGAAGAAGGCCAGGAGCAGGGCGGTGGTCATTCAGCCAGTCTACCCGGTGCGGCGCAGGGGCCGTCGCGAAAGGCAGGCGACAGCCGGAAGGGTGTATAAGTGCGCAAAACGCGGTCAACGTGGGAGGCGTCGACGCGTTTGCACGGGAATCTGTGGATTGGGCCACGGTGCCGGGAGTGGGGGGAACCTAGCATTCGCCCGGTGACATAAGGAAGGTGTTGGCCGCATGCCCACTAAACGCCCGCGCGGTGCCTTCGACCGCCTGCGCTACTACCTGAAGTCCTTGCCGCGCGGCGCCAAGCGTCTGATTCTAATGGGCTTTGATGCCTGCGCCGTGGTGGTTGCGCTGCGCGTCTCGCTGCACCTGGGACTGCACCCCTATCCGGCGAGCTGGAGCGGGTTCACCCTGCTCAGTGCCGCCGCGGTGGCGACCGTGCTTCCCGTCTTCGCCCTGCTGGGCCTGTACCAGTCGGTGCTGCGGTTCATGAGCTCGCGGGCGCTGTATGCGCTCGTGGTGGGCGCCGGCGCCGTGACTGCCGCGCTCTACGGCGCCAATCACGTGCTGCACGAGGCCGTACAGCCGCAGGTGATCCTGCGCTTCGCCTTCGTCATGCTCGGCTTCATCGGCGGCGGGCGCCTCGTCGCGCGCGACCTGCTGAACCGTGCGCCGCGCGGCTCCGAGCCGGTGCTCATCTATGGGGCCGGGGAGGCCGGCCTCAGGCTCGCGGAGAGCCTGCCCGCGACGGGAAAGTCGTACCCGGTTGCCTTCGTCGATGACGAGCCCAAGCTGCAGGGCGCACTGATCCGCGGCGTGCGCGTCGAGCCCGCCGAGCGGGTCCCGCAGCTGGTGCGCCGGCACCGCGTGCAGCGCGTGCTGCTGGCGATGCCGCATGCGCCGCGCGGCCGGCGCAATCAGATTCTCGCGCAGCTGCGGCCGCTCGGCGTCGAAGTGCAGACGGTGCCGGATCTCGCCGACATCGCCGCGGGCCACGCGCGGGTCGACGAAGTGCGCGACGTGAATGTCGCCGACATCCTCGGGCGCGACCCGGTGCCGCCGAACCAGGCGCTGCTCGATGCCTGCGTCAAGGACAAGGTCGTGCTGGTGACGGGCGCCGGCGGTTCGATCGGTTCCGAACTCTGCCGCCAGATCCTGCAGCTCGGTCCCCGCCGCCTGGTGCTGCTCGAGATGAGCGAAGTCGCGCTGTACCAGATCGAGCGCGAGCTGCAGATGCTGCGCAGTGACGGTGCGTCGTCCGCGGCTCCGGTCCAGGTCGTTGCCTTGCTCGGCAACGCGCACCACAAGCCGCGGGTGCGCGACATCATGAAGACCTTCGGCGTGCAGACCGTCTACCACGCGGCCGCCTACAAGCACGTGCCGATCGTCGAGCAGAACATGGTCGAGGGCATCCACAACAATGTCGTCAGCACCTGGTACACGGCCGAGGCGGCCGTCGAGGCGGGCGTCGAGACCTTCGTGCTGATCTCGACCGACAAGGCCGTACACCCGACCAACGTGATGGGCGCGACCAAGCGCTTCGCCGAGATCGTGTTGCAGGGCCTGCAGCAGACCGTCACGCGCACGCGCTTCTGCATGGTGCGCTTCGGCAACGTGCTGGATTCCTCCGGCTCGGTGGTGCCGCTGTTTCGCGAGCAGATCCGCCGCGGCGGGCCGGTGACGGTCACGCACCCGGAGGTGACCCGCTACTTCATGACGATCCCCGAGGCCGTCAACCTCGTGCTGCAGGCGGGCTCCATGGGCCGCGGCGGTGACGTGTTCGTCCTCGACATGGGCAAGCCGGTGCGCATCGCCGACCTGGCGCGGCGCATGATCGAGCTCTCGGGCTTCAGTGTGCGCGATGAGTCCACGCCCGACGGCGACATCGAGATCCGCTTCACGGGTCTGCGGCCGGCGGAGAAGCTCTACGAGGAGCTGCTGATCGGGCAGAACGTCAGCGGCACCGAGCACCCGATGATCCTGCGCGCGGTCGAGCACAGCCTGCACTGGGAGGTCGTGCAGGACCTGCTCGGCGACCTGATGATCATCCTGCGGCGCGGGGACTGCGAGGCGGCGCGCGAGTTGCTGGGCCGTGCCGTGCAGGAGTACCAGCCGGCCTCCGAGGTCGCGGATCTCCTGCACCGCGAGCGCGGCGTCGATGCCGAGCAGGAGCCGCTGGAGCCGGCGATGGCCGCGGCGGGCCGGATCACGGAGCTCGCCTCGCGTCGGGTGATGTAACATGCGCTGATGCGCACCCGCGTCACCGAGCTCCTCGGCATCCGTTACCCGATCATCCAGGGCGGCATGCAGTGGGTCGGCCGCGCGGAGCTCGCCGCGGCGGTGTCGAACGCCGGGGGCTTGGGAATCCTCACCGCGCTGACGCAGCCGACGCCGGACGACCTGGTGCGCGAGATCGAGCGCATGCGCACGCTGACCGACCGGCCCTTCGGCGTGAACCTCACGATCCTGCCGGCGGTGAAGCCGCCGCCCTACGATCGCTATCTCGACGCGATCATCGATTCGGGCGTGAAGATCCTCGAGACCGCGGGCAACAACCCGAAGGACTTCATCGCCCGCGTGAAGCGGCACGGCATCACCAGCATCCACAAGTGCGTCGCCGTGCGCCACGCGCTGTCGGCCGAGCGCGCCGGCGTCGACATCGTCAGCATCGACGGCTTCGAGTGCGCCGGCCACCCGGGCGAGGACGACGTGCCGGGCCTGGTGCTGATCCCCGTCGCCTGCCGGGCGCTCAAGATCCCGGTGGTGGCCTCGGGCGGCATCGCCGATGGCCGCGGCCTCGCGGCGGCGCTGGCGCTCGGCGCCGAGGGCGTGAACATGGGCACGCGCTTCTGCGCGACGCGCGAGGCGCCGATCCACGACAACATCAAGCGCGCGCTGGTGAACGCCACGGAACGCGATACGCGGCTCATGTTCCGCACGCTGCACAACACGGCGCGCGTGCTGAAGAACGCGGTGTCGGACGAGGTGGTGCGCCTGGAGACGCGGCCGGGCGGCTGCAGCTTCGAGGAGGTGCGGCCGCTGGTGCTCGGCGCGCGCGGGCAGGCGGCGCTCACGGCCGGTGACGTCGATGGCGGCGTGATCACGGCCGGGCAGTGCGTGGGCCTCATCGACGACATCCCGAGCTGCGCCGAGCTGATCGAGCGCATGGTCGCCGAGGCGCGCGAGCGGCTGCGGGTCGCCGCGGCGGCGTTCTGAAGGATCCAGAAGGCGCGCGGACCACCCGGATAGCCGGGTTCAGCACCGGGCGCGCGTCAGCAACTCGTCGAGAGCGGCGAGGATGCGATCGCCATCCTCGCGCAGCGTGGCGACCTTGGGCCCGAGGTCAGCCTTGGCGATGGACACGATGTCCAGGGGATGCAGGACGACCTGCGTGCCGCGGATCCTGAAGGTCGGGTTGAGCTGCGGGAATGCCGGTACGCCGCTCGCGGACTGCCGCACCAGCGGCACGACGACGCGCCGCGCATACCTGTCGAACTGCGAGGACTGCACGACGACGAAGAAGGGAACCGCGTCGCGCAACCTGCCGTGATTGCGGTGGACGTCGAACTGCGCCATCAGAACGGCGAATATTCGTCGGCGACCGATCCGGCCTTCCGCGCGAAGGCGTTCCACTGGCCCACGGCGGCTTCAATCATCCGTTCGCGCTCGATGCGTTCCCGCTCGCGCCGATCCAGGTGGTCGGCGAGCAGGGTCTCGACCACGGCCGACAGGTTGCGGGTGCGGCCCTTGACCTGCTTGACGAGATCCTCGTTGAGCGTGAGGTTGACCGGACGCTTGCGCGCGCGCGGATTGAAGGCGACACGTGGCTTTCCGTCCATATGCGCATGATATGCGCACGATCGGTGCAGGGCAATGCTACAGCGACAGCGCCCAGAAGCTCCAGTCGAGCACCATCAGCTCGGGCTCGCCCTCGACGCGCGTCGCATAGCACTCGGCGTGGAGCTTGAGCAGCCTCCCGCCGCCGAGGTTCACGTTCTCGAGCACGCTCACCTCGGTGCGCAGCCGATCGCCCTCGAGCACCGGCGCGGCGTGATCGCACATGTCCCAGGCGAGCACGGTCAGCAGGTCCGGCAGCGCGCGCGTCAGCTGTGCGAAGGCCATGCCGATCGTGTGGCCGCCGAACACCAGCCGCTGCCCAAGGTGCGAGGCGCCGGCGTCGGTGTGCGTGCGCGCGAGGTTCAGCGTCAGGCGCGCGAACTCCGTCGCGCCGGTCACAGTATCGCGCGATTCGATGACGAGGCGGGCGCCGGCGGGCGGCGTCGCGGGCAGGCCCGGCAGCGTCGTGGGCACCATCGGTCCGGGCAGCGACCACTCGGGCGCCGCGCGGCTTACGTCCGCGGTCGTGAGCTGCGTGCCGACCAGGTCGATGTCGTCCTCGTGCCCGGTCTGCGCCGCCGGGTCGCGGCACGGGATCATCGGGCAGCGGTGGAAGTGCAGCACCGTCTCGCCAGCGTCGTTTAGGGTGCGGATCTCGAGCGCGACGATGCCGGTCGTCGGCCGCCCGGGGCGCGGCTGGTTCTGGCGCAGCGCCACGACGCGCGTGCGCGTGCGCAGCGTGTCGCCGAGGAACACCGGCCGGTGCAGCAGCAGGCCGCGATAGAAGAGGTTGGCGCGCACGTGCTGCGAGGCCCAGGTCGACTGGCCGATCGCGAGCGCGATCGCGAGCAGCGGGTGCGCGAGCGGCCGCTCGCCGCCGGTCACGGCGCGCGACAGGGCGTGGTCCAGCGGCAGGCGCAGGCGGTCGCCGAAGGCCGCCTGGTAGGCGGCCGCGTGGCCGGTGGTCAGGGTCACCGCCGGTCCCTCGAACTCCAGGCCGCGTTCGAAATCCTCGAAGTACGGCCCGGACAGGCGGATCTGCTCCATCAATACTTATGCCCCAACGGTATGACCGGCCCTCGGATAATAGCCCCATGAGCACCCAGCCTGCCGCAGTCCTCCCGCCCCCGGCCGCGAATCCGCTGCTGGCGCAGAAGGTCGCGGACTCGGTCGCGCTGCTGCGGCGGGCCGTGCAGGACTTCGGCCGCGTCGTGTATTCGAGCAGCCTCGGGATCGAGTCGGTGGTGCTGACGGACCTGATCTTCGGGCAGGTGCCGCAGATTGACATATTCACGGTCGACACCGGCCGCCTGCCCGAGGAGACGCTGGAGCTGCTCGAGCGCATCGAGCGCCGCTACAAGCGCCGCGTGCGCATCGTGTACCCCGAGGCGGCGGCGGTCCAGAACTACGTCGCCGACAACGGCATCAACGGGTTCTACCTGAGCCTCGCCGCGCGCCAGGCCTGCTGCGCGGTGCGCAAGATCGAGCCCTTCCGCCGCGCGGTGCTCGGCTACAGCGCCTGGGTGACCGGCGTGCGCCACGAGCAGTCGGAGTCGCGCGCGCAGGTGCAGCCGATCGAGTGGGACGAGCGCTACCGCATGCAGAAGGTGAGCCCGCTGCTCGCCTGGACGCACGAGGAGATCTGGGAGTACGTGCGCGCGAGGAACCTGCCGTACAACGTGCTGCACGACCGCGGCTACCCGAGCATCGGCTGCGCGCCGTGCACGCGCGCGATCGAGCCGGGCGAGGACCAGCGCGCCGGGCGCTGGTGGTGGGAGAGCCCCGAGACGCGCGAGTGCGGCCTGCAGCCGAAGAAGCCGCCGACGACGCTCAGCGACCTGTAGGCGCCCGCGCCGGGCCGCTCAGCTCCCGCCGATCGCGCCGGCCGCGCGCAGCCGCTCGAGTTCCGTTCTCTCCAACCCGAAATCCTCCCGCAGCACCGCCTCGGTGTCCGCTCCCGCGCGCGGCGGCGCGTGCCGGTACTGCGCCGGCGTCGCGCTGAGCTTCGCCGGAAAGCCGAGCACGGCGACCGGCGTGCCGTCGGGGCGCTTGAGCTCGTGCCTCAGGCCGCGCGCCGCGACCTGCGGGTCGGCGAGGATCTCCGGGATCGTGTTCACCGGCCCCGCCGGCAGCCCCGCGGCCTGCAGGGCGTCGAGCAGCTCGGCGCTGCCGCGACGCGCGACGCTCGCCGCCAGCTCCGCGATCAGCGCATCGCGGTGCGTGCTGCGGCCGGCGTTGTCGGCGTAGCGCGGGTCGGCGGCGAGCTCGGGGCGGTCGAGCACGCGGCACAGCGCCTGGAACTGTCGGTCGTTGCCGAGCGCGATCAGGACCGTGCCGTCGGCGGCGCGGAAATCCTGGTAGGGCACGATGTTCGGATGCGCGTTGCCGAGGCGGCGCGGCTCGCCGCCGCCGTTCAGGTAGTTCGAGGCCTGGTTCGCGAGCAGCGCGAGCTGCGTGTCGAGCAGCGCGCAGTCGATGTGCTGGCCCTCGCCGGTGCGCTCGCGATGGTGGAGCGCCGCGAGGATCGCGATCGTCGCGTACAACCCGGTCGCAAGGTCGGTCACCGGGATGCCGACCTTGTACGGGCCGGCGCCGGGTGCGCCGTCGGGCGGGCCGGTCACGCTCATGAGGCCGCTCATGCCCTGGATGAGGAAATCGTAGCCGGCGCGATCCTGGTACGGGCCGTCCTGGCCGAAGCCGGTGATCGAGCAGTAGATGAGTCCGGGGTGGCCGGCCGCGAGGCTTCGGTAGTCGAGGCCGTGGCGCGCCAGCGCGCCGACGCGGAAGTTCTCGATGACGATGTCGCAGCGCGCGGCGAGGCGGCGCAGCAGCGCCGCGCCTTCCGGCTGTGCGAAATCGATCGCCAGCGAGCGCTTGTTGCGATTGGCGCAGAGGTAGTAGGCCGAGTCGCCCGAGCCATCGCCGAGGAACGGCGGGCCCCAGCGGCGCGTATCGTCGCCGATGCCGGGCTGCTCGATCTTGTACACGGTCGCGCCGAGGTCGCCGAGGATCTGCGTGCCCCAGGGCCCGGCGAGTACGCGCGAGAGATCGAGGACCTTGAGGCCGGCGAGCGGGGCGGGGGCGGACGTCATCGCGTGAATCTTAAGGCCATCGGGCCGGCTGCGGGTGGCGGGCGCAACGCTTAAGATTGGGGCCATGGACGAATCGCTGCTGCAGGGGCTGCGCGCACGACTGGGCGCGACGGCGGTGCTCGTCGGTGCGGCGGCGCGCGAGCGTCACCATGCCGACTGGAGCGATGCGCCGGTCGTGCCGCCGGCGGCAGTGCTGCGGCCAGGCGACCCGGCGGGCGTCGCGGCCGCGCTCGCGCTGTGCCACGCGGCTGGCCAGCGCGTGTGCGTGCAGGGCGGGCTCACGGGCCGTGCGGGCGGTGCGAACCCGCTGGCCGGCGAGCTCGTGCTGTCGCTCGAGCGGCTCAGCGCGATCGAGGACGTCGACACGATCGGCGGCACGGCGATCGTGCAGGCCGGCGTCACGCTGCAGGCGCTGCAGGAGCACGTCGCGGCGCTCGGCTGGTTCTTCCCCGTCGACCTCGGCGCGCGCGGCAGCTGCCAGGTCGGCGGCAACGCGGCCACCAACGCCGGCGGCATCCGCGTCCTGCGCTACGGGATGATGCGCGAGTCGGTGCTCGGCCTCGAGGTCGCGCTCGCCGACGGCACGCTGCTCACGATGCTGAACCGCGTGCTGAAGAACAATGCCGGCTTCGACCTCAAGCACTTCTTCGTCGGCACCGAGGGCACGCTCGGCGTCATCACGCGGCTCGCCGTGCGGCTCGTGCCGCTCACGTCGGTGAGCCGCACGGCGCTGTGCGCGCTGCCGTCGTTCGAGGCGGCCACGGTGCTGCTGCGCGAGGCGCGCCGCCGGCTGCCCGAGCTCGGCGCCTTCGAGCTCATGTGGCACGGCTACCTCGACGCCGCGGCGCAGATGCTCGGCCGGCGCAGTCCCTTCGACGCCGAGTACCCGCTGTACGCGCTCATCGAGACGCTCGGCACCGACGCGGCGCTGTCCGAGGCCGCGATGCAGGGCTTCCTCGAGGCGAGCCTCGCCGAGGGCACGATCCGCGATGCGGTGGTCGCGCAGTCGCTCGAGCAGGCGCGCGGCCTGTGGGCGTTCCGCGAGGCGATCAGCGAGCTGATCGCGCCGC
>Ga0335069_10009792_pt1 | contig 13623 bp, 12 predicted proteins | sample Lox_Sample_11_FD_206714 | JGI IMG/M metagenome (GOLD analysis project Ga0335069, IMG submission 206714) | Soil microbial communities from Loxahatchee National Wildlife Refuge, Florida, United States - Lox_Sample_1.1 | ecosystem: Environmental > Terrestrial > Soil > Wetlands | place: USA... | reverse complement strand
GACGGCTGGCTCGGTGCACACCCTCGTGGTGCTGGACGGGACCTCCGGGCTCACGATCGATAACCTGACCGACGCGGCGGGGAGCACGGACTCGCCGCGCGGCGGGGCAGCGACGGGCTTTGGCGGGACGGCACCGGCGCCCGGTCCCGGGCTGGCGCCGTGGCTGGGCACGCTGGCGGGCGGGGTGCTGCTCGCGCTGGCCGGGACGGTGGGCCTGCGCAGGTCCCGTCGCAATCCCGCAGGGGCGCCTCAGTACAGCTCGAGGTCGCCGGTTACCGGGTCGACGCGATCGTCGTAGTCGGGGCCGACGGCCAGGCAGGTTCGGGTGGGAGTACCGCCGAACTCGGTGAGGCCGCGGTCGGTGATGAGGTGGACCAGCACACCGGCTTCGAGCGCCTTGTCGTAGACCGCCAGGAGCTCGGCTTCCGACCCCACTTTGACGGTCACCTTTCGCAGGCTGCCTTCTAGCCAGGCCCGTTCGGCCTCGTTGAACCGGACCTGGTCCGCGACGCCGGCCGGCGTGAGGTGCGGCATGACCCGCTGCCTCAGCCACGCCATCGAGGCGTGCGCGCCCTGGGCGATCTCCTTGCCGCGGCGCATCCTCAGGTCGCGCCGGATGACGATGACCTGCTTGGTCGGGCGCTGCTCTGCCGGTCCGAAGGACATGAGCTGAGGTTAGCGGAGCGCCTGGATGCCGCTGGACTACCAGCACGTTGAGCCGTGCGGAAGGCGCGATTCGAACCCCGTCCGCCGGTTCCCAAAACCGGAGCGCTTACCCTTACACCACATCCCGATGGTTGAGATGGCCGGAATCTAGGTGCTCACGCTATGGACGTGTCAATTATCCAGCCGGTATAAGAGGCATTTACGGGACGGCTAATCCGGCCGCTTAGACGGGAGCCAGTCTGGCGCCGCGGCCGGGGGCTACCGGGGTGAGAGCGGAGTTCTGTCACTCTGGCGCCGCCTGTGGATTAGCTGTGCAGAAGCCGGTGGATAACGGTCGCTATTTGCGGATAACCGGCGGAATTCTGTGGACAACATGTGGACGCGGAAAAAACTCAAAATGAATTCCCGCCGGCTCTTGCGCGACGGGCGCGGAGGGCGTAGAAATGCTTTCACCGCAGGAAACGGGCACCATCCCGGGGCTTCCCCCGGGCGCGGGAAAGGCCGGGAAACCGGTATTTACCGCGGGCGCTTGGCACCGGCGGGCGGCGCGCGGCGCCGGGGCGTACGGGCAACCGGACGGCCCGGGTCGGCGAGACCGGAAGCCAGCCGAACCGGAAACGGCGAGGCCGGGTACCTGACCGAACCGGAAACGGTGCGACTGGGTATCTGACCGAACCGGGAACGGTGCGGCCGGGCAACTGGCCGAACTGGAACGGTAGGGCTGGGCAACTAGCCAAACCGGAAACGGTGCGGCTGGGGAAACTGGTCGAGCCGGAACGGTGCGGCCGGAGAGCGGCCGAGCTGGAACGGTGAAGCTGGGAAACCAGCGGAACCGGAACGGCCCGGTCGGGAAACCGGTCGAGCCGGAGCGGCGTAGCCGACAAGGCCCCCTTCATCTCATACATGAAGGGGGCCTTGTTGCATTGTGCCGCATGAGGAAGACCTGTCACGCGCGACACGCCGGCCTAGGCCTGCCAAGTGAGCGCGGACCGCGGCAGGTTCTGGACCGTGAGGCGGGCCTGCTCGTGCCGGGGCAGCGCGGCCACGGCGCGGGTCACCACCGGTTCGGCGGCGGCCGCGGTCAGGTAGAGCACCCGGGCGTACCGCGGCGGGGTCAGTAGCCCGGTCATGATCCGGCTGGTCCGCGCGAGCGGCTTGGGCGTCAGCTCGACCTCGACGGCCCAGACCTGCCCGGCGTGGGGGCTGCCGTCGAGACTGGGCCAGTGGATCTCCGCGTCGGGCACGTGCTCCCGGCGGCCGCGGTACCCAGGCGGGAGCTGAGCCGCCTTCAGCCGCCGCTCCGAATGCCACCACGCCTGCCCCTGCGACCAGGCCGGCCTGACCTCCAGCCACAGCCGGGCGGCGAGCACAGCGCGGATATGCGCCAGGCGGGTCAGGGCGGGGCGAGTCGCGGGAAAGCCGAGCCCGGTGGCGGCCATGCCCTTCCTGGTCAGCCAGCACCACGACGGGCCGAGTCCCAGCTGCCCGGTGGCGGCGTACCCGGTGTCGCGCCATCGCATCATGAGCCGGTACATATTGGTCTGGCTGCGCATCCGCAGGGCCGCGGCGAGCAGGTCGTACGGCGCGGCGTAGTGCTCCCCGCACAGTATCAGCCCGTCGATGTCCCGCTGGGTGAGCCAGATGGCGCCGGCTTCGTGACGGGCCTTCTGGGCCTTGCTGTCGGTGCGATGCGCTGGTGCTGCCATGCTGTCCCCAAGTCCTTGCGGTCGTAACAACAGCCCCGGCAACCGCGCGCGTTCTGGCAAGCACGCGATGTGACGATTGTTGCGCACCGGCGGGCGGGTGACCGGGACGCGTGCCATGCGTAAGCGCATCGTCATGATTGCGCGAGCTGGGGGCGTGCAGGGGTGATCAGAGCGGGCAGCTCTCGTGGACCCAGCTGCCGGTGACGCGGCGGCGGGCGTCCTGAGCGGGGGTGACCGGGTTGCCGCAGCGGGCGCAGGGATGGGTGGCGGGACGGGCCGCATGGCCCGCTGAGCCGGACGGAGGGTCGCCGACGGGGCCCAGGCCGATCGGGCCGGAGTCGGTCACCGGCAGGCCAGCCCCGCCGGGGCAGAAATGGTCCAGGTGAGCCTGGGTTACCCGCTCGCCGATCGGCACGCGGCGTCCGCGCTCAGCCACACATTCACGGTACCGCCCCGCGGCACGGATGCACGTCAGGGACGGACGGCGGCGCAGATGGTGCGCAGGGCGGACGGCCAGTCGCGCTGGGGGTCGGGCACCATGAGCTTTCCGAACGGGTACCGGCGGTACAGCTGGCTCACCACCGGCTCCCAGGCCTGGTACAGCCGGACGACGGCATCGCGGCCGCGCAGGTTCCGGCGGCGGGCCCAGGGGCTGTTCTGCACGAAGTCCAGGTTCCGCGAGGACCACGGCTCCCCGCGGGTCTGATGGACGCACGCGATCGCGGCCGCGATATCGGTCGGCCGCAGGTAGACCAGGAACGGCTCGGCGGGCGCCGCCTGCCGCTGGATCTCGGCGCAGATCTGGTTCACCGCGGCCGCGGGCGCGCCGTCGATGAAGGCGGGCATGACGGAGTTCTGCAGGAAGACGCTCTCCAGGATGACCGTCTGCTCGGCGCCTAGGCAGCGTTCGGCCAGCCGGTGCCACTGACTGGCCGAGTACGCGCCGGGGTCACCCGGCGCCGGGACGGCCAGCAGCTCGTCCACCCGCCTGGTCCGGATGGGATGATCCGCGGCGCCCTCATCGAAGGTCCGCACGTCTTCGCCGCGGCGGGACAGCCAGTCCCCGAGGCGTTCGGCCGTCGTGGTCTTGCCCGAGCCGATCATGCCCTCGATCAGGATCAGCCGGCTGGCGGCCACGGCTTATGCCGCGGCGGGCGGGGCCGTGAAGCCACCGGACAGCCGCTCGTCTGGCCCGGGCGGACGGACAGCCATGCGGGGCCTCCTCGGGCTGGGTTCGGCGGCTCGCGGCCAGCTTCCAGCGACTCTAGGAGCGCGCCGTTCGGCCGGTCAATACGCGACCGGCTCGGTGCGGCCAGGCGGTCCGGATTAGAAAATAAGTCATGGGAAATGTGACGGAGTTGCGGGTGGCGCTGACGGTGGAGGACTTCGACCGGGCGGTGGCGTTCTACCGGGATGCGCTGGGGCTGGAACAGATCGCGGACTGGAGTTCGGCCACCGGGAGGGTCGTGGTGCTCGAGGCGGGGCGGGCGACGCTGGAGCTGTTTGACGGGGCCCAGGCCGAATCGGTGGACGCCATCGAAGCCGGCCGGCGGGTGTCCGGCAGGGTCCGGTTCGCGCTGCGGGTCGAGGACAGCGGAGACATGGCGGACCGGCTCGTGGCGGCCGGCGCCGAACGGGTCGCGCCGCCGGTCACCACGCCGTGGGGCGACCGCAACGCCCGGGTGCAGGCCCCGGACGGGATGCAGCTGACCCTGTTCACGGCCGGGTAGAGTCTCGGGAGACGGGTTACCAGCCGGAGGGCAGTTCGTCGCGGAGCAGGTCCATCAGCAGGCCGTCGTGGAAGCGGCCGTTGCCGCCGCGCTCGTACTGGCGCATGACCCCGACGGGCCGGAAGCCGACCTTGGTGTAGCAGCGGATGGCCGGCTCGTTGGCGGCGGCCGGGTCGATCGTGATCCGGTGGTGGCCGCGCTGCTCGAACAAGTACCTGGCCAGCAGGCCGACCGCCTCGGTCCCCGCGCCGCGGCCCTGGAACCGGCGGCTGAGGTAGATGTCGATCCCGGCGTGCCGGTACATCGGATCATTCTCCTCGTGGTACTGGATACCGCCGGCGACCTGCCCGTCGATCTCCACCACCAGCAGCACCCCGGCGTCGTCGCCGCGCAGTTCCTCCTCGATCACCTCGACCGGATCGGGTTCGGCCCACCAGCGGGACACGGATGGCTCGGCCAGGATCGCCCGCAGCTTCGGCGCGTCGCCGGAGTGGCCGGGTCTGAGCGTGACCTTGCGGCCCACCAGGGCAGGGTGCGGTCCGGCCTGTTCGTCGTCCGACGTCGCCACGGGTACCACGCTAACGCCTTAGCCGGGCTGGCCGGAGGAGGCCTGGCCGGGGCCGGCGAGGGCGCGGACGAACCGGCCGATCGCGTCGATGGCGTTTCTGGCCTCGGGCAGGAAGCTCCAGAAGATGTGGAAGTCGTGCGTCGGCACCGGGTAGACCGTGAGGCTGGCCTGGACGCCGCACCGGGTCGCGTGCTGGGCCAGCAGCTGGGCCTCTTGCAGCACGGCGTCGCCCGAGGCGGCGTGGATGAGCAGCGGCGGGAGCCCGGTCAGGGGAGTGTGCAGCGGGCTGAGCAGGGGGTCGTCGGCCGGCTGGCCGGCCAGGTAGGCCTGGGCCAGGCGGTGGGCCATGTCGGGCGAGAAGACCAGCGGGGAATCCTGCGGCGGCCGCTGCGTCCGGCCGGTCAGGTCGACCCAGGGGCACAGCAGGACGGCTCCGGCGGGCTGCGGGAGGCCGCGCTCGCGCAGCGCCAGCAGCAGCGACATGACCAGGCCGCCGGCCGAAGAGTCCCCAGCGACGACGACCGTGCCCTGCTCGCCGCCCGTGTCGCGCAGCCACAGGTAGGCGTTGACCGCGTCCTGCACGGCGGCGGGATAGGGGTGCTCGGGGGCCAGCCGGTAGTCGATGATCAGCGCGGGCGCCCGCGCCGCGGTCGCGATGGCACCGGCCAGGTGGCGGTAGCCGAACGCAGAACCGGCCACGTGCCCGCCGCCGTGCAGGTACAGCACGCAGGCCGGTGACGCCGCCTCCGGGGTGACCCGAAGCGCGGGCACCCCGCCCGCGATGACCGGGGCGACGGCGACGCCGGCCGGGGGCGTGAACTTCCCGTGCAGTTCCTCCAGGGCGGTCCGGATGGCGTCGAGATCGGCCACGTCGGCCGAGGCGCGCGCCCACGGCTCCCACAGCATGGCCATCCGGCCGGCCAGCTCGCCGCCGACCGAACGGGTGACCGAGATCGCGTCGTCCAGGTCGATCAGCAGCGCCCGGGCCCCCCGGGTGGCAGAACACCCGCGTCGCCGACGACGACCCAGCCGAGATCGTCCGGCGGCTGCGCCAGGAGCAAGGCGGCGACATTGTCGTCCTGGCCAGCCACGGCGTCATCCGCCGCCTGCTCGAGGCCGGCGAACTGGACCGGCTCAGCATCACCTTGTGCCCGGAGATCATCGGGGCGGGCACCCGGCTGTTCGGCGACGGCCCGGCGGGCTCCTCCTGGTCCCTGGGCGAAGCCACGCCGACCAGCAGCGGGGCACTGTGCCTGCGCTACGACCTGATCCGGCCGGCGGCCGGCCGGTGATTTTCCGGTCCGGCCAACGTCCAGACCATGAACGCATTTCGTGAGAGGAAGACCGATGAACGACCGTAGCCGCTGGATCGCCCTGGTGGTGCTGTGCACCGGGATGCTGATGATCGTGCTGGACATGACGATCGTGAACGTGGCGCTGCCGTCCATCCAGGCGGACCTCGGGTTTACTCAGGCCGGGCTGGCGTGGGTGGTCAACGCGTACCTGATCGCGTTCGCCGGGCTGCTGCTGCTGGCCGGGCGGCTCGGGGACCTGGCCGGCCGCCGCAACGTGTTCCTGACCGGGCTGGCGGTGTTCACCGCGGCCTCGCTGGTCTGCGGGTTCGCGGTGAACCAGGAGATGCTCATCGCGGCGCGGTTCGCGCAGGGCACCGGGGGCGCGCTGACCTCGGCGGTGATCCTGGGCATGATCGTGACCATGTTCCCCGGGCCGCGGGAGCGCATGGCGCGGCACCCGCTGATGCCGCTGCGGATCTTCGCCTCGCGCAACGTGACCGGCGCGAACCTGGTCCAGGTGCCGGGTACCGCGGGAATGTTCGGGATGTTCTTCCTCGGCTCGCTATACCTGCGGCAGATCCAGGGTTACGACCCGCTGCAGATCGGCCTGGCGTTCCTGCCGGTCGCGGTGGTCATGGGCGCGCTTTCGGTCCGGTACACCGACCGGCTGGTGATGAGGTTCGGCGCCAGGACGCTGCTGTTCCCCGGCCTCGGCCTGATCGCCGCCGGGCTGGCCCTGTTCGCCTTGGCCCCCGCGGCCCGCGGCGGCTACCTGGTCCACGTGTTCCCGGTCACGCTGCTGATCGGCGCCGGTGCGGGCCTGTGCTTCCCCGCGCTGATGACGCTGGCCATGTCGAGCGCCACCCCGCAGGACGCCGGGCTGGCCTCGGGCCTGGTCAACACCACCGCCCAGATCGGCGGCGCGCTGGGCCTGGCGGTGCTGGCCACCGTGTCAGCTTCCCGGACCAGCGCGCTGATCGCGCAGCACCGGCCGGCCGCGGTCGCGCTGACCGAAGGTTACCGGCTGGCCTTCTGGATCGCCTTCGGCCTAGTCGTCGCGGCCGCCGTGGTCGCCGCCGCGCTGCTGCGGCCGCAGCGCGCCACCGCGGCCGAGCCGCAGCGGGAGGCCGAGCTGGTCACGGCCGGCTGACGCCCAGCCGAGCGTCGCAGGGGCGCGCTCGGCAGGTAGTGGAGATGGCGGCGTGCGCAACGGATGCGCACGCCGCCGAGTTCGTGCCTATTGCCGGGCCATGATGATCCGCAGCCGGTCCTCGGAGTGGACCAGGTGGTCGGCGTTCTCATCGCCGGCCTCGATCTGCACCCAGCGCACCGTGCCGGTGAACTCGTTGCCGCGCGGCGGGTACTCGTCGCCGACCGGTGTTCCGATGTCGCTGCCGATGTCGAGCGTTTCGTCGCCGGAGTAGATGAGCGGCACGGTGGCTTCGATGTCCCCGGTGCCGATGGGTACTCCGTCGAGGTAGAGGGTGACGGTGCCACCTGTCCCGAGGGTCTGGCCGTCGGCGGTGAATTCCATCCGTACCTGGTGGACTCCGGCCGGGATGGTCTTGATGCCCGCCACGGTGAACCGGCGCAGGCCCATGAGGTTGTGGCAGTAGCGGGGATGGCCGTCGATGGCGTAGAGGCTCCAGCCGCCGAAGGAGCCACCCTGGGCGATGATCACTCCCGAGGCGCCGTCGTCACCGACCTCGACCTCGGCGGTGACCGAGTGGGACCGGTTCTTGATGCTGATGACCGATCCTTCCGACAGCCGGCGCATCCCGCCGAACAGGATCTGGGAGGTGCCGGTGACCAGTTCCGGCCGGCCGGCCAGGGAGGCGAGGAACCGTTCGACCGAACGGTCGTCGAGGGGCAGGACCTGGTGCCGCGTCGCTTCGATCAGCCAGAGCCGCTGCAGTTCCCGGAGCTTGCCGGGGTCAGCCGCGGCCAGGTCGTGCGCCTGGGTGTAGTCGCCGGGCCCGTAGAGTTGCCAGGTGTCCTCGTCGAAGGGCGGCATTCCGGCGGTGAGCCATGGGGTGCGGTGCTTGGTGCAGGCCGTCCAGCCCTGGTGATAGATGCCGCGATTGCCCATCATCTCGAAGTACTGGGTCTCCCGCCGATCCGGCGCGCCGGCGTCGTTGAAGGAGTAGGCCATCGAGACGCCCTCGATCGGCTTCTGCATGACCCCGTTGACGAAGGTTGGTTCGGGCAGCCCGGCGACGCCCAGGACGGTGGGGGCGATATCGATGAGGTGGTGGAACTGATCGCGGATCTCCCCCGCGGCGCGGATCCCGGCCGGCCAGTGCACGACCAGCCCGTTGCGGGTTCCGCCCCAGTGTGAGGCGACCTGCTTGGTCCACTGGTAGGGGGTGTCCATGGCGTGCGCCCAGCCGACCGCGTAGTGGTTGTAGGCTTCGGGGCCGCCCAGCGTGCCGATCTTGGAGGCGAGGAACTCGGGTGTTTCGAGGGCGGCCATCCCGTTGAAGGTCAGGAGCTCGTTGAAGGTGCCGTTGAGCTGGCCCTCGGCCGAGGCACCGTTGTCGCCGATGATGTAGAAGACCAGGGTGCTGTCCAGGATGCCCAGGTCCGCGACGGCGTCGATGACCCGGCCTACGTGGTGGTCAACGTGTTCCAGGAACCCGGCATAGACCTCCATCTGGCGGGCGAGGATCGGCTTGAGCGCGTCGGGCATGTCGTCCCAGGCGGGGATCTCCTCGGGGCGGGCGGTGAGCTCGGCGTCGGCGGGGACCACCCCGAGTTCCTTCTGCCGGGCGAAGATCTCCTCGCGCAGCCGGTCCCACCCCTGGTCGAATCGGCCCTGGTAACGGTCGGCCCATTCGGGCCATACATGGTGCGGTGCGTGGGTCGCGCCGGGGGCCAGATAGGCGAAGAACGGCTTGTCGGGCATGAGGGACTTCTGCTGGCGGATCCACGTGATGGTGTGGTCGGCGAGGTCTTCGGTCAGGTGATACCGGGGGCTGCCGGGCGGCTCGATGGGCACGGTGTCCTCGTACAGCGCCGGGGCGTACTGGTGGGTTTCGCCCGCGACGAAGCCGTAGAAGTGCTCGAATCCCGACCCGGTTGGCCACCGGTCGAAGGGCCCTAGCGGGTCCGACTCCCAGGTGGGAACCTCGTGGCACTTGCCGAACTGGGCCGTGGCGTAGCCGTTGAGCCGCAGGATCTCGGCCAGCGGCGCGGCGGTGTTGGGCCGGATCGAGCTGTATCCGGGTGCGGACGTGGCGATGTCGGCGACGGCGCCCATGCCGACCGAGTGGTGGTTGCGCCCGGTGAGCAGCGCGGCGCGGGCGGAGGGGACGGATCGGCGGGAACGCGGTGCCGGGATCCTTGGCGTCGTAGGTCACCGGGCCGGTATGCGGCCGGTCGGGGATGGGCAGCACGGTCCGTGACGGACGGTCGTGGTCGTTACTCATCGGTCACCTCACATCCCGGCTCAGTCTCGGCCATCCGCTCCGCGCGGTCCTCATCCGCTGACGCGTTCACCCAGGTGATTTGCCCGGCCACGGCTACAATCGGGCATCTAAGGTGACGGCCAGGGGGGAAATTGGTCAGCACGCGCACCGGACGGTCCGTGCCCGCGGGTTCATCAGACCTGCACGGCGGCCGCGTCCCGCTCATGAGATCCAAGCTCCAGGCCCCGGCGCTGCCCCGGGAGTCGGTTCCCCGGCCCCACCTGCTCGATGAGCTGAGGTCGGGGAGAAGCAGCGCGCTCATGCTCGTGTGCGCCCCGCCCGGCTACGGTAAGACCACCCTTCTGTCGCAGTGGGCGGAGGCCGACGCCGGCACCACACGATTCGCCTGGGTGACCCTGGATGAAGGCGATGCCGACCCCGTACGGTTCTGGACCTACCTGGTGTCGGCCCTGTCCACGGTGGCCGCCGCCGCCGGGCGGCGCTCGCTTCCGGCGCTGAGCAGGCATCCGGAACGGATGATGACCGAGGCCCTCCCCCTGCTGATGGAGGAACTCGAGGAAGGCAGCCAGGATCTGGTCCTGGTTCTGGAGGACTACCATCGCGCCGAAAGCTCGCCCTTGACGGAGCCGCTGGCCGTCTTCGTCGAACGACGGCCGCGGCGCCTGCAGGTGGTGCTGTCCGCCCGGTCGGATCCTCAGCTGCCGCTCGGGCGCTGGCGGGCCAACGGCCAGCTCACCGAGATCCGGGCCGATCAGCTTCAGTTCCGCGAACCAGAGGTCGCGGCGTTCTTCGACCGGGCCGGCATCGGCGACCTGTCCCGGGCCGAACTGGGCCAGCTGACCGTGCGCACCGACGGGTGGCCCTCGGTACTGCGCCTGGCGGCGATCCTGCTGCGGTCCCAGCCTGACCGGGGGGCGTTCGTCCAGGCCTTCACCGGCAGCACCCGCCAGGTAGCCGAATACCTGGCCACCGATGTGCTGGAGACGGTCAGCCCGGGCATCCGCAGCTTCCTGCTGCGGACCTCGATCCTGCCGCGTCTGTGCGGGCCGCTCTGCGATGCGGTCACCGAAACCGAAGGCTCGGCTGCGACCCTGCGCGAGCTGGATCGCGCCAACCTGTTCATCAGCCCGCTCGACGGCGACGGGCGCTGGTACCGGTACCATCAGCTGTTCGCCGAGGCACTCCGCCTGGAACTGGAGATCACCGGCCCGCACCTGGCGCCCGAGCTGCACACCCGCGCCGGCCTGTGGTTCGAGCGAGAAGGAGACCTCGAGTCGGCGACCGAGCATGCCATAGCGGCCCAGGACACCGGGCTGTGCCGACGGCTCATCCTGCGCCAGCTCCAGCCGCTGACCGGCTCGGGGCACCTGGCCACCATCGAGCGCTGGCTGGCCGGGCTGTCCTGGCCCGAGGTCCTCCGCGACCCCGAGCTGGCCACGGCCCGGGCCACCGCGGCCGGGCAGCGAAGCCGGCCCGACGAGGCCGGACGATGGCTCGATGTGGCCGCAGAGGGCCGGCGGGACGGCCTGACCTCGGCCGGGGTGCCGCTCGGATACGGGGTTGACCTGCTCCGGTCATTCTTCCTCCCGGGCAGTATCTCGTCGGCGCATGAGGCCGCGCTGCGAGCGGTCGCCGAGGCTCCCGCCCCTTTCTGGCGAGGCGCCGCGCTCGCCGGGCTGGGCCAGTGCCGGTACCTGCTCGGCGACCCGGACGGGGCCGCGGAGGCCCTCCGCGAGGCCCGCACGCTGATCCGGGACGATCTCAACATGCTCGCCCTCGCCTCCGGCTACCTGGCTCTCGTCGAGTGCGATCAGGGCAATCCCCGGCAGGCAGAGCGGATCGCCCGCCGCGCTGTCGAGGCGGCCGAGGCCGCGGAATCCGCGCTGTCCGGCATCGGCGTGATGGCGCATACCGGGCTCGGCGCGGCACTGACCGCCCAGGGCCGCCTGGCCGAGGCGGACGACCGGCTCAGCTTCGTCGTCGGGCTGCACAACGGCGGCAGCCCCAGCGTCTGGCTCGCGCATGCGCTGCTCCTGCTGGCGGGCTGCCGGTATCACGCCGGAGACGCCGCCCGGGCCCGGGAAGCGCTCGACGAGGCCACCGATACCCTGGACCGGGTACCCGGGCCCGGTATCGTGCCCGATCTGGCCGCGGCGATGCGCGGGCGGCTTCTCGCGCCGGGCCGCAGGGCGGCCGCCTTCGGGCAGGAACTGTCCGACCGGGAAGTCGTCGTGCTGAGGCTGCTGGCCACCGGGCTATCGCAACGAGAGATCGCCAGCCAGCTTTACATCTCCCCTAATACCGTCAAGACGCACATACGAGCCACCTACCGCAAGCTCGGTGCGGGCACCCGGCCTCAGGCCTTGCACCGGGCCAGGGATCTCGGGCTCCTCCCACCCGGGTGAGCATCCGGGCAGGGGATGCACCGCCCGGCCGGCGGCCATGACCATGGAGACATGACTGGCCTGCCCTGCCGGATCGTCCTCCAAGGAGAGGTCAGCGATCGCCTCGAGCCAGCCTTCCGCGGGCTCTCGCTGCACCGCTACGCCGGTCATACCGAACTACGCGGCACCCTGGCCGACCAGTCAGAGCTCCAAGGTCTCCTGAACCGGCTCTTCGACCTCGGCATGCAGATCGTCAGCGTGCGGGCAGGCTGAATTCGGCCCGCCAGCGCTGCCGCAGCAGGACGGAGCGGGCCGCGAGCCAGAGGCCCAGGGCCACCCAGATCCCGGGCAGGCCCAGCGGATGGAAGACCAGCACCAGCACCGCCACCGGGAGGTAGGCGCCGATGGCGAGGATCATCGCGCGTCGCATGGCCACGTAGTCCGAGAGGCCGAGGATGAGGCCGTCCAGCACGAACGCCAGCGCGGCCATCGGCTGCGTCAGCGCCGCCACCAGCAGCGCCACCGCGGCGGCCTGCCGGACGGCGGGGTCGGCGGTGAACAGGGCGGGCACCCAGAAGGCCAGGGCGGCGGTGACGACGCCGAGCCCGATCCCGGCGAGCAGGCCGAGCCGGAGGCAGCGCCGGCCGACCCGGTGCGCTCCGCCAGGGTCGCCGGCGCCGAGCGAGGAGCTGACGTACACCTGGGCGGGCACCGCCAGCGCGTCGAGCGCCAGCGCCAGCAGGAACCAGACCCGCATCGCGATCTGCTGGCCGGCGAGCGCGACCGGGCCGAGCCGGGCCGCGATCGCGGTCGTGGTCAGGGGGACCACGCCGAGCGCGATCGTGCGCACCGACAACTGGTGCCCGTCCCGCAACAGGGCGGTGAGCTCGGCGCGGCCGGGGCGCCGCGGCCGGACGGCGGCCCGCCGGGAGGCCAGGCCGTACCACCCGGCCGCCGCGCCCTGGGCGGTCACCGTGCCCCAGGCCGAACCGAGCAGGCCCAGGTGCACGCCGTACACCAGGAAGACCTCGAGCACCACGTTCAGCACGTTGGCGCTGACCGCGATGCGCAGCGGCGTGCGCGCGTCGGCCAGCCCGACCAGGTGGCCGTTCCCGGCGTAGGACAGGTACAGGAACGGTATCCCCGCCGCGGCCGCCCGCAGATAGCCGACCGAGCCGGCCAGCACCTCCTGCCGCGCGCCGAGCAGGGCCGCGATCCAGGGGGCCGTCACGGCCACGACCGCGGCGACCAGGATCCCGCCGGCCGCCGCCACCAGGTAAGCCGCGCCGGCCGAGCGCCCGGCCCGGCCGACGGCGCTGTTATCGTTCCTGGCCGCCGCCAGGCCCGCCACCGCCGAGGTGGTCGCAGTGGTCAGGAAGATGGCCACCCAGCCGGTCATGGTCAGCGCGGTGGTCGCGATGGCCAGCGCACCGAGCTGCGCCCGGCCCAGGTGCCCGACGATGGCGGTGTCGGCCAGGCTGTAGGCGGGCTCGGCGGCGATCGCCCCGAGCGCGGGCAGTGCGAGCGCGGCGATGCGACGGTCAAGCTCCGGTTCGGGCCGGGTACGCAGCACGGCCCGCCTTCCACTGGACGATCAGGGTCGCGTTTCGATTATCGCGCCCCCTGACGGTCAGTCGTCGTCGATCTTGGACCCCGTGGCGTCCAGCAAGTCCTGTACCCCGCGCCTGGCACGCGGTGCGGGCTAGGGTGGGATAGACATCGATACGGGAGGTCATGACGGCGGTTATCGTTGTCACCCGGCTGCGGCTGAGGGACCCGGCGCTGCTCGACGAGTTCTTCACCGACGCGCTGGCCGCGATCGAGCAGGCGCAAAAGTCTGACGGCA
>Ga0335069_10009791_pt1 | contig 13623 bp, 15 predicted proteins | sample Lox_Sample_11_FD_206714 | JGI IMG/M metagenome (GOLD analysis project Ga0335069, IMG submission 206714) | Soil microbial communities from Loxahatchee National Wildlife Refuge, Florida, United States - Lox_Sample_1.1 | ecosystem: Environmental > Terrestrial > Soil > Wetlands | place: USA... | reverse complement strand
GGGACAACTTCAAGGGCATCGACGTCATGCGCACGGTGCGCAGCTTCGACCCGTGCCTGCCGTGCGGTGTGCACATGTACCTGGGCAAGGGCAAGACCCTGGACAGACTGCACACGCCAACGCAGTCGCCCGTCGAGGAGTGACGCATGGCGGATCGCCCGGAGACTCCCGACAACGAAACGCAGTGGCGATCGGCGGGCGATCGGATCCAGACACTGCTGGATTCCTGCGCGGCAAGTGGGGCCGCCGCGTATGAGCGCGCGCAGCAGTTGGTCCGCGAGGTAGTCGGGCTCTACGGGGCCGGGCTGGAACGGATGATGCAGTTGGCCGCGGACCCGGCCTTCGACAATGGATTAGCCGAGCGGCTGGCCACCGACGACCTGGTGGCCAGCCTGCTCCTCGTCCACGGGCTGCACCCGCACGACGTGCACCGGCGGGTGTCCGACGCGCTGGACCGGGTGCGGCCTTATCTCGGGTCGCACGGCGGCGACGTCGACCTGCTGGAGATCGCCGACGGGCCCGAAGGCGCTGTCGTGCTTCTCGCCTTTAAAGGGAGTTGCAAGAGCTGCCCGTCGTCGGCGGTGACGCTGGAGCTGGCGGTCGAGGACGCGGTCCGCGCGGCCGCGCCGGAGGTCACCTCGATCGAGGTCGTCACCGCCCCGCTCGAGGAAGCCGCCGGCGTGATCCCGGCGGAATCGCTGATGGCGCATGTGAAGTCGAACGGACACGCCGCCTGCTGGCATCCGGTGCCCGAGGTGGCCGACCTGGCTCCCGGCGAGGTGGCCGGATTCCTGGTTTCGGGCACCCCGCTGCTGGTGTGCAGGGTGGGCGACCTGCCGCTGGCCTACCGCGACCATTGTCCGGTGTGTGATGACTCGTTAGCGGGCGCACAACTGCGCGAGACGCTGCTGGGCTGCCCGCGCTGCGGCACGCAGTTCGACATCGTGCTCGCGGGTGCTGGCCCCGACGGCACCCACCTCGAGCCGCTGCCCCTGCTGCCTCGCGACGGGGTGCCATCGGTAGCACTGGCCGAACCGATGGGGGCCCCGGCATGAGCACTCCTTTTGACGTGCTGAGCCGGATTCGAAGCAATCGGCGGGCCCCTGAGCCGGCCGGCGAGCGGTGCGAGATGTGCGCGGAGGCGATCGCCGACGAGCACCAGCACGTGGTGAATGTCGCTGCGCGGCAGCTGATGTGCGTCTGCCGGGCCTGTTATCTGCTGTTCACCGACTCGCAGGCCGAGCTGCGGTATCGCGCGGTGCCGGACCGCTATCTGGCGTTTCCGGGCTTCGCCCTGGACCGGCGCGCGTGGGAGGCGCTGCAGATCCCGGTCGGCGTCGCCTTCTTCTTCACCAACTCGGAGCTCGGGCGCACGGTCGCGTTCTACCCCGGCCCGGCCGGCGCGTGCGAATCCGAGCTCGACCTGGACGCGTGGAACGCCGTCGGCGGCGCCGACCCGCGGGCGCGCCTCCTGGCCGATGACGTCGAGGCGCTGCTGGTCCGGGTCCCGGAAGACGAGAACGCCGAACCGCAAAGCTATTTGGTTCCGATCGACGCCTGCTACGAGTTCGTCGGGCGCCTGCGCACGATGTGGCGGGGGTTCGACGGTGGCCAGGAGGCCCGGGCCTTCATCGACCGCTTCTTTGCCGACATCAAGGCCCGCGCCATCGAGACACCGGGGACGCCGGGGACGCCGGGGACACCGCCATGACCGGGGAGCACGTGGACGTGAACTTCGCGGTGCTCGACGTGGCGCCCGAGCCGTTTTCCGTCAGCCCGGTGCTGACCGCGCGCGTCAGCGTCGCGGCCGGCGGGGACGACCCCGTGCACGCGATCTCGCTGCGCTGCCAGGTCAGGATCGAACCGCTGCGGCGTTCCTACTCAAAGGAGGAGGAGGCCGGCCTGCTCGACTTGTTCGGGCCGCGCGAACGCTGGGCCACCACCCAGCGCACCTTCCTCTGGCAGCACGCCACCGCGATGGTGCCCGGCTTCGCCGGCAACACGACGGTCGCCCTGCCCCTGGACTGCACCTACGACTTCGAGGTCGCCGCCGCCAAGTACCTGCACGCGCTGCGCGACGGCGCGCTGCCCCTGCAATTCCTCTTCAGCGGAACCATTTTCGTCAAATCCGAACGCGGGTTCTCGGTCCAGCAGGTGCCGTGGGACTGCGAGTATCGCTACGACATGCCGATCACGGTGTGGCGGGAGCTGATCGCGCAGCACTACCCGAACACCGGCTGGGTGCGGCTGAGCCACGAAACCGTAGTGGCCCTGGCCGCCTACAAGTCGGCGCAGGGGCTGCTCGACCTCGACCACGCGGTCACCTCGCTGTTGGACACCGACCGGGAGACGACGCGGTGACCTCGAATTGGGACCGGGCCCGCGCCGTCGCCGACGCGGTGCTGTACGAGGGCTATCTGCTCTACCCGTACCGGGGGACGTCGAGCAAGAATCAGTCGCGTTGGCAGTTCGGCGTTCTGGGCCCGCCCGGCGCCGCGGACGCGGGCCTGGGCGAGGACGACAGCCTCGCGGCGGAGTTCCTGGTAGACGGGGGCCGGGCGCTGACCGTGGTGGTGCGGTTCCTGCAGTTGCAGCACCGCCGGGCCGAGCGGGAATTCGCCCACGGCGAGTTCGAGCCGGTCGGCGAGCTGACCACCCCGGCCGGGTCGTGGCTGACCTGGGACGAGGCGGTGGAATGCGAGCGGTCGTTCGGCCCGCTCGCATTCGAGGACCTGCCGTGCGCGTTGCCGTTCGTGGCCGACGCGGCAACCGAGGTCGAATACCTCGACGGCGGCCGCCTGGTGCGCCGGCGCCAGGAGGTGCTCGGACTGCTGACCGTCTCCGGCGAGCCGGACGGCGGCCTGCGCCGGGTGTCGGTGCGGGTCGGCAACGTCGGGGAGGCCGTCGGCGACAAAGCCGACGGAAAAGACTCCGTGATTGCCCGCTCGATGATCGGCACCCACATCATCGCCGAAGTCGTTGGCGGCGAGTTCGTTTCGCTGCTCGAACCGCCGCCGGGCGCCGCCGACGCGGTGTCGCGGTGTGGCCGGCACCGCTGCTTCCCCGTGCTGGCGGGCCCCGAGGGCACCCGGGACATCCTGCTGATCTCGCCGATCATCCTCTACGACCACCCGGAGGTCGCCGAACAGAGCGGCACGGCCCTGTACGACTGCACGGAGATCGACGAGATTCTCACGCTGCGCGTGATGACGATGACGGAGGAGGAGAAGGCGCAGGCGCGGGCCACCGATCCGCGGGCCGCGCACATCATCGACCAGTGCGACGCGATGTCGCCCGAGTCGATGGCGCGCCTGCACGGTGTGTTGCGCGACCCCCACGCGATCCCGGGTCTGGTGCCCGAGATCCCCGAGGGGGTCGACTGGTGGGATCCGCTGGCCGACAACGCGGTTCGTCCCGAGGTCGACGCGGTGCTGGTGAACGGGGTCCGGGTCGCGCGCGGCAGCCGGGTCCGGTTGCGGCCGCGGCGCAATGCCGACGCCCAGGACATCTTCGTCGCCGGCAAGACCGCCCGCGTCACGTCGGTGCATGAGGACGTCGAGGGCAACAAACACGTCGCGGTCGTCGTCGACGACGACCCCGCCGCCGAGCTGCACGACTGGTACGGCCGCTATCTCTACTTCTCCCCCGACGAAGTGGAGCCGCTCGAAGCCTCGCAACCCGCGACGTGAAAGGAGTTCGAAATGGAAGTCTTGGGTTGGATATTCCTCGCCATCATCGCGTTGGTGGTCGGGATCGGACTGGTGTTGGGGCTGGCGTCGATTCCCGACGCCCGCCGCTACCTGAAACTGAGGCGGATGTAGCCGCCTGGGCGACCCGATGACAGCGCGCATCCTGGTGGCCGGGATCGGCAACATCTTCCTGGGGGACGACGGGTTCGGCTCGGAAGTGGTTCGCAACGCCGAGATCCCGCAGGGCGATTCGGGCGTCCGCGTCACCGACTACGGCATCAGGGGCATGCACCTGGCCTACGACCTGCTCGAGGACTGGGACACCCTGGTCCTCGTCGACGCCGTACCCAGCCGAGGCAACCCCGGCACGTTGCACGTGTTCCAGGCCGACCATGAATCGGGCTCCGGCACGGCCGGTGTCGACGGTCACAGCATGGATCCCGCCGCGGTGTTCGCCAGCCTGCGGGCCCTGGGCGGCAGTCCGCCCTACACGGTCGTCGTCGGGTGCGAGGCGGGCAGTGTCGAGGAGGGCATCGGCCTGACCGAGCCCGTGGCCAGGGCCGTCCCGCGGGCCGCGCGGGCCGTCGAGGAAATAGTCGCGGCGCTGCAAACGGCCGCGCGGGAGGACCGCTGATGTGCCTGGGGATACCGGGTCAGGTGATCCGGATGCTGGACGGTTACGAGGGCCAGCTCGCGCTGGTCGATGTCACCGGCGAGCAGCGCAGGGTCAACGTCGGCATGTTGCCGGAGGAGACGTTCGCGCCCGGCGACTGGATAATCATCCACATGGGCTTCGCCGTCGAAAAGACAGACCGCGCCGGCGCCGAGCAGGCGATGGCCGGCCTCGAGCTGATGGGCAGGGGCCGCGCCGACCCGACAGTCAGCCCGGAGGGCGGTTGAGATGACCGAATCCCCCCTGCTGCTGCGATCGGACGACGTCCGGCAGCGCTTCACCGTGACCGGTGTTGTCCAGGGGGTCGGCTTCCGTCCTTTCGTGCACCGCATCGCCAGCGAGCTGGGCCTGGCCGGCTTCGTCGGCAACGATTCCGGCGCCGTCTTCCTCGAGGTGCAGGGCGAGCGCGCCCGCGTCGACGAATTCGCCCGCCGGCTGCGCGCCGAGGCCCCGCCGCTGGCCCGGATCAGCACCGTCAGCGTCACCGACGTCGCGACCGGCGCGACGGACCGGGGGTTCCGGATCGTGGAGAGCCGGACGATCACGGGCGCTCACACCTTCAAGACCCCGATCCCGCCCGACATCGCGGTGTGCCACGACTGCGTCGGCGAGCTGTTCGACCCGCGCGACCGGCGCTACCGGCACCCGTTCGTGACGTGCACCAACTGCGGGCCGCGGTTCACCATCATCCGCGAGTTGCCGTACGACCGGCCGGCCACCACGATGTCGGCATTCGCCATGTGCGAGCGCTGCGCCGCCGAATACCACGATCCGGCCGATCGCCGGTTCCACGCGCAGCCGATCGCCTGCCCCGATTGCGGTCCGTCGCTGCGGTTTTCGTCATCGGCCGGATCCGTCGCCGGGTCGGACGCCGCGCTGGCGGCCACCCAACGCGCGCTGGCGGTGGGTGCGGTGGTCGCTGTCAAGGGCATCGGCGGCTACCACCTGGCCTGCGCGGTCGACGACGAGGCGGCGGTCGCGGCGCTGCGGGCGCGAAAGTCGCGGGGCGCCAAGCCTTTCGCCATGCTGGTCCGCGACCTCGACGTCGCGCGCCGCTACGCGCACCTCGACGCCGACGAGGCCGCGGTGCTGACCGGCCCAGCCCGCCCGATCGTGCTGCTGAGGCGGCGCCGGGGCGCGCCCGTCGCCGACGCCGTCGCGCCCGGCAGCCCGCGGCTCGGCCTGATGCTGCCGTACTCCCCCGTCCATCACCTGCTGCTGGCGCCCGTGCCTGGCGCCGCCGGGCCGGTGCCCGACGCCCTGGTGCTCACCAGCGCGAACCGTTCCGACGAGCCCATCTGCTTCACCGATGACGATGCCGCCCAACGGCTTCCGGCGCTGTGCGACGCGGTACTCGACCACGACCGGCCGATCCACGTCCCGTGCGACGACTCGGTGGTGCGCGTCGTCAGAGACGAGAAAGGGGCCCGGGAGCTGCCGATCCGCCGGTCCCGCGGCTTCGCGCCGTTGCCGGTCGATCTCGGGCAGGCGGGCCCGGCCGTGCTCGCCGTGGGCGGGGAACTGAAGAACACCTTCTGCCTCACCGACGGCTCCCGCGCGTACCTGTCCGGCCACATCGGCGACATGGCCACCTGGGAGACGCTGCGGGCGTTCGAGCGCGCGGTGGGTCAGCTCACCGGGATACGCGGCACGCCGGCGCGCCTGGCCGCCGACCTGCACCCCGGCTACCACACCCGCAACTGGGCCGAGCGCCACGCGGGCGACCGGCCGCTGGACCTCGCCCAGCACCACCACGCGCACGTGGTCTCGCTGCTGGCCGAGCACGGGCGCATCGGAGAGCCCGTCATCGGGGTCTCGTTCGACGGAACCGGCTACGGCTGCGACCAAACCATCTGGGGCGGAGAGATTCTCGCCCTCGGGACCGAGAGCCACCGATTCGTTCGCGTCGGCCACCTGCTGCCGGTCCCGCTGCCCGGCGGTGACGCCGCGGTGCGCAACCCGTGGCGGATGGCGCTGTCGCAATTGTGGACGGCCGACATCGACTGGACCCCCGACCTCGCACCCGTCGCCGCCGCGACCCCGGACGAATTGCGCCTCACCCGTTCGCAATTGGAGAGCGGCACCGGGTGTGTGCCGTGTTCGAGCATGGGCCGGCTGTTCGACGCGGTCGCGTCGCTGCTCGGAGTGCGCCACCGGATCGACTACGAGGGCCAGGCCGCCATCGAGCTCGAGGCGCTCGCCGAGTCGGTGCCCGACGATCCGGGGACAGGCCCGTCGCTGCCGCTGACGGTGCGGACCGACGGGGTGATCGATCCCACCACGATGGTGCAGACGATGGTGGCCGCGCTGTACGCCGGTACCCCACCCGCGCCGCTGGCCGCCGCGTTCCACGAGGCGGTTGCGGACGCCGTCGCCAAGGTGGTCGCCCAGGTGGCCGGCGAGACCCGGCTCGTCGGCCTGACCGGCGGGGTTTTCCAGAATGTGCTGTTGCTGCGCGCATGCCGGAAGCGGCTGCGGCGCAACGGGTTCGAGGTGCTGACCCACCGCATTGTTCCGCCGAACGACGGCGGGCTGGCGCTGGGCCAGGCCGCGATCTCGATGCTGAGGGGAACTGAAGAGGGATGGGCAGAGGGGGACCGATGACAACCACCGCCATCGACCGCGGGCTGGGCGCCGGATTGGCCGAGGATTTGGCCGCCACCGCGTTCACGCTGGCGAAGCGCTTCGCCGCGGGCGCGACGATGTGGTCGATCGCGCCGTCGTGGGAGCCGCATGCGCTGCACATCGCGGTCGAATTCGTGCATCCGGTGATCATGGGCAAGCGGGCCCTGCCCGCGGTGGCGCTGACCGGACCCGACCTGGTGGACCTGGCGCGGGTGTCGGTGCGGCCCGGCGACATCGTGGTCGCGGTCTCCGGCGCCGACGACGCACAGGTCCGCTCCGTGATGCGGCGCAGCCCGGCCTGGGGCGCCACCACGATCTGGATCGGCAGCGGCGAGCGGCCGGCAGCAGGGATGGCGGACCACGTGCTGTGGCTCGACGACCCCGACCCGCGGGTGCCCGCGACGGGCGGCTTCGTGCTGTTCTATCACCTGCTGTGGGAGCTGACCCACGTGTGCTTCGAACACTCGGGGTTGCTCAAAGACGAGTGCACCGAATCGGTTTGCGTCACGTGCAGCGACGAGGGTCGCCTGGGCGAGGTGGTGACGGCGTCGGCCGACGGGCAGGCGGCGGTGCGCACGTCGCGGGGCATGGAGAACGTGATCACCACCCTCGTCGACCCGGTCGCCGCCGGCGACCTGGTCCTGGTGCACGCGGGCACGGCGATCAGCCGCGTCGGCGACGAGGAGGACGTCCGATGACCGACGAGCCCACCAACTTCCTGTATCCGTTCATCGACGCGCAGGAGGACGACCCCGAGTCGCTGCTGGCCGACCTGGCGGCCTCCGCGCAGGCGAAAGCCGCCGAGAGCCTGGCGTTGCGCCGCTCCACCCTCGAGGCCAACGCCGACCTGCTGGAGGCGGCCGCCACCGAGATGGCGCGCCGCTTCGCGGCGGGCGGGCGGTTGTTCACCTTCGGAAACGGCGGCAGCTGCACCGATTCCACCACGTTGGCGCGGCTGTTCGCCCGGCCGCCGCTCGGGCAGCCGCTGCCCGCGTGGCCGTTGACCGCCGACCAGGCGGTCATGACCGCGCTGGGCAACGACGTCGGGTTCGAGCTGGTGTTCGCCCGTCAGCTGATCGCCCGGGCGAAGGCCGGTGACATCGCCATCGCCATGTCGACGAGCGGCGGGTCGCCCAACCTGCTCGCGGCGCTCGCCGAGGCGCGCCGGCGCGGGCTGTACACCGTCGGTTTCGCCGGCTACGACGGCGGCGCGTTCGCCAACAACCCCGACGTGGACGCCTGCTTCGTCGTTCGCTCGCAGAGCGTGCACCGCATTCAGGAATCGCAGGCGCTGCTGGGCTACCAGCTGTGGTTGAGCCTGCACCAACATCTCGGCGGCGATCGAGGATTGGGGGCGGCATGAATAAGTCAGCGGGCGAATATCTTTCCTCGGGGCCGCGGTTCGCCGAGGGCGAGGTGATCGAGCGGATCGAGTCGTTCCGCAGGCGCCGCCCCCGGTTGCTCGACGACCACGTGACCCTGGCCCACGGCGCGGGCGGCAAGGCCTCGGCGGCGCTGGTGGACGCGGTGTTCCTGGAGGCCTTCCGCAACCCGTTGTTGGAGTCGTTGGGTGACGGCGCGGTGTTGACGTTGCCCGGTGGCGAGCGCCTGGCGATGTCGACGGACTCGTTTGTGGTGCAGCCCAGGCGTTTTCCCGGTGGGTCGGTCGGTGAGCTGGCCGTCCACGGCACCTGCAACGACCTCGCGATGGCCGGGGCCGTGCCGTCGTGGATCTCGGCGGCGTTCGTGATCGAAGAGGGCTTGCCGATCGCCGAGTTGAAGGAGATCGTCGCCGACATGGCCGCCGCGGCCGCGGCCGCGGGTGTGCAGATCGTCACCGGTGACACCAAGGTGGTGCCCAAGGGCGCGGCCGACGGGCTGTTCGTCACCACCACCGGGGCCGGTGTCATCCCGGTGGGCCGCACGCTCGCGCCCTCGTCGGTGCGCACCGGCGACAAGGTGCTGTTGTCGGGGTCGATGGGCGACCACGGCATGGCCGTCATGCTCGCCCGCGGCGACCTGGCGATCGAGGCCGACATCGTCTCCGACACCGCGTCGGTCAGCCCGCTGGTGGAACTGCTGCTGGCGGCCGCCCCGTCCACCCGGTGGATGCGCGACGCGACCCGCGGCGGGGTCGGCACGGTGTGCAACGAACTCGCCCAGGCCTGCGGCCTGGGGGTGCTGCTGGAAGAGGAGCGGCTACCCGTGCGGCCCATGGTGAATGGCGCCTGCGAGCTGCTCGGCATCGATCCCCTGTACGTCGCCAACGAGGGCAAGTTCGTCGCCGTCGTCGCGCCGGAGGAGGCCGAGGCCGGGCTGGCCGCGTTGCGGTCGCACCCACTGGGGGCCGACGCGGCCGAGGTGGGGGAAATCGTCACCGAACCGGCCGAAAGCGTGGTGCTGCGCACCGGCTTCGGCGGCACCCGGATGGTCGACATGCTCGTCGGCGACCCGCTGCCACGGATCTGCTGAGTATAGGAGTAGCGAGAGATGTGTCTTGGGATTCCGGGCCGGATCGTCGAAATCACCGACCCCGCCAACTATCTGGCGAAGATCGACGTCAGCGGCGTCCAGCGCACGATCAGCGTGCGGCTGCTCGAAGACGACATGCCCGAGCCCGGCGAGTGGGTGCTGGTGCACGTCGGGTTCGCCATGGCCAAGATCGACGAGACGGAGGCGTTGCTCACCCTGGCCGCCATCAAGAAACTCGGCGAGGCGTATACCACCGAGATGGAAGCCTTCGACTCATCGGCCATCGTCTAAGGAAGGCGCACAATGAAATTCGTTGACGAGTTCCGTGATCCGGCCGCCGCGCGCAAGCTGCTGGGCGCCATCGGGCATCTGGCCGGCAGCGGGCAGGACCAGTTCAAGTTCATGGAGGTGTGCGGCGGCCACACCCACACCATCTACCGGCACGGCATCGAACACCTGCTGCCCGACAACGTCGAGCTGGTGCACGGCCCGGGCTGCCCGGTCTGCGTGATCCCGATGGGCCGCATCGACGACGCGATGTGGCTGGCCGGCCAACCCGACGTGATCTTCACCTGTTTCGGCGACATGATGCGGGTGCCCGGCTCGCACGGCAGCCTGCTGGACGCCAAGGCGCGGGGCGCCGACGTGCGGTTCGTCTACTCCCCGCTGGACGCGCTGAAGATCGCGGTCGACAACCCCGACAAGCAGGTGGTGTTCTTCGCCATCGGTTTCGAGACCACCGCGCCCTCGACCGCGGTGACGCTGGTGCGGGCCCGCGACCTGGGAATGCCCAATTTCAGCGTCTTCTGCAACCACGTCACGATCGTGCCGCCGATCAAGGCCATCCTGGAGTCACCGGACCTGCGGCTGTCGGGTTTCATCGGTCCCGGGCACGTGTCGACGGTGGTGGGCAATCGGCCCTACCGGTTCGTGCCGGAGGTGTACCGAAAGCCGTTGGTGGTGGCGGGGTTTGAGCCGCTGGACATTCTGGCGGCGGTCGCGATGCTGCTGACCCAGATCCGCGAGGGCCGCTGCGAGGTGGAGAACCAGTACAAGCGGGTGGTGCCCGAGCACGGCAACCCGGCCGCCCTGGCGCTGATGGGCAAGGTGTTCGCGCTGCGCCCGCACTTCGAATGGCGCGGGCTGGGATTCATCTCGCAGAGCGCGCTGCGCCTGCACGACGATTTCGCGGAGTTCGACGCCGAGCTGCGGTTCGCGATGCCCGGCGTGCGGGTCGCCGACCCCAAAGCCTGCCAGTGCGGCGAGGTGCTCAAGGGCGTGCTCAAGCCCTGGGAGTGCAAGGTTTTCGGCACCGCGTGCACGCCCGAGACCCCGATCGGGACGTGCATGGTCTCCCCCGAGGGGGCGTGCGCGGCGTACTACAACTTCGGCCGCATGCACCGTGATGCGGTGAAGCTCGTGGGGCGCACTTGACCGATACCCGGGGTGCCGAGATGTTCGCCCGCTACGCGTACGCCCCGAACGCCCTGGGCTACTGCGGGCCCCCACTCGGGGCCACCCTGCGGGACGGTTCCGTCGACGAGATGCGCCGCGCGGCGACCACGTTCTCCGGGGCCTGGCCCTACCTGCAAGTCCTATCCCGGCTGACCGGCATCGCCGACCCACTGGATTTCCGGCTCGTCGAATCCTATTGGCTCGGCGGCGGCGTTGGCGCCGACCTGGACCCGCGAGACTTCTTCGACGCCTTGCTGGCGATCATCGGCCCACAAGCCGGCCGCTACTGGTCACACCTGTCGGCGGACCTGGCGCACGAGGCCGCCGGCAATCACTGCTTCCACGTGTTCGGCGTGTATCCCTGGACGAGGTTTCTGGGGCTTAAAAACGGAAGCATGGACGAGCGTCCGCTCAGCGTGCTCGACAACTGCCGAATCACCTGGGGCACAGTGGTTTCCCGTGACGGCGACGACGTCGAGGTGTCATGCCGGAACCTGCTGTGGGACGGCCGGGCGCTAACGCTGTCCGAACCCTGCGCGCGCCCGCTCGAGGTATGGGCCGACGGCTACAGCGCGGTGCCCGACGTCGCCGTCGGCGACCGGGTCGCGGTGCACTGGGGCCGGCTGTGCGGCCGGCTGTCGCCGCAGCAGGTTCGCGCGCTCGCCGACAGCACCCAACGTCAGCTGCGGGTGACCAGCCAACGGCTGGCGCACGTCTAGTCTTGCCTAGTCTTGCCCCCGTGCCCGATTCGATCTGCGACGTGCTGCCCGCCGCGGCCGCGCTGCTCGGTGCCCCCGGCGCGGTCGACCGCCTCGGTCTGGCGGAGTCGGTCGGCGCGAAAGATCGCGTCGCGGTCGTGCTGGTGGACGGGCTGGGCTGGCACCTGCTGCCGCAGTTGGCCGGCTCATTGACTTTCAGGGCGCCGTTGCTCGCCTCGGTGCTCGCCGGCGAGACCGGGCGGCTCACCGAACTCAGCTGTACCTTCCCGTCGACCACGCCGAGCAGCCTGGTGTCCCTGGGCACCGGCGCCCGGCCCGGCGAGCACGGCATCCTGGGTTTCACGCTCAACGTGCCGGGCACCGATCGGGTGCTCAACCACATCCTGTGGCGCGACGACCCGCCGCACGCCCAATGGCAGCCGCTGCCCACCTGGTTCCAACGGCTGGAGCAGGCCGGCATCGGCGCGCGCGCCGTGCTGCCCGCGGCGTTCATCGGCAGCGGCCTGACCGACGCCGCGTACGGCGGCGCCGAATTCCGCCCGACACGGCCGACGGACGACTACGCCGCGGCGCTGGCCGGGGAACTGAAGGCGGCGCCGGGGCTGGTCTACGGGTACACCGCCGACCTGGACACCGCGGCCCACCTGTTCGGCATCGGTTCCGACCAGTGGCGCGAGGCGGCGGCCCGCGTGGACGCCCTACTCACCAGGCTGGTCGAGGCGCTGCCGCCCGACGCGGCGTTGCTGGTGACCGCCGACCACGGCGGGCTGAACGTCCCGCCGGACGCCCGCGTCGACCTCGACGCCGATCCCCGCCTGGGCGAGGGGGTGCGGGTGGTCGCCGGCGAGGCCCGGGTGCGCTACCTGCACACCGAGCCGGGGGCCGCCGCGGACGTGCGGTCCGCGTGGAGCGAGGCGCTCGGCGGGCGGGCGGCGGTCTACACCCGCGAGCAGGCGGTGGCCACCGGCATGTTCGGGCCGGTCAACCCGGCGCACCTGCCGCGGATCGGCGACGTCGTCGTCGTCTGCACCGGCGACGCCGCCGTGCTGGCGACCGGCCACGAGCCCCCGGAAACGGCTCGCCTCATAGGCTTTCACGGCGCGGCCACCCCGGCCGAGATGGCCATCCCCTTCATCGTTTTCCACCGCGTCAGCGGTGCCTGAGTTGTCGGTGGCCCGCGCTAGACCTGAGTCCATGGACGACGCAGATCGAGCCCGCTGCGGCGAACAATTCCGGCGTCTGCACACCGGCGACGAGGTGCTCGTGCTGCCGAATCCCTGGGATATCGGGACCGCGCGACTGTTCGCCAACCTGGGATTCGAGGGACTGGCGACGACGAGCGCCGGCCTGGCGTTCTCGCTGGGCCGGCGCGACGGCGACGGCGCGGTCAGCAGGGACGAAACGCTCGCACACGTGCGCACCATCGTCGACGCGACACCGCTGCCGGTGACCGCGGACCTGGAGAACGGCTTTGGCGACTCGCCCGACGCGGTGGCGGAAACCGTGCGGCTCGCGGGCGAGGCCGGCCTGGCGGGAGCATCCATCGAGGACGCGACGTACCGGCCCGACCAGCCGATCTTTCCCGCGGCGCTCGCGGTCGAACGAGTGCGGGCGGCCGTCGAAGCCGCGCGGGCGCTGCCCTATCCCTTCACCCTGACCGCCCGCGCGGAGAACTTCATCCGCGGCCGTCCCGACCTCGATGACACGCTGTCGAGGCTGCGGGCATACGAAGCCGCCGGCGCCGACGTGCTGTACGCGCCCGGTCTTCCCGATGAGCCGGCGCTCCGTCTGGTTTGCCGCAGCGTCACCAAACCGGTCAACTACGTGGCCGGCATCGGGGCCGCCCGCTTCACCCTCGCCGAACTCGAGGAGTTCGGCGTGCGCAGGGTGACGATCGGCACGTCGTTTTGCCGCGCCGCCCTGACCGCCGTGGTTCGCGCCGCACGGGAAGTGCTCGAACGGGGGTCGACTACGTCGAGGGCGTTTACAG
>Ga0335069_10009790_pt1 | contig 13624 bp, 17 predicted proteins | sample Lox_Sample_11_FD_206714 | JGI IMG/M metagenome (GOLD analysis project Ga0335069, IMG submission 206714) | Soil microbial communities from Loxahatchee National Wildlife Refuge, Florida, United States - Lox_Sample_1.1 | ecosystem: Environmental > Terrestrial > Soil > Wetlands | place: USA... | reverse complement strand
GCCCGAAGCGCTTGGCCAGCCCCGCCACCTCGAGGGCGGGAGCGCTAGCGGTATCCCGCACCAACCACGCTCCAACGAGAAAGGCCGGTCATCGTGGAGCGCAAATATACTCCCGCGGGCGGCCGGCCATAGCGCGCCGCACGGCGCGCGCCGCGTCAGGTCGCCGGCGGCTCGAACTCGAAGCGGTCCTCGAGGCGCGTCAGCGCGAGCAGGAAGCGCAGCTCCTCCGAGGCGCCGCGCAGGCACACCGTCCACCGCTGCTCCGCCGCGCGCTCGCGCACCAGGACCAGCGCTCCAAGACCGGCGCTGTCCACGTGCGTCGTGCCGCAGAGGTCCACGACGACGCGCCCGCCCGCGACGCCGCTCCCGGCCGAGTTGGTCTCGACGACGGCCAGAGCCTCGCGCCGGAACGCCAGTCTGGTGTCCCGGTCCAGGATGCTCGGAGCGCGCACGAGGAGCTCGTTCACGCCTCCCTGTAGATGAAGGAATAGTGCCGCCGCTGCGCGATATACCTATCCGCTTGATTGTGAACGTGTTACGAAGCTGCATGTGCGCTTGGCCACAGTTGTGAGTGTTGCGATCTGCAGCACTGTTGGACGAGAGCGGCGCGCAACTCGTTGCGCAGCCAGGTCAGGCAGGCATCTCAAACGACGAGGGCCCGGTGGAGTACCGGGCCCTCGCCTACGGCCGGCTCCGCGACTCAGATCTTGGTGACGTTCGCGGCCTGAAGGCCCTTGGGGCCCTCCCGCACCTCGAACTCGACCTTGTCGTTCTCCTTGAGGGACTTGAAGCCCTCCGCCTGAATCGCCGAGTAGTGAACGAAGACGTCCGGACCCCCTTCACGCTCGATGAACCCGAACCCCTTCGCATCGTTGAACCACTTGACCCGGCCGGTGATGCGAGACATACCTAACTCCTCTGACGGGTGGCACAAATCACGGCTCTCACGCCGCCCGCGTTGGCGCGGCTGCCTGAGATCCGTCATGGGCGCCATACCATAAGACTTTTCCCACGTTCAGCGCAAGAGTAGTAGACACTTCGGCCCAGAGGCCCAGAAAGGGTGCCCCTGCAATGACGGACGCGCTTCGAATCGACACGCTGCTCGAGGAAACCAGGGTCTTCCCGCCGCCGGATTCCTTCCGGGCGGACGCGCACTGTGGCACCTCGGCGCTGTACGACGAAGGGGCGCGGGACCCGCTGGCGTTCTGGGCTTCCTTCGCCGAGCAGCTCCAGTGGTCGAAGCCCTGGGACCGGGTGCTCGACTGGGACCCGCCGCACGCCAAGTGGTTCGTGGGGGGCGAGCTCAACGTCTCGGTGAACTGCCTCGACCGGCACGTGGTGACGGCGAAGCGCAACCAGGCGGCGCTGATCTGGGAAGGCGAGCCGGGAGAGAAGCGCACGATCACGTACTGGGAGCTGTACCGGCAGGTGAACAAGTTCGCCAACGTGCTGAAGAAGCTCGGCGTGCGGCGCGGCGACCGGGTGGCGATCTACATGCCGATGATCCCCGAGGTGGCGATCGCGATGCTCGCGTGCGCCCGGATCGGGGCGCCGCACTCGGTGGTGTTCGGCGGCTTCAGCGCCGAGAGCCTGCGCGACCGCATCAACGACGCCGGCGCGGTGGTGCTGGTCACGGCCGACGGCGGCTTCCGGCGCGGGCAGGTGGTGCCCCTGAAGCGCGCCGCGGACCAGGCCCTGGAGCACTGCCCCACGATCCGTCACTGCGTGGTCTACCAGCGGCGCCTGGGCGCCGCCGGCGACGAGGCCTTCGTGCACATGCAGGAGGGCCGCGACCACTGGTGGCACCGGCTCATGCAGGACGCGGCGCCGTTCTGCGAGCCCGAGCGCATGGATGCCGAGGACGTGCTGTTCATCCTCTACACCAGCGGGACCACGGGGAAGCCGAAGGGCATCGTCCACACGACGGGCGGCTACCTCACCCACGTGATGGCGACCACCAAGCTGGTCTTCGATCTCAAGGACGACGACGTGTACTGGTGCACGGCCGACGTGGGCTGGGTGACGGGCCATTCGTACGTGGTGTACGGCCCGCTCGCCCTCGGCGCGACCCAGGTGATGTACGAGGGAGCGCCGGACTGGCCGGAGCGCGACCGCGTCTGGGAGATCGTCGAGCGCTACGGCGTGACGGTGTTCTACACGGCGCCGACGGCGATCCGCGCCTTCATGAAGTGGGGCGCCGAGCTGCCGGCGCGCCACGACCTGTCCACGCTGCGGCTCCTCGGCACGGTGGGCGAGCCCATCAACCCCGAAGCGTGGATGTGGTACCACCACAACATCGGGGGGCAGCGCTGCCCGATCGTGGACACCTGGTGGCAGACGGAGACGGGCGGCATCATGATCACGCCGCTGCCCGGCGTCGTCGCCACCAAGCCGGGCTCGGCGACGCGGGCGTTCCCGGGCGTCGCGGCCGAGGTGGTGGACGGCGACGGCCGTCGCGTCGAGGTGGGCGGCGGGTTCCTGGCCCTCACGGCGCCGTGGCCGGGGATGCTGCGCACGATCTGGGGCGACGACGACCGCTACCGCGAGGTATACTGGTCGAAGTGGCCGGGGATGTACTTCCCGGGTGACGGCGCGAAGCGGGACGAGGACGGCTACTTCTGGCTGCTCGGCCGGGTGGACGACGTGCTGAACGTGGCGGGGCACCGCATCGGGACGATGGAAATCGAGAGCGCGCTGGTGGACCACCCCGCGGTGGCCGAGGCCGCCGTGGTGGGAAAGCACCACGAGCTCAAGGGCCAGGCGGTGGCGGCGTTCGTGACGCTCAAGGCGGGATTCGAGCCGCACGACGAGCTGAAGGACGATCTCAAGGAGCACGTGGCCACGAAGATCGGCGCGATCGCGCGCCCCGACGACGTGCTGTTCTCGGCGGATCTGCCCAAGACCCGGAGCGGCAAGATCATGCGGCGGCTGCTCCGCGACATCGCCGAGGGTCGCGCCCTCGGCGACACCACCACGCTGGCCGATCCGGCCGTGGTGCAGCGTCTCAAGACCCAGTACGAGGAAGGCGAGGCCTGACGGTGTTCCGCACCATTCTGGTGACCACCGACTTTTCGGCGAACAGCGCGGTCGCGGTGAAGCCCGCGATCGAGATCGCCGCGAAGTTCGCCGGGAGCATCCTGCTCGTGCACGCGCTCGAGGGCGCCGGCCCCGAGCCGGAGGCCGTCGCGGTGGACCTCGGCGCCCTGGCGGCCATCACGCGGGAGCAGCTGCAGGAGTTCGGCACGCGGGAGATCGGCGCGCAGGTGCCGTGGACGGCGGAGGTGGTGTTCGGCCCGCCGTACGTGGCCATCACCGACGCGGCCGCGCGGCACCACGCCGACCTGATCGTCGTGGCCACCCACGGCCGCACCGGCCTGCTGCACCTGCTGCTGGGGAGCGTGGCCGAGCGCGTGGCGCGCACGGCCGCCTGCCCGGTGCTTACGGTGCGGGTGCCCGGCTAGCCCCGCGCAGGGCGGCGGCCGTGACGACGAAGATCGCGAGGATCGTCACGCCGGACACGCTGCACCACAGGCACACGGCGTGGATGACGAACAGCTCCAGCGCGAGCAGGTAGAGCGAGAACAGCACGCCGAGGCCCGAGAGCGCGGCGAGCCAGCGCGTGGCGCCGGGACGCTCGACCTGGCCGCCGCCCAGCCCGTACATGGCGACCCCCAGCAGCACGACGTAACCCGCCACGCCGTAGGCGGCGACGGGCACGCCGAGGAACGACGACCAGCTGCTCGTGTTGACGCGCTCGCACCCGCCGCTGCCGACGCACTTGATCGACCCGACGATCCGGAGCTTGTACAGCAGCAGGTAGGTGGACACCAGCAGACCCACCAGCGACAGGGCGGCCGCCGCCATCCGATGGCGCATGTTCACTTCCCCGCCTTCCTGGCCGGCCCGCGCGGCGCCGCGGCCGCCGCGGCCGAATCCACGATCCGTGCGAAGTCGTCGTAGGCGGGCGTGAACGGTATCTCGCGGCCGTTGACGTAGAACGTCGGCGTACCCTGGACCGCGAGCTTCTCGCCCGAGCAGCGGTTGGCCTCGATCTGCGGCCACGGCCGGCGCTCGTCCATGCACGCCCGCAGCGAATCGGTATCCAGCCCCACCTGGCGCCCGTAGTCGAGGAACTTGCGCTCCGGGTTCTTGTCGGCGAACCAGGCGTCCTGGTGATCGTAGAGCGTGTACTCCATCTCCCAGAACCTCCCCTGCGCCGAGGCGCACGCCGCCGCCACGTGCGCGAGCGGCGAGTTCGCGTGCTGGTCGAGCGGGAAGTCGAAGAACTCCCATCTCAGCTTGCCGGTGGGGATGAGGCGCTGCATCACGTCGGGCATCGTCACGATCGCGAAGCGCGCGCAGGTCGGACACTCGAAGTCGGCGTACTCGGTGATCCGCACGGGGGCCGAATCGGGACCGAGCGCGTGACCGGCGGCCGGCACGCCGCCCAGCGGCGGGCCGCCGCATTCGGCCATCACCAGCGGCGCCAGCGGACGGCGGGTGGCGGCGCGGACGATCAGCGCGATGCCGACGACCGCGACGACCCCGAGAATGAGGTAGAAGGTTCTCAGCGACCGCCCGGCATCCGCCATTGGTCCTCCTCATCACTGCCAGTTTCGGCGTCGGGGCGCCACCCGCGCGCCGCGTCGTCCACGATGCGACGGTGCTCCGCCACCTCCGGCGTATCGAACGTCTGCCGCACCTCGTAGCGGAACAACTCCGAGCGGATGTCGCCCATCGCGCGCAGCAGCGCCGACGACTCCCCCAGCAGTCCGCCCCGGTTGTCGAGGTCCACGATGCGGCGGGCCAGGGCCCGCAGCATCTCGACCAGCTGCTCGGCGCGCCTGGGATCGTAGGTGTCGTCGGGGGTCATGAGCGGTGGATCATACCCAGGGCGGGCACGCCCGCCAACTCGCCCGCCGGCCCACTTGTCCCTATCATCAAGGGTGTCTCTTCCGGTCCACGGGTCCCCGCGCCTGGCCTCGCCCCGCGCCCTGCTCGAGCTGGCCGGAATCGCGGCGGCTCCCCTGCGGTACGGACATGCCGTCCGCGTGCTGCGCGACGGCGCCCTCGCCTTCCCCGCCATGCTGGCGGGCATTCGCGCCGCCAAGCGCAGCGTGAGCTTCGAGAACTTCATCGTCGCGGACGACGGCACGGGCCGCGAGTTCGCCGGGGCCCTGGAGAGGGCGCGGCGGCGTGGCGCCAGGGTGCGCGTGATCTACGACCCGGTCGGCACGCTCCTGGTGAAGGGCGGCTCCGTGGCCCGCCGCCTCCGCGAGGCCGAGATCGAGGCGCGACCGTTCCGACCGCTCTCCCCGCTCGCGCCGTGGAGCTGGCTCCGGCTGCGCCACCGCGACCACCGCAAGCTGCTGGTGTGCGACGACCTCATCGCCTTCGTGGGCGGCATCTGCATCGCCGATCACTGGGCGCCCTCCGACCGCGGCGGCGGGGGCTGGCGCGACACGGCGATCTCGATTCGCGGGCCCGCGGTCGCGGATCTCCGGCTGGCGTTCGAGCGCATGTGGAGCCGGGCCAGGCTGGAGCGCCCCGCTCCCGAGCCGGCACCGGACCGCCTGCCCTCCGAGAAGGGCGAGGCCGGGGTCATCGTCGTGGGCGACCGGCCGGGCCTCGGGAGGGTCGCCGCGATCTACGAATGGCTCGCCGACCGCGCCGAGTCCTCGATCGAGCTGACCGACGCGTACTTCGTGGCGCCGCGCGAGGTGCTCGACGCCCTCATCCGGGCCGCGCGGCGGGGCATTCGGGTGCGGCTCCTGGTCCCGGGTCGCAACAACCACCCGGTCGCCGGGCTCGCCGCGCGCCGCATCTACCAGCCCCTGCTCGATGCCGGCGCCGAAATCTACGAATGGTCGGGCGTGATGCTCCACGCCAAGACGGCCGTCGTGGACGGCGTCGTCACCCTCGTGGGATCGAGCAACCTCGACCCCCTGTCGCTGCACCGCAATTACGAACTGAACGCCCTGGTCGCGGACCCGACGTTCGGAGCGGTGATGCGCGACCTGTTCGCGACCGACCTCGAGAAGGCCACGCCGCTCCGCGGCGACGACTGGCGGCGCCGCCCCCTCCGGGCGCGCGCCGCCGAGGCGGCCGCGACGCTGTTCGCCGACATGCTGTGAGGTTTGCCCGCGCCACACCGCCCTTTTATATTGCGGGACGGCGGGAAGGTCCCGCCCCCAACGGAGGTGTGATGTCGAAGCGCAGTAACAGCCGCAAAGTCCAAGTGCCTACGGCGTTTGAGCTGGCCCGCGACGAGCTCTTCAGCCACATTCTGCGCTGTGGAGTCCTGGAAGCGGCCGAAGAGCACCGGAAAGAGTGGTTCGACGACACGATGGCCTACCTGGGTGAGCGCTACGAAGAACTGACCCCCGTCCAGCTCAAGGAGCTTCGGACGCTGGGGGAGCGCTACTGCCAGCCGGTCGTCGCCAGGCCAGAATCGGTGGAGACCGCCGGAGTCGTCTGAGCCGGCCGTTCGAACCGACGTGTCGCGCCCCGGTGCCTAGCGGCCCGGGGCGTTGTGCTTCCGCCAGCGATAGCCGACGGCGATCCTCGCGCCCCCGCCCACGCCGATCTCCAGAAACGACCCGCCGTTGCCCCCCGGCGCGTTCTCGACGCCGAGCACCAGCAGCAGGTACGGCACGACGCGGCCCTGCCGCGCGGCGGCCGTGAGCCCGCCGCCGCCGTAGACGGCCGGGCCCGAGCGCTTCGCCGGGTCGAGCAGGAAGTGGTAGGCCAGGTCCGCGCGCACCCCGAACCGGCCGTCGCCGAACGCGCCGAAGGCGAGGGCCGGAGCCAGGCGATCCCGCTGCGCGTCGCGCCACGCGAAACCGAATCCGCCGCCGTAGAACGCGGGCTTCGACGCCGTCGCGGTGCCCCACACCTGCGCTTCGGTGACGCTCTGGGCCCCCGCCCGCGCCGGCGCCGCGGCCGCGGCGGCCGCCAGCAGCAGCGCGCTACGGCTCCAGCACCAGCTCATAGCGCCGCGCGATGTCCGGGGCGAGGGAGTGTGTGACCGAGCAGTACTTCTCCAGCGACAAGTCGATCGCGTGGCGCACCCGCTCCTCCGGCGCGCCGTGCGCGCGCAGCCGGAAGGTCAGCACGATGGACGTATAGCGCCTGGGGTGGTGCGCTTGGCGCTCGCCGGCGACGTCCACGGTCAAGCCCTGTACCGGGCATTTCATCTTTTCCAGAATGGACACCACGTCGCTCGCGGTGCAGGCGGCCAGCGCGAGGAGCAGGGTGTCCATGGGCCCCGGCGCGGTCTTGCCGTCCGCGTCGATCACGATCGCGGGCCGGCCCGCGACACCCCCTTCGAAGACCATGCCGCGCTGCCACCGCAGGCTGACGTGCTTCGCCTCCGCCATCACTGGCCCCCGGCGGCATTGCGCGTGGCCAGGCCGATCAGGAAGCGGTGCCGCCCAAGGCGGTCGAGCGCGTGGTACTCGACGAGCCAGTTGAACGCGGGCCGGAACCGCAGCTCGAAGCCGATCACCACGGTGGGCCAGATCGCGGTGCACCCGGTGCAACGGCTCATGTGGCCGACGCCCAGGCCGACGTAAGGAATGGCGGGGGCTTCGTCCCCCTGGAACCGGTACATGGCCTCGGCCGCCCAGTGGAGCTGGACCGCGCCGCCGGTCGAGGAAACCTCGAACGACGGGCGCAGCCTGACGCGCGGCGACCACATCTCCGCGACGTCCAGCGTCGTGCCCACCACCCACTGCGCGGGACGCGTGACGTCGATGCCTCCGCGCACCGAGAAGCTGTACAGGTCCATGTTGAACCCGGTGCCGGCCGACGATGGGCCGGCTGTCGCGGACGCCGGGGGCTGGAACTCCTGCGCGGAAGCCGGTGGGGCGGCGCACGCCAGCGGCGCCGCCACGAGCATCAGTCGAATCGCACGCTGCATCCTCGTCCTCCTCACGAATGCGGTCGCTCGACCCCGCGCACGGCCAGTCGGCCGTAGTCGGCGAGCGCGTAGAGCGCCATGGCGGCGGTCGCCCACGCCAGGGGCTTCAAGAGCGACGACTCGAGCAGCCAGGCGAACAGGGTGAGCGTCTGCCCCACCGTCACCGCCTTGCCGCCCACGCGGGCCGGCGGAACCCGGAACGGCCGCCGCGCCACCACGCTCGCCAGATACCCGGCCGGCGCCAGGATGTCCCGGAGGAGCACACCGGCCAGCTCGAACGGCCCCAGCGCGCCGGACAGGGCCAGCATGGCGAAGGCGGTGAGCATGAAGATCTTGTCCGTCACCGGGTCCATCCAGGCGCCGAGGCGCGAGGGTCCGAGGCGCCGCGCGAGCCATCCGTCCAGCAGGTCGGTGGCCGCCGCCACCGCCAGAATGACGAGCCGCACGCCGACGCCGGGGAACCAGGCGAACAGGACGGCCAGGGGGACGCGCGAAAACGAGACCACGTTGGCCGGCGTAAGTACCCTTCCCGAGCCGACTTGCCGCCCCCCGGGCGCCGGGATACCTTCAGCCTTCACCCATGGACCTCGCGCTGCTCAAGCAGGCCGCCATCTTCTCCGACCTCGACGAGGGGGAGCTCGCGCGCGTGCTGGAGATCTGCAAGGAGCAGAAGTTCCAGAGCGCCGCGACCGTGTTCAAGGAAGGCGAGCCGAGCAACCGGTTGTACATCATCGCCGAGGGTGAAGTCCGCATCAGCCGCATCGTGCCGGGCAGCGGCGAGGAAGCGCTCGCGGTGCTGAAGCCCGGGACGTGCTTCGGCGAGATGGGGATCTTCGACCGCTCCGAGCGCTCGACCGACGCCATCGCCAACACCGACTGCACCCTGCTGACGATCACCCGCTCCGACTTCGAGCTGCTGCTCGACTTCAACCGCGACATCGCGTACAAGGTGTTGTGGGCCGTGGTGCGGCTGCTGTCGGGCCGCCTGCGCGCGACCAACGACAACCTCCGTTCGTTCCTCGCGATGTCCATGTTCTGAGCGGCGCACCCGCCGCACCGCCGTACCGTCACCGTCAGATCGCGATCCGGAACCGTGCGTCGAGGGCGAGCACGCGGTCCGGGAACGCCACCAGCGGGTTGATGTCCATGTCGAGAATGGCCTCGTGCTCCCCCACGAGCTGCGAGACGCGCTGCAGGATCTCCTCCAGCGCCACGGTGTCCACGGCCGCCTCCCCGCGCACGCCCTCCAGCAGCGGATAGCCGCGGATCGCCCGCACCATCTCCCGCGCGTCCACGTCGGTGAGCGGATGGACGCGGAACACCACGTCCTTGAGCACCTCGACGGCGACGCCGCCCAGGCCGAACATGAGCAGCGGGCCCGCCCTCGGGTCGCGGGCGGAGCCGACGATGACCTCCCGGCCGCCCGGAATCATCCGCTGGACCAGCACGGACTCGGGCACGACGCCGGCGCGCTCCCGCACGCGCTGCAGCATCCGGCGGTACCCGTCGCGCACCTCGCGCTCCGAGCCGAGTCCCACGACCACGCCGCCGACGTCGCTCTTATGCACGATGGCGCGGCTGATGACCTTGAGCACCACCGGGTGGCCGAGGTCCAGCGCCGCGGCCACCGCCTCGCCTTCCGACCGGGCCTCGCGCCACGGCACGGTCGGAATGCCGCAGGCGTCGAGCACCTGAAGCGCCTCCGACTCGCTGAGCTTCTCCCGCCGCTCCCGCCGCGCGCGGTCCACGATCCCGGCGACCCGCGCCGTGTCGGACGGGAAGCGCACCTCGGTGCCTTCCGGCCGCTCGAGCCATCGGCGATAGCGGTTCATGGCCGCCAGCGCGCGCGCGGCCGACTCCGGGAAGATGTAGCCCGGCATGCCGGCCCGGAGCAGGTTGCGCATCCCGGCGGACACGCCCTGCCGCCCGAGCAGGACCGCCATGACCGGGATGTCGCGGCGCTTCGCCGTGGCCTGCACGATGGCCTCCGCGACGTCGCCGGCCTTCCCCTTGAGCGGCGGGGGCGCCACCGACACGATCACCGAGTCCACGTTGGGATCCTGCAGCACCAGCTCGAGGACGTTGCCGAACGTCTCGGCGGTGGCGGAGGCGATGAGGTCCACGGGGTTGCGGACGGCCGCCTCCTCGGGCAGCTGCGCGCGGATGGCCGCCTGGGTCTCGGGTGACAGCTCCGCCACGCGGAGCCCGAGCGATTCGCACGCGTCGGCGAGGATGATGGCCGGCCCGCCCGCGTTGCTGATGATGGCCACGCGGTCCCCGCGCGGCAGCGGGAGCCGCGGGAACGCCATGGCGTAGTCGAACAGCTCCTCGACGGTCTGCGCGCGCACCACGCCGCACTGTTCCATCAGCGCGTCGGCGGCGAGGTCCGTGCCCGCGAGCGCGGCCGTGTGCGAGGAGGCCGCCCGCGCGCCCGCCGCCGTGCGGCCCGCCTTCACCACGAAGATCGGCTTCTTGCGCGTGAGCTTGCGCGCGAGCTCGAAGAAGCGGCGCGCGTCGCCGAAGCTCTCGAGGTACATGAGGATCACGCGGATGGCCGCGTCGTCGGCCCAGTACTCCAGCAGGTCGTTCCCCGACACGTCCGCGTTGTTGCCCACGGAGACGAACTGGTGGATGCCGATCCCCAGCTCCTCGGCGTAGTCGAGGATGCTGAGGCCCATCGCGCCCGACTGGCTGATGAAGCCCACCGGGCCGTAGGGCGGCATCGTCGGCGCGAAGGTGGCGTTCATCGCGAAGTCGGCGGCGCTGTTCAGCACGCCCATGCAGTTCGGCCCGACCATCCGCATCCCGTGGCGCCGCACGATCTCCACCAGCCGGCGCTCGCGCTCGACGCCCTCGCCCCCGACCTCCGCGAACCCGGCCGTGATGACCACCAGCCCCTTCACGCCCTTCTTCCCGCATTCCTCGGCCGCGGCCAGCACGAGTTCCTTGGGCACCACGAGGATCGCCAGCTCCACGGGGTCCGGAATCGCCGACACGCTCGGCCACGCGCGGATCGAGTGGATGACGTCCGCCTTCGGATTCACCGGGTAGAGCGGCCCGTTGAACCCGTAGCGGATGAGGTTGTCGAGAATCTGGTACCCGATGGTGTTCGGGTGACGGGAGGCGCCGATGACCGCGATGGACCGGGGGCGGAGAATCGAGTCGAGCACGCCAAGAACCTAAGGCCGGAGCGGGATGCGGTACAGGCGTGAGCTTGGCATTCGCCCGCGCGGCGAGTAGACTGGCGGGCGATGCCCCACCGCCACCGTCCCGCGCGCGTCCCCCGCTCCGCCCTGCCGGCCCTGCTCGCGCTCGCGGCCGCCGCGGCGTGCGCCGACACGCTGCCGCGCGGCACCGTGTCCGTGCAGCCCGGCAGCGCCGCGCTGTGCGTCGGCGACAGCCTGGCGTTCACCGCCGAGGTCCGCGACAACGCCGGCCAGGTCGTGGCCTCGCCGCAGCTGCTCTGGAGCTCGAGCGCGCCGCAGGTCGTGACGATCGATCCGGCGCGCGGCGTCGCGCACGCCCTCGCCACCGGCTCGACCAGCATCACGGCGGCCTACCTCGGCGCGCGGAGCGCAGCGGCGACGCTGGACGTGCCGGCGGACCTGGTCCCCGAGTTCGTGCCCGACAGCGTCGTGCTCGCCCCGGGCGACACCATGACCATGGGCGTGCGCCTGCGGCGGGTGTCCGGCGGACCCGTGCCCGGCCGCACGCCGGTCGTCACCGCGTTCGATTCCGCGGTCGCGGGCATCACCGCGGCCGGCCTTCTGACCGCGAAGGCGGCCGGGCGCGTGGGGCTCTCGCTGACCGCATGCGGCCACCAGGGCGGCGGCGCCGCCGACGTGTTCGACCCGCCGGACTCGGTGACCGGGCTGGCCTACCTCTGGCTCTCCGGCCACCACGAGCTGCGCGCCCGCCTCGGCGCGCGGGTCATCAACTTCGCCCGCAGCGGCGGCCTGCCCGCCGTGGAGATCGGCGACAGCGCGACCCGCGCCTTCGCGTACGTGGACACCGTCGCCCTGTCCGGTCCCGCGACGCTGCCGCTCGACTCGCTCAACTCCCAGGAGCTCGCGAGCGGGCTCCAGTGCCATCCGCCCCGACCGTTCGCCACCTACACCGACGCGACCAGCCTCCTCCAGCCCACGGCGCTCTTCTCGCTGCGGCTGGGCTCCGCGACCGCGACGCGCTACACCGCGCGCCCCGGCTACGCGGCCGTGTCCGGTCGCATGGTCTTTCGCATGCGCGGGATCGTGAACGGGCAGCTTGGGCCGGGCGGGGGGCCCGACTCGCTGGCGGCGATCTACACGTTCAGCGCGCCGGCGGTGAGCAGGAGCGGGGTGTGTCCCTGACGGGGAGCCTGTTAGTGGGTTGTGGGTTGTAGGTGGTGGGGGGGACCACAACCCACCACCCACAACCTGCCAACATCTGCTACTTCAGAATCTTCACCAGCCCGGCGTCCGCATAGCCGCGGATGAAACTCTCCGCGTCGGTCGCCGGAATCGTGACGCCCGTCAGGCGCGAGGCGCGCGCGGCGGCCCCGGCGAGGAACTCCTCGATCGGCCGGCCCGAGTACGCGGCGTCGTCGTCCCGCATCGCGACCACGATGTCTTCCCACGTTCCGACGTAGGTCGTGCCGTCCCGGGTGGTGATCCGGTGCACCTCGAAGCCGCGCGGCTGCCGGTGCATCGCCTGCAGCTCGGTCACCAGCGTGCCGAACAGCTCGAGCTGCGCGGGGTCGCGCGAGCCCGTGCCGTCAGGACCGGCGGCCTCCAGCTCGGCCAGCAGCAAGTCCGTGGCGTCGGCATCACCCGCCAGGTCCCCCAGGCGGACCAGCCACGGCTTCAGCTCCGGGTCGTCCTCCGGAAGCCGGTAGATGCTCCGCTTCAGCTCGATCAGGCGCCAGATGCCGAGCTCGTCCCAGTGGTCCTCGGGCTCGGTGCGCTCGAACTCCGCCAGGGACGGCTCGTACTCGCCGCGGTCGTAGAGCAGGTTGGCCAGGTAGATGCGCGCTTCCCCATGCTTGGGGTCGAGCGCGAGCGCGTGGCGCAGCCAGCGCAGCGCGTCCGCCTCGGCCGCGAGGCGGTGGGCCGCGTACCCCACGCAGGCGGCGGCCTCCGCGCTGTCCGGATGCCCGGCCAGCGCCACCTCGAAGAACCGCCGGGCCGCCTCCAGCATCCCCTCCCGGAACAGCGCGCGCCCCATCTGCAGCACGATGTCCAGGTCATCCTTGAAGCCGAGCTCGAGCACGCGATCGAAGCACTTCAGGCCGGCCTCGCGCGCGCCGAGCTTCAGCAGCACCTCCCCCATGCCCGCGAGCGCGTCCTCGTGGTCGGGGTCCAGCTTCAGCGACGCCTCGAAGCTCTGGCGCGACCAGGCGTACTCCTCCCGCGCCAGGCGGGCGTACCCCAGGCCGACGTGCAGCTCCAGCGCGTCGGGGTACAGGCCCAGCCCTTCCTTCAGAACGTCAACTGCCTCGTCGTATCGCCCTTCGTTGTACAGCTGGTGAGCACGCTCATCGTATTCGTCCGAACTCAAGAACGGATCGGACATCGGTGAGGACTCCCGGGGGAAGGTCGAGACATGATAAGAATCGCCGGAATCACAGGCAAGAGCCGAAATGGTTGCCGTGCGCGAGGTTGGCATGCTTCCGCACGGGACGCCGGTCCGGGCCCGCACGGCCGCGACCGCGAGGGTGAACCGCAG
>Ga0335069_10009789_pt1 | contig 13624 bp, 9 predicted proteins | sample Lox_Sample_11_FD_206714 | JGI IMG/M metagenome (GOLD analysis project Ga0335069, IMG submission 206714) | Soil microbial communities from Loxahatchee National Wildlife Refuge, Florida, United States - Lox_Sample_1.1 | ecosystem: Environmental > Terrestrial > Soil > Wetlands | place: USA: Florida... | reverse complement strand
GCTTTGCGTCGGTCACATCATAGATGTAGATGTGGTTATTGACGTAGCAGCCAAGGATTGCCGTGCCGCTTTCTTTACGTTCACATTCCTGATTAAACGTCGCACTGCCGTCAATGCTCGGTCCGACGGCATAGAATACGAACTTACCGGCATCAGTCAGCTGGTCTTTTGTAGCAATATATGCAACGTCTGCCGAGGGTTGGTATCGCCAATAGTTAATAGTATCCAGCACATACTGGTGGTTCAACCACAAGGCGATACTAATCGCCACGGAAACAACGACCAGAATATAGCTGCCAAGTCCCCCTCGGCGCTTAGGCTGGTTGTTCCGCGGTAATGTTGATTGCAAGCTTGCCCCCTCTTGCGGTCACCGCGAGTACTGTGCCGCGTTCATATTTCTCATCCAGTATACCTTCTGCGAGCGGATGTTCCAACTCGTCCTGGATGGCGCGGCGGAGCGGGCGTGCCCCAAACTTCTCATCGAAGCCTTTTTGTATCAAATAGCGCTTGCCTGTCGGCTTGATTACCAGATGGATACCCTTCTGAACCAAGCGTTCCTGCAGCTCATCAATCAAATTATCGAAAATCTTGCCGACTTCTTTCGTCGTCAGCGCACGGAAGGTGACAATCGCGTCAAACCTGTTAATCAGCTCCGGCCGCATGCTCTTGCCGAGTGCGTCGCGCGCAGCCTGAGCGTTAACCTCATGGATCTCGTCCAGCTTTTTCTTGTCACCATTGTTCGCCGCATGGAAGCCAAGGGATGATTCTTTCATCATCTTATCGGCACCGAGGTTGCTGGTCAGAATGATAATCGTATTCGTGAAATCAACCTCGTGCCCCTTTGCGTCGGTCAGCTTGCCGTCCTCCAGTAACTGTAGCAGCAGCTGGAACACATCAGGATGGGCTTTTTCAATCTCGTCAAAAAGCACGACACTGTACGGCTGGCGGCGGATTTTGTCTGTCAACTTTCCGCCATCCTCATAGCCGACATAACCAGCCGGCGCACCCAACAGACGGCTGGTATTATGCTTTTCGCCGAATTCACTCATATCGATCTTAACCAGAGCCTCGTTACTGCCGAATACCTCTCGGGCCAGCACCTTCGCAAGCTCTGTCTTACCCACACCTGTCGGTCCCATAAATACGAATGAGCCGATCGGACGCTTTGAACTAGCAACTCCGCTTCTACCCCTCCGGATTGCACGTGACACCGCCCGGACAGCCTCTTCCTGGCCGATAATGTGCTTACCGAGGTGCTTTTCCAGGTTGCGGAGTAGTTTGGATTCAGATTTTTGCAACCGCTTTACCGGGATACCTGTCATCGTCGCGACGGCATTAGCAATATCGTCAGACGTCAGGATCACCGGCGACTTCTTTTCCATGCTTTCCTTGGTCTCGGCAAGCTTTGCCGAGAGTTGGCTGATACGCGTCTTGTAGAGCGCGGCGCGCTCGTAATCCTCTGTCGTAACAGCTTCGTCCATCTTTTCGTTGAGATTTTTCAGTTGACGCGTGAAGTCGCGCACACGGCTCGGCTTACGGCTGTGTCGAACGCGGACAAGCGCCGCGGACTCATCAATCACATCAATAGCCTTGTCGGGCATGTAACGCTCGCTCACGTAGCGGTCCGCCATATAGACGGCATCATCGATAACTTCGTCGTCGATTGTCACGCCGTGGTGCTTCTCATAGTACGTCTTGAGACCCTTCAGGATTGCAATCGTATCTTTGAGTGACGGCTCCTTGACGATAATCGGCTGGAATCGACGTTCAAGCGCGCTGTCCTTTTCGATATGTTTGCGGAACTCGTCCATCGTCGTCGCACCGATCATGTGCAACTCACCGCGCGCCAGGGCGGGTTTTAGCATATTGGCAGCATCCAGCGCGCCCTCGGCGGCACCGGCGCCTGTAATCAGATGCAGCTCGTCCACAAACAGGATAACGTTCTTTTGCGTGCGTAGCTCGTCTACGACTTTCTTGAGCCGCTCCTCAAACTCACCGCGATACTTCGTACCGGCAATCATTGCAGCCAGATCTAGCTGCACGACGCGGCGATCCAGCAGGTGGTCTGGCACGTCTTCGCGGGCAATCCGCTGTGCCAAACCCTCGACGACGGCCGTCTTGCCCACGCCAGGCTCGCCGATGAGGACAGGATTGTTCTTGGTCCGACGACTTAGGATGGTGACCAGGCGTTCTTGCTGCTCGTCACGTCCAATGACAGGGTCCAGCTCGCCGGCACGTGCTTTGGCAGTCAAATCCGTTCCAAATGTATCAAGTGCCCCGCCACGACGCTTTTTTGCGCCCTGATTTGTCGCTTCTTCGATGGCCTGGTGATAATCGTTTGCCTGGCGATCAAAATACTCCTCGAGTTCATTCGTAAGCGTCGCCACGTCGATATTCATATCGCGAAGAAGTACGGTCGCGCGGGCGTTTTTCTGAGAGAGAATGCTGTAGAGGATGTGTTCAGTACCCAGATAATCCTGGTGAAATTCCTGGGCGATATCCCAACTCATTTTGAGCGTTAATTTCGCCGTCTCAGACAAGCCTTTTGCGCCCGTACTGACAACAAGGGTACGCGGAGTAAGATTTAGGGCCAGCTCAGCACGATCAAGTGTCACCCCGGCGTCTGCCAACACTTTGGCAGCCACCGATGACCCCTGTGCTAGCACACCGAGCAAGAGGTGCTCGGTTCCGATGTAAGCACTACCATAACCACGGGCAATCGCGTCCGCATGTTGCAGACTTGTTCGTGCATTGTCCGTTAGATGCGTGATAAAATCTGCGAATTCATCTGGCATACCATTCATTATCGTTCCTCCATAGCCTCGGTGCAAGCGGTAAATTTCACTACCACCAATAGCTACTATACACAGTATAGCTTGCCGTTAGCACTCTAGTCAAGAGAGTGCTAATTCCTCGTATCTTAGCAACGTTGGAGATGAAAAAGACGGACATCAGACCGTCTTTTTCAATCTATTCTTACAATTTGTTAAATTATAGATTTGATAATGACATAAACGTCACAATCAGTTTCGTTTTTAAACTGTAAGCCATTAATCGTATAGCTCTGCCAATTGCCATTCATACAGTTCATTATACTTGCGGGGACGTTCTGAACGGGAGTTGGCGCCACAGTCGAGCCAGCTCCGCCGGCTGCCGCTCCTTGGCCTCCCCCCGAAGCTGGAGCTGGAGCTGTGCCACTTCCCCCTGCGCCAGGCCATAACATTGCTAGTACTATCAATAAACCGATCATATGTTAGCTCCTTTTCATACTACCTTGACTATCTAATCTGGGCGTCAACAACTAATACACTCCGCTGCGACTACTTTACTAGTTTTTGCCTTTTGTGGCAACATAGCTGACGCAGTCGCCCTGGTTCTTGAACGTCGAACCGAATGTCTTCCAACCATTGTCCATACATGCAGTCTTGACCGTTGGAAGAGGAATTGCTATTGGAGTAGGAGTTGTAGTTGGAGTTGTAGTAGGGGTAGGAGTAGGGGTAGGAGTTACGTAGTTAGCCGCCTGGAGGTTAATCAATTGGTTACTCGTGCCGTCGCTAGAGGAGCCGTCAAAAGTAATTTGGCTACCTGTCGCGTCAAAGATCGGCTGGTAGGCGTTAGCCATGGTCGGCATGTAAGGGTTTGTTACTCCGTTAGGAGCCTTAAGGTCAAGCACCGGACACGAAGTCGCCTGTGCGGTTAGAGCCCAACTCTCCGTCGGACTGGTCGTCGTGTTGCCACAGCCAGTGGGTACATCGTAAATTGAAGTTGGTGTATTCGTACCGAGCACCGCAACATGCTGACCATCATCGGTAACGGCAAACTCAATTGTCGGTACCGCGTAACTGTAGTTGCTCTGCCAATCAGAGAATTTTGTGATTGAAACCGGTGATGCGTTCAAGTCAACCCTAAATAAACCAGCGCCGGCGAGGTCAAATACCAGCCACTGTTCGCTCGGAGAACGCTGAATGTACCGGGCGTAGCCAAAGTAACCGGGCTGGCCGTTGTAGTCGCTAATTAAAGTCGGTGACGACGCGTCAAAGCTATAGTAGTTGTTCGCAGGGTTACCAGTATCTACCAGATGCAATCTTGATGTGAAATTGTTATAGATTGCGATGCGTCCTGTAGAGTAGCTGTTGTTCGACTCTATTCGGATCAAGGTGTCCTTGTTTGGCAAGTACACACAGGCTGGCGAACAGGCCACCGTCGTACCATATGCGACTGTCTCGCCAACGGGCTGGATAGCAATCAGTCGCTGCTGAATGTAAGCGAACACATTGATGCCGTTGTGCGAACCGAGCAGACAGTCCGTCTTAGTCGTTTGGTCAGAAAGCATGACCGACGAATCAAGTGCCTGGAACTTCGCCTGGCACGGGTCATGGTAACTCGTATCAGCCCCTAAATCTTTGTTGCCTAGTACCGTTGGCACACCGCTCGACCACAAGATACCCGATGCCTGTACCGGCAGGACCCTCAGAGTTACGAATACGCCGGCAACCAGGACGAATGCCGCCAGGCCGCCAAAGAGCGCCCTTCTATTGAACTTAAATGATGATTTCTTTGATTTACTCGCCGCTGCCTTTCTTGTCGCCTTGTGGCTGACAGTTTTTTTTGCTGTAACTGATTTCTTTTTAGTCTTTACCATAAGGACAATATACCATAAGCACAACAAAAAACCGCCCTTTTTTTGAGGGCGGTTTTGATTATTTTTATATGTCTATTCTTCAGTCGCTTCGTCGACAGCATTCATCAGGCTGTCTTCGATGTTCTTCTTTGGCTTTGCTGCGGCAGCTGGCTTTTCCGGAACGGCAGTTTCGATATCCAGTTCGTAACCGGTCAGGCGTGAAGCCAAACGAACGTTCTGACCACCGCGACCGATTGCGATCGACTGCTGATCTTCGGCTACGAATACCTTGGCGTTCTTGGCCTGCTCGTCGATTTCTACCTTGACGACTTCGGCTGGGCTGAGTGCGTTACGGATGAACTGCTCGGCATTCTCGTCAAAAGTAATGATGTCGATCTTTTCCTGGTCGCCAATTTCGTTCATAACGGCCTGGACACGGGTGCCGTGACCACCGACGAACGTACCGACAGGGTCAACGCCAGGGACGGTGCTGGCAACTGCCAGTTTAGTACGACGACCAGCCTCGCGGGAAATCGCCTTGATTTCAACAGCGCCCGTTTCCATTTCAGGGACTTCCTGGCGGAACAGGTACTCGATGAAGGCTTCGTTGCCGCGGCTGAGGATCAGCTGCGGACCGCGGTTGTCGCGCTCGATGTCCTTGATAAATACCTTGATGCGGCTACCGATGCCGTAGTATTCACCCTGAATTTGCTCGCTTTGCGGGATAATACCAGTCGCCTTGCCCAACTCTACGCGGACAACACGCGGCTCAACACGCTGGACCGTACCGGTCACGACAGTACCGATTTTGTCTTCGTACTCAGCCAGCACGACCTCGCGCTCAGCTTCACGCAGACGCTGCAGCACGACTTGCTTTGCCGTCTGGGCAGCCACGCGGCCAAATGACGTCACCTCGTGTTCGTCTTCGATGAGATCGCCGAGAGCGGCGTCCTTCTTGATCTTCTGGGCTTCTTCCAGGCTAATTTCAACAGCTGGGCTGCCAACGAGCTCAACGACCTCGCGAGACACAAAGACCTTGGCCGAACCGTCGTTAACGTTTAGTTCGGCGCGCACTTCCTGGTCGCGCTCACCGTTGTCGCGGCGCCATGCTGCGGCAATCGCCTGTTCGATGACACTCATAACTGTCTCTTCGGGCAGGTTCTTTTCCTCAGCAATGGTGCGAACCGCGAGCGTTAGTTGCTTGATGTTTAAATCTTCCATTTTTATCCTTTCAATTAGGTTCTGAATATGTTCTTTTAGCAAAAATTCCGACCTGCCGGCCGGAATGTACTGTATTTAATGTATCACGGATAACACTTAAGTGCAAGATTCGTTTCCGTTTATGCCAGATGGTTGCGTAAACCTTTACGAGCACTACCACTATATAGTATTATAGATAGCAATCCGTGAGTATTTTACTTACTATTGCCATCGTCGTTATTCTGGTTGGATTCTCCGCAGTCTGTTCGGGGCTTAATGTCGCTGTGATGTCACTTGACGAGGCCGACTTGCGCCGCAAAAGCAAACTCGGCAACGCAAAGGCCAAAAGGGCCATGCCTTTCCGTCAGAATACTCACTTGACGCTTGCGGCAATCCTGCTGACGAACATCGCCGCTGTATCGGCAACCTCACTTGTGCTCGAGAGCATACTCTACGGCCTGATCGCAGGCGCGGTCACCACGTTGGTAATGGTCATTTTCGGTGAAATTCTGCCTCAGGCACTATTTAGCCGCGACGCCCTGAAATTCGTGTCGCTACTGGCACCGATTCTGCGCTTGATGATTATCCTCACCTACCCGGTGTCAAAGCCTTTACAGCTGCTACTTGACCGGTTGTTCAGCGACAAACCAGAGTCACGCCTGCATACCCGGCACGAGCTGGGCATCCTGATCAGCGAGCACCTCGGTCACCAGGAAAGCGAGCTCGACGAGGATGAAGTGGAAATTATCCGTGGCGCGCTGCAACTAAGCGAAAAGCGCATCAGCGACATCATGATGCAGATTCACCATGTCTACTGGCTGACCCCGGACACAAAACTCACGCCGGAAAAAATTGACGAAATCAAGGAAGTTGGTCGCAGCCGCATCCCTATCTTTGACAAGCACCTGACCCGCTGCCACGGCGTGCTACTGATGAAAGACCTTGTCGATATCGACTTCGACGAAGAGGACTACATCGTCAGCGACCTTCCGCTCTATCCCGTACAATTGGTTGGCAGCAAAACCGCGCTCGACACCTTGCTCCGCCTGTTCATTTCAACCGGCTCGCACCTGATTCCTGTCGTCAAAGACGACGACATCGTCGGTATCGCCACGATTGAGGACCTGATCGAAGAAATCGTCGGCCAGGAAATCGAAGACGAAACTGACAAGCGTCAATTCGAAGGCCTGTCAAAAACTCTCTAGTTTACGCTGATGGTAGCGGCTGACCGGGGCATGCCGAGAGCACGCGGCTGATGGCGTCGTGCTCGGCCTGCGTCACCCATAGATGATATTTGGCTTTGACGGCAACTTGGCGCGCGACATATTGGCAGCGAAACAGTTTGTTTGGCGGCAACCACGAAGCGGCGTCACTGTCGCTCTTTTGTTGATTGGCCGGGCCGTCAACCGCCAGCAGCTCCAGCGGATCGTTCGCTAGCTTTACGCGTACGTCTTTTGCCAGTTGCTGGGCACCCGTTTGCCACGCATCACCCAGCGCCACCACGTGATCAATCTGGACATCACCGCTCGAGTCGGCGCCGCGCTTGAATGAGATCAGTTTACCCGTGTACGGATCGTCGAGGGAGCCGGATCGCACCTTACAACCATCGCCGATCGTTGCTTGCTGTAAATCGCGGTGCAGAATAATATTGCGTGTGTCGCAACCGGCGGTCGTTGCCCAGCCATCACCGAACTGCGTTCTGGCATAGCCCGTTTTTGGCGCGCGCCCTTTGATGGGGATCGTCGTCAATAAACCAGCCGCTTTGCCAGACGGCGCGGCCGAGGCAGGCTGCGCCGCCTGGTGTTGCCACGTGTCGCTGCTCAAAAATATCATGCCGATGACTGCCGCCACGATGACAAAAACAGCGCCAATGCGCCGGCTCCTGAGTGTCCGCTGATGCATTTGTCTAGTATACTAAAGTGTATGACTACCGTATCTAGACTTATCGACTTATTTGTACCAGAAAATTACGACTTGCAGCTGACGCTCAACGGCCCGAATCGCACATTCGAGGGAACTGTCACCATCACGGGTAATTCAACGGGCGACAACCAGCCAGTCAAGCTCCACGCCAAGGACCTAATGATTACCGCGGCGACAATTGATGACGCACCTGCCGAATTTTCGGCTGGCGAACATGACGAACTTTCACTCACAGTCGACAAATTGTCCGTCGGCACTCACACCGTTTTGGTCAGCTTTACCGGTACCATCAGCGACCAGATGCACGGCCTCTATCCTTGCTACTACGAGCATGACGGCGTCAAAATGGAGCTCTTTGCCACGCAGTTCGAGTCACACCACGCCCGCGAATTGTTTCCGTGTATCGACGAGCCGGCGGCCAAAGCAACCTTTGACCTAACACTGACCACCGCGCCGGACCAGACGGTCTTGTCCAACATGCCCGTCAAAAAGCAGACACCCGTCGATAACCAACTCGTCACCAGTTTTGAAACGACGCCTCGCATGAGCACCTACCTGCTGGCTTTTGTCATCGGTGAGCTGCAACGAAAAACCGCCAAAACCAAGAGTGGCGTTGAGGTCGGTATCTGGGCTACGCCGGCACAGCCGGCTATCAGCCTGGACTTCGCGCTCGACATTGCCGTCCGCGCCATCGAATACTACGACGATTTCTTTGGCACGCCCTACCCGCTGCCAAAAAGCGACCACGTCGCCCTGCCCGACTTTTCATCTGGCGCCATGGAAAACTGGGGCCTCATCACTTACCGTGAAGTTGCTCTGCTAGCCGATCCAAAAACTTCCAGCATCTACAGCCGGCAACGTGTCGCCGAGGTAGTCTGTCACGAGTTGGCACACATGTGGTTTGGCAATCTCGTGACAATGCAGTGGTGGAACGACCTGTGGCTCAACGAGAGCTTTGCCACGATGATGTCATATCAGTGTGTCGACGCTCTGCAACCCGAATGGAACATCTGGCTCGACTTCGCGACCAGCGAGTCAATCATGGCCCTACGCCGCGACAGTATCGATGGCGTTCAGGCCGTCCAGGTCGAGGTCAACCACCCCGACGAAATCAGCACGCTATTTGATGGCGCCATCGTCTACGCCAAGGGTGCCCGCTTGATGCGGATGATCCAGCACTACATCGGCAACGACGCATTCCGCGCCGGTCTAAAGCAATACTTTGCCGACCACGCCTACAAAAACACCGTCGGCAACGACCTATGGGCCGCGCTCGAAACCGCCAGCGGCAAGAAAATTACCTCGATTATGAACACCTGGATTTCGCAGTCCGGCTACCCTGTTGTAACCGTCACGCGTGATGGCGACAATGTCGTCCTCGATCAGCAGCAGTTCTTTGTCGGCCCGCACCAGCCCTCCGACAAACAGTGGCCGATTCCGCTAGACGCCGATGACAAAGGCGCGCCTATCCTGCTCGACAACAAGCAAATTACGTACCCATCATCCGGTCTGATTCGTCTCAACCGAGCCGACAGTGCGCATTTCATTACGCACTATGACGACCGGTCGTTTGAGCACCTGATTGACCAGGTGCGTGACGGCTCACTCGATACCATCGGCCGCGTTCAGCTGCTACACGAGGCGACGCTACTGGCACGCGGCGGCGTCCTGACCAGCGACCAGCTGCTCCCTCTGCTCGAGGCATACAAAAACGAAATGCTCGAACAAGTTTGGGAAATTATCGGCCTGGCGCTGGGCGAACTGCGGAAATTCGTCGAGGATGACGAGGCCGCCGAAAAGAAACTGCGCCAATTATCGGCACAGATTGCCCAAAAACAATATGAACGTCTCGGTTGGGTCGCCATCCAGGGCGAATCAGAAGACGACGCAAAACTGCGCGCGACCGTCATCGGCCTGACACTCTATGGCGAAGTGCCAGAGGCACTCGCAAAAGCCAAAGAACTTTACGAAAACACCGCGCTCGAAGACCTCGATCCCGAACTGCGCGGCTTGATTCTGAGTTCGGTCAGCCGATACGGCGATGGCAAAGTTGTCGACGGTTTGCTGAAGGTCTACACCACGACCGTTTCCGGCGAGCTGAAACAAGACATCTGCGCCGGCGTCACAAGCACCCGCGTGCCCGAGAAAATTGCCGAGCTGGACGATGCCATCAAAAACCCTGCCATCGTCAAACCCCAGGACGTCTACCGCTGGTTCGTCTACCTTATCCGTGGCAAGGAGAGCCGCGACACCACCTGGCAGTGGATTCGCGACAACTGGGACTGGGCCGAGGCAACGTTCAAGGGCGATAAAAGCTACGACGACTTTCCGCGCTATAGCGCCAGCGCTCTGACAAAACGCCAGCAACTCGAGGAATACAAGGCGTTCTTTAGCCCGATGCAGGACGTCCCCGCCTTATCACGCGCCATTTCTGTGGGTATCAGCGAAATAGAAGGCCGCGTCGAGCTCATCGAGCGTGACCGCGATGACATCATCGCAGCATTGAAATCGCTGTAATTTTGTTTAATCTTTGCAATATCCGTATCAGCGCCTGAAACAACGGAGTATAATGAAGCGCGTGAGCCAACATTCTCATTTGAGCCGGTTGGGGCAGTTGCTAGCTGAGTCTTTAAAACGAATCGAAACGTATGAGGCCGAAGCGCTTGCTCGGCGGGAAAAAGACACTATCCACATACCGACAGTCGGAAACACTATTTCGACTGCCTATGAGCAACTTCGCAACGCATCTGAATACGCAGAGGGTGATTTGCTGCAGCAACGCGCAATTCGCCGCTACCTCAAACGTGTGCTCTCTTTTCATGCAAAGATTCCGACAACCCACCTCGCCGATGAGCTGGTCGCCGAACTAACCCAGGCCGAGTATCTGGCCAACGACCACACGACCAAGGCCGACGTAAAGGGCATCGCCCACCATATCAAACGCTACTACAGCGCCTACTGGGACTACGCCGAAAATATAGGCGACCCGGGCAAACGCGCTACATTCCAGAAATGGACCCTGGACGTACTGGCCGTGCGCTGCGAACAGATACTACAAAGCCACGTCAGGCAGCTGATGTTCGCGCACTTTGCCTACACGTACCTGTACGAAAAAGTTGATACGAAAAAGATCCTAAAAAACAAAGAGAAATTCGACCATGAGGATATGTCGCTCATCCTCTACGTAGCCATCCACCGCGCACTCCTGAAGTCAGACAACGCCACAATCCGTGCCGCTCTGATTGACAGCTACGGCCGTGATATCGACAATATCAACGAGTTCGAAGCCTTCAACCAAAAGCTCGACGACCTCCTCGTAGCACAGACAACCGTCTACATGACACGCATCGTCAGCAAAAACGGCGCGGCACTGCGCTTTATCTACACCGGCTTCTTCAGCAAGGACGCGCCCCTGACGGATCAGTCGCTCAAATCACCGGAATCACTCGAGCAAAATCTGCACCGCCACATTGAACTGGAATACAAAGCGCTCGACAAGCGTCTCGATACCGGCATCGTTCGCAGTATCATATTCCTGCTGATTACCAAGGGTCTCGTCGGCTTCGCCGTTGAAGTCCCGTACGATCTGTTCAACAGCGGACGCATCATCTGGTCCGCGTTCTGCGTCAACTTATTTTTCCCGGCAATTTTTATCGCCTTTACCCGCCTCACGCTCTCGACACCGATCGACCGTAACACCACGGCCGTCATTAGGCAGGTTTCCAGCCTGCTGTTCGAGGAAGACCACAATGTCTACTTAATCCGCATGCAAAAGGACACATCGTCAGTGGTGTTCAACACCGTCTACGCCGTCCTTTTCATGCTGGTGTTTGCCGGCCTGATTTACATCCTGTACCTGATACAGTTCAACGTTGTTCAGGGTGTCATATTCTTTGTCTTCCTCTCAACAGCCAGCTTCCTGGCGTTCCGCCTGTCGCGCCAGATTCACGAGCTGGAAGCCGTCAACACGCCGCAAGGCACGCTGTCGCTGCTGCGTGACGTTGTCTACATGCCATTCATCGCCGTCGGCCAGCAAATTTCCTACCGTTACAGCCAGGTCAACATCGTCGCCACGATTCTCGACATCCTGATCGAGCTGCCACTCAAAACCATCCTGCGTCTCATCCGTCAGTGGGCGCAGTTCCTCAATCAGAAAAGGGACGAGCTAATTTAACACCACCCAGTCTTCGACTTCTGGAGGCTGGCCGGTTACAGACGCTGCGGCTAGCAGCATGTCATGTTCAGATAACTTTTGTGCATATGCATACAGATTGGCGGCAAACTTCATCTGGTTCAGCTTCTTGATGGTAATCGCCGCAAAGCCCCCTCCTTGGTCTAATCTTTTGCGATATTTTACCTCGGTAAAGTACACCGTTCCGTTCTTTTGAGAAACGATGTCGATTTCGCAGTATTTCGTCTTCCAGTTGCGATGAATAATTTCGTGGCCGTGACGAATCAAATAATTCGCCGCTTCGTTTTCCGCCCGATTACCGATTCCCACAGTGGTCTCAGGTTCAACGCCAGCGCGGGTGGCGCCTCGCGGGGCGGCGCCCAAAAATCTTTTCAGGCTATCTGAAAAATTTTTAGGGGCGGACGAGGCGACAGGACCCGCGTCCAGCGACCTACGTGCAGATTCCTTAGGAATCTGTGACGACGGAAGCGGTCGATACTTCGCCAACGGCGCAAACGACAGGCGATGTAGCGGCGTGACGCCATGCTTCTCGATAGCCGCCCGATGTGCAGCCGTGCCATACCCGACATGTGATGCGAATTTATAGCCGTCGTAGACATTATCCTGCTCGGCCATGTAGTTATCACGGGCGACCTTGGCGATGATCGAGGCCGCGCTGACACTCGGCATCAATAGGTCAGCCTTGGGCATGGTCTTTACATAATCGCCCTTGCTGGTCCCTGCCAGGAAATTGATCGTGCCATCGATGATAATTTCGTGGTACGGGGTTTTGACCTGTTCGACGGCCCGCCTCGTCGCCAGCATCAACGCCTCAGATAGGCCCAACTCGTCAATTTCACCGGCGTGCACCCATCCGAGTCCATAGCCGGCCGCTTGCTCGCGGATAATTACATCCAGCTCGTCTCGGCGCTTCTTGGTCAGTTTTTTACTATCCGTCAAGCCATCAATCGTCTTGCCAGCCAGCACAACTGCACCGACGACCAAGGGCCCCGCCCACGGCCCGCGACCGACTTCATCAATCCCCAAAATCATAGACCTATTGTACGTCATTGACTCTTTGTGTGCTTATGCTATAGTAGATTAAACGAACGTACGACGTACGTTTTGCACCCCGAAAGATTGGGAACAGCATGGTAGCGTTAGCGATATGGTTTCTGACGTGGGGCTCTATCGTCCACCTCGTAGGTATGGCGTTCTTCACATTCGTGTTCTATTACGGCTCGAAGCACCCTGTTCACCCTGCCCCTGAAGACTGCGAACGCGACTTGAGTGTTCGCACGAAAATCCTCCTGATACTATGCTGGGAGTTAGTGCCTGTCGGTCTCGATAATGTGGTCATTCACAAACGCTATCGGCCACAGCATGTCCGCTGATGTGGGGGGCGAGATATGTATGACTCGCCCCTGCTCACTGCAGTCCAATCTGTCGGGTTTATCCCGAAATCAAAAACGCTCCGAAAGGAGCGTTTTATAATGAATACAAGATTATTTCTCTTCTTGGTGCCTTGCTTCGACTTCAGCTTGCTTCTTTGCAAGTTTAGCTTCTTCGGCTGCCTTTTCAGCTGCTTTTTCTTCAGCGGCTGCTTTAGCTTCTTCTTTCAGGCGAGCTGCCTCTTCCTCGGCGTGAACGTCACGAATGTCGTTAACGGCTTCACGGTCGAATTGAACAGCGGCCAGACGAGCGCTTTT
>Ga0335069_10009788_pt1 | contig 13625 bp, 16 predicted proteins | sample Lox_Sample_11_FD_206714 | JGI IMG/M metagenome (GOLD analysis project Ga0335069, IMG submission 206714) | Soil microbial communities from Loxahatchee National Wildlife Refuge, Florida, United States - Lox_Sample_1.1 | ecosystem: Environmental > Terrestrial > Soil > Wetlands | place: USA... | reverse complement strand
CAGTGCTCATTCACCGGTTGTTTTTTAATCTCAATCAGATTTAAAACACCATGACATACGTAGTCACCAAAGAAGAGGAAGGGCAGGATGTAATCGTCGTCGCAGCCGGCGCTGACATTCCGGCAGTTATTAAGGAATTGCAGGCGATTCAGGCGGAGGCAGAGTCGTCGGAGAACGGCACGAACCAAGAGCAGACGGGCTCCGGTACCCAAGGCCAGTCGGCATAGGTATGTCCTACGTCAAATGGGTCTCCGTACTCTTGCGCGACTGGCGCGAGAAGCGTCGCTTCGAGGCGAAGTGGCCGTGTCAGTGCACAGAGTGCGGGGATCCTATTGACGAGGGCGACAGTTTCTTTTTCTTCGGCACGTCCGACAAACTGTGCGAGTCGTGCTACGATGAGGTCACACAAGGACTCGAGGCATATGGATCATAAGTGGAAATATGTAGAGGGAAAAACACCGAGCAAGCGGGAACTCGTCGATTGGACGGAGCAGCACTGGATGTCGTTTCTCCAATTCTGCATGTTTTTCATCAGTGGCGAGGGCGAAAATCAGAAGCTCTCGGTCACGAAGCAGCGCTGGCGCGAGACGGAGGGGCTCCTCGCGATGCCGAACCACCCCTTTGAAGAATTTTTATACCGTGTAAACAAGTTTCCGACCGATCCGGGCGCATCCGAGAAACGATTTTTCGGAAAATTCTCGTCGATGATGCGTTTTTGCCTCGGCTATTTGAAAAATAATCCCTCGAAGGTGACGCCGACGATGCGGAAGTTCATCGAACCGAACCAGCGCCTCAATTGGTGTCTCACCCAAACGAAAATTGTACCCACCGACCTCGGTGTTGACGTCGTTACGCTCGATCCGCAAGACCGATCGACGCAGCCGTTCCAGAATCAGCCGGTCGCGACGTATGAAAAACAGCTCACTGACTCGATGCTGAAGACCGCGAACCTCCTGAATCTCCTCGTCGACTCGATCAAGCCCGAAGAGATCAACAAAATGCCAGTGAAAGACCGCCTCGCCGCGATCGCACGCATGAGCTACGTGTACTCAATCGGCAAGAGCTTTAAACCGGGCAAGCAAATCTTCAAGCAGTTGAACATCCACGCAGCCAATCGTGAGGATCTCGAGAAAGCAGTGCTCGCCTTCGCGCAGCCGACGCCTGATGAGTTATGAGAAGCGAACTCATCAAGCAGTACTACGACTCGACGGAGTACCTCAACAAACTCCGCGCGCGCGCCGGTGTGCTTCAGGAGTGCGAAGAGCCGCTCGCTCGGTCGCAGATCATCGCCGATGTGTGGTCGTGCGATCCGACGCGATTCATCGAGGATATTTTGTTTCTCAAGCTCGTCGAGTACAACAACCAGATCAAGCCCTTCTTTCTTTTCCCGTACCAGAAAAAAATTCTCTGGAAGCTCGTCGAAGCAGAGCAGTCGGGGCAGGATATCGAAATTCTCATCGACAAGCTCCGCGGCATGGGCATGACGTGGCTCGTCGCTGCGTACATGTATTGGCGCTGGCTTTTCACGCCGAACTGGTCGGGGTTCATCCTCTCGCGCACCGAATCGGAAGTCGATGACGGCACCGACTCGCCGGACAACTCCATCTTCGGGAAAATCAGATTTTTTATCAACCACACTCCGAGCTGGCTCATGCCCGAAGGATTTCAGTCGAAGATGAAAAAGGGCACGACCACCGACTCGACACTGCGCCTCTTGAATCCCGTACTGAAATCATCGATCACCGGCTCCTCGACGAATCAGAACGCCGGTCGCTCGCGCCGCTACTCGTTCGTGTTCATCGACGAGTGCTTTTTCATCGAGCACTTCCGATCGGTATGGCGTGCGCTCCAGTCAGTTGCACGCGTGAAGGTGTACGTCTCGTCGGTTAAGCAGGGGCGCACTGCGGAGACGTTCAAGGATCTCATCAAAGCGCAGGGCAACTACATCACGCTCGAGTACAAAGATCACCCGTGGAAAGACGATCAGTGGTACAAAGAAAAAGAGAAGCTCGCGGAGTTCGACCCCGAGGTTATGAAAGAAGTGATGGTCGACTACTCGGTCAACATCCGCGATCAGTACTACCCGGAGATCCGACAGGCGCAAACGATTCCGCTCGAGTACAACCCGGAAAAACCGCTCTACTCATTCATCGATGTCGGCAAGCAAGACCTCACCGTGCTCGGCTGGGCGCAGTTCGATGGCAACTACCTCGATATTCTCGAGTGCTATTTCAACCGGCAGCGCGAGCTGAAGTGGTACATTCCGTTCCTCAATCCGGAGATGCCGATCAATTCGGAGTTCACCTACGGCGAGGCGCAGATGGAATTTCTCATGCGCGTTCGCTCATGGAAAAAGCCGGTCGTCTACTTCGGTGAGCAGGCGCACTTCATCAAGGTGATGCCACTCAACGTCTCGATCGCGCAGGTACTCCATCAGTCGGAGATCAAGCTCGTTTACAATAAAAATGGCATCAAGTATGAACCACGACGACACGCGGTCTCGCTCCTTCTCCCCAAGACCCGATTCAATTCTAATTCTGACGGGGCCATGGAAATGTACGACGCTCTCGCTCAATCTCGGTACGTTTCGACGAATGCCCCGGTTTCTAAGGAGACTACTCTTAAGCCTAAGCACGACGAGGAGATTGGTGATTTTCGAGCAGCCTTTGAAAACCTCTGCGTCAACGTCCCGCGAGTGATCCGCCACCAGCGGGATGAGGTGGGAGACAATTTTAGAGGAGACGGATTCGCTCGAGATATTATAAAGTACCTGCGTGTTTGAGGTATTTTATCGACGAAAGTAGATACTCGATATTGTCTTGAAACATTCCCAGACCTATGTTGCACGGACGACAAAGCACACCTCGAAATACTCCTGTTTTGTGTGAGTGGTCGAACTCCGGTTTTCTCCTGCCTTCGTCGAAAGGATTTCTACAGATGGCGCATCGCCCTTTCTGCTTTTCGATTTGCGATTTTGTTTTCTCTCTGATCCCTTTTGATGAACCGAATATTCTTAAAAATCTTTTGTCCTCGAGACACTCCACGCAGTGTTTGTGTCCTACTTTCACGACTCTTTTAAAACAGTTTCGACAGATACCCATCGACTCCGCTTTTAGTTTCCTCTTTCTCTGGTAATCTCTAATGTACTCTCTTCTACTTTCAGTCATTTTTATATGTTAACACTAAAAAAATGGGGGATAACACAAACTGGGGATAACTTCCGTGGCGATGGCTTTGCACGGGATATAATCAAGTACCTGCGAGTATGAAATTTACTTTCTTTTGTTTGTTCTTCGGGCACCAATACGATATGAAAAGTTCCGGGGTTGAGCACTGCGCCCTTTTCTGCACGCGCTGTGGAGACTGCGTGATTAGGGAGTGGCGAGTCGAATTGAGAAACAACTTTACCCCTGATCCAGCGCTCGAATAATATGATCCTCCTCTCCGCACACCTCGATCGGGTGCACAGCTCATTCGATCTCTCATACGAAAACGGAAAGGTGAAAGGTCTCCTCGACAACATGTTGGGCGTGATGCTCGTGTACTCGGCGCTCCTCGAGGAACCGCACCTCGTTCGACTCGAGCAAGAAGGGAAGCTCAAGGTGTGGCACAACACATCGGAGGAGTGGGGCGAACTCGATAGCACACTTCCGAAGCTCGACCCGAAGCACGACATGGCAATCGTCGTCGATGTGTGCGCTGACGCGAAGCGCTACGCCGATATTGATTTTGCAATCGAGAACGTGTCTCTCGCTGAAAAGACTGCCGGTTTCGAACTTGGCATGTTCCTCCAGTGGGAGGGATTCAAGATTTCGTACAAACCGTACTCGGGGAACGAGGCAGAGGAAGACGAATCGTGGTACTTCCGAGAGCGTGGCATCCCCACTATTTCTTTCATCATCCCGATCGAAGCCCCCAACAACGGGTGGCATCGAATACAAGATGACAGCTCGATCGATATTGGTCGGCTGCATAGGTGCAAGCTCGGTCTTATAAGAACGATTAATTTTTTCGCATAGTATGTCGACGGATCTTAAATTCGAGCACGAAGCTCGCGCGGCGCTCTTCGATGGAGCGACCAAGGTTTATAAGGCAGTCTCATCCACGCTTGGCGCTCGCGGGCGCAACGTGGTGCGTCAGATTTTCGGCTCTCCGAAGATCACGAACGATGGGGTCACCATCGCAGAGGCTATTGACCTCGCTGATCCGTTTGAACGACAGGGTGCCGACCTGATGAAGCAGGCGGCACGCAAGACCGTGAAGCAGGCGGGCGACGGCACCACGACCTCAATCGTGCTTGCGTACGCGTTTCTCAAGTACGGGAACCACATGATCGAGCGCGGCACGAACCCGATGCTCATCAAGTCCATGATCGAGAAAGAAGTTCCGCGCGTCATCGAGCAACTCAAGACGATGGCGATCCCGATTGCCGAGCAAAAAGACCTCGAGAATATTGCGAACATTTCAGTGCAGTCTCCCGAGCACGGGAAGATCGTCGCCGATGCAACCGCCAAAGCGGGGAAGGACGGACAGGTGATCGTCGAAGAAGACTACTCGACCATGGGTGTGAAGATGGAGGAAGTGGACGGGTACCGATTCGACCGCGGCGTCGAGAATCCGTTCCTCTTCACCGATCCGGAAAAGATGCAGGCAGTTTTCGATAAGCAGAAGAACAACGGCCAGCCATTCCACGTGCTCGTCTCCGACAAGTCGTGGAACCTCGTCGGTGATTTGCATCCGCTCATCTCCGAACTGAAGAAGGCAGGCATCGACAAGCTCCTCATCATCGCCGATGAGATCTCCGGGGAACTCATGCAGTACTTCACCGTGAACCGAATGCAGCTCCGATTCCACGCGGTCATCGTGAAGTCGCCGTTCAACAAAGACATGCTCGAGGATATCGCGCAGCTCACCGGTGCAACCGCTGTCACCGCGTCGAAGGGAATCGTCAACGTCAAGAGGGAACACCTCGGGCTCGCTGACAAGATCATCGCAACGCAAGACACCACCACGATCATCGGTGGGGCTGGTGATGTGACGAAAAAAATCGACGAGCTTCGCCAGCAGATTGAAAACTCCGACGAGGGGTACGACAAAGAAAAGTTGAAGGATCGACTCGCACGACTCACGGGGAAAGTCGTCGTGCTCAAAGTCGGTGCCGCGACCGAAGCGGAGGCAAAATATCTCAAAGACAAGCTCGATGACGCGGTTGGTGCGACGAAGGCAGCGGTCGAAGAAGGGGTTGTACCCGGCGGCGGCATGGCGCTCCACCGAGTCGCGCACACGCTCTACACCGATTTCGAAGACGAATTTGGTGCGATGATGTTCTCTGTTTTGACGTCACCTGTGGATAAGATTGTCTCCAACGCGGGCATCGCGAACTCGGAAGAAATTATGGAAGAACTTTCGCAGAGCGAATATTCCGGGTTCGATGCGCTCACTGGCAAAGTCGTAGAAAACGTTGTAAATGCTGGGATTCTTGACCCTGTGAAGGTCACGCGCTGCGCTCTCGAAAATGCGGCGTCGCTTGCTGCGATGTTGCTTACGACGGACACGGTGATCGCCGAAATGCCGGAAAACTTCCATGAAAAAGCAAATCGTTGACTTTGTGCGTGAGTCGTGTAGGCGTTATACTTTGGAGGCGTACTACATTCCCGACAACGACTGTTACGTTCTCACGAAGAAGGGACGTGCGGTACAAAATTTCAATACCGAACAGTTCTATCAGATCCCTCCGAAGCGTCGCATCTACGAGCACCGCGCACTCATCAAAGCGGGTCTCGCGCACAACTTGGGAGAGAAATATAAAGACCAATTATTTCTCCCGAGAAAATTCGGGATAAAAATCTACCCGTGATATGGTGACAGCCGCCGACTTCAAAGAGAGGCAGGATAAAATATCGCTCGAGAACATCCGTACACCTACGGACTTTGAGCTTGAGGAGGCAGGAAAAATATACGCTGATTTCTACAAGTGGCGCGACATGCGCTCGGGTCTCATCCCGCAGTTTCAGAAGACCGACTTCGACACGGTGCTCAAGAAGAGCCGCGAGCTGTTTTGGAATTCGTTGAACACCCCGTCGGAAGATCTCCGCGAACTTGGTCTCGAGTTTTCGCTCCCGTACGTGCGCAAGGAGGTGCTCCAATTCGCCGCGAAACTTTCCGGGCAGGACTACCGCGGCCGCTTCAAGGGAAATGGTCTCGACATCTTCGGTGTGAAGGTGTTGCAGGGCATCTACGCGAACTGGCAGTTCAAGCAGAACGACAAGGTGGAAAAATTCTGGGAGATTCTCTATGGCGTTGTGAATGGCACGGTGTGCAACTTCATCGGGTACAACGATGGACAGCAAACCCACCGGTACCTCCGTTCATTCGACAAGAAGTCGGGCACATACCACATCGAAGAAAAAGAGGAACCCTACTGGGATGACGTGTGGTCGGAGATCGTGCCAATCGAAGACATGTACCTTCCGAAGATCTGGGAGCGAAACTTCCAGAAGCAGGGTCGCTGCATTTGGAAGACCGAGATCACGTGGCACGATTTCAAACGAGAGTTCCGCGACTACGACAACGCCGAGTACGTGTACCCGGGCAACATGATCGCGGAGGATTCGCTCTACTACCAGCTCTTGCAGGGCACCGGCGTCACCGCCTCCGACAAGATCCAAATCCTCAAGAAGTACGTGTGGGCAGGCGAGACCGACAAGCTCATGCTCTACGCCAACGGCGTCTTGCTGAATCCAGTCGGCAAGGGCAGCAAGCAGACATCATCGCCGCTCCCGTTCACGCACAAGATGGGCCCGTTCTCGTGGGGCATCTTCTCTCCCGTCGACGAGAAGTTTGCATACGGTATGCCGCTCCCGTTCTTGATTAAGGAGCCGCACAAGATTTTGAACACCGCGAACGCGATGCTGCTCGAGCACGAGTTGCGCAACGTCTCCCCGGCGATTCTCACCTCCGACTTCGATGCGCCGAAGCTCATCTATGGCCGACACGACGTGATTCCGGTCTCTGACGTCGAGGCGTACAAGGAGCTGAAGCTCTCCGATCCTTCAGAGGCGTTCTTCAACATGATCGGTTCGATGCGAAACGAAATGACGGACAACGCGCAGGGCGGCAGCAATCCGATGACACCATCGAAGCAGCCGAAGTCCGCGAAGGAGGTCATCGAACTCGAGAAGATCAAGCAGCAGTCGATGGGTATCGCGCTCCTCATGTACTACAACATCATCCGCCAGCAGATGATGCTCATCATCAAAACCGCGCTCCAGTTCTATCCGATCAGCAAGTACTCGAAGCAGCAGCGCAACATTCTCCGCTCGATCAACATCCCGAACATGGCGCTTTCGACCGGTGGCGTTGGCAACCTCGAGATCCGCGTTGTGCCAAAGCGCGGGAAAGAGTTCAACCACGCGCAGCACAACCTCGAGCTGTTCTTCGAGGCGCTCAACCAAGGAATCCTCAACGGCAAGATGACAGAAATTATCGAAGCGCCCGCCGACGTGATTCAAGACCTCGAGTTTCAGATCACGGACATCGACCTCGAACCGGCACAGACCGACGAGATGAAGCGAGCGACGTTCATGGAACAGGTGATCGCACCGATGCTCCAGACGTACGTACCCGCGGGGGTCGCCGATCTCGGAAAGGTATTCCTGCGCCACCTCGAGAAGCTCGGCGAGCACCCCGTCGATTTCGCAAACGAAAAGATTCTCTCGCAGCTCATGTCGACGTGGCAGAACCAAAACAACTTCAAGATTCCCGAGCCCGAGAAGGGTAAACAAGGTCAGGGCGCACAGACGGGCAACGTCATGCAGTCGACGACCGGCACCCAGTTCGGCGGGCAGAATAACCAAGGCATACCACAATGAAACGGAAACTCTTGAGGGCACTGTACAATCTCTACCGCACGGAGTTCTACACGTTCTTCGCGCAGGAGTTCATTGAGGAGATCCCGCGATCGATTCACGAGCCCACGATGGGATTCCTCGCCAATGGCAAAGACAAGATCACGCGCTGGTGCCTCTTCATGGCGAGTACGTTGCAGAAGAAGATTGCGACGACACCGAAAGAGATTGAGTTCAACACGGGTATGCTGGTGATGCTCAAGCTCTTTATGTCGATCGTCAACAACCAGCGACCAATTCAGACAGAGGAAATCGGAGAGCCGGAAACGTCGCATGTCGACCACGCGGCTCGGGTCGGGCCGGTTGTCGAAGCGTTACGAGAAGTTTTCAAAAATAAGTAGTATGGCTATCAAAAAAGTACCAAAGATTCCTGCGAACAAGCCTTTCAAAATCAAGGGTATAAAGGCAAAGAGCGTGTCGGTGAAGGTCGGATCTGCTCGAGGTGGCAAGCTCGGGAAGGTTAGGACGCATGAAACCGGGCACCTCTAGTCTGTAGAGACGGACGGTTCGGCACTCGCTGTGTGCTCACTCACGGCAAGACCACCGGAGTTCGATTCCCGGAGCGACTCGGTGAAAATCCGATACTATAAAAGTCTGGCGACTGGTTGTGTGCCCGGGGTTCGACTCCCCGCGTCTCTCTCCGAGTTATCCACAGTTCGCGTTTGGTGGAATTGACAAGTAGGGTATATATTGATTGCAACGCAGCGTCTTCGGCTGCTCCCGCAAGGGGAACGGAAGTTTAACCTAATCGGCAGTAATGTGGGTCTGCGCCACGAGAATCGTATGGACAAACTGTTGGAAAAGTATTTGAACGAGGAGTTGACCGAGGAGGAGTTCAATGGAGAATTGGGCAAACTCACGGACGACCAGAAGAAGGAGTTCGATCAGCATCTCGCGAAGCCGGAGGTACAAGCCCAGCTTTCAGCGAAGGCGAAGGAGGTATTGGAAAAGGTCACTGGGCTCCGCAGGGAGCAAAGGCGACTGAAAGACAATCCACCCCCAGCGGAAAAGCCAAAAGATTACTCCGCGCAAATGCGCGAAGAGAACGTGGAGACCGCTTCGAACCAGTTCTTCGCGGAACACAACATCCCACAGGAGCAGCGTCAGCATTATCTTGACGCGTTCAAGTCGAATGATTCCGGTAGCGTAGGTGTCGAAAAAATCAAGAAGGATTTTGAGAGGATCTATGCGTCGGAGAATTCTACAGAACTTTTAGGCATCCAGAAACGCTTCAAAGAGATGGAGCAAGGTGCAGAGGACTTCAACTCGCACGGTGCAGGATCTCACGGCGGCGCAGGTGGCGGTGGCGGGAATGACGATGACAAAAAGTATTCCCCCGCGGTGCACGACTACGTTCGCGAGGCGAAAAAGCAAGGTATCAACCTTACTCTGGAAGGCGCGAAGAGAGTTCTCGAGCGCGGTTTGACGAGGACGTTCTAGTCTCCCTCAAATAGTTTTTCAAAGGTGAGTCCATACACATGGGCTGACCTTTTATTCGTATAAAGAAAACAACATGGCTTTTAGACCATTGCGCCAAGTATCGTACAACCAGATCAAGACGGCCGTCATCGGCAACTCCCAGACCATCACCATCGGTGATGCAGTTGTTCCGGGAGCGACCGGTCACGCGAAGGCTGCGATCACCGCAGCGAGCGTCTCGACGCGCATCCTCGGTGTCGTGATCGCTATCGTTAAGCAGGACGGCACGGTGCTCGAACTTAGTTCGAAGACGGTCGCCTCCGATAACGAGACGAACGCAAAGATTTCGGTTCAGTTTATTCCATCGAGCGTCGATATGGAGTACGAGGCGGATATGTCCGCCGCGATCGGAACCACCACTGACTCTGATGGAGTTGGCGTTTCCTTTAACATGGGTGCAACCGCCGCGCTCCTCGACGAGACCTCGGTGGCACTCGCATCAGCAACGACCAAGCAGTTCGTCTCGTACGGACAGTCGGACGTCATTGGTGCGGCGAACACCAAGATCGTAGGTCACTGGGCGAAGACCCTTTCCCTTTAATAGATTACTCACCATTAGAAAATCACCATGATCGAGCCACTCTATCAAGGAAACAAAGATGTCTTCCTCGTCGGCGTCCGAGCCGACTTCGATGCGATTGAAGACACCGCGTTGAAGTCAACGCGTGCATTGCAGGACTGGTCTCTGCTCGGTGCGAGCGGAAGCGTGAATGCAATGTTCACCAAAGTATCGAACGTTACGAGTACCGGTGATCGTGCCGTGTGGCGCGATGTCGGTACGACAGGGGTGCAGAACCTCGGTCGTCGTACTGCCGGGGGCACGTACCCGGAAGTGCAGTTCCTCCGCACGTGGGAGACCGCAGTCTTCGATCCGAACAATCAGGTCGCAGGCCGCTTCGTCGTCCCCGAGGAACGCGATGTAAAGGAGGCGCAGCAGTACAAGGAAATCTTGAACCGCGCACAAAAGCTCCTTTACGAGATCGACCGTCAGAACGTTGCGGATCTCTTTGAGATCTTCAACCTCGCGTTTACCGCCGTCACCTCGTACCCGACCGCATTCTTCGCCAAGGGCAACAAGGGTCTCGACGGCAACAACACTGCGCTCAACGAAGTCCTCATCTCGATTCAGCACGCTCGTGCGGATTCGGGCTCGACGATCTCGAATGCGGTTCAGTCGTCAGGCAACGCCGCGGCGTTCTCTGATCCCATCTACTACGCTGCAAAGGAGCAGGGTGCTGGGTTCAAGGATGACGTTGGCAAGCCGATGCCGATGTTCGGTGGTCACACCACAGGCATCGTCCCACCGGCAAACGGCCTCGTGCGCCTCATGCGCGAGATCAACGGTTCGGAATGGAAGACCAAGGTCGCTGACAACGACATCAACGTGTTGCAGGGACTCTTGAACGACATCAAGTCGTCTCCGTACCTCTTGCAGTCGTACTACATCTCTGGTACGTCGAACCAGAAGGCATGGTTCCTCGTCGATGACACAGTGCGCGACCCGATGGTCGGCACAGGTCTCGTCCAGATCGCATTCGTCCCGTTGCAAACCCGCACGGAGCGCGAACAGGCGACAGACGCGATCGTGTACAAGGTGAAGGAAGAGTACAGCTATGGCTGGACGGATTGGAGGAACATCATCGGATCCAAGGGTGATGGCGCTGCGTACAGCTCTTAATCTTTACTCCTAGCGATTACTCACCATGAGCACTTCACTCAAACAAATTCTCACCAGCGCATTCGTTGCGCTGGTGGTGGCGCTCGGTGTAGCGTGGGTCATGCACGGCTCGACCCCTGCTCCAAAGGCAGGAACAACGACCGTCTCGAACCTCAATACCAATGCTCCGGACGGTCAGTACACTGGTACGCAGGGCGGTCTCGAGGCCGACCTCGGATTCTTCGATGCTGCGGGAGCAGTCTCGAACATTCTCGCGGTCTTTGGCTTCGGCACTACTGTCGCGACCCAGTACAACTTTGAAGGTTCGTCTGGTTCATGTGCAACAAAGGCAACATCAACAATCTTCGCGGTGGCAAACCCGTTCGCGGCCACATCAACTGCAACGGTAATCGTCACGTACACGACTGCTTCGTCTACACTTCTCGAAGTAGGTACCTCAACGCGTTCAACCGGCATCACGACTACGGCTATTTCGCCGACACTCGTGAATTCCACGATCGCGTCGAGCACGAACTCCGCGGTCTACTCCGGCGTCACTGTCGGTGGACTCGGATACACCTCCGCTGGATCAGCAACGTTCCAGAGGATTGGTGTGGGCCCGAACGACTTCGTGGTCGGTTTCGCAACCGATACGCTGCCGGGCTTTACCGTCGGACTCTCGTCCTGCACTTACAAGATTCTCTGGAACAACTAGTATGAAAAAGCTCACTACAAAAGAAGCGGGGCTCGTGTTCCACTACAGTGGAGACGTCGTACTCGAGTTCGGCGACACGCCGCTTGTGGTCTCGGAAGAGATCGCGGCGGTCGTATCTGACCGACTCGGCGCACAGGTGTCGATCACTGATGCAACGGACGACGACGTGAAAGTGTACGTCGACTCGTTGAATCCCGGCAAAGCCGCTGCCGACGCGCAAGCGAAAGCCGATGCTGATGCCGCGGCTGCGGCCACAGCGGATGCGCAGGCGAAAGCCGATGCTGCGGCAAAGACCACAGCAGCTTCGACCGGAACAGCAAATGACTCCGGAGACAACAAGACGGCAGACACTGCGAAGCAGGATGCTTCACAGGGTCAAGCCGCCTAACGCAAACGATCATGCCGAGCACCATTCGATACGCACCAGCCGCCATCGGAAAGCAGGTAACTGCGCAAACCGTAACGACTTCAGAGACAACTCTGATTGAGATGAAGAACCCAGAGTATGCCGAGTTCTCGCAGCTCTCACTCTTCATCGATGCGACTCTCGGTACGTCGGGTGGCAATACCAAGATCAGCTTGCGCTACTACATGTCCTTCGACGGGGGATCGACGTACTACCAAGTACCAATCAAGGACCTCTCGACCGGGCAACTTCAGAACGTTGCATCCGTCATCGACAGCACGTCTCCGGCGAAAGTCGTCGAAGACTTGCCGTTGAGCGGATGCAGCGCGATCAAAGTGACTGCACAGGCAGATGTAGGCACTGCCACCGTGAACACTGCAACAATGGTTCACCGAAACAACTAGTATGAAAAAGGAAAACATCGTGGCGTACATTCTTCTGATCCTCGCCGTTTTAGGCTGGGCCGCGTGGGGTGTCACCACGATGCTTTCCACATACCAGAAGGAAGGTGGGTTCTACTCACCACAGTTTTCGGGGTCAGGTGGGCAGTACTGCAACATCATCTCGTACAGCAAGACAATCGCGGCGACCGGCACACAGCAGGTCGACTGCGGCCTCGGGACATCGACCGTGGTTGCGATCACGAACGTCAAACCGACGGACAAGATCGTTATGTCGCTGCCATCGACGACCCCGGAAACGTTCGAGGGACTCGACCTCATGTGGGTCGCTCCTTCAACGACCCCCGGGTACATCACGATGCTGGTGTACAACGGCAGCGGAAATACATTCTCGTGGTCTGCGAGCGCGTCGACCTCGGCACCGTATATAGACGCGAAGTAGCTATGGATAAGTTCCAAGCTGGCGAAGAGGCACAGAAAAGACACCTCCTCTCCGTTCGGGATCAGATCATCCTCGCGGAGCAGGATCTCGCCCGGATCACGAAGGAGCACGACGATCGGTCAGCAGATCTTCGACTTGTAAAAGACAATGGAGCGAGCGCACTTCTCGAGGTGAACGCGAGCATCGCTGCCGCCAAAGCAGCGCACGCCGCGATTATTCAAGTTCACGACGAAGAGCTTTCGTCGAAGAAGGCCGAGCTGAAGAAGCTCGAGCAGGCCCACCGGGACATGCGAGAGTCTCACGCGCGTTGGTTTGCCGATCGGCAAGAAGTTGTCAGCGAGCAAACCAAGACGATTGAGAAAAATAAAAAGATCATTGAGGAGCAGGAGTCTTTGAAGGTCAACCTCTCGAAAGAGAACGGAGAGCTTTCGCACGCGAAAGTAGGCCACCTCAAGGACGTCGCCGAGGCAAAAGAGCAGCATCGCACTGCGCTCACGGATCTCCAAAAGACCCGCGAGGAGGTATCGAGAAAGAAACAAGAGCATGGCAAGCTCTCATCCGATATCGAACGTCTCAAGCGAACGAAGGTTGTGCTCGTGGAAGATATCACGACGGACA
>Ga0335069_10009787_pt1 | contig 13625 bp, 6 predicted proteins | sample Lox_Sample_11_FD_206714 | JGI IMG/M metagenome (GOLD analysis project Ga0335069, IMG submission 206714) | Soil microbial communities from Loxahatchee National Wildlife Refuge, Florida, United States - Lox_Sample_1.1 | ecosystem: Environmental > Terrestrial > Soil > Wetlands | place: USA: Florida... | reverse complement strand
AACCATCTGGTTACAAAGAACCGGACTCGATTACAGAACGTTGCCATGCTCTCGGATCTGTTCGCCTGCGGCATTCTCGGTGCCTACTGCATGGCTGTCGTTTAGAAGCGTCCGCTTGTAAACACCCCGTCCGCCAGCCGGCGGACGCGGGTGGCGCGCAGGCTTGACCAGGAAAGACCGGCGTTATGACATCCGTTCGTAGATGGCAACAAGCGCACGGCCTTTGGGGTGAGGGAGCTTTTCCTCGAATTGAATGGCTGGAGGCTCGAAGCGCCGGATGCCGACTGCCATACCTTATGTGGAATATGCAGGTCAACCCCCGTCTGAATCAGTTGTAAGGTGGTGAGGCACGATCGTGGCCTCACCCTTCGTTCTCTGGCGCCGGTCGATGGCGTTGGAAAGGGCGGAGACACGGTAGAAGTCCTTACTGTGTCCCTTAGGCACAGTGGCTCCTTAATCTTGGCTTCGTCTTCATGCGAAGGAGATGCGGTCGGTTGACCAGCCCTTAGAATCTGGTCAGCGGCGTGAAAGATGCGTTGGGCCGAGCGCTCGCTGATTGCCCGCCCGTTTCCCCAAGACTGAATGTACCCCCGGCTGAATTCCGTACCGGGCAAATCGAGCGATTCGCAGCAAAAGTGAATTGCTCTTCCTGCTCGGTTTCGTCTTCTTTCCGAACGGTCTTCGTGCGCCTGCATGTAAGCGGCATGCACAGGGTCAGGGCTTTTTTCGCCTTTCTTCACGTGACGGCCAAGTTCCTTCCATTTCCGATAGGAGGCCAGTGGACCCAGCGGGAGGGCACGCTCGAAGCACTGATATAGAACTAAGAGCTGGTTGCCCAGACTGTAGTTATGGAAACGGGTGTAAGCCTCGTGAATGAAGCCGGGCTTCTTGACGGCTTTGTCTAACAATGCTGCCCATGAGACCATGGGCTTTCTCTCCTTTCTCTCAGCGCCACAGCGCGTGCCACCTGTGGGCCCCCGCGGGCCTGTGCTTTGGTTTTCGGTTTGTCGAATTTGGTTTTGCTCGGTCATAGGGTTTTTCTCCTTTTCTGCCCTGCTTCTCGCGGGGCATGAAAAGGCGAGTGTTCGCCTGCTCGCCAGGCCAAGGGCTGCCTTATTTGGAGGGGCCGGAACGGAGGAGCGAAATCCCGCAGGGCGGCGCAGCCGAAGCAGAAGCCCGCAGGGCCGCCCGCGCGCAGGCGCGTTGCCCAGCTCGCCATGCCCGCGAGAAGCGGTGCGGAAGAGGAGGTTGATCGAGGAAGGTCAGGCAGACGGCGCAAACAACTCGGGATGAACCCCCAAAGTCTGATAGCCGGGCGATGCCGGTCAGTCACGAGAAAACGCGCTCGAAATGCTCGCGGCGGCCTTGGAGGGCGCCACCTTCGCCGGTTGAGAGGGAGACAGTTCGGCAAGGCGTACCAGGCAGGCAACGAACTGCGGAGGACTTAACACATCAGGATAGCATCTGTCGCTTGTTGCGTCTGCGTTCGACATAGACCTCAATGTCCGTTTCGCCGGAACGTAGGAAGTCCAGAAAATCGATTCCTTTGTTTCTGCAGGTTTCGCAAACACTGAGGAGCACGAGGAATTCTGAAATAGTCTTGGTGGTTGGGATGCCAGTGAAGAGCCGTCGGGCCCTCGCATATGCTTTGATCGCGTGTTCAGCGTTGTTGTTATTCCAAGGCACACCATCATGCCTTAGGAACGTAAAGAGCCCGTCATGATTCTTTTCAAATCGCCGCTTGCACTGAATTGCAGCCTCGCTGCAGTATGCTCGTCGTGATAACTCCCTATAGAAACGACCAACGGATTTCACATGCTTGTTCAAGAAGCGTTTTTTGAGGCCGTAGCGATCAATGGTCTCGATGATCGCCCTGAGGAATGAACCGAAGCTATAAACAAGTTGCTTCAATTCCTCGTCGTATGGATGTGCCAGAACCTCATTGTTCAGATCGCGCATCAAATGTATAAGGCACTTTTGCTGCTGGCACTGAACAGAGTCATATGCAGTATAGAAGTCCGAAACCAGCACACCTTTGAACCTGTCCAATGCCTTGCGAAGGGTGTCGGCCTCCCGCGACTGAGAATGCAGGTACACTACCTCATGGGCGTTGGTGAACACCCACACATAGCCGGATGCCGCTCCTTTGCGCGCCCTGGTTTCGTCAACTTGGACGAGATGCCCAGCAGTAATCTTCTCCATTATTCGGTTAACGGCTTGCGAGTAGTAACCGGCAATTCTGCTCCTAAGGTAGGCAGTGCCCCCGAGGGAAATGTGCACGTTGAATAACCGCTCGCACATTTTTACAACCGTTTGCTGATAAATCCCGAGGTCAATTGCCAGGTAGAAGTACAGGGCAACAAGATTCCATCCGAACTTAGTTGTCCCATGGAACCGCTCATCGGATCCGAATTTGCCTCGGCAACGTGGACACCAAAATTCCTGGAGGTCATACCTTACGGTCCTCCTTTTGATGCTGGATCGGCCAAATACTAGATCTTGCAAAAGATGCGAGACCTTGGCCGCTATCTTTCGAGATTTGCGGTGACATTTAGGGCATATCGCGCGTTCGGGAAGAGAAACTATCAGGTCTGCCCGCTGTATCGGAGCTCCTCTGGTTGTGCGCTTTGGGGCGTTCCTTCTTTCCAAGTGTTTCTTCTCTCGTAGGTAAATCCTATCTCGTTGGTAGTCCCACTGAGCTGCTGCATTTATCTTGTTCAAGTCCGCCGTCGCGCCTTGGAATTTCCTCCAGGATGGGTGAGAAAACGGATCGGCGAGATCAGCTCTTACGAAAGCGATAGCTCCCTCTTGTGACAATTTCCTGGATTCGTCCGGGCTTGGCAACCGCCACAACGTTTTCACCAATAACTCTAGAGCTTCACAGTCAGCGGCATTGTACGTGCGAATTCTTTGCTCGACATCAGATGCCATCGAATTTTCCCATAGGTGACGTAATACCACTGAATAAGCACCAGTCGCGTTTTGGTCTGGCCAATTGAATCCCAAAAACCCTGCAATTTCCTTTAGCCCGTTTGAGTAAGTCGGGAAATAAACTTGCCCATAGATGAACGCGAGCACATTGATCGACTGTTGCAACACCTGCTCCAGCGAGGGGAGATAGGTTCCTGCCTCAGGGTAACGTTTACGCATGTGCCTGATAAACGTTTCTTCGAAACTACCGTAGTGGACCAATACCGGATTTTCAACTTGCACAAGAACTTGAATAAATTGCTCCCAAATCCTCCGCTCATCCTGTCGGGTATTTGCCCAAAAACTGTGCTGAATGGAGGATTCGTTCTTGAGTATCCGAATTCCGATCAAGTAATAGAAATCACAATCTGGGACACTCTCCACATCCAAAAGGACCGGCGTCCCCGTGATGTTCAGCCGTGGGTGGCCGACCACATGGATCTTACGCTCCCGAATCGCAAGTGCCTTCAACGAATGGTGGTACTTCTCACGTTTTTCCTTCAAATGTTTGGGCCTTCTACGTGGCCGAAAGGTGTAAGAGAGCTGGGTAACAGTGAAAATCCCTTTGTCCTTGAGCTGCTTCCGTTCGGTTCTATGCAGATTTGCTAACAGGCTGAGGTCATCCTTTTCGATGGCCTTCCCCCTGCACCGGCTCTGAAACCCGCATTCCGAACAATGCCGGTTGAGGACCAATTCTGGTGGTGACTGCCCGGTAATCAGTTCGGAAATATTCCCCGTCATGTTATCCACCACTCGCTTTAAAGCCGCGGTTTTCACCTTACACACGACAAAATCACCTCCGTGAATGATCTTGCCGAAATGGGATTCGCGGCCAATGCTTTCCGCTAGCACACGTGCATCGAATGCCAGAAGCAACTTATCGTCTCTGGTAACTTTGTTCCTGGCGATGAATCGAACGGGGATGAACCGCGGGGACTCGCCTTGGGCCTGTGAGGGCAGGTGCTCTACAGCGTGAATAGTCGATTGGAGATTCTCTGTACTCGCTGGGAAACTTGTGGCCATACGCCACTTAGGGAACTTCGTGTTACCCGTAGCGTGGTCGCCGCAGACACATTCCTCAGCTTTGTATCCTTGCCTGAGGCGTTGGATCCCCTGGCTGGCGTACTCGGCAGTCTGGTTTTCTTTCCATTCTGAGTATTCGTTTCCCGCCGGTTTCTCACCGTGGGCTCGTAGAAAGCACTTGGTCGGGCACTTGAGGTAGGCTTCGAACAGATCTGGGGTGATTGTCATAAAAGGAGATTATCAGGTGTCGTGCCCATGTGTGTTCGTGTTCGACTTTGAGTCCCCCTTGCACATTCGCGTGCCATCGCTGGTCTCAATGCAAAGACCAACCGCACCGCGCTCGCGTTCGCTGATGTCCATGTGGGCCTGACCACTCCCACCTCGGCCCCTTCCCGCCACGCTGCCCATCACCTCGGCCGCACACGACCCCGAAATTTCACCGAAGCAGGTCAGGGTGTCGCAGTTTTCACGTCCGTACAGCTGACACCGTCAACGCGATGACGCTCTCAAGGCCTTGCTCGGTCCCAATCGATGATTTCGGTGTTCCTTTATTCCGGTGCTGACACTCGAATAAGCCCTTGTTATAGAAAAAGGTTGATTTGTATAGTAAGACCGCGATCTGATCCGTCTTATCTTAGGAGACTTCAACAAGCCGCCCCAGGAGCCGCTCTTATTATGCGAGCAGGTCAATACGTAAAACAACCAGCCGACTACTCGGCCTTCATACCCGCTCCATTGCCCCCAGAACCGTCCATTCAAATGGATGCCGAGCTGACGTGGATTATTCCGAATGCGGAATAATCCACATGATTTGCGCCGTAGCAGCGACCGAATGTCGCCATAACCCGATTCTTTGCAACGGGCAGGTGGCGGGATAAACTCGCCGCTACGAGTTTTTCCATAGCCTCATAAGCCCCACGGTGCGCCGCGTGCGCACGTTCCGGGCGCAGCGACAACTTACGACAACATGCGGTAATCTAATTATCAGGAGACTTTCTCCGGTTTTGCCCAAGTCGCGACGGTCCCTCGATAACGGTGGCGCTCGTGCAGCTCCAAGGGGGGCATCGCCAGGAGGATATGAGAAAGTGCATGTTTTCCTTACCGGCACTACAGGATTCATCGGGTCGGCGATCGTTCCGGAACTCCTGCAATCGGGCCACAAGGTTCTCGGCCTAACTCGCAGCGAGGCGGGCGCCCAAGCGCTCGTTGCCGCGGGAGCGGAGCCGCATCGAGGCGACCTGGACGACCTGGAAAGCCTGCGGCACGGCGCCGCCCAATCGGATGCCGTGATTCACACCGCGTTCAATCACGACTTTTCGAATTACGCCGCCAACTGTGAAGCCGACCGGCGTGTGATTGAGGCCTTGGGTTCGACGCTCGCCGGCTCGGACCGGCTCCTGATTGTGACCTCCGGCACCGGAATGGCGACCGCGGCGCCCGGGCTTCCCAGCGCCGAAACCGATCCCCCGGCCAGTTCGAAAGTCATTCCCCGCGCCGCTTCGGAAGAGGCGGCCGATGCGGTGGCGGCGGGCGGAGTCCGCGTGGCCGTGGTGCGGCTTCCCCAGGTCCACGACACGGTGAAGCAAGGCCTGGTTACCTATGCAATCCAGGTGGCCCGCCAGAAGGGCGTCTCCGCCTACGTGGGCGAGGGGCGCAACCGCTGGCCCGCGGCCCACCGCCTCGATGCGGCCCGCCTGTATCGCCTGGTGTTGGAGAAGGCAGAAGCGGGCGCCCGGTATCATGCCGTGGCGGAAGAGGGCGTGCCGGTGCGGAACATCGCGGAGGTCATCGGTCGGGGCCTGAGAGTGCCCGTGGTCTCCCTCGCCCCCGAAGAGGCGGCGCGGCATTTTGGCTGGCTCGGACCCTTCGCGGGGTGGGACGTCCCCGCCTCCAGCGCGATTACCCGCGAAAAGCTGGCGTGGAACCCCACCGGGCCCGGCCTCATCGCCGATCTTGAGAACATGCGCTATTCCCAAGCCTGAACGAAAGGAGAAGATCACATGACTGATAAATCCACTGAAACAAAGACGAACAAAATCGCCATCATAACGGGTGGAAGCCGCGGCCTGGGCCGCAACACGGCCGCCCATCTTGCTCCGCGCGGGGTCGATGTGATCTTCACCTACCGTTCGCATCGGGCGGAGGCCGAGTCCCTGACCCGCGAAATCGAGGCGGGGGGAAACAAAGGGGCAGGGTTTCGGCTCGACACGGGTGACATCCGGGCCGTTGAAGGATTCGTCGCCGAGGTCCGTAAGCAGCTTCGCGCCTGGGGACGCGAGCGCTTTGACTTCCTGGTGAATAACGCCGGCAATTCTCTGCACGTCAACTTCGACCAGGTGACGGAGGCGGACTTCGATGGCATCGTCAATGTGCACTTCAAGGGAGTCTACTTCCTGACGCAAAAGCTGCTTCCCCTCATGAACGATGGCGGCCGCATCGTAAATATTTCGTCGGGATTGACCCGCTTTGCCCTTCCCGGCAGCTCCACGTATGCGGCCGCGAAGGGAGCGGTGGAGGTGTTCACCCGTTATCTGGCCAAGGAGCTGGGCCCGCGCGGGATCACCGCGAACGTGGTCGCTCCCGGCGCCATCCAAACCGACTTCAGCGGGGGAATGGTGCGCGACAACCCCGAGGTCAACAGGCGCGTCGCCGAAATGACTGCCCTGGGCCGCGCCGGGTTGCCCGATGACATCGGGCCGATGATCGCCGCCCTTCTTTCCGACGACAACCGCTGGGTTAACGGCCAGCGCATTGAAGTGTCCGGCGGCATGGCGCTGTAAAGCTGGGAATTGACTCCAGCCCACCCAGCATAAAGACCCAGCTGAACATGGATGGGCAGGATGTTCAGGATAAAAGCAAGCAACAATCACAAAAGCATCGGCCGTATGACCTGCGTTGTACTTTGATAGTCAAGCTGGCTAGGTGGGTTGGTCGTCCTTATCCTGGATATCCTGCCCATCCATGTTCAATCGCTTTGGCTTGTAATGAATGCTGGGCGTTATGCGCTGTTCTCAGCTGGCGTCACTGCTTTTCCGTCCGGATTGACTTCGTGCCGGAGGGAGCGTATATACGGTGCATGTCCCGCCTCCCCCGGGTGGTCCGCTCCTGGCTTTCCTTCGTCTTGTTGCTCGTCTCTGTGCCATACGCCTCCCGCGCCGAAAAACCGCAGGTCTGGCAACGCTTGCGCAGCCCCAACTTCATTGTGGTCACCAACGCCAGTGAGAAGCAGGCGCGCCGCGTGGCCTACCAATTTGAGATGATCCGCGCCGTTTTCCGGAGGGTGTTCGGCCTCAAGAGTGAGGGGCCCGATCCTCCGGTGATCATCCTCGCGGCCAAGGACGAAGCCACGCTGATGCCCCTGCTGCCGGAAGCCTATCAGGCAAAGGGGTCGATGCACCCGGCGGGGTTTTACCAGGGCGGTCCGGAGAAGAACTATGTCGCCCTCCGGCTGGATGTCACCCTGAACCAGGAAGCCTCCGAGCCCTATGAACCGGTCTATCACGAATACGTGCATTACCTCACGCGGCGCTCGATATCCGTCATGCCGCTGTGGCTGACGGAAGGATTGGCGGAGTTTTACGGCAACGTCCGCCTGGACGGCAAAACTGTTTACGTGGGGGCGCCCAGCGATTCCAACCTGATCGTGCTGCACCATGAAGCGCTGCTGCCGCTAGGAGTCCTGTTTGCCGTGAACGCGTCCTCGGCGTACTACCACGAGAATAACAAGGCCTCCATCTTCTACGCGGAATCGTGGGCTCTGACGCACTACCTGGTGACACGGGACTGGCGGGAACATACCCAGCGCCTGAACCAATTCGTGGGACTGCTGGGTCAGAACGTCCCGGCGGAGGAAGCGGCGAAACAGACGTTGGGTGATCCCGCCGCCCTCGACCCGGCTCTGCGGGAATATATCGGGCGGTTCGCTTTCACGGCGGGGAAGCTGGAAGCGCCGTCGGGGATCAGCGCCGACACCTATGCGCTTGAACCTATCTCCGATGCGGAGGCCCTGGCCCTGCGCGCCGATCTGATGGTCCACACCCGCCGCTACGCCCAGGCAAAGCAGATGCTGGAAGAGGCGTTGAAGTCCGATCCCAAGCTGGCCGCGGCGGATGAGAGCATGGGCTTGCTCTACGCGGAACAACAGCAGAATGACGAAGCCTCCAAGTGGTTTGCCCAGGCGGTGGCGCTCAATTCCCAAAGCTATCTTGCCAACTATTACTATGCGTCCAGCCTGCTGAAAGGCCGCCTGGACGACGACCTTGCCGCCCGGGCGGAAGCGAGCCTGCGCACCGCGATCAAGATCAATCCGGGCTTCGCACCTTCCTACGAGGCTTTGGCCTTCCTCCTCCAGCGCCATCAAAGCAGCCTGGAAGAAGCGCGAATGCTGCTTCTTCAGGCAGCGTCATTGGAGCCGGGAAGCGTCCATTACCGGCTCCAAATGGTCTCCGTGCTGGAACGAATGAACCGCGCCTACGACGCCGTGCGGGTGGCCACCATCGCGGCGACCATGGCCAAGACACCCGAGGAGCAGATGCTGGCCCAGACGGCCCTGGACAATGCGCAGCGCTTCCAGGAGTACCAGCGGCGCGCGCAGGAGGAACAGAGCACATTCCGGAAAACCCAGGCGGAAACCACCGGGTCGACTCAAGATGAGCCTGGCGGCAGCCAGACTGGGGCGGCCCCACGCGAGGCGGCAGGCACTGAGCCGTCCTCCGAAACCAGCCCTCCGATGATCCGCCGCCGGGAACGTGCCCCGGCTTCCGATCTCACCGCCCCTGCGCGCGAGGCCGAACCTCCCGTCCCTCCGCCAAAGCCCGAACTCCTCTCGCGCCTCGACACCATCGACGGCCGCATAACGGCAAGCCAGTGCTCCGAGGGCGCGCGGCTCGACCTGGTGGTTGAGGCCCCCGCGGTAACCCGCTACCTTTACAGTTACAACTACCTCAAGATTCCCTACAAGGCGCTGAACTACACTCCCAAGGGCGCCCTGAATCCGTGTTCGGACATGAAGGGCATGCGCTCCCACATCATCTACCACCTGGAAAAAGACAGTGCTGATCGAGGCGAACTGGTCGAAGTCCAGTTGATCAAATAGCTCGCCTCTCGCCCCCTCCCGGGATTACCAACTGCTGCCAGGAGCGTCAAAGGAGAGAAGGGCAATCGCGCCGGTGGCCGGGGGCGATAACCCGATGTGACACCGTTGCCGGAACCTCCGGCAACCCATTTCCGTAATCGCAGGCAGGGGAGCTCTTATGCGCATTCTGGTCAACAACTTTCGTTACGCCCTGCGGCAGTTCCGGCGGGCCCCGGTCTTTACGGTGGCGGCCGTACTTACCCTGGCGCTGGGAATCGGCGGGACCACGGCGATCTTCACCCTGGTTCACGCGGTGATGATGCGCTCCCTGCCGGTCACGGACCCCGCCCGGCTCTACCGCGTGGGCGAGGGTGACGATTGCTGCGTCGAAGGAGGGCCGCAAGATCGTTGGGGATTCTACCCGTTCGCTCTCTACGAGCGGCTGAAGGCGGCGGCCCCCGAATTCGAGGAAACCGCGGCTTTCCAGGCCGCCGACTGGGTGAAGAGCGTGCGGAGGGAAGGTGAATCAGCCCCCCGGCCTCTGACCTCGGAGTTTGTAACCGGGGGCTATTTCTCGCTGTTGGGAGTGCGCGCCTTCGGGGGGCGGGTGTTTACTCCGGAAGACGACCGGGCCTCCGCGCCCCCGGTGGCCGTGCTGAGCCATCGCGCCTGGCAGAGCACCTACGGAAGCGACCCCAGGGTGCTGGGAACGACCTTCTATGTGGAGGGTCATCCTTTCACCGTGGTCGGGGTAGCCCCACCCGGATTTTTTGGCGAAACGCTGCGCAGCGACCCGCCGGATATCTGGCTCCCCCTTCAGCAGGAACCTTTCGTCAACGGCGAAGGCACCCTCCTGCATAACCCCTTCCTCGCCTGGCTCCGGATGATCGGTCGTCTGCGGCCGGGGGCCACGGCGGCGGGAATGTCGCCCCGCATGACCGGAGTGCTGCGGCAGTGGATGCAATACGAATCTGGCTATCCCGCCAATTGGATGCCGGAAATCGTCCGGACGCTCCCCCGGCAGGTGATCAACGTGGTCCCCGCCGGCGGCGGCGTGGCGGACATGAAGGAGGAGTATGGCCGCAGCCTGGAGATCCTGTTGGCGGTTTGCGGCATGGTGCTCCTGATCGCCAGCGCTAATGTTGCCAACCTGCTATTGGCCCGCGCCGTGGTGCGGCGGGGACAGACTGCCGTGCGCCTCGCCCTGGGCGCCACGGCCCGGCAAATAATTGCGCAAGCGCTGGCCGAGAGCGTACTGCTCTCCATCGGCGGCGGACTGGTGGGACTGCTGGTGGCGGTGGCCGGCGCGCGCCTGCTGCTGACGCTGGCCTTCGGCAGCGCCCACTTCCTTCCTATCAGCCCTCTCCCGTCGCTGGCGGTGCTGGGCTTCTCCTTCCTTCTGGCGCTGGTGACGGGAATCCTCTTTGGCGCGGTTCCCGCCTGGTTCGCCACGCGCACCGATCCAGCCGAGGCGTTACATGGCGCGGGGAGAAATCCGGGCGACCGCTCCTCTTTCACGCGCCAGGGGTTGTTGGTGGTGCAGGCGACGCTCTCCGTGGTGCTGGTGGCGGGCGCCACCATGCTGGCGCGCAGCCTCAACAAGCTCGAGCATCAGGATTTCGGGTACCAGTTGCCGGGGCGGGTGATCGTAGCACTGCACAACCCCTCCGGACTCCACAGCGTGCCGCAACTCGCCGCCCTCAACCGCGAACTGGAGGACCGCCTGAATCGCCTGCCCGGAGTGCGGGGAAGCGGCCTCGCGACCTACAATCCCCTCACCGACAACTGGGGTGAAATGGTTTACGTGCCCGGCCACCCTCCCCCGAAAATGGATGAGGACTCAGGCTCATCTTGGGACCGCGTGAGCGCCAACTACCTTCAGAATTTCGGCGTGGCCGTGTTGCGCGGGCGGGCCTTCACCCCGGCGGACAACGAAACCACGGCGCCGGTGGCGGTGGTGAACGAGGCCTTCGTAAAGCGCTTCTTCAAGAGCAACGAAGACCCGCTGGAACAGCATTTCGGCCTGGACATGCCGGAAAACGCCTCCACGTTCCGCATCGTCGGCATTGTTCGGGACGCAAAGTTTGCGGGCTGGGGCTTAAATCGGCCGGCCCGCCCGATGTTCTACGTTCCCCTTGCCCAGTTTGTGGACTACAAGCAGGAGCTGATGAAAAAGGTCGAATTGGGCTCTCATTATGTCGGCGGAATCATGCTGGTAACCCATACGTCGCCAGGGGTGCTGGAGCCGCTATTGCGAAAGACCGTGGCGGATCTGGATCCCAACTTGACAATCATCAGCGTGCGGACCATGGAGCAGCAGGTGGCCCTCTCCTTTGACCAGGAACGCGCCGTGGCCAGCCTGGCAAGCCTGTTCGGGGTCGTGGCTCTGCTGCTGGCGGCGGTGGGAGTGTACGGCGTCACGGCTTACGCGGTGGCGCAGCGCACCAACGAAATCGGCATTCGCATGGCTTTGGGGGCGGATCGCGCCAACGTGGTGCAACTGGTGCTGCACGGAGCCTTTAAGCGCGTGGTGATCGGACTGGTCCTGGGCTTGCCACTTGCCGTCGGCGCCGGACACCTGTTGGCCGCCGAACTTTACGGCGTTGCCAGTTGGGATCCCCTGGCTCTGAGCCTGGCGGCAAGCGCCCTCGGCCTCAGTGCCCTGGTCGCCACCCTGATTCCCGCCACCCGCGCTGCCGCCATTTCACCCATGAGCGCGCTAAGGGTTGAGTAGCGGCACACTTGCATTCGGTGGAGCCATGCTGCAGTTTCGCAGAACCATCCACAGGGAGGGTGGCGACGGGGAACGCGAGGCTGGGTCGCTTGATGTGCATCACTCTAATAAATGATGAATCCTTGATTTTGGAATGACATACAATTGCCATTCGCTGAACCTTTTAGCCCATACAACCACCCAAAACCACCGTTCAGCACAAACCTCTTAACCTTAACTCCTATAACTCTTATCATTTGCGAGCAACTGAGGGATGACCGGGAACAGCGGCTTTGAGCCTCCGGCATCCCCGTGCTGCGACGCAGGGCTAACCAAAGGGGATGATTGGGCTTGCCGCGAGGGTTTTGCGGCAGTTGTGCCTTGTTCATCTCCTCGAGCCTTTTCCGGTGGAACCGGGGAAAACCACCGCGGGGATTCTGCAAGGAACTTTGTCAGGCGTCGCGCTCGGGACCTGCCAGCTCCTTCTACGGCTGGGGGCCACGAATTTTTACCTTTTGGGGAGAGGATTATCCGTCATGCCGAGAATTAAAGGTCAGAGGCTCATGAAGTTCATGGATCAGGCGGTTTGTTCGACCGCTTCGGCCGTATTTGGCACCGTGCAGTTTTTCAATAAGTACCGCCCCGGTCCAACCTTCATTCCCAAGTGGTCGGACAAGCCACTCTTGAAGTCCTGGCAGAAGTCTAAGCCGCCCCTGGGCTGGCCACGCCAAACCGATTCGCTTTGCCCCGAGTGCGTAAAGGAAGCTCGGGCCAAGATCATTAACGGGGAAGAAAACTGGCGCTCATTGCTGACCGAGAAGACCGGTGAAGTCAAGGCCAACATCATTGAGCGTGACGGCCAGGTGTGGATGGTGAAGGATTGCCCTCGCCACGGGCACTTTGAAGACATGATGGCCGTCGACTCGCAGTTCCTGAGCTGGATTGAAGCCAACTTCCCCGGCCGCGACATTCGCGCTCACAATGACGAGGGCCTGCACAATCACGGTTCCAGTTCCATCAAGCATGGCCGCGGCTCGGTGCTGACCGTGGACCTCACGAATCGCTGCAACATGATGTGCGATCCCTGCTTCATGGACGCCAACCAGGTGGGCTTCGTGCACGAGCTGACCTGGGAAGACGTGAAGGAGATTCTCGACAACGCCATCAAGATCAAGCCGCGCCGCCAGATGTCGGTGCAATTCTCCGGCGGCGAGCCGACCATGTCGCCGTATTTCTTTGACGCCATCCGCTACGCCCGCAAGCTCGGATACAACAGCGTGCAGGCGGCCACCAACGGCATCGAATTCGCCAAGAGCAAGGATTATTGCCGCCGCGCATTTGAAGCGGGCCTGCGCTACGCCTACCTGCAATTCGACGGCATCGGCAACGACGCCAACAACCACCGCCAGGTAGGCAACCTGTTCGATGTGAAGCTGCGCGCCATCGAGAACATGCACGAGGCGGGCATCGAAATCATCCTGGTCATCACCATCGTCAACAATGTGAACAACGACCAGGTGGGTCCCATTGTCAACTTCGCGCGCGAGAACCCCAAGAAGATCGCCTTCGTCGCCTTCCAGCCGGTCTCATTCACTGGGCGCGATGAGAACGTCACCCCCCAGCGCCGTCTGCGCCAGCGGTACACGCTTTCGCACCTGGCACGCGATGTGCAAAAGCAGACCGGCATCACCGAACCCACGCGCGACTGGTTCCCCATCTCGATGTTCGGCGCCTTCGCCGATTTCGCCGACCTGGTGAAAGGTCCGGAGGCGCAGTGGGGCATGGTCAGTTGCGGCTGCCACCCCAATTGCGGCGTGGGCACGGCCCTCATGATCAACAAGGAAA
>Ga0335069_10009786_pt1 | contig 13625 bp, 12 predicted proteins | sample Lox_Sample_11_FD_206714 | JGI IMG/M metagenome (GOLD analysis project Ga0335069, IMG submission 206714) | Soil microbial communities from Loxahatchee National Wildlife Refuge, Florida, United States - Lox_Sample_1.1 | ecosystem: Environmental > Terrestrial > Soil > Wetlands | place: USA... | reverse complement strand
TCCATGGCCGACCTGGACCAGGTTGTCGATCTTGCTGCCGTCGCCGATCTCCGTTGAGCCGACCGTTGCCCGATCGACACAAGCGTTGGCCTGTACATCGACACGATCCCCAAGCCGCACCGGTCCTGACTGCGGAATCTTTTCCCACTCACCCTTCTCGTTTTTCGAGAAACCGAAGCCGTCTGCCCCGACGATTGCGCCGTTCTCGAGCGTTACATGGTCGCCGAGTTCGCAGCCCTCACGAACCACGGCATGGGCATGGGCAAAGAAGTGATCGCCGACTTTCACGCCGGGATAAAGCACAACGTGGGGCAGGAGAGTCGCGTGATCTCCGATGCGAACGTTGGGGCCCACAACCACGTAGGCCCCAATGTGCGCTTCCTTGCCAATCTCGGCAGTCGGATCGATGACTGCGGTAGAGTGGACGCCCGCAGGATAAGCCGGCGGTTGATAGAACATGCCCAATGCCCGGGAGAAGGCGTGATAGGGATTTTTGATGCGCAGTGTCGGCGTAGCGATCTCTGAGAAACCCGGCTCAACCAGGACCGCCGCGGCTTTCGTCGTTCGGGCCAGGCTCGCATAGCGCGGATTCGCAACGAACGTGATCTCCGTGGGACCGGCCTCTTCAATTCCTTTTACGCCAGTCACTTCCACGTCTGCGTTGCCGCGCAGTTCCGCGCCCAATCGCGTTGCCAACTCGCCAAGTTTCATCGTGGTGATTGTATCGAACGGCGCCGGCAATGACGGTTCAGTCTACTCGCGCTCGGCATCGGCCGGAAACAGCTCGGGCTGCGCCAGCTTGCCTGCGGTCGTGTCCCGTTTTGCACGGCCCGAGCCGATCAGGCTGACCACTTCCAGGGTCTGGATCGCCGCGCGGGGGACGTAGATCCTCTGCGTATTCGAACGCGTGTCGGGCGGGGTCAGCATCAGTCCGGCGCCCTCGATCAAGGTCCGGTCATTTGCAGCCAGACCCTCCAGCTCATCACCGTCGCTCAGCGTCATCCGCAGCCAAAGGCCCGAGGCCCGAGGCCGCACGGCAAACTTCTTCTGCAGCAGCCTCTCGGGGTTGGATTGCTCACCGGCCGGGAAATCGCGTACGTAACAGACCCATTTCACCGTCTCCCAGCCCAGACTGATCACTTTTCCAGAGAGATCGAGGATCTCAAGTTCCGCCTGATCCTGGCCAAAGGCCGCGCCCGCGTATCCCGCCACCCAGTCGCGGGAGAACTTGCGCACAATCACGGGCTTACGATGCGAACTCATCCCCCTGGATTGTCGCACGGAGCGCTGTGAATAGCAGCATATTCGGTGCACATCTCTCTAGCCAACAGGTGTCATTTGTGTTAAGGTACTGGTTTGCAACCCCTGCCGGGACGCTCTGTAAGCGTAACTGCATCAGGCACTTGGGTGGTTCGGGCGAGGGATGGAAGCAGGACCGATGCCCGACTATATCTACCTTTTGGAAAACCGGCTGTCACCCAACCAGAGACAGGCTCTCCAGAGGCTGCGCGAGGTAGCTCGCGACGCTGGAGTCATCCTGTTTCTTACGGGCGATGCGGTCCGCGATCTGACCAGCGGCCATGCCGTTCGCGACCTTGAGGTCGCAGTTCATGGAAACGCACTCAAGCTGAAGAAACCAATCGAGAAAGCCGGCGGGAAAGTCTGGGGCGAGGACGAGCCGTCACGCGCTCTTTATCTTTGTTTTCCCGGCTCAGTGCGCATCGATCTGGTCAGCACCCATCGGACCGAATACCCCAAGCCCGGGAAACCCGTCTACCACTGGACTTCGATCCAGGAGGATCTGCGCCGGCGCGACTTTACCGCCAACTCCATGGCCATCTCCCTCAACGAGGGATCGTACGGCCTTCTGATGGATCCGCTCAACGGTGCGGCCGACATCGAGTCCCGTACCCTGCGTCTGGTCTCAAACTACGGTTTCCTCGAGGAGCCAGCTCTCCTGATCCGGGCAACGCGCTATCGCGTCCGGCTTGGCTGGGATCTTGATCCGCGCACCCAGTCCCGCTACGACAATGCAAAAGAAGAGAATGTGATCGAACATCTCTCGGCCCATGCGCGCAGCTATGAGCTCGAGCAGATTGGACACGAAGACGAAGGCCTGAAAGTGCTCGCGGCACTGGAGGCTGAGGGATGGATGAAGTCTCTCTTCCCGGCCTGGACCGTGGCTAAGGCGGATGAGAACAAGTTGAAGGCCCTCCATGATCTCTCGGCAGAGCTGCAGATCCAGGGTGTGCATCCAAACATGTCGGCTGCGCAGATGCAGCTGCTGACGGCCAAGCTCCCGTCGAAGGACGTCGCTGCACTCAAGAAGCTTCTGATCCGGCCCGGCTTTGTGGAGGAGTGGAACAGTCTCGACTCCTTGGCATCGGGCTTCTCCAAAGCCCTGATCACCAAGCCCCCGTTGACCCCATCGGCGACGTACAAGCTGTTCACGAGTTATGACCCAAAGGCTGTTCTCTGGCTCGGTTTCACGGCAACTTCGGCGGCGGTGAAAGATCGGTTCGAGCAGTTCCTTAAGGTATGGCCAGAGGCGCGCCAGCGCGTCCCCTATGCGCTCATGCTGGAAATGCGCATCACGCCCGACCTTCCGACGTACAAAGAGATCATCGAGAAGATCTTCCTCGAACTCATCGATGGGCGTCTCGCAACGCCCGAAGAGGCACGCGCCTTCCTTGAGCCGTTCTCGCCACCCGCACCGCCACCACAAATCACGATCAAGCGGTCGCGTGCACGGCGCGCAGAGGCTAAGCTGAAGGAGCGCTCCTTCGAGGACGAGGAAGAGGCGAGCGAAGAGGAAGAACTCGATCTCGACGACATCGGCGGGGACGAAGACGAGGCGGACATGGGTCTGCCCAAACTCGAACTCGGCGATGAGGGCGGCGAGGAAGAAGAAGGCGAAGAAGCAGGAGACGACGAGGAAGAGGAAGCGCCGGCGCCGAAGCGCGGAAAGAAGGCAGCCGAGGCTCCGAAGCAGGCAAAGGCCCCCGCTGCACCTCCGGCAAAAGGAACCAAAGAGCCTGCGAAGGCTGTGCCCGTAGCCAAGCCTGAAAAGCTTGCTGCTCCCGCCAAAGGTGCACCGGCGAAGCCAGCAGCGCCAGCAGCCAAACCCGCCGCAGCAGCGTCGAAAGCCAAGGCTGCACCGGTGCCTGCGCCGAAAAAGGCAGCACCCGCCAAGAAGCCCGCCCCTGCGCCGAAAAAGGCGGCAGCCAAACCGGCCGCCAAACCTGCACCAAAAGCTAAGAGCAAGCCCGCGCCAAAACCTGCGCCCCCAAAGAAGAAACCGGCGCCTAAACCGGCCAAACCCGTGGCAAAGAAAACCGCCAAAAAGCGGTAGCGCCTCACGAACCAGTCGGATAGTCCCTCCGCTTTTGACTTCCTTACGCGGGGTTCCAACTCCGCGTGATATGTTCAGGAAAACCTGGAGGGATCCCTGGATGGTGGGTCTTTGTCGCCACACCCTTGGTGTAGCTCTGCTCGTCACATCTGTCTTCGCAGGTACATCGGTGCACGCCGTCGACAGGCTGCGCGAACACCCAGGCCACAACGACGTCGGTCCGGGCTACCGCTTCGAGCGCGGCGGCTGGACCTACGTGCATCTGGAAGGCACGCCCTCGCAAATCGGATTTCAGCATGGCAGCCTGCTCGCTGCAGAGATCGCCGATCTCGTGCGCGTCAGCAAGATCGAAACGCTGCACTCCACCCACCGCGATTGGGCCTTTTACCGCGAAGCAGGCCGCAAGATGTTCTGGCCCCACATCGAGGCCGAGTACCAGCAGGAGTTGGAAGGCATTGCCAAAGGAGTCCAGTCGCAGGGAATCAAACTCGATGTGTGGGACATCGTCGCGCTCAACGGCAATATCGAGCTGCCCGAGTACTACGTTCCCTGGCTGAACAAGACCCAGAAGGCAGCCAATGCGCCCCACATCCTGCCGCAGGGCCGCTGCTCGGCCTTTATTGCGACGGGTAGCTACACCAGGAACGGCAAGATCGTCATTGCGCATAACAACTGGACGGCGTATACCGACGGCGAGCGCTGGACGATCATCTTCGACATTCAGCCCGAGCACGGGCGCCACATCGTGATGGACGGCGAACCGGGTGTCATTACCAGCCAGGACGACTTCGGTGAGAACGACGCGGGCCTGATGATCACCGAGACCACCATCACCCAATTTGCGGGATGGAACCCCAACGGCATCCCGGAATTCGTTCGCTCCCGCAAAGCCCTGCAATACGCAAGCTCGATCGACGAGTACGTGTCGATCATCAAGCAAGGCGACAACGGCGGCTACGCGAACGACTGGCTGATCGGTGACCGCAAGACCGGAGAAATCGCTTACCTCGAGCTTGGCCTGAAGAACACGCCCCTCTGGCGCAGCAAGGACGGCTACTTTGTCAGCTCCAACTTCGCGCGCGATCCCGAGGTGCTCAAGACGGAAACTCCCGGCTTCGATCCCACCAACCTCTCGACATCGCCCAACGCACGCCGCGTCACCTGGGAGAAGAAGATGGCGGAGTACAAAGGGCGTATCGACGTTGATCTCGCCGAGAAGTTCCTCGCCAGCCACGACGACAGCTACACGGGCAAAACCGGTCCCGACGAACGCACGCTCTGCGGCCACGTCGACGTTGTGAAGCGCGGTACGCCTGAGTGGGACTGGGGGCCCTACTATCCCGGTGGCGCGGTCACCGGCAAGGTGGCTGACTCGGACCTGGCAGAGCACCTCTCGTTGATTGCGCGCGCAGGGCATCCCTGCGGCGAAGACTTTCTGGCAGCGCCCTTCCTGGCGGCGCATCCCGAGTACAGCTACCTGAAACCCGTTCTCCAAGACATGAAGGCCGGCCCATGGACCGAGTTCTCCGCGGGAGAAAAGCCCTAGGCTGTATCGACATAGAGGGATGGTTGGCGACGGAGGAGATTTTTGCTCAGTTCACGGAGCGAGGAGTGGCAGATATCGGGCATATCTTAGCGACGAGCGACAAAGAAATGAGCGGAAAGGTCCCCCGTCCCGCAGGGTTGGGAACGAAAATCCCCAGCCAGGGAACTCAGATTGACGATTTGTGAAGAGATTTTCGCTCCCAACGCCGGCCGTTCCTATATGTCGATACAGCCTAGCTTGAGAATGCCGCTTCGGCGGGTTGCGAACCGGATTGGGCCAGGGAGCGGATCGATTCGATGACCGCCTCAGGCTGATCCAGATGGACCCAATGCGCGCTTCGGGGAACAATGATCTGCTCCACGTTCTCGCCGATGCGACTTAAGGCTTCTTCCGACAGTGGCTCCGAAGAATCCGGCGTCAGCACGACCACTGGCACACCGCCAATGGGCTCTGCGGCGAGCATCTCGCGGACCGAATCCGGAACTGCCTCCACGTGGGCGCGCATTCCGGCATAGAACGAAGGCCGCGACCAATGGGCGGCTACGATCGGCCACGTCTCGGGCGGCATCTTGCCGATCTCCTCACGTACCCTGCCCATCACATGCTCTGCTCCGTCGCCGCCGGCCTGCGTGAGCCAGCGCGAGACCCGCCCCGACCGGCAAAGCAGGGAAGTGACGGCAAGCCGCGCCACCCCGACTCGCGCAATGGGAATTGCGATTCCGGAAAGGCGGACGCCGCGATCGACAGTGTGTCGCTTTGTCTCGTCGACTGGAGGCCACTCTTCGCAGCGCATTGGATCGATGAGCACAACGCTCGCAACCTCGTCCGGGTACATTGCTGCATAGCGCCGCATCACGAAGCCGCCGAAGGAATGACCAACGAGCAGGTAAGGCGGCGGGATGTTCGCCTTTTCCAGCAAGGCGTGCAGCTCGCCGGCAATCGTGCCCGGCGTTCTCTTCCTTTTGCCGTGGCTGCTCCAGCCAAGCCCCGCGCGGTCATAGGAGATGGTGCGGGCGAACGCGGAAGCAACGCCCTGAATCCGATGCCAATTCAGATGTGTGGCAGCGATGCCCGACTCGAAAACGACCGTCGGTCCTTTTGCACCCTTCTCGACAACGAAGAGGCTCTGTCCAGAGTCGATTTCGACCCAGCGGCCCGCGCCCGTAAAGCGCCGGCGATCGCGCCACGCGCCGATGCACTGGTACGCACTGCCCGCCAGGACGACCCCGACGATCAATCCCAACAAGGAGAGAATCAAATCCATAGGTCAGAAACGCCGAGGGTACTGTGTGCAGGCACACGTACCCTCAGAGCTTGCCGTTCCGCTCAATTCAAGTAACTCGAATTGTAAGAGTCTGAGCGGTCTCAGTACCTTCCGCGGCCGCGTCCTCCTCCACCGCCGCTCCCTTTGCGTGCCTGGTAGCAATCGCGGCAGAAAACCGGACGATCGCCCTTGGGCTCGAAGGGAACAGTTGTGGGCTGCCCGCAACCGGAGCAGATCACAGGAGTACCTTGTGCAGGAGCCGAACGGAAACCGGAACCCCCCTGATCATTTTTCTTTGCCATACGGCATGGCTTGCAGCGTTTAGGTGTCGAATAACCGCGTTCCTGGAAGAACTGCTGATCTGCAGCGGTGAAGGTGAAGTCTTGCCCGCAGTCGCTGCACGTGAGTTGTATATCGCCTGGCATGGGGTTCCTCGTGCCGAAATTGTACCCTTCATTGAGGCAAAAGTGCATAAGGATTGTGTTGGTATCCCGAAACTTAGGCCGATTCTCAACTAATCCTTTAGGTCAAATGAAGGATCTCTCCATAGATCGCGCTATAGTTGCAAGGTAGCTTCACCGGTACAGGTTAACTTCGAGTACAACATGGTTGCCCCTCCCTCCGAGCAAGAGACCGACTGGATTCGCCGTATCCTTGCCGGGGAAAGACACCTCTTCCATGACCTGATTCGACCCTGCGAAAGATCGATTTATTTGCTGCTCTTCTCCCTGCTGAAGAATGAAGCCGACGCCGAAGATGCCGCACAGGAGACGGTCATCAAGGTCTTCCAGAACCTGCATCTGTTCCGCGGCGACGCGCAATTCCGCACCTGGGTTCTATCGATCGCTCGCAACGAAGGCCTCGGACGCCTCCGCAAGCTCGCTTCCCGCCGCGAAGACTCCCTGGATGCCGCCTCTGAGGATCAGACGGGCGATTACACCCCCGCCATCCTGACCAGTTGGCGCGAGGTCCCCACCGAGGCTCTCGAACAAAAGGAACTCGGTACCCTGCTGCGCCAGGCCATTGAGGGCCTGCCGGAGATTTACCGTAACATTGTCATCCTTCGCGACATCGAAGAGATGGATATCCGCGAGACCGCCACGGTTCTGGGCATCAGCGAGGGTGTCGTAAAGGTTCGACTGCACCGGGCGCGCGGCATGTTGCAACGGGAGCTGGCTCCGAAATTGAAAGCGTTTGCACCCAAGCGCAAGGGCTTTCTTTGGGGGCGCGCATGAGGATCGACTGCAAACACGTCTGGCAGTACATCTCCGCCTACATCGAGGAGGATGTGGACGAGACTTTACGCGCCCAGATCGACCGCCATCTCGAAACCTGCGAGATCTGCTCGGCGGTTTTGGACTCGACACGCAATATCGTGATCCTCACCGCCGACGATAGGGTCTTTGAGGTTCCGGCGGGTTTCAGCCAGAGATTGCACGAGCGCATCGACAGGGAACTGGAACGAACCAGTTAATACTTTACAAATATCGGATCCATCGGATCCTTGTCCTGTGCTGTTCGTCTCTTGACTTCTCGCAGGCGTCGGCCCATAGTGGCTCTCCTGGTTCGCGGATCCGGTTCTTACACCTGGTTCGCACTTCCCATCCAAGCAAAGGTCAGCCCTCCCCACCCCCAACCAAGGAGCTGCCTATGACCCGCATCGCATCGATTCTTCCCATAGCCCTTCTGTTTGCCGCAGCGCTTCTCCAGGCCCAGGACTTCAAGAAGCAAGTCATCTACCAGATCGTCACCGATCGCTTCTACGACGGCGACACGTCGAACGACAATCCCGCCGAGAGCCCCGGCCTGTTCGATGCAACCAAAACCAACTGGCAGGCGTACTGGGGCGGCGATCTGGCCGGCATTCAGAAGCAACTCGCCTACATCAAGGGCATGGGCGCTACAGCCATCTGGGTCTCGCCGGTCGTGAACAACGAGAACCTCAACTGCGCCAGCTCCGGCGTCTCGGCACCCTACCACAGCTACTGGACGCGCGACTTCATGGACATCGAAGAGCACTTCGGAGACAACTCCAACAGCTTCTCGGCCTTCGACAGCTTGGTCGCGGCTCTCCACAACAACGGCATGAAGATCATCGTCGACGAGGCCAACAACCACTCCAATCCCGATAACTGCGGCGAGATGGGTTCGCTCTACAACAACGGCACGTTCATGGCCGCAGCCAACAACGATCCCAACGGCTATTTCCATCACAACCCGGACATCGTCAACTACAACGACCGCTACCAGCTGCAGTACTACACGCTCGACGATCTGACCGATCTGAACCAGGAAAACTCCACGATCGATGCCTATCTCAAGAGCGCCTCGGTGCAGCTACAAAGCCATCATGTCGATGCTTTTCGCCTGGATGCAATCAAGCACGTCACATGGGGCTGGGAGTACTCCTACGCCAACGCTGTCTTCAACAACGCGCCGAGCTTCCTCTTCGGCGAGTGGATGCAGACCAACACCAGCGATCCGCTCTATCAGGACTCCTATAAGTTCTCCAATGCCAGCGGCATCAACTTGCTCGACTTCCCGCTGAACACAGCCCTCCGCGATGTCTTCGGCAACAACAACAACTTCTCCGAGATCGACTCGACCATCAATACAGAATGCGCGAACTTCACCTTTCCCAACGACCTCGTCACCTTCTTCGACAGTCACGACCAATCCCGCCTGCTCACGCTGAACAACAATCAGAATCGTCTGCAGGAGGCGATGGCCTTCATCCTCACCGGACGCGGAATCCCGATCATCCTCTATGGGGATGAGCAGTACCTCTTCAACAACACCAATGGCGGAAATGATCCCTATAACCGCGTCTGGATGTCCTCGTTCAGCACATCGACTCCTGCCTATCAGCTCATCGCCAAACTCGCAGCACTGCGCCAGTCCAACGACGCCGTCGCCTATGGAACCTGGAAGCAGCGCTGGCTCAACAACGACGTCTACATCTACGAGCGCCAGTTCTTTAACGATGTTGTTCTGGTCGCGATCAACAAGAACGACTCCTCGTCCTATCCCATCTCCGGTCTCTACACCTCGCTTCCTGCAGGCACTTACTCGGACGACTTGGGCGGCTTGCAGAGCGGAAACAGCCTGACCGTCAGCACAGGCGGCGGCAACAATCCGGCGGCGAACTACACGATCGCTCCGCATAGCGTCTCCGTCTGGCAATATCAGGTTGCCGCAACGTCTCCCGAAGTCGGGTCCATCGGGCCGCATGTGGGCCAGCCGGGCATGACCGTAACCATCGCCGGCGACGGTTTCGGGACCTCAACAGGTTCTGTCCTCTTCGGCTCCACGCCGGCCACCGTTCAATCCTGGACTAATAGCTCGGTATCGTTCACAGTGCCCAATGTCGCCGGCGGCGTCTATCAGGTGCAATTGAAGTCCAGCGGCGGAGCGGCCGCCAACACCATCACGTTCACTGTCCTCACCGCAAAGCTGATCCCAGTCACGTTTACCGTGAACAACGCGACTCCGACCAGTCCCGGCGATTACATCTTTGTTACCGGTAGCACGGTCGAACTCGGCAACTGGGGCACAACATTCCAAACGGCCATCGGCCCCATGCTCGACCCCAATTATCCCAACTGGTTTCTCAACGTGTCGCTGCCAGCCGGACAGACCGTGCAATTCAAGTTCATCGATATTCAATCCAGCGGCAACGTTGTTTGGGAGAACGGCGCCAACCACACCTACACGGTGCCCACCAGCGGAACCGGATCAGTGAATGTGAACTGGCAGTATTGAGTTTTCCGAACCTCGACAAAAAACCAGACCGGCTAAAGGCCTCAGGGCTGGGTCGCCGATCGTTGCACCGTGCCCGGCGGCGGTCCTGTCCGGTGCACCATCGGATGCGTCCAGGTCTCGAGTCCAACAAGGATCAGCGTGAGAACAGCCATGGCAACCTGGAGCTTCTCCGCGCGTTTCTCCTTGGGACTAAGCTCGCGTCTGCGCCACTGGGCCGACGGCCGGTTCCGCAGGTGCCAGATCCAGAAAACCACGGCGAGATTGACCACCGCTCCGACTGAAGCCAGGACCAGCATGGGAATCCGGACCGCATCCTGGTGAAACCCTTTTGCCGGGGCGTAGATACCGCTCGCAGCCGCCAGCGCCGAGAGGCCGATGGCCACCCGGATGCCGCTGATCGTCAAAACAGCCGTACAGAGGCTCTGCGCCATGGCCACAAGCAGGCTCGCCCAGCTGACTGTGTTCCAACGCTTTGTATCCAACCGGCCCTCCCGGGTTGCATGGATGCGACCCCGGCCTACTTAAGCTTAGCAGTGCAAAATGCGACCAATCCAAACCGTGGGCCATCCCGTTCATCCCATAAAGGGGCCGGTCAAAAGAATTTCATTTCCCGATACCCCTTTCTCGCTGTAACCTTTCGCCCGTGCACCTACTCCTAGTGAGCGTGCCACGGAACGTGCGGGATGGATCCCCCTCCTGCTCGCCCCAACCGGCGGAGCCCTTCCGCCCCAACCCCAAAACGAGGTCAATCTCCATGAAGAACCAATTGAATGCTTTCCTGCTCTCAGCAGCACTCACAGGCCTGATGGGCGGAACGGTTGCAGCACACGCGGCAACCACGGGCTCGACAGCGAAGGGCGTCTCGGCCAAGGCGGCCAAGGCCGGCCTGCGCTACACCAGCTCGGCGACCGATAAGCACTCCTGTAAAGGCAAAAACGACTGCAAAGGCCAGGGTGGCTGCAAGTCCAGCGACAACGGCTGCAAGGGCAAGAACAGCTGCAAGGGCAAGGGCGGCTGCGCAACCGACGGCTCCAAGACGCCGAAGTTGGTCTAGTTCAACCGAGGGACCGGCGACGGGCGCATCTACCCACGTTGGGTCGAATGCTCTGCAGCCGGTCCTTCACTTCTCTACGTGAAGAATATCGAGAGCGATAAAGGTTGGTGCCGACGCGCTCGTGTCCACCGATAGAAATCACTGTGAACTGAGAACTACGAACTGAGAACTGTCCTCATGTCCGGCAATCGTTTTAACGCGTTCTCCAATCACGGCATCGGCATCGGTTTGCGCATCCCGCATTACCAACACATCTTTTCGCGCAAACCCGTCGTCGATTGGTTCGAGATCATCTCGGAGAACTTCATGGTCGATGCGGGCCGTCCGCTCGCTGTCCTCGACCAGATTCTCGAGCAGTATCGCGTTGTACAGCACGGCGTCTCCATGTACTTCGGTTCGGTCACCGAACCCGACCCCGCACACCTCCGCCGCCTGAAACAGTTGGTTCGCCGCACCAATACGCCCTGGCTCAGCGATCATCTCTGCTGGGGCTCGGTCGACGGCACCTATACCCACGACCTGCTCCCGCTGCCCTACACCTGGGAGGCTGTCGAGCGCACCGTCGAACGAGTGCGTCACGTGCAGGACTACCTGGAGATCCCCGTCGCCGTCGAAAACGTGAGTTCGTATGCGGCGTTCAGCGGCTCGCAGATGACCGAGTGGGAGTTTCTGAACGAAGTCGTCGAACGCGCCGACTGCGGCATTCTGCTCGACGTCAACAACATCTACGTCTCCTCGGTGAACCACGAGTTCAATCCAATGGACTACGTGAACGCCGTGCCGGCGCATCGTGTGGCCCAGATCCACGTCGCCGGCCACTCGCGCTACGAGAAGTACATCCTCGACACGCACGATCATCCGGTGATCGATCCCGTGTGGCAGTTGTATGCACGCGCCATCGAACGTTGCGGCCCCACGCCAACCCTCCTCGAGTGGGACGATCACATTCCCAGCTTCGACGAAGTCCACAACGAAGCGAAGAAGGCGGAGAAGTTCCAGCAGGCGCATACCAATCCGAGCGCCAAAGAGCCGGGCGCCCCAGGTCTCGATCTTGAGACCTGGGAGGGGACTCCCATGGAGATCGCCCGATGACGGCGTCTAATTTGTCTCTTGCCGAACTCCAGCGCGCAATGGCAGCAGCCGTCATGCAGCCGCTCACCGCCGACGAAGACATGCAGGCGGTTTCTGCCGACGGTCGGGACATGCACGCGGTCGCTGCGTCGTTTATCGCGCCCAACAGCAAGCTCACCTCCTTCGAACGACTCGAGATCTACAACCGGCAGTACTGGTATCGCGTGCTCGGCGCATTGGCCGAAGATTTTCCAGCACTGCGCGCTGTTGTCGGAGCACGTGCCTTCGAAGCGCTCTCCATCGCCTATCTGACGGCTCATCCCAGCCGCTCGTTCACCCTGCGCAATCTTGGATCGAAGCTCGTAGACTGGCTTGCCGCCAATCCGCAGTTCGCTGGGCGCCGCCATCGCCTTGCCCAGGACGTTGCGCGGATCGAGTGGGCATTTGTCGAGGCCTTTGACAACGCCGAGTATGCGCCACTGACCTTGGAGCAGATCGCAACCCTTGATGCAGGCTCGCGCCTGGCTTTGCAGCCGCACGTGTGCCTGTTGGCATTGGAGTATCCGGCCGACGATCTGGTGATCGGGCTACATAAGCGCGATAAACGCCAGACAAGCGAAGCCGGAGTCAGCCACTCCGACACCGACCAGGAACCGGTCAAGCTGCCCAAACTGCGCCGCCGGCCCATGTGGGTCGCTGCGCACCGCGTCGACACCTCCGTCTACTACCTGCGGATGCGGCGCGAGGAGTTTCTGACCCTTTCCGCAATTCGCCAGGGGCTCTCCCTCGCCGACGCGCTCGAGACGGGCTTCATTGGCTCACGGATTCCCGAGCCAAAACGCGTGAGCTTTATTCAAAGCTGGTTTGCGTCGTGGGCCGAGTTCGGCTGGATCTGTGCACCCGACCTTGAATCGCTCGTGAAGGGCTAACCGCCCTTTCTCAAAAGAACGGAACAATCATGCAAATGCTCGTCAACCTTTACTCGCGCGCCGCCCGTCTTCTCGGTCGTCTGCAATGCGCTCTCCTTCTGGCTATCCGTCTCTACTGGGGTTTCCAGTTCATGCAGGATGGCTGGGGCAAACTGACCCATCTCGACAAGGTCTCCGACTTCTTTGCCAGCCTGTCGCTTCCGGCTCCGCATATCGCTGCCATGGGCGTGGCATCGGTCGAATTCTTCGGCGGCTTGTTCTTCTTCTGCGGCATCCTGTCGCGGCTCACCTCTCTGGTTCTGTTCGTCAATATGACGATGGCCTACCTCAGCGTGCCCGACGACCGCATCAACTTCTCGCACATCCTCTCCAAGCCCGAGGACTTCTACGGTGCATCGCCCTATACGTATTGGTTCGCTGCGCTGCTGATCCTCATCCTCGGTCCCGGCGTCATCGCCGTCGACACGCTGCTGAAACGTTGGTTCGCACCCGCGCCCAAGTAGCCAACGCCGCTGCGGATCACGGATGAATCGAATCCAGCTCCGGCAACAGCACAACGCTCTCCTGCTCGTTCGGATCGGTCCGCGCAATCACGGCGACAACGTTCTCCGTTGTGCTCGGATTGTAGGGCAGGTGCGGCACGTCCG
>Ga0335069_10009785_pt1 | contig 13625 bp, 20 predicted proteins | sample Lox_Sample_11_FD_206714 | JGI IMG/M metagenome (GOLD analysis project Ga0335069, IMG submission 206714) | Soil microbial communities from Loxahatchee National Wildlife Refuge, Florida, United States - Lox_Sample_1.1 | ecosystem: Environmental > Terrestrial > Soil > Wetlands | place: USA... | reverse complement strand
ACGACGGCCGCGACCGCGACTCCCACCCCGAGCGGGGTTCGAAGCACGCGAGACAGCCTCGACGTCACGGCCGAATCGTACGTGGGAAGATTCGCTCGTGGCACCGAGGCTCGTCCTGTGGACGGCCGCTGCGGTCGCCGTGGCCGTGGCGGCGGCGGTCGTGCTCCTCGTCGCCGGCCACCGGGGCGGAGGCTTCGGGAGCGGCGGCAAGGCGACGGGCTCGCTCACCGGCGCCTCCTGGGAGTTCGCGTCCGCGCTGGTGCTCCGGCCGGACGGGAAGCTCGTCGTCGCCGGCTGTCGCTGCCCACCGCCCGGCGAGAACCTGGACGACAGCCTCGTGCTCGCCCGCTACGACGCGAAGGGGCATCTCGACGACGGCTTCGGCAGCAGCGGCACGGTCACGACCGCGCTCGGCAACGGCGCCGGCACCTGGGCGCTGGTGCGCCAGCGGGACGGGAAGCTCGTCGCCGCCGCCTCGACCGGCAAGGGCGCGAACAGCCGGTTCGCGCTCGCCCGTTACGGCCCGGACGGGCGGCTCGACCGGAGCTTTGGAAAGGGCGGCGTCGTGACGACCGCGATCGGCAGGAGCGCCGCGGCCGAGGAGCTCCTGCTCCAGCCGGACGGGAAGCTCGTCGCCGCCGGCTACAGCGGTCTCGGCGCGAGCAGCAGGTTCGCGCTCGCCCGCTACGGCCGGGACGGCCGCCTCGACCCGAGCTTCGGGAGCGGCGGCACGGTGACGACGGCGATCGGTCGGGGCGCCGTGGCGCAGGCGCTGCTGCTCCAGCCGGACGGGAAGCTCGTCGCCGCGGGCTCCAGCGGCAGCAGCCCGAGCCGCAGGCTGGCGCTCGCCCGCTACGACCGGAACGGGCGCCTCGACCCGAGCTTCGGGAGCGGCGGCACGACGACGACCGCGATCGGCATGGACTCCGTGGCGCAGGCGCTGCTGCTCCAGCCGGACGGGAAGCTCGTCGCCGCGGGCGGCGGCGGGCACCTCAAGGCGTTCGCGTTCGCGCTCGCCCGCTACGACAGGAACGGACGCCTCGACCCGGGCTTCGGGAGCCACGGAACCGTGACGACCCCGATCGGGGACAGCGCAGGCGCGGCCGCGCTGGTGCTCCAGCCGGGCGGGAAGCTCGTGGCCGCGGGCTCCGCCTATTACGGAGCCGACGACTCCGACAGGTTCGCCCTGGCCCGCTACGACGGGGCCGGGCGGCTCGACCCGGGCTTCGGGAGCGGCGGCACGGTGACGACCGCGATCGGCAAGGACGCGGGCGCGGCGGCGCTCGTACGCCAGCCGGACGGGAAGCTCGTCGTCGCCGGCTACCGCGGCGACGGCCGCAACTTCACGTTCGCGCTCGTCCGCTACGACGCGAACGGCGGCCTCGACGGGTGACCACGATCGGAGCGATGATCCGCGCGTGGACTGGAAGCTCGAGCTCGTGGTCGTTCCCGTCTCGGACGTCGACCGCGCGAAGGCCTTCTACACCGAGCAGGCCGGCTTCGGCCTGGACGTGGACTTCAGCGCGGGCGACGACTTCCGCGTCGTCCAGCTGACCCCGCCGGGCTCGGCGTGCTCGATCGCCCTCATGGCGCAGCCGCGGGCCGGCTCCGTCCAGGGCCTGCACCTGGTCGTCCCGGACATCGACGCCGCCCGCGCCGAGCTGGCCGGCCGCGGGGTCGACGTCGGCGAGATCTACCACTTCGAGGCGGGCGGGCGCGTGCCAGGGCCGGAGCCACAGCGCGCCGACTACGGCTCGTTCCTCTCCTTCAGCGACCCGGACGGCAACGGCTGGCTCGTCCAGGAGGTCGCGAGCCCCGCCGATTAGTAGTCGGGGAGCCAGCCCTCGCGACAGCTCGTCGGCTCGCGCTGCGGGAACGCCGCGTAGGCCTCGCCGGGATCGTTCGTGTCCCGCTCGACGCTCACGCCGTGGCGCCGCGCGGTCTCGTCGACCGTGTAGCCGCCCCACTCCGGGCCGGTCGAGCGGTCGCGGGCGCCGACCGCGAGGACGAGGCACGGCGCGTCCCCGGCGCCGACGATCATGTGCTTCGTCCCGGAAGGACAGTGCACGAAGTCCCACTGGCGAAGCGGGCGCTCCTCGCCCTCGACGATGAGGATCGCCTCGCCGGCGAGCACGAGGAAGTCCTCCTGGTCGGCCTCCCAGTGGTACATCCCGAACGAGACGCCCGGCTCGAGCACGCTGAGGTTGATCCCGAGCTGCGAGAACTCCACGGGGCCTTCGAAGTCGACGAAGGCCGAGCGCCCGTCCACGTGGCGCCAGCTCGCGTCGCGCGCATTGAGGACGAACCAGCCCTCGCCCGCGGGGACGAGGCCGTGGTCGGTCGGCTCGAGAGGAGCCTCGGGGATCACGGCGGAATCATGCCAGCTCCGATCGGACTCTGATCCGGCTGACATCGAATTCCCAGGTGCGCGCGCGATCCTCGAAGAGTCCCCACTGACGGGTGACGAAGGACTCACGAAAGGAGCACGAATGAACGAGACCACGCGCAAGCGGCTCATGCCGAGATCGGTCGTTGTCGGCGCGATCGCCCTCGGACTGGTCGGCGGCAGCTACGGCATCGCCAGCGCTGCGACGGGCTCGAAGACGGCCACGACGACCGGCACCGCCTCCTTCCTCCAGACGGCGACGACCGCGCCGCCGACTGCCGGCCAGCCCTGGGGCCCTCAGCGGAGCGACGAGACCCCGCTGACCGGTGACGCGCTGGCCAAGGTGACGGCCATCGCGGAGGCGAAGGTGCCAGGCGGCACGATCGTCCGCGTCGAGACCGACGCCGACGGCCACGCGACGTACGAGGCGCACATGGTCAATGCCTCGGGTACGCCGGTGACCGTCTACGTCGACTCCGGGTTCGACTTCGTCAGCGTCGAGACGCGCTGACCTACTACCAGGCGGCCCAGGCCGGGGCCCTAGCAGGCGAGATGCATGCGGGAGCCCCGGCCGAAGGCCGTCTCGACCGTGCCGTCGCGCACGAAGCCGACGCGCTCGTAGAACTCGAGCGCGTGGTCGTTCGCGATCACCTCGATCCGCTCCAGCCCCTGTGCCTGCGCGACGGCCACGGCGTCCTTCACGAGCGCGCGCCCGATCCCGCGCCGGATCCAGCCGGGATCGACGAACAGATCCTCGAGCTCTGAGCCGAGGAGCGTCGCGAAGCCGACGATGCAACCGTCGATGACGGCGACCCGGGCCCGGCCCTCCTCGACCGCGAGCCCGGAGAGCTCGAGCGCCTCAGGATGGGCGAGAAGGCTCGCGCGGTCGCTCTCGTTCGAGAGCGACGACCGGCGGAACAGATCGCGCAGCGCCGCCGTGTCCTCGGACGCGGCGGCGCGGATCAGAGGCTCGACCATCGAGCACAGAGTGCACTAGCCGTGCACCGACTCGAGCGAGCGCGTGTCCACCTCGATTCGCCGCGTCGGCGTCGAGGCAGCCGGCTCGTGCTCCTCCGGCTTGAACGCCAGTAGCGCCTCGCGGGTCTGCCTGTATACGAGCAGCGGGATGAAATCCCAGATCTTTGCGTTCTCGAAGAGCCTTTCGAAGCGGTCCTTGCCGATGCGGGTTACATGCTCGGCAGGAACCGTGTCCGCGAACTCACGCTGGAGATGCGCGAGCCCGCGCTCGAGGTGGATTTGAAGCTCCTTTTCGTTCATTGCTTCCCCCCATTGCGCCGCAAGACAGCTCAAGTTTCGGCCGTTGGGGGAGGCGTCCGCATCGGGGGAACTACGGACCGTCCGCGCGGGTTCGCTAGAACGTGCCCGATGGAGGAAGCCGCTTCGGATCGAATCTCGACGCTGGCGCGCGAGGCGGCGGCCGAGTGGGGCGTCGAGCTCGGGCCGCCGTTCGCGCTGGCCCGTTTCTCGTTCGTCGCGCCGGCCGGCGACTACGCTGTGCTGAAGGTCACCCCGCCGGAGGACGACGAGTCGGACGAGGAGGCCGACGCGCTCGCGCTCTGGGGCGGCGACGGCGCCGCCTCCCTCCTGCGCCGCGACCGCGCGCGGCGCGCGCTCCTGCTCGCCCGTGCACGGCCCGGCACGGACCTCGCGCGGCTGCCCGAGGACGAGGCGACGGCGATCGCGGTCGCGGTCGGGCTGCGGCTCTGGCGGCCGGCCGGAGAGCCCTTCCGCTGGATCGGCGACCACGTCCCGCGCTGGCTCGACGACGCGGCGGGCCACGAGCTGACACCGCTGGCGCGCGAGCTGTACGCGTCGCTCGAGCCCGGCCGCTCGACGCTCGTCCACGGCGACTTCCACCATCACAACATCCTCGACGCCGGCGGCAGGTACATCGCGATCGACCCGAAGCCGATGCTGGGCGAGCCCGAGTTCGACGTGCCGTCGTTCCTCTGGAACCCGCTGCCCTACCGGATGACCCTCGACGTGACCGAGCGGCGGCTCGCGGCGTTCGCGGCGGCCGGGCTCGACCAGGAGCGGATGCGAGCCTGGAGCGTGATCCGCGGCGCCTACCTCGGGGCCGACGAGAGCGAGTCGAAAATGCTGCGGGCGCTGGTCTAGACTCGCCGCATGATTGGCGTGTTCGTGACGTTCCGCTACGGGGACGGGATCGATCCGGTGGCCGTGACCGCGATCGCGGAAGGCGCCCGCGAGCGGTTCGAGGGGATGCCCGGGCTGCGGAACAAGTTCTTCACCGTCAACGAGGCGCGGGACGAGGCGGTCAACTTCTACGTCTGGGACTCGGCCGAAGCGGCTCGGGCGTTCTTCACCGATGAGCTGCTCGAGTACGTGACGGGGCTGTACGGGGTCAGGCCGACCGTCGAGTACGTTGAGCTCGCGGCGCTCGTCGACAACTCACGGTAGGGCCTTCGCGCGCCGGAGCTCGGCGAGCTCGTCGCCGGACGGGACCGGCGGCTCGGCGCTCATCGCCGGCGGGCCGTAGACCTCGGCGAGCAGCGCCCAGGCCGCGCGGAGACGGAGCGCGTGGTCAGGCCTCCCGTCCGCGTCGACCGCCCGAAGGGCCTCGTCGAACACGGCCCAGATCCGCTCCGCCTGCTCGCCGACCCGCTCCCGCAGCAGGTCGCGGACCCATTCGGCGGACGTCGACTGCGGCGCCGCGGGCTCCGCGACAGGCCTGGGAGCGGGCCCGAGCGTGACCGCGTCGAGCGCCGGCTCCGGCTCCCGCGCGATGTGCGACCGAAGGCCGTTCCCGAACTCGACTCGCTCCACCGTCGACCCCCTTCTTCCCTCACCTTCCGGATCGGCGCCGGGCGACGGCCGCCCAATCATCCCAACGAGTGACCAGGCCCGGCGGCTTTCGGCCGACAATGCTGATCTGAGAGAGGGGAAGAAAGCATGGCCAACGAATCACGCCATGCGGCCTGGCAGACCGAACGACGCTTTGCGGTTCGACTCCTGCCCGAGGAGGGGGATCCCACGGAGCTCGCCGACGGGCTCGGCGACTTCCTCGAGGCGGTCGACTTCGCGGTCGACTGGCTCACGCGCGAGGATCCGGAGCGCACCGGCACGGCGAGCCTCGCGATCTTCGAGACGAGCTCCGGCGAGGCCGAGAAGGTCTGGGCGTATCCGCCCGACGGCCCGCCGGACGACGCGCCGCTGATGAAGATCTTCGGGTTCGACCCGGTGACCTGGAGGTCGCCGTCGGCCGAGTACTCGCCCCGGGAGCCCGCGCTGGGGACGTTCTTCACGCGCGCCCCGGAGAACGCGGCTCCACCGCCGCCGAGAGCGGCACCCGTTGCGCCTCGCCCGGCACCGGTTCTGCCCCCGCCGCGGCCGGCCGTCGTCGCCGCGGTGGAGCACGAGGAGCCCCCGCAACCCGACCGGCCGCGCCTGCGGCCGCGCCGGGCCCTGGCAGCCGCGTGGGCCGATCCGGTCGCGCGCTCGTTCCTCGTGGCCGCCGGGGTGGCGCTCTGGCTCGCGGTCGCCTTCAGCAGCGCGGCCGTGCTCGCGCTGGTGCTCCTCGCCGTCTCCGGCCTCTGGTGGCGGCGCGACAAGCTGATCGCGACGGCTGACCCCGACAGCGAGGACTGGCTCTAGCGACAGCGGCGGTGGGAGCTGGCACGATGGGCGCGTGCAGCTCCTGCCGTTCTTCGCCGTCTCGGCGCTCCTGATCGTCGTGCCAGGCCCCGACATGGCCCTCGTCGCCCGAAATGCGCTCCGCGCCGGGACGAGAGGCGGAATCCTCACCTGCCTCGGCGGGGTCACGGGCCTCGTGCTGATCGGGTTCGACGTGCGCCTCGCGACCGAGCACCGCTGAGGATGCCTCTGCAAAACAGGGTGACGCCGCTCGGCGAGCTCGTCGCGGATCCCGCGCGCGGCCTCGTCTACGGGAACCGCGGCTGCCTCCACGACGCGTCTGGCCGGATCCGCCGCCGCTACGACGGGAAGCGCTGGATCGCCTGCCGGCTCGAGTTCAAGGGCTGGCGGCGGACGCCGCTCATGCAGCCGGGCCGCCTCACCGAGCTGTTCTTCCTCGACGAGGCGACCGCGCTCGCCGCGGGGCACCGTGCCTGCGCGGAGTGCCGGCGCGAGGACTTCGACCGGCTGAAGGCGATCTGGCGCGAGCTCCACACGGGCCCGACCGGTGCCGACGCGATCGACGCGCAGCTCCACGCCGAGCGCACCGGGCCCCGGCCGTCCGTCCGCCTCGACGGCCTCCCCGACGGCGCGTTCGTCCTCCGCGACGGCGAGGCGTGGCTCGTGCTCGGCGAGCAGCTCCTGCGCTGGACGCCGGCGGGCTACACCGACCGGGCGCCGCGGGAGTCCGGCCGAGCGGAGCTGGTCACGCCGCGGTCGCTCGTCGAGGTGCTTCGCTTCGGCTGGGAGCCGCTCGTCCCGATGCTTCATCCGTCCGCCGTCCCGGCGGAGCAGTCGATGCTCTGACCGAACAACCGGGGTCAGACCCCTGGACATGGCTCGAGGCGCGGCTCGTGGAGAGAAGCGCTCTCTCGCGTACCGCCGACACAGTCTCGGCGCACAATCGTGACACAATTGTTCGCGGGTCTGACCCCGGTCTTGTCCGGAGGCGCCCTGTCCTAACTCGGCCCGGGCGGCATCTGGTCGACCGGCCACGGCTTGCCGCCCACGCCCCAGTTCTTGGGCGAGTGGCCCTCGACGATCACCCACGTGTGGTCGCGAAGCCCGGGGTGGACGGCCTCGCACAGCGCGTCGGTGAGCTTCGCGATCAGCGCCTCGCTCACCTCGGGGGTGACGCGGTAGTCGAACAGCTTGACCTCGATCAGCGGCATTTCCGCTCCTTTCGTCAGCGTGCCAGGTAGCCGCCGTCGACCGGCACGATCGCGCCGGTGACGTAGCGGGCGTCGTCGGAGAGCAGCCAGGCGATCGCGGGGGCGATGTCCTCGGGCGTCGCCCAGCGGCCGAGCGGGATCCGCCCCGTGACCTCCTCGCGCTTCCAGTCCTCCATGTCCGAGGTGAGCTCGGTCTCGGTGAACCCGGGCGCGACCGCGTTGACCCGCACGCCGCGCGGCGCCAGCTCGTTCGAGAGCGCCTTCGCGAGCTGGGCGACGCCGCCCTTCGACGCCGAGTACGCGGCGGCGTTGACGCCGCCCTGGAAGGAGAGCACCGATGCGATCAGCACGATCGCGCCTCCGCCCTGCTCGACCATCCGGCGTCCAGCGGCCTGGCAGAGCACGAAGACCGAGGTGAGATTGAGCTCGAGCACCCGCCGCCAGTCGGCGAGGTCCAGCTCGAGCGCCGGAGTGCGGTTGGTCGTGCCCGCGTTCGCGACGAGCCCGTCGATCCGGTCGAGCCGCTCGACGGCGGCCCGGGCCGCCTCTGGATCGGAGAGGTCGACACCGGTCGCGCGCTCGGCCGTCTCCACGCGCCAGCCGTCGGCGCGCAGCCGCTCGGCCGCGGCGGCGCCGATCCCCCGGCTCGCGCCGGTGACGAGAACGGTCCTAGGCGTCGACGTGGAGGGAGCCGCCGAGGTCGCCGATCACGAGGTCGCGCTCCCTGTCCGGCACGTGATCGAGCGGCGGCGGCGCGAGCGCCTCGATGAAGCTGACGCCGTGCTCCGAGTAGAGCTCGTGCTCGATCCCGCGGTTCACGACCACCACGTCGCCCTCGCCGAGCTCCTTCGTCTCGTCGCCGATCGTCATCCGCACCGAACCGCCGGTGATCAGCATCACCTGCTCGGTCGCCGCGTGGCTGTGCCGCCGCACCGTCGTGCCGGGCTCGTAGTCCACCCGGCACATCAGCACCTGGTCGCCGCCGATCGCGTGCATCGTCACCCCGGGGTAGAGGGAGAAGAGCTCCACCCCGTTCCAGGTCCGGAACGCGCTCACCCGAACTTGACCGAGCCCGAGCCGACGGCGTCGATCGACAGCTCGTCGTCGAAGGCGACGAGCTTGCCCTCGCGGCGCGGCTCCGCCTTCGCCTCGAGCGCCCGCAACACCCGCTCCGGCGTGATCGGCAGCTCCGTGATCCAGACGCCCACCGCGTCGTAGACCGCCGAGGCGATCGCCGGCGGCTGCGGGTTGTTCGCCATCTCGCCGATCCCCTTGGCGCCGTACGGGCCGTCCGAGGACGGGTTCTCGATGATCAGCGTCTCGAGTTGCGGAAGGTCTTCCATCCCCGGCGCGAGGTACGCGCCGAACTGCCTGCCGCGGTGCTCGACGCTCGGGTAGTACGGGTAGCAGTTCTCGAGCACGCCGAGCCCGAGCCCCTGGATCGCGCCGCCCTCGATCTGACCCTCGACGAGCGTCGGGTTGATCGCGCGGCCGACGTCGTAGCAGGAGACGAGCCGCGTCACGGTCACCTCGCCGGTCTCGTCGTCGACCTCGACCTCGGCCGCGCAGGCCGCGTACGAGATCGCCGAGTGCGGCGGCAGGTCGACACGCCCGGACTCCGGGTCGACGATCGCCGCGTACTCCTTCAGCTGCGCGCCGGTGCCGGTGAGCAGCTCGCCGTAGGTCCAGGTCGCCGCCGCCGCAACGTCCGCGACGTTGATCTTCTTCTGGGGCGAGCCCTTCGCGATCACCTCGCCGTCGACGATGTCGAGGTCGGCCGGGTCGATCTCGAGCTCCTTCGAGGCGATCTCGAGCACGCGCTCGCGCACCTTCTCGGCCGCCTTCTTCACAGCCATGCCCGCGACGAACGTGGCCCGCGAGGCGAACGTGCCGGTGCAGACCGGCGAGGAGTCGGTGTTCGAGTTGTCGTAGGTGACCCAGTCGTAGGGGACGCCCAGGGTCTCCGCGACGATCTGCGACTGGATCGTCTTCGAGCCGTTGCCGATGTCGGAGGTGCCCGCGAAGACGTCGACCCTGCCGTCCGGCTTGATCTTGATCCACGCCTGCGACGGGTCGCCGTTCTGGTTCATGCCGGTCGGGTACTCGATCGCCGAGAACCCGAGCCCCTTGTGAATGGCCATCAGTGAGCCTCCGGGTTGCCGAGCTGCCCGACGAGATGCTCGGGAAGCAGGTCGCCCTCGCGCTTTCCGGGCGTCATCGCGCGGTAGTCGGCGCTCAGCTCGTGGCCGATCGACTCCGCGATCGCCTGGATCGTCGGGACGGTGGACGGGTCGGTGTAGGTGATGCCGTTCGGAGAGGTGTCCCCGATCCGGTTCGCGTTCTTGAGCCTGAGCTCGAACGGGTCGATCCCGAGCACCTCCGCGATCCGGCTCATGTGCGTCTCGGTCGCGAACGAGACCGAGGTGACGCCGAAGCCCCGCATCGCGGTCGTCGGCACGCGGTTGGTGAACACGACATAGCCGTCGAAGTGGAGGTTCGGGATCGTGTACGCGCCCGTGTGGTGGAAGCTGTGCTTCGTGAGCCCGTAGGGCGAGAAGCGCGCATAGGCGCCGGAGTCGTGGAGGGTCAGCATCTTGCGGCCGAGGATCCAGCCGTCCTTCGTGACCGCGTCCGCGATCTCCATGTGCCACGGCGCCCGCGTCGACGAGCAGAGGAACTCCTCCTCGCGCGTCCAGCGCCAGTGCACCGGCTTCCCGGACTTCAGCGCCAGCAGCGAGCACATCGTCTCGGTGGCCGTGTCGACCTTGCCGCCGAAGCCGCCGCCGACGGTGCCGCCGACGAACTTGAACTTGTTCAGAGGCTGCTGGAGGTGCGCCGAGACGACACCCATCGAGAAGTACAGGGCCTGGGTGCACGAGTAGATCGTGAGGCGCCCGCCCGGCTCCGGCACGACCTGGCAGACCTGCGTCTCGAGCGGGACGTGCTCGATCGCGGCCGGTCGGTACACGCCCTGGACGATCGTGTCCGCCTGGTCGAACGCGGCGTCGATGTCGCCCTTGCGGATCTGGCGGCGGTCCATCTCGGCCTCGAAGTGCGGGTACCAGTTGCCCCACTGGTGGATCTGCGGCGCATCTGCGTCGAAGGCCTTACGGACGTCGAACAGCGCCGGCTGCTCGTCGAGCTCGAGCACGATCGCCTCGACGGCGGCGCTCGCGAGCTCCTCCGTCTCCGCCGCGACGACGGCGATCGGCTGTCCCTGGTAGCGAACCACGTCCTCCGCGAGCAGCGGCTCGTCGCCCGGGATCCCGAGCGCGGAGAGGTGCCCGTAGACGTTCAGGGGCACGTCCTTGTGGGTCACGACCGCATGGACGCCCTTCATCGCCTCGGCCGGCCCGGTGTCGAGCTTCACGATCTTCGCGTGGTGCGAGGGAGAGCGAAGCGCTTTCACCCAGAGCGAGCCCGGGATGCGGATGTCGTCGACGTAGACGGTGCGGCCGGTGACATGGCCGATCCCGTCGTAGCGGGGTAGACGTGCGCCGACGGCCTTCACTTGGTACCTCCCACGTTGGTCGTGTCGTGGCTCTCCGCCGTGACGGTCATGTCGAACGAGTCGCCGCGTGCGACGGCGGCGATCGCGTCGACGATCTTCACGTAGCCGGTGCAGCGGCAGACGTGGCCGGCCAGCGCCGTCTGGATCATCTCCCGGTCCTCGGTTCCCCAGTTGTCGAGATAGGCCTGTGCGGCCATGATCATCCCCGCGGTGCAGAAGCCGCACTGCGCGGCGTAGTGGTGGGTGAACGCCTGCTGCAGCGGCGCGAGGTTCTCGGGCGAGCCGAGCCCCTCGACGGTCGTGATCTGCGCGCCGTCGACTGCGACGACCGGGGTCAGGCACGAGCGGCGCGGCTCTCCTTCGACGAGGACGGTGCAGGCGCCGCAGCCGCCCTGCTGACAGCCGGCCTTCGGGCTCTCCACCTCGAGCTCGTCGCGGAGCACGAAGAGGAGCGGGGTCAGCGGAGCGCTCTCGACCTCGCGCTCGATGCCGTTGACGGTGAGTTTCATGCGGACTCCTGGAGTTGGGCGAGGGCACGGCGGACCAGCACCGGCAGCGTGCGCTCCCGGTACCACGCCGACGCGAGCGCGTCGTCGTGGAAGGTGACGTCGGCGAGCGCCGCCTTGCCGGCGGCCTCGGGATCGCTCGCGGCCGCCTCTGCCGACGGGAGGCGCGCGCCCCACCAGCCGACCCCGGTCGCGGCGAGGCGGATCGTGCCGTCCGCGGCGCGGACGGCGGAGACCGCGAGCGCGGTGTAGTCGTGGGTGTGCGGGCGGCCGAGCGCCGCGAATGCGCCGGCGGCGGGTGCCTCGAACGAGACATCCAGGAGGAGCCGGCCTCGGCGCTTCGGCAGGAACTCCTCGAGCGGCTCGCTCGTGATCCCGCCCTCGCCCGCCGAACGGGCGGTCGCCGCGAGCGCGAGCAGGGGGCCCTGGAGGTCGCCGCGGGGGGTGTCCGGGCCCTCGCCGGCGCAGAGGTTGCCTCCGACGGTCGCCTGGGCGCGGATCTCGACGTCCGCGATGTTCTCGGCGCACGGGCCCAGCGGCGCGGGCTCGCCGGCGAGATCGGAGACGGGAGTCGTCGCGCCGACGGTGACGGTCGAGCCGCTGAGCGAGACCCCCGCGAGGCCCGCCCGGTGGAGCATCAGCGCCTTCGACGGCTTCAGGCGACCGTACGTGAGCTCCGGAATGACGATCGTCCCGCCTCCGACCACCGTCACGCCCGCCCCGTCGCCGAAGAGCGACACGGCCTCGTCCGCGGAGGAGGGAAGCATGACCTCGGGAGCTGCGCTCATGGAAACCCCTTCACTCGGATGACGGGTCGCAGAGTGATGAGTCTAGAGCCGTCAGCCTCGGCCCGTCTATGCTGGAACCGTGAGCTTCGACTCGATCGACAGCCTCGAGGCGGCCCTCGGCGAGCAGGGCTACCTGCCGGACCGCGGCCTCGCGACCGCCCTCTTCCTCTCGCTCACGCTCGACAAGCCGCTCTTGCTCGAGGGCGAGGCCGGCGTCGGCAAGACGGAGGCCGCGAAGGCGGTCGCCGCCGCGCTGGGCGCACGGCTGATCAGGCTCCAGTGCTACGAGGGGCTCGACGTCGCGCACGCCGTCTACGAGTGGAACTACGCGCGCCAGCTGCTCCACATCCGGGCCGCGCAGGAAGGCACCGTCGTCGAGGCGGAGCTCTACGGGCCCGAGTACCTGATCCGCCGGCCGCTGCTCGAGGCGGTCGAGTGCGAGGAGGACGTCGTGCTGCTGATCGACGAGATCGACCGCGCCGACGAGGAGTTCGAGGCCTTCCTGCTCGAGGTGCTCTCCGACTTCCAGATCACGATCCCGGAGCTCGGCACGATCACCGCGGTCCGCAAGCCGCACGCGATCCTCACCTCGAACCGGACGCGGGAGCTCCACGATGCGCTCAAGCGCCGCTGCCTCTTCCACTGGATCGGCCACCCCTCGCTCGAGCGGGAGATCGAGATCGTGCACCTGCGGGTGCCCGGGGTGCCGGAGAAGCTGGCCGCCGAGGCCGCCGCGTTCGTGCGCGGGCTGCGCGGGCTCGACCTCGCGAAGCCGCCGGGGGTCGCCGAGACGATCGACTGGACGCGCGCGCTCGCCGCGCTCGGCAAGGACGAGCTCGATGCCGCGACGGTGGAGGCGACGCTCGGCTCGGTGCTGAAGTACCACGAGGACGTGGAGGCAGTCCGCGACGAGACACTCCAGGGGCTGCTCGCGGAGGCCCGGAGTGCAGGGTGATGCGGTCCTCCGCCAGGTCGTCACGTTCGGGCGGATCCTGCGCGAGGCCGGGCTCGAGGTCGGTCCCGGCCGGCTCGCCGACGCGCTGAGCGGCCTCGACGAGACCGGCCTGGCGCGCCGCGACGACGTCTACTGGACGCTCCGCACCACGCTGGTCTCGCGCGCCGACGACCTCGAGACGTTCGATCGCGCGTTCGCGGCCTGGTTCCTCGGCGCGCCCGTCCGGCTCGAGCAGCGGCGGCAGGCCGAGACGACGCGCCGGGAGCTCCGCGCCGTTCCCGCCGGCACGCAGGCCGACGGCGAGGCCCCGCCCGACGCGGGCGACGACGAGACCGGCGGCTTCAGCTTCGAGGAGACGCTGCGCCACAAGGACTTCGCGGAGATGACCCCGGAGGAGCTCGCGCGCGCCCGAAAGCTGATCGCGAAGATTGCGACCGAGCGGCCGAAGCGGCGCTCGCGGCGACTGCGCCCCGCCCCGCGCGGCGAGCGGCTCGACCTGCGGCGCATGGTGCGCGCCTCGCTCGCGACCGGCGGCGACCCGCTCGAGCGGCCCTACCGTGCCCGGGTCGAGCGCCACCGCAAGCTCGTCCTGATCTGCGACGTCTCGGGCTCGATGGAGCGCTACTCGCGCG
>Ga0335069_10009784_pt1 | contig 13626 bp, 11 predicted proteins | sample Lox_Sample_11_FD_206714 | JGI IMG/M metagenome (GOLD analysis project Ga0335069, IMG submission 206714) | Soil microbial communities from Loxahatchee National Wildlife Refuge, Florida, United States - Lox_Sample_1.1 | ecosystem: Environmental > Terrestrial > Soil > Wetlands | place: USA... | reverse complement strand
GGCGCTGATTCGGCTATCGGCGCTGTGCTTCAGGATCAAGCCCTTGCTGCTCGCACTGCCGGCAAAGAGGCCGCGCACGCTCTCGATGGTCCTCTCGATCGAGGTGACCTCGGGACGCAGTTCCAGTTTCCCCGCCTCGATCTTGGAAAAGTCGAGAATGTCGTCGATGATGCGCAACAGCGACCGCCCCGACTCCCGCACGACCTCGATCATGGTGCGCTGTTCGGCGTCGAGCCGCGTGAGGCTCACCAGCTCGATCATGGCCAGCACGCCGTTCATGGGTGTCCTGATCTCGTGGCTCATGGTGGCCAGGAAGGTGCTCTTCGCACGGTTGGCGAGGTCGGCCTCTTCCCTGGCGGCGACGACCGCGGCCTCGATTTCCTTGCGCCGGGTGATGTCTCGCACCGTCCCGACGAAGCGGCGCGTGGCGCCCAGGCGCATCTCGCCCACCGCGAGCTCCATGGGGAAGGTACTGCCGTCCTTGCGCCTTCCGACCACCTCGCGTACGGCGCCGACGGCGCGCGCTTCTTCGCTCGCGAAGTAGGGCTCCGGCATAAGCATCTTGTAGCTTCTGCCGGCCGCCTCAGCGGCCTCGTAGCCGAAGATGCGCGCCGAGGCCGGGTTCATGCTCTCGACGATTCCCTGCTCGTCGAGGGTGACGATGCCGTCGACGACGGTATTGAAGATGGCATCGAGTTCCGCGGCGTGCCTGCGTTCGCTCTCGCGCGTAATCGCGAGCTCCGCGTAGAGCCTGCTGTTTTCGAGGAGCAGCATGACCAGCACGAAGCTTCCCGCGAGGAGCCCGTAGATCCGGCCCGCGTACCAGCCCGCATCATAGCGCCCGGCATTCAGGACCGAGGCCAGCGCGATGTCGAAGACCCAGACGCACATGACGACCGTCAGCCACAGGTTGAGCACCGAGAGCGGGCGCCGGCGCCAAAGTACCGGTATCGCGATCAGCGCCAGCATCCAGGCCGCCGCGGCGATGTACACCTTGGTCCGCGCATCGCTGTCGCCCTGCATGATCCGGGGCAGCATGTCGTGTCCCGCCGTCGCGAGAAGGGTCAACCCTCCCGCCCCGATGAATGCAGCCCCTACCGCGCCGAGAATTGCGGGCGCGACGCGCGTTGGCACGACGCCCGCATCGTGTTCCCTTCTGCCGATTTCGGAATAGGCGATGACCAGCAAGGGAAACATGCCGTGCCAGAGAAAGTAGATCCAAGCGGTGGTCTGCGGGCCGGCGCCGAGCAGGCCGGCGGGCGCAAACAGCCCTGGAAAGGTGAGCGCGTGCGAGACCGCCATGAGCGCACAGAACAGGTAGGCGCTCGCCAGGACCAGGAGCGCGCGAGACCGGAGGATTCCGAACTGGCCAAATATCAACACGGCCGTGATCAGGTCGGAGATCACGAGCGCGGACTGGTAGATCGGGAGAAACGCCGGAACCGGTGGCAGGGGCCGCCGGGCGAACGGCGCCAGGGCGGCGAAGATCAGGCAGGACAGTACGACCAGGGCAAACGCGAGGCGCCGTTCGCGTGGCCTGGCAGGCAGCAAAGCGAGGGACGGCAACGATCGGCCCGACGCATCCACGGTCGTCCCATGGGGGTGGCTCATGGCCAACTAGATTAACACTTGCAACGTGGGTTGCACTTCCGCCAGTGCCGTCGAGACAGGAACTGTGATTTCCGTTGCCGCGCCAGAAACGCCAAGGGGCCCGTCTCTCGACGGGCCCCTCGCTCTGGCGGGCGGTTGCGTGGGCTAGAAGGGCTCCCGGACGAGCTGCATCGTGCCGCTATGGCCGTCGGCCGTGTATGTAAAGCTCGCCGTGCCTCCCGAGAACTGGATGCGGAACGACCCCACGTCGATCGCCTCGAACTTCGACGCGTCATAGCTCGCGCCGAGCCATGCGGAGCTGTGAGTGCGGTAGATGCGGCCCTCGTAGGTGTCGTTCGCGGTCCAGGAACCGCCCGGCATGGCATACCAGACCGGAGCGCCATCGGCGTCATAGGTGAACCAGAGGACGAACAGCGTCGAGCCCTGCTGCATGACGGTCATGCCCCAGCCGTGCTGCGAGGGGCCGCCCCAGTAGAGGTCGCTGTGATCCGGCTGCGTCGCGGGGCCGTTGTCGAAGCTGTACCGCTCCACGAGCTTGAACCCGCTGACCCCGTTGATCGTGTATTCGATCCTCGCGTGATCGTCGTCCTGGAAAGTGATCGTGAGGGTGCCCGCAGGGCCCGCGGCGAGGCTCGCAGCGTCGTAGCCGTAGAAAGAAGGCCCCCCGCTCGACCGGTACAGCGCCCCGCTGTAGGCCGTGAACGTCGGGTCCCAGGAGCCGCCCGGCATCACGACCCAGGTGGGCTCGCCGTCCTCGTCGTAGATGTAAAGGGCCACGAACAACGTGTCGCCATGTGCGACCACCGACAGGCCCGTGCCGTTCTCGCGCGGATTCCACCAGAGCCCTTGCGCATGGACCGTCGGAACGGAAGGCGGCGGCGCGGACGACGACGTCACGGATAACGGCGTCACGCTCGTCCGGCTGAAGATTGAAAAGTCGAAGTAAGCGCGGCGGTCCGCCGGCGCGAGCTCCAGCGTATTCGGCGTCGCCGCCATGACCTGGTTCGTGCCCATCACGGAGTTCGCGGTGAGCGCCGGGGAGGTGGCCAGGCCGTTGGCGTCGGCAGTAACGTAGTAGACGGTCGTTCCGGGGACGCTCACGGACGGCGTGCTTGGGTCGGGAAAGCAGAATTGGACCAGGGCGTACGGCACCGGCAATCCATCCGAGCCGACGACCCGGGCGGACAGCGGGCGCGCGAGGCGTTGGCCCGCGGCGACGCCTTGGCCCGCGCCCGACATCACCGAAACGCTGTACGGAAACCCGCCTGCGACTGTCAGGTCGAACCTCGCGGACGCATCACTCGCAGTGGCGAACCAGGAATACGTTCCCGCCGTGGGACCCGCGGTCAGGCCGGGCGCGGGCAACATGGCGATTCCGGATGCGTCCGTATTGACGGTGATCCGGCTGCTCGAGGCGCTCACGACAAAGGAACCCGACGGCTCGAAGGTCACGGGAAGGCCCGAAACCGGGACGCCGTCCTCGGTCGCGCGCACGCCGATGGCCAACGGCGTACCGGCGTAGGGGCGCGTCGTCTGCGGAGTCGAACCCGGCAGCGGGGTCAGCACCACCTCGGCGAGGGCTTCGCAGGCCGGGGCCGAGAGGGCGAGCGCAAGCAGCAGGCGCGAGAAACACTTGTTGATGAGGCTGTTGACAGTAGCGGTCGTCATGGCTGTTCTCCTCTGCGTATTGGGGTCCGTCGAACGGCGGCGGGACACGGACGTAGAGTGGCGGAAGGGCCTTCAATGGCCCATCGGACAATCCCCTAGGGCGAGATGCTCGATTCCCTAGGGCGGCGACGGTGGCGGGCGACGCGCCGCCCCGAGTTAACACTTGCTAACCGCCCCCAGGCGGGTCTAACATCGCCGCGGTGAGCCCCTATCGCGTCCTGCTTGCCGACGATCATCCGGTGGTTCGCGCGGCCATGCGGCTGCTCGTCGAGAAGGTGCCGGAGGTGGTGGTCGTCGCCGAGGCGTCCGACGGGCGCGAGGCAATCGAGCGGGCCGTCGCGGAACGGCCCGACCTGGTCATCATGGACATCTCGATGCGCGAGCTCAACGGCATCGAGGCCACTTCCCGGATCCGGGATCAGCTTCCCGGCACGAGCGTCCTGATCCTCTCCTCGCACGCGACGGCCGAATTCGTCGGCCGCGCGCTGAGCGCGGGCGCTTCCGGATACGTAGTCAAGGACGCGATGCCGCAGGAGCTGAGCGCGGCGATCACGGCCATACGTCGGGGCCAGGCTTACCTCAGCCCGACCGCGTCACAGCACGTCGCGGCAAGCCTTACGCGCGGCGGAAAGGTCGAATCGCCCCTGCAATCGCTAAGCCCGCGGCAGCGCGAGATCCTCCAGATGATCGCCGAGGGAAAGACCGTCAAGCAGATCGCGTTCAATCTCGGCCTCTCGGGCAAGACGGTCGAGACCCACCGCGCAGAGCTCATGAGGCGCCTCGACATCCACGATGTGGCCGGGCTCACGCTGTTCGCATTGCGCAATGGCCTGATCGACGGCGAGGCGTCGGCAGGCTAGCGGAAGGGGCCCGAGTCCGAAGCGGCAGCGTCGCGACACGATCGTGGCGAGCTGCGACAATGGACTGCCGCACATGTCCGCGCGGCTGACCCCCTCGCCCCGATGGACCTCGAAAAGACCTTCCGCCTTTCGCCGTTCGCCGCGGGGATCGCCCGCGCGCGGCCGCAGCGGGTGGCCGAGCTCGAGTCGCGCGGCGCGGCCCCGTGGACCGCCGGCGAGATGCGCGCGGAGCTGGGCGGCGGGGAAGACTTCGAGATGCGTGTCAGGGCGTTGCGCGAGCGGGTCATGCTCACGCTGGCCCATCGCGACCTGAACGGCCTCGCGCCGCTCGACGAGGTGCTCGCGACGATGACCGCGCTCGCCGACGAATGCATCGCGGGCGCCGCGGCGGAAGCGACGCGGCGCGCGGTGGCCGCGCACGGCGAGCCCGCCAACGGCGACGCGCTCATCGTGGTGGGACTGGGCAAGCTGGGCGGCGGCGAGCTCAACGTCTCCTCTGACGTGGACCTCGTCTTCCTGCACCAGGGGGAAGGCACGACCTCGGGGCCGCGTCCCCTCACCCACCACGAGTTCTTCAGCGCGGCCGGGCGCATCCTCATCGCGCTGCTCTCGGAAGTCACCGCCGACGGCTGGGCCTTCCGGGTGGACATGCGCCTGCGGCCCATGGGCGAGGGCCCGCTCGTCGCCTCGCTCGCGGCGCTCGAGGACTACTTCATCACGCACGCGCGGCCGTGGGAGCGCTTCGCATGGCTCAAGTCCCGCGTGGTCACGGGCCCGGCGCAGGGCGTGCGCGAGCGGGTCGATCCGTTCGTGTACCGGCGCTACCTCGACTACGGAATGCTCGAGGCCATGCGCGACATGCACGGGCGCATCTTCGAGGCGGCCACGCGGCGCGGGAAGGCCGACGACATCAAGGTGGGCGCGGGCGGCATTCGCGCCATCGAGTTCGCCGTGCAGCTTTTCCAGATGGTGCGCGGCGGCCGCGACCCGGGCCTGCGCATCGCCTCCACGCGGGGCGCGCTCGCGGCACTGGCCGCGCGCGGGCTCTTCGAGGCGAAAGACGCGCAGGCGCTGGGCAGCGCCTACGAGTTCCTTCGCCGCCTGGAGCACCGCCTGCAGTACTACGACGACCAGCAGACCCAGGCGCTGCCGCGCGATGCCGGGCACCGCGCGCTCATCGCCGAGTCGATGGGCTTCGCCGGCTGGGACCCGCTCTACGCGCAGATCGAGGCGCACCGGGCGAACGTGCGCCGCGTCTTCGATGCGCTCTTCGAGGCGCCGCGCCACGAGACGGGGGCGCGCATCTCCTCGTGGCTTGCGGATCCGCAGGCCGCGCCCGACGCCGAGGGCCTCGCCGAGGACCTGCGCGAAGCGGGCATCGTGGACGCCGCGCCGCTCGCCGCGCGCCTCATCGAGTACACGCGCTCGCGCCGTTATCGCGGCCTGTCGTCATCGGTACGCGCGAAGGTGGACAAGCTGCTGCCGCGCATCGTGGAGGCCGCGGCCGCCGAGGGCGGCGGGGAAGCCGCCGGCACGCGGCTCATGGCGCTCCTCGAGGCGATCGACGGCCGCGAGGCCTATCACTCGCTGCTGCTCGAGTTCCCGCAGGTGCTCGCGCGCGCCGCGCGCATCATGGCGAGGAGCGCATGGGCGGCGCGCCTGCTCGCCCGCCACCCGATCCTGCTGGACGAGCTCACCCGCAGCGCCGCGAGCTTCACCGCCACCGATTGGCCGGCCGAGCGGGCGCAGCTGCTCGCCGATTGCGCCGCGCTCTCGCCCGACGTCGAGCACCTCCTCGACCACCTGCGCCACTTCAAGCAGCGCCACATGCTGCGCTTCACCATCGCCGACCTGGAAGGCGAGCTCCCGGTCATGGCGCTGTCCGACGAGCTCTCGGCGCTCGCCGACTCGATCCTCGAAGCCACGCTCGCCTCGGCCGCGCCCACCGTCGAGATGGGCGTCGAGGGCTTCTGCATCGTCGGGTACGGAAAGCTCGGCGGCAAGGAGCTGGGCTACGGCAGCGACCTCGACATCATCTTCCTCTACGACGAGTCGCGCGGGCCCGAGACGGTGAAGCTGCCGCGCCTCGCGCAGCGCATCAACACGTGGCTCACCAGCGTCACCCCCGCGGGCGTGCTCTACGAGACCGACCTGCGGCTGCGCCCCGACGGGGCGACGGGCCTGCTGGTGAGCTCCATGGCGGGGTTCCGCGACTACCAGATGAAGCGCGCGTGGACCTGGGAGCACCAGGCGCTCACGCGGGCGCGCTTCGCCGCCGGCGACGCGGCGCTCGGCGCGCGCTTCGAGCAGGTGCGCGACGAGGTGCTCGCGCTGCCGCGCGACGCGGCGAAGCTCTTCGGCGAGATCGCCGCGATGCGCGCCAGGATGCGCCAGCAGCAGCGCTCGCAGGCGGGCGACGTGAAGCACGCGCCCGGCGGCGTGATCGACCTCGAGTTCGCGGTGCAGGCCCTGGTGCTGGCGCACGCGGCCGCGCACCCGGCGCTGCGCGAGAACAAGGGCAACCACACGCTGCTCAACCGGATGGGCGCGCTGGGGCTCGTCGATGCGCGGGTCGCCGCGGATGCCGCCGACGCCTACCTCGCCATGCGCCGGCGCCTGCACGAGGCCGCTCTAAACGACGAGGACACCGTGCAGCTCGCGCCCGGGGACCTCGAGGCCGAACGCGCGGCGGTGCTGCGGCTCTGGGAAGCGGTATTCGGGGAGGCTACGCCGCGCTCGCGGCCCGCTCCAGCGCCCCGGTGAGCTGGAAGACCTGCATGCGGCCCTTGCCCTTCACTTCCATCTCCAGCGCGGGAGCGAAGCGGAAGCGGTTGTAGAGCCGGCGGTGCGTCATGAGGTCCACCTGCACCGTGTTGGGCGTGGCCTCGGCGGCGAGCCGGAAGGCCACGTTCACCGTGTCGCCCCACATGTCGTAGATGAACTTCTTCTTGCCGATCACGCCCGCGACCACCGGCCCCGTGCCGATGCCGATGCGGATCTGCAGGCGCTCGCCCGTGCGGTTGCGGTATTCCTCGAGCTTCTCGACCATGTCGAGCGCCATGTTGGCCACCGCGTCGGCGTAGTGGATCTGCGCGCCGGTGTCCAGGCCCGCCGCGGCCATGTAGGCGTCGCCGATGGTCTTGATCTTCTCGACGCGGTGCTTGTCGGCGAGCTCGTCGAAGATGGAGAACACGTCGTTCAGGATCTTCACCGTCTCGACCGGGGAGAGCTCCTCGGTCATGCGGGTGAAGCCCACGATGTCGGCGAACATCACCGTCACGTCCGCGTGGCCCTGCGCGATGTTGACCTCGTTTCGCTTCAGGCGCTCGGCGATGGCCGGCGGCAGGATGTTGAGCAGCAGCTTCTCGCTGCGGTCGCGCTCCAGGCGGATCTCCTCGTGCGAGGCGTCCACCATCGTGCGCAGCTTCTGCTTCTCGCTCGCGAAGTACCAGAGCAGCGAATAGATCATCACCGAGATCGCCGCGAAGTTGAGCACGAAGAAGACGGCGACCGTCTGCAGGTCGAACTTGCCCACGGTGCCGGAGAGCAGGAAGTCGAACACGCCCGCCATCACCGTCATGAAGAGCCACGCGAAGAACCAGGGCACCGACTGGCGCGTGCCGAGCACCGTCACCGCGCCCACCGGCGCCATGAGGCCCCACAGGCTCACGCCCGAGGCGTTCACGAAGTTGCCGATCGACCACTGCATGGCGAAGGGCGTGAAGAGGATGAGCGCCAGCTGGATGATCGCGAAGGTGTAGAGGCGGCGGAAGCGCCACCACAGGTAGATCGTGACCGCCGAGAGGCCCTGGAAGACGAGCGGGATCGCCGTCGAGTACTGGTAGCCCATGCTCCAGTAGATGGCGAGCCAGAGCGCGGCCGCGCACATCATGAACCCGGTGGTGAGCATCAGCATGTCGCCGGAGAGCTTCTCCTCGGGCGACAGGGGCGGTCCGGCCATGGCGGCGCGCGCCGGCGAGCGAATCGGGGACTCCCCTGAAGGTGGCTGCGAGCTCACTGGGTCGCTTTTTCTTCGTGCAGCGGCGATTGGGCGATTATGGCATAGAAGATGCGGCGGCTGGCGGCGGGATTTGGGCTAAAATCATCGCCTTGCCCTTTACTTTTCGGGAAGCCCATCATGTCGATGGCAAACCGCGACGGCTTCATCTGGTACGACGGCAAGCTCGTGCCCTGGAGGGAAGCCAACACCCACGTCCTCACCCACTCGCTGCACTACGGGCTCTCGGTCTTCGAAGGCGTGCGCGCCTACAAGACCGAGATCGGCACCGCGATCTTCCGCCTGAAGGAGCACACCGACCGGCTCTTCGACTCGGCCAAGATCTACATGATGGAGATCCCGTTCACGCGCGAGGCGCTGATGGAGGCGCAGCGCGAGGCGGTGCGCGCCAACAAGCTGGAGAGCTGCTACCTGCGCCCGATCGCCTTCTACGGGTCCGAGAAGATGGGCGTGTCGCCCGTCGGCGCCAAGGTCCACGTGGCGGTCGCCGCCTGGCCGTGGGGCGCCTATCTCGGCGAGGAGGGCCTGAAGCGCGGCATCCGCGTGAAGACCTCGTCCTTCGCCCGCCATCACGTGAACGTCACCATGGCGCGCGCCAAGGTGGCCACCACCTACGCCAACTCGATCCTCGCGAACCTCGAGGCGACCATGGACGGCTACGACGAGGGCCTGCTGCTGGACACCGACGGCTTCGTGGCCGAAGGGTGCGGCGAGAACATCTTCCTCGTGAAGGACGGCCGCGTGTACACGCCGCAGCTCACCACGGCGCTGAACGGCATCACGTGGCGCAGCGTCCAGTCGATCTGCACGGACCTGGGCATCCCCTGCGAGAAGACGCGCATTACGCGCGACGACATCTACATCGCCGACGAGGCGTTCTTCACCGGCACCGCCGCGGAAGTCACGCCCATCCGCGAGCTCGACCGCCGCATGGTCGGCGCCGGCTCGCGCGGGCCGGTCACGGAGCGCATCCAGACCGCTTTCTTCGACATCGTCCACGGGCGCAACCGCAAGTACCACCACTGGCTCACGCCGGTCGAGACCCAGAATGTCGCTGCCGTCCGAGCTTGACCAGAAGGTCGTCGAGGTGACCGCGGCGGACCTTCCGCTGCACTGCCCGCTGCCGTCGCAGAAGCTGTGGAACACGCACCCGCGCGTGTTCATGCCGATCGAGGTCACCCGGGAGTCGCGCTGCCCGTACTGCGGCACGCTCTACCGCCTCGTGGGCGAGGCTCCCGCCGGCCATTAAAGCGCCGAGCCCGAGGGTGCTGGTCGTCGGTCCCTCGTGGATCGGCGATGCGGTGCTCTCGCACGCCCTCCTCGTGCGCCTCAGGGCGCGCGATCCCTCCGCCACGATCGACGTCCTCGCCCCGCCCTGGGCGCTGCCCGTGTACCGGCGCATGCCCGAGGTCGCGGCGACCCTCGCGTTGCCGTTCGGCCATGGCGAGCTGGCACTCGGCGCGCGGCGGCGGTTCGCGAAGACGCTCCCTCGCTACGACCGCGCGGTCGTCCTGCCCAACACGTTCAAGTCGGCGCTCGTGCCCTGGCACGCGGGCATCGCGTTGCGCACGGGTTACCGCGGCGAGATGCGCTACGGGTTGCTGAACGACCTGCGGCGCCTCGACGAGAAAGAATTACCGCTCATCGCCGAGCGCTATGCCGCGCTCGCGCAACCGGCGGGCGAAGCCCTCGAGCGGCCCATTCCCCAGCCGCGCCTTGCGGTGGACGAAGCGCAGCGCCGCGCCACGCTCGCCAGGTACCGCCTCGATCTCGCGAAACCCGCCGCGGCGTTCGCGCCCGGCGCCGAATACGGCCCGGCGAAGCGCTGGCCCGCGCGCCACTTCGCCGCGCTCGCCGCCACGCTCATCGGCCGCGGCGAGCAGGTGTGGCTGGTCGGTTCCGCCAACGACGCCGCCGTCACGGCGGAAATCCAGGCGCTCACCGGCGGGCGCTGCGTGGACCTCGCGGGGCGCACCTCGCTCGACGAGGCGATCGACCTCCTCTCGTTCGCGACCCACGTGGTCAGCAACGATTCGGGGCTCATGCACATCGCCGCGGCGCTCGACCGGCCGCTCGCCGCGATCTTCGGCTCCTCCTCGCCCGAGTTCACGCCGCCGCTCTCGCCGCATGCCCGCGTGATCACGTTGAGGCTCTCGTGCAGCCCGTGCTTCCAGCGCACCTGCCCGCTCGGCCACACGAACTGCCTCGTGACGCTGGAACCCGCGCGCGTGCTCGAGGCGCTGCGTTGAGCTACTTCATCGAGCCCGACATCGCCGCGGCCCGCACGCTGCCCGGGGCCTTCTACGCCGATCGGGAAGCCTTCGCGGCCATGCGCGACAGGGTGTTCGCGCGCTCGTGGCAGTGGCTGGGAAGCGTTGCCGACGTCGCGGCACCGCAATCGCTCTCCCCCCGCGACCTTCTGCCGGGCATGCTCGACGAGCCGCTGCTGCTTGCGCGCGATGCGGAAGGATCGCTTCGCTGCCTTTCCAACGTCTGCACGCACCGCGGCAACATCCTGGTTTCCCGCGCCTGCAGCGCGAAGGAGATCCGCTGCGGTTACCACTCGCGCCGCTTCGACCTCGCGGGCCGCATGACCTTCATGCCGGAGTTCGGCGGCGTGAAGGATTTCCCCTCGGGCGCCGACGACCTGCCGCGCGTGGCGCTCGGGCAGTGGGCGGGGCACGCGTTCGCCTCGCTCGACCCCGCCGCGCCCTTCGACGAGGTGTTCGCCGACGTGCGCGAGGCGATGGCGCGCGCGCCGGTGGAGGGCTTCGCGCACGATCCGTCGCGCGACCGCGACTACGAAGTCCGCGCCCACTGGGCGCTCTACGTCGAGAACTACCTCGAGGGTTTCCACATCCCCTTCGTGCACGCGGGCCTGAACGCCGTGGTGGACTACGGCGCGTACCGCTCGCAGCTCTGCCGCTGGTCCAACGTGCAGGTGGCGGCCACGAAGGACGGCGTCCCCGCGGCGCAGTACTGGTGGATCTTCCCCAACCTCATGCTCAACTTCTACCCGTGGGGGCTCTCGCTGAACCTCGTGGAGCCGCTCGACCTCGGCCGCACGCGCGTGAAGTTCCGCTCGTTCGTGGGCGATGCGTCGCGGCTGGGCGAAGGGGCGGGTGCCTCGCTCGACCGGGTCGAGGCCGAGGACGAGGCGATCGTGGAAGCGGTGCAGCGCGGGGTGCGCTCGCGCCTCTACGAGCGCGGCCGCTACTCTCCCACCCGCGAGCAGGGCGTGCACCATTTCCATCGCCTGTTGACCGCGGCCCTCGGGCCGATGCGAAACCTCTAGAATGTCGCCGCAGTCCAAGGAGCCGAAATGAGATTCGCAATTCTTCTCGCGTGCGCCGCGCTTGCCGTGCCGGCCCTCGCCGCCGACCCCGCCTACGTGAAGTCGGTCGAGGACTGGCGCGCCAGGGCCGACCAGGGCCTGCGCAGGGACAACGGCTGGCTCACGCTCGCCGGCCGCTACGTGATGAAGCCCGGCGTGAACACCTTCGGCACGGGCGCGGACAACGACATCGTCTTCCCGCCGGGCCTGGGACCGTCGCGCATGGGCACCGTCACCGTCGAGCCGGGTCGCGTGTTCGTGAAGCTCGAGCCCGGCCTCACGATGGAGAAGGAAGGCATCCCCATGACCGACAAGGTGATGGGCACGAGCCTCGAGAACCGCGACTGGGTCTCCATGGGCCGCGCGGCGTTCCACGTGATCGAGCGCGACGGCAAGTACATCCTGCGGCTCGCCGACAACGAAAGCGAGGTGCGCAAGCGCTTCGGCGGGCGCGTCTGGTACGACGTGAACGAGAAATTCCTGGTGCCGGCGAAGTTCGTCGCGTACCCGCCGGGCCGCAAGATCCCGATCGTGAACGTCCTCGACGAGGTCTCCGACGAGCCCGTCGCGGGCTACGTGGAGTTCACGCTCGGCGGCAAGCCCTATCGCCTGGACGCCCTCGACGATGACGACGGCCTCTTCATCATCATGAAGGACGCGACCTCGGGGGCGACGACGTACGGCTCTGGGCGCTTCCTCGCGGTGGAGAAGAAACCGAAGGACGGCGAGACGTTCAAGCTCGACCTGAACCGCGCCTACAACCCGCCCTGCGCTTTCAGCGAGTTCACGACGTGCCCGCTGCCGCCGAAGCAGAACGTGCTCAAGGTGAAGATCGAGGCGGGCGAGAGATACCCGCCGCGCAAGATGGGCTAGCGATGCTCGCGCGGGCGCTGGCCGCCAGTGCCGTGCTGGCCGCCGGGGCGGCCTGCGCGGTCGATCCGCGCAGCGGCAAGTTCACCCCCGTTCCCGGGCATTGACCCGGCGCGGGTTCAGCGAGGCGCGCAGCCCGCGGGCTTGAAGATGCGTTGCGTGGACGCGGGATCCTTCGCAAGCCGCGCGGCCGGGCGCCGCGGACGCGCCACCAGCTCGCCGCCGCAATTCGGGCAGGTGCCCTTCAGCACGTTCTCGGCGCACTCGCGGCAGAAGGTGCATTCGTAGGTGCAGATGCGCGCATCCGGGGAATCGGGCGGCAGGTCGCGGTCGCAGCACTCGCATCCGGGTCGCAGTTGCAGCATCAGTCTCCTCCCCTGGCTTGCAGGTCGGCGGGCACGTCCACGTCGGCCGTGACGCCCGCGTCGTCCACGAACACGGACTCGAGCGCACCGCGGTGCTTCGCGAGCACCGCGCGCGCTCCCTCGTCGCCGTCCAGCGCGAGCAGCTCGGCCTTGAGCGCGCGCGAGAATCCCACCGGGTGGCCGCGCACGCCCTGGTGCACCGGGGCGGCGAGGAGCGCGCCCCGGCCGATGCGCTCGGCCACCGCCGCGATGGTAAGCGGGTCGATGAAGGGCATGTCGCCGAGGGCCACGATCCATCCCTCGGCGCCCGCCGATGCGGCCACGCCGGCCGCGAGGCTCGCGCCGAGGCCGCGCGCGCAGTCGGGCGATGCGAGCACGTCACAGCCCGCATCGTCGAGCGCCTGCGCGAGCGCGGGCGAGCCCACCGGCACCACGGCAAGCGCGCGGCCCACGCCCGCGATCAGGTGGCGGGCGCTGCGGGCCACGAGGGGTTCTCCGTCCAGGGGCGCGAGCAGCTTGTTGCTTCCGAATCGCGACGAGCTCCCGCCGCAGAGCAGGAGCGCGCGCAGCCCCGCGCCGCTCACGCGCGCATGCGCTGCGCGGCCGCCTTCTCCAGCACGATGCCGTTGCGCGAGGCGATGAGGTCGGCGAGGATCGCCACCGCGATCTCGGGCGGCGTTCGCGAGCCGATGCCCAGGCCCACGGGGCCGCGCAGGCGCGCGATCTGCTGCGGCGTGAGGTCGAAGTCGGCGAGGCGCTTGCGCCGCTCGGCATTCGTGCGCGAGGAGCCCACGGCGCCCACGTAGAACGCCTCGCCCTTGAGCGCCTCGAGCAGCGCCATGTCGTCGAGCTTCGGGTCGTGAGAGACGGTGAGGATCACGCTGTGGCCGTCGGGCTTGA
>Ga0335069_10009783_pt1 | contig 13627 bp, 15 predicted proteins | sample Lox_Sample_11_FD_206714 | JGI IMG/M metagenome (GOLD analysis project Ga0335069, IMG submission 206714) | Soil microbial communities from Loxahatchee National Wildlife Refuge, Florida, United States - Lox_Sample_1.1 | ecosystem: Environmental > Terrestrial > Soil > Wetlands | place: USA... | reverse complement strand
TCTGGTCCAGAACGTGGGCTTCTTTACGGTCTCAGACAGTGGAGAAAAGATGCTGTATCGGCAGGCCGTGCGAGCGAACGATGGCGAAGCAGTCGGCCCAGCCCCCACGCCACTGTGGACCATCGCGCCAGCCAACGCCGCTCCAGCAGGGAATGGCGCAGCCGCCGCAGCTCGGCCCGGAGCGCAAGTTCTAAGGCTCGATTCAATGGAAGTGCGGGTGGATCCGATTGCCGAATGGCGGCAGATGTATCACGAGGCGTTCCGGTTAGAGCGCGATTTCTTCTACGACCCAGGTTTCCACGGCTACGACCTGAAACGTGCCGAAAAGGACTATGAGCCGTATCTCGAGGGGATCGCGTCGCGGTCGGATCTCAACTATCTATTTGAAGAATGTTTGGGCGGGCTCACCGTCGGACACCTGCGAGTCAATGGAGGTGATTTCGCCGAGGTCAAGCGTGTCCCCGTAGGTCTGTTAGGCGCGGACTACAAAATCGAAAACGGGCGCTACCGTTTCGCCCGCGTGTATGACGGCGAAAACTGGAATCCTCAGCTACGCGCGCCGCTGACGCAACCAGGAGTCAACGTCGCTGCGGGCGAATACTTGCTGGCAGTGAACGGCCGGGATCTGCGTGGTACGAACGAGGTCTACAGTTTCTTCGAAGAAACGGCGAATAAACCAACAATACTCCGTGTCGGCTCCGACCCGAACGGCGTAGGCTCGCGGGAGGTCACCGTGGTTCCCTTGGCCAGCGAGCAGAATTTGCGGAATCTCGCTTGGGTGGAGGACAATCGCCGCAAGGTTGACCAGTTGAGCCAGGGCCGGCTCGCTTACATCTATCTGCCGGATACCGCCGTGAACGGTTATACGTTTTTCAATCGATATTTCTTCCCTCAGGCCGGCCGGGAAGGCGCGGTTGTGGATGAGCGCTTCAACGGCGGCGGTACGATGACCGACTATATCCTGACTTATCTCCAAAGAAGGCTGTTGAACTATCGCACGACGCGCGATGGAGAAGACACCACTTGGCCGGTAAGCCTGATCCCCGGCCCGAAAGCGCTGATTGTCAATGAATATGCGGGATCGGGGGGAGATGCGCTGCCGTTCCATTTCCGATCCCTGGCGATTGGCCCGATTATCGGGAAGCGAACCTGGGGTGGCCTCGTCGGCTTCTTCGGTCCGCAGGAGCAATTGATGGACGGCGGAGTCGTATCGACGCCCAGCCGCGGCTTCTGGACGCCCAAGGGAGATTGGGAAGTCGAAAACAACGGCGTCGCGCCGGACATCGAGGTGGAGCTGGACCCGCACGCGATGCGAGAAGGTCATGATCCGCAGCTCGAGAGAACCGTGCAGGTACTGCTCGCGGATCTCGACAAGCATCCGATCCCGAAGCACAAGAAGCCCGCGTATCCGGTGTATGGAAAAAGCGCTGCTAACTGAATAAACTCTGATAGCCGCAATTGCAGTATTATAGAAATAGCGTTCGGCCCGCCTATCAGGGTTTGTTTCAGTGGAATCGTGAGAGTGGCCTACGTGTTTACGGCAAGGGAGGTGAGTACTAAGTGGCTGAAGTCCACGTGCAGGAAGGCGAGACTTTAGAGAGCGCCCTGCGGCGTTTCAAGCGTAAAGTCCAGCAAGAAGACATCATCAAAGAGATCAAGCGGCACTCGTTCTATCTGAAGCCCGGCGAGAAGAAGCGCACCAAAGAAGCGCTGGCTCGCAAACGGAATCGGAAGAAGAGAAACAAAGAGATCGAGTAGTTCCCTCCCGCCGATCATTGCATTCTCAAGCCCCGGGGCAGCCGCTCGGGGCTTTGTGTTTTCCGTCCGCTACAATTAGCCTCTATGGCTCAAGATGGACGTGTTGCGTTGGTCACAGGCGCAAGCCGCGGGCTCGGTAAGGCGATGGCATTGGCGCTAGCGACGTCAGGCGCGCGTTTAGCCTTGGTCGGCCGGGATTCAGATGCACTCGCGAGTGTCGCCAATGAGGCGCAGGTGCTCGGCGCGGAAGCGCAACCTTTTCAGGCCGACATTACCGACGAGCAGCAGGTGCTCCAGCTAGAACGCGATATATCCTCGCGCTTGGGCCCGGTCGAGATCCTCGTGAACAATGCGGGAATCAATATTCGCAAGTACTGCGTTGACTATACGCTCGCCGAATGGAACAGCGTTCTGCACACGAATCTCACCAGTGTGTTCCTGATGTGCCGCTCGTTCCTTCCGCACATGAAGCAACGCCGATGGGGAAGGATCATCAACATTGCTTCCATCATGGGGCACATCTCTTTCCCTCAGCGGACGATTTATTCCGCCACGAAATCCGGTGTTCTGGGATTCACGCGTTCTCTGGCGCTTGAACTGGCGCAGGAGAACATCACCGTTGTAGCCATCAGCCCGGGCCCGTTTGCGACCGAGATGACGATACCGATCATGAACAATCCTCAGCGGAACGAGGAGTTCATGTCCCGGACGCCTATGAAACGTTGGGGCAAGCCGGAAGAACTCGGCAAGCTAGTGTTGTTCTTGTGTTCGGAGGACGCGTCGTTTATTACCGGCACTGATGTTTTGGTGGATGGCGGCTGGTGCGCGCAATAAGCCGGTCATCGTCGATCTCTGACAAACAAGGACAGAAGATAATCGTGGACGATCGGTTCACGGATCGCTTTCATACTGTCGAACGGCGAGCAATCTGGGGACCGCTGCACCTGTTCCTCAATAATGGCCTCGACCTGCTTTGCCACTTTATGCAATCGGGGAGGCTTACTTGCTGAATCCGTCAGTAACACCAGGAAGTATACGGCCGGGTCTCCCGACCAATTCTCGCGTACAGAATGACGCAATCTCACAACGTCTCTTCCGAGTTTCCCCCCTGCACTGGCAACCACTGCGTTTAACTCTTCGTGTTGTGCGATCCCCCTTGCGACGTACACGAATCCTCCAGCACTCGATATAGTGCCGTTAGAACGGCAAAATCTCCTCCCGCACCGGATCAAAATCAATCCTCCGCTTCTCCACGTAAGCAATGTTTCCCAGGTGTGACGCTTGCGCTGAGCGATGCCCGATCAACACGTCGGCGTGCGGCCGTTGCCTCGTCCGAACACACTCCAGGAAATTACTGACGTGCGCGAACGTCATGTCTGAGTCTTCCGCTTGCACAACCGTCGGCTTTGCATCCTTGCCCACGGGCTGGAACTCGTAGTGCTTCCGGTCGATCAATAACCGGCCCTCCGTTCCGCACAATTCCACACCCTCGCCCTTGATCCCAGGCACCAGCGTGGCCTCGAAGGTTGCAGTAAATTCCGCCGGGTACTCCAGCAGGACATTGATTGTATCCGGCGCTGTTCTTCCGTCTTTGTAGGCGAACACGCCGCCCGCGGCTACCGACGACTTTGGAATCTCCGACCCCAAGAACATATGCACAACATCGATCCAGTGAGTGAAAAGATCCGTGACTTGTCCGCCGCCGAAATCGAGATACGCGCGCCAGTTGTAGTATTGCTGTGGATCCCAGTCGCGCCATTTGGCCGGTCCCAGAAAGCGCGCCCAATCAAGATTGGAAGGCTGCGTCGCAAGGCTCGCTGGCGCATGCCGCAGATGATAGCTGTTCCCGTGCCACCATGTACGCGCGAGCGTAATCTTGCCCAGGCGACCTTTTTCTATGTATTCCCGCTTGGCCTCAAGATAGTGCTGGCCAGAACGCTGCTGCATCCCAACCTGGCAGACACGCTCGTTAACGCGGGCAGCCTTCACGATGCGCGGCCCTTCTTCGATCCGGCGTGTCAATGGCTTTTCGACGTAGACATCATGCCCGGAGTTCAAAGCATCGATCGCGCAGGTGGCGTGCCAATGGTCCGGCGTAGCGATCAACACCGCATCGATACCCTTCTCCTCAAGCAGCTTGCGGTGATCGGTGAAACTCTTCGCAGCTGTCGCTTTCTGCCGCGCTTTGTCGACATGTTCGCTGTAGATATCGCAGACGGCGGCAACATGAACCTTGGGATCTTGCTGAAACCGGGTCATGACATAAGTGCCCCGGTCGCCGGCGCCGATCAAGCCGAGTTGGACGGTGTCATTCGCCCCAAGTACTCGCGAGTACGAGGCCGCAGTCATAGCAACCGCGCCCCGAATCAAATCACGCCGCGCAATCTGGTTCGGATTCATGTGCGAATTATAGCTCCGCCCGTCCACTAACAACACATGAAGATCTCTATCGCAATTCTTTCGCTTCTGCTCTGGTCCTTTTCTGCCTTCGGCGCCACTCTCACAAAATCCCACAGCCAAGGTAAGTTCAGCGATCCGGAGATTGAGGCCACCATAAGAGCCAAGCTGGCTAAGTCGAAGATCGGTAAGGACGGGTTCCAGGTGCACGTGAAGAACGGGATCGCTACGTGGACGGGCAGCACCAACACCATGCAGCACAAAGGTGCGGCTACCCGAATGGCCAAAACCGCTGGCGCCGTTCAGGTCGTGAACAACATTAAAATCTCGGATTCGGAGAAGGCCAAAGCCGTCAGCAATCTGAGTGGGGAACCACGCCGCGTTCAGGTGAAGACTGCGCCAGGAAACTAACAAATTTCAGTTAGATAACTGGTTCCCCGGAACATCACTTGCTACAATGCAAACCAAGTGGGTACCCGGTATTTACTAGCTATTGCCGTGCTCGCCGGTCTCGCATCGGCGCAAGATCTGAAGATCATTTCCGGACCGGTCGACAACCAGGTCTTCCAGCGCAATGGCGATCAGACAGCCGATATCCCTTTCAGCGGCACAGCCGTTGGAAAGAAAGCCAATGGCAAGGACGTTGAAGCCCGGATTACGGGTCCTGATGCCAGCCCGATTCCTGGGTTCGATTGGACAGCAATCGGCAAAATCCAAAAGCTGAAGTGGGGAGGCGAGCTGAAGCGCGTCCCGGTCGGCGGTCCCTATCGCCTCGAAGTTCGGATGCAGGGATCGGACTCCATCGTTACAATCTCCAATCTCCTCGTTGGCGACCTTTGGGTCCTCGCCGGGCAATCCAACATGGAGGGCCACGGGGACTTGATCGATGTTCAGCCCCCCACGCCTCTGGTGCATACCTTCGACATGTCGGATCGTTGGATGATCGCCGAAGAACCTCTGCACACGGTCGTCAGTGCTGTGGATCCAATCCACTGGGGTTTGAACGATCAAAAAGAACCGGAAAGGCTCACAGGGGAGCGCCTGGATAACTATCTGGCCAATCGTAAGAAGGGCGCCGGCCTCGGCTTACCCTTCGCCGAAGAGATGCTCGCGCGTACTGGCATCCCGATTGGTCTGGTTCCTTGCGCGCACGGCGGCACTTCGATGGATCAATGGAGTCCCAGCCTGAAAGACCAGGCCGGCGAGTCGCTATACGGTTCGATGTTCCGGCGCACGCAAGCCGTTGGCGGCCGTGTTCGAGGCATTCTCTGGTATCAGGGAGAGTCCGACGGAACCGCCAAAGCAGCGCCGGAATTCCTCGATAAGTTCGAAAACTTCGTCAAGGCCGTCCGAACGGATCTGAATCAGCCCGAGTTGCCCTTCTACTACGTCCAGATCGGCCGTCACATCGATAAGAACAATTGGACAAGCTGGAACGAAGTTCAATTAGCCCAGCTGAAGGCCGAGAACCAAATCCCACATGCCAGTATGGTGGCGGCTGTGGATCTGCAGCTCGATGATGGCATTCATATCAGCACGCCCGACCTGAAGCGGCTCGCCAAACGGGTCGCGGACCTAGTCTGCCACGATCTGTTCCCGCGGGTGAAGGACTACGGGGCCTTAAAGACTGGTCCACGTCCAGTAGCGGCGACGTATCAGAACGGTGTCGTCAAGGTGACTTTCTCGGGAGTCAACGGCCGACTGCAGTCCGACGGCCCTATCTCGGGCTTTTCCATTCACAACGCCAACGGCGAATGGGAGCCAATGATCTATAAATCTCGCGTAGATCCTGCGGAGGCGAGTTCCGTTCTCCTTTATGTGCAGGGCAAACTGCCTGAAAACGCGATACTTTGGTACGGTTACGGCAAAACCCCATACTGCAATGTTCGGGACGCGCAAGACTTGGCCGTGCCTGTGTTTGCGTTGCCGATCGGTCCGTTTTTGCATTAACTCTGAGACTTCGCCGACACCGCGCCGCAAGAATCCGTTACTCTAGATGAAGGTACGCGCGTAAATGACACGCTTCCGGTGCATGGCCTGGATTCTCGGCGCATTGCTGATTTTGGCAACGCTCGACACCATTCCGGATCCTCCGGGCGTCAATCCAAGCGCATCGCAGTGTAAGATCCTGCAGATCGACGACTGCTTCTGCGGCGCCGTTGTGCATACCATTTCGTTCGCTCCGCCACATTCAGCCGCGGTGAGTTTTGTCGCGCGTGAGGTCCGCAAGACTCATCGTCCCACGCACCGCATTGTCCACACCGGGCAAGCCGCCGATCCCTCTCCCCCCGCCGCGTATCCTTCTTCCCTGCAATCGCTCCAGTCCTAGAAGACCGGCCGCCTGTTGTTTAGGCGACAACTCCGGGCTCGCCGAGTCGAAATAGGAAACGAATCTCCCAGTGTTTTCCATCAAATGGGCATCGGTGAATCGCCTGGTCTTCCGCTCGAACAAGAAAGGAACTTCCTTGAAAACTTCCGAAGTCATTCGCGCATGGGGCAAGATTCTTCGCGGGGAGCGGCCTTCGCTCTCCATCGAAATTACCCGCGAGTGCCCGCTCGAGTGTCCAGGATGTTATGCCTACGGAGATGCGCACCTCGGCGGCGGCGCAACCTTGCGGGGCCTGGCCGACCGCAAGGGGCAGGAGCTGATCGACGGAGTCCTCCAGTTGGTGGACCGCTTACGTCCCTTGCACTTGTCCATCGTCGGAGGCGACCCGCTCGTCCGCTATCGCGAACTGGAGTCGCTCGTTCCACAATTGCTCGCGCGCGGAATTCACGTGCAGGTGGTCACTAGCGCCTTCCGTCCTCTGGCCCCGCATTGGGCGGAATTGCCGAGCTTCAATGTGGTGGTCTCCATCGACGGACTGCAGGCCGAACACGACATCCGGCGCGCCCCCGCCACCTACGACCGGATTATCAAAAATATCGCTGGCCAGCGCGTCACCATTCATTGCACGGTCACCGGGCAGATGATGAAACGCCCCGGCTATCTGCAAGAGTTCGTCGAGTTCTGGACTCCCCGCGCCGAAATCAGAAAAATCTGGTTCAGCTTGTTCACGCCGCAGATAGGCGATCGGATGCCGGAAATACTAACACCGGACGAGCGTGCGCGCGCCATCGCGGACATGACCGCGCTGCGGAAACAGTTTCCCAAGCTTGACATGGCTGAGGGCATGATCCGGCAATTTGCCACTCCTCCGGCCAGCCCGAAAGAGTGTGTCTTCGCGCTCACCACCCAGACTGTATCGGCCGACCTCAAAACCAAAATTCTTCCTTGCCAATTTGGCGGCAGTCCCGACTGCGCTTCCTGCGGTTGCATCGCTTCTATGGGTCTGGCCGCGATCGCCGCGCACAAATTGGCTGGGTTCATTCCCGTAGGCGCAATCTTCAAGGCTTCTGTCAGTATCGGCCAGATTCGAGCCAGAAGCGCCGCGCCCCCGCCAACGGTGGAAGAACAGTTGCGAATTGTGTCTTGAACGAAGTTTCTGAAGTGATCGATAGGAGGCTACCTTGAGAGTATCTACGCTAGCGCCGCCCAGGGCTGATCTTTCGGCCCTGCTGGATCTCACCCAGCGCGCCGGCAGCGATCCAATGCTCGCGCAGGCTAGTACCGGCAATAGTTCGGCAAAGCTGAATGGCATTCTCTGGGTCAAAGCATCCGGCAAATGGATGGCCGACGCTTTGCGAGATGACATCTTCATTCCCCTGCCGTTGGCCGAGATCCGGGAATGCCTCCGGCAAGGCGTCGACCCCGCCACGGAGTACCCCGCAGCTTCCTTGGAAACCGCCATGCATGGCGCGCTTCCCCACCGCGTGGTCCTACATGTCCATTGCGTGAACACCATTGCGCGGGCGGTCCGCGCCGACGCTTCCGATCAACTAGGACGCCTTCTGAGAGGGCTGCACTGGCAATGGATCCCATACGTGGCTTCTGGCTTGCCGCTGTCTAGGGCAATAGAACAGACCCTTTCCCGTCGTCCTGACAGGAACGTTTTCGTACTCGGAAATCACGGACTAGTGATTGGCGGAGCCAGCGCGGAGGCCGTTGAAGATCTGCTCGCCGACGTCGTCCGCCGTCTCAGTATTCGCGCCCGGCAGGCGCTTCCGGCGGATTACGCCGCGCTGCTGGAAATTTCCACTGATTCTCCATGGGACTTGCCCGACGACGATGCGGTGCATTGCCTAGGCACGGACATAGTCTCGCAAAAAATCCTCGCCGGAGGCTTCCTCTATCCCTGTCAGGCGATCTTCTCCAATGCTACGTCAGCGGATCTGTTCCAGCCGATTCCTTACTACGACTTGTTGGATTGCCCCTCGATCCGATACTGCAATCGGCCGTTCCTGATCGTTGAAGGACGCGGCGCTCTCATCAGCAAGTCCGCTCAACCGTCCGAACTTGCCATGCTCTCTGGACTGGCGGAAATCGTTCAACGGTTGGACGCATCCGCACCACTTCGAATATCTGACCGCCGACGAGGTCGCGGCCATCTCCGGACAAGGCCTCTACAGCTACCGGGAGCGTGCCGGTCAGAATCACTGAGTCATAAACGGTGGTGTCAGTTGGGCTGATTTATTTCCAGGCGCGCGGTATTAACCACTCGGATTCAGTATCTCCTCACTTTGATAGGCGGTTCCTTGCAGCTTATAATCGTTTCCTCTGAGCCAGATCCATGGCTTCTCGTCAGTGCAAAACTCCTCATCCATCCTTCAGGGTTGGCGAGTTGAGCGATATCTACCGATGCCCCGATTTTCGGTGATAAACTAGTAGTTTCCACGTCAAGGACATCCCCGAATGAAATTTCTTGCTTTTCCGTTGTTGTGCGCCGCTGTCCTTTTCGGTCAGGCGCCACCGCTCCCCAAGGTAACTCCTGGAACTCCAGGATCACCAGCACAACCTCCCTCTGCCGCCGCGCCTGCTCCCGCCGCTTCTCTCGCACCCGACACGGTCGTAGTCGAAATCGCCGGCAAAAAGTACACCAAGGCGGAGGTCGACGGTATGATCAACAGCCTCCCGCCGCAGTTTCAACAGGCAGCTCGAATGCAGCCCCAAATGCTAAGCCAGATCTTCATGATTCGCCGCATGGCGGCGGACGGCGAGAAGGCGGGTCTGGACAAGCAGTCGCCTTATAAAGAAGCCATCGAGTTCAACCGGATGCAGATCCTCCAGCAGGCCCAGGCAACGACGTATTTGAATACCATTCAGGTCACGCCGGAAGACGAGCAGAAGTATTATAAAGAGAACGCCGACAAGTACAAGCAAGCCAAAGTTCGAGTAATCTACATCACTTTCAGCCCGACTCCGGACAAGACTGGCGCCGACGGCAAGAAGCTCCTCTCGGAGGCCGAAGCAAAGGCGAAGATTGACGACCTTCGAAAGCAAGCCCTTGGCGGCGCCGACTTCGGCAAGCTCGCTCGCGAGAATTCGGACGATAAGTCTTCCGCTGAAAAAGATGGCGATTTCGGCATGATGAGTCACACCAGTTCCTATCCGGATCCGATTAAGAGTGCTGTTTTCGCTCTCAAAGCGGGAGAGATCAGCGAACCGGTCCGGCAGCCGAATGGCTTCTACCTGATCCGCGTTGACCAAGTCACGGAACAGCCTTTCGCGGAAGTGGATGTCGAGATCTTGAAGGAACTCCGGCAGAAGCGCTTTAATGACTATGTAAAGGGGCTCCAAGACGAGTACAAGGTCAAAGTTGAGAACCCGGCGTATTTTACGCCCCAGCCAGGAGCGCCCCAGCTCAAGCAAGTTCCTCGATAACGCGCTGCGCCATCGGTTCTTGCCGATGGAGGGAAAACCAATCCTGGTTAGCTTTGTTCCGCAATTGAGCGCTGGGCGCAGTAAGTTCTACTCCAACCGAAGTTACGGCCAGCCGGTCTACGCCGCTACGTTCATTCGCAAGCGCGAAATCGTCCTGGACGCTGCCCTCAAAGAGGAACCGGATGAGCTTGCGAGAATCTTGATTCACGAACTGTTTCACTTTGCCTGGGTCCGCTTGCCCGTCACGATCCGGCGCTCGTACGAAGCCCTAGTGATCGACGAGTGGAACCGGCACGCGCAGGGAGAACTCGGCTGGTCGGCCGAGTCGCGCAAGAGAAATCTATCGCGCCTGGCACAAGCGGCTCCTCAACAGTGGCGTGACTACGTCTGTGAGAGCTTTTGCGATAGCGCGGCCTGGCTTTATTCCGGACTTACTCAGCATCCCGAATTCACCTTGGCCAAGCGATACCGCGGCAAGCGTGCAAAATGGTTCCGAACAACGTTTGGCGAACGCGAAATCCCGATATAATTAAGTCAAAGGAGATCGAATCCCCTTGCCCAAGCCGATCTTAGCTGGTTTGTGTATTCTGGTCGCGGGTGTGTTCCTGTGGACCGGCTGTTCAGCGGCTCCCACCACCGCGAAAGCCGCCGTGAAGGCGGAGAAAGACCGCAAGGTCGCTCCCGAATTCGCCTTGAAAGACGCTAATGGCCAAACGGCGCATCTAGCCGACTATAAAGGCAAAGTCGTTCTCCTTGACTTCTGGGCCACTTGGTGCGCTCCTTGCAAGGTCGAGATTCCCTGGTTCATGGAATTCGAACAGACCTTCAAAGACAAAGGTTTCTCAGTACTCGGCGTATCGATGGACGAAGACGGCTGGAGCGCCGTCAAGCCGTATTTGCAAGATCTGAAGGTGAACTACCGCGTCGTATTAGGGAACGATCAAGTGGGTTCGCTCTACGGCGGGGTCGATTCATTGCCGACCACGTTCTTGATCGATCGTCAGGGGAAGATCGCTTCGGTTCACATCGGGCTCTCCCGCGGAAAAGAGGATTTCAAGAATGACATTATCAACCTGCTGGAAGCGCCTCATGCTGGGGTCCGCAGTCCTGCTAGCGGCGCTCTCGCCTTCTTTACGCGCGCAGCCTACTAACGTCCTGACCTTGATACCGTCCCCGCAGACTACAGTCAAACGCGGCGGAACGGCGGACATCAAACTGAGGCTCGAGCTGAAAACGGGATTTCACGTAAACAGCGACAAGCCAACCGACGATTACCTCATCCCTTTAAAACTCACGTGGGCAAAAGAGCCGCTCCAAGCCGAGCAAGTCACTTATCCCAAGCCTCAGATGGAGAAGTACGATTTCTCTCTAACACCGTTATCGGTGTTCAGTGGGACCTTCGAAATCGTGACCCACTTCAAGGCGCCCCCCACCGCCACGCCCGGGGCCGCCATGATGAACGGTAAGCTCCGTTACCAGGCATGCAACAACAAGGAATGCCTGGCGCCGAAGAACCTCGATGTTGCGATCACGGTCGATATTCAATAATTTGAAATCGTAACAGTTGTTTAGGAATCCATCTCACGTTGGAGTTCACATGCGAATAGTGCGTCTTGGAGTTGCAACAGCGTTGTTGTTTGTTTCATATGCGGCAGCCGGTCAGATCACGCTGAAGAACGGCGATCGCTTCACTGGGTCGGTGGTCAAAATCGACGGTAAGAATCTAGTCTTTAAATCGGAGTATGCCGGAAGTATCACTGTGCCCTGGGAGGCCGTCGTGGCGGTTTCGTCCACTGAACCGCTCGCGATCACGCTACAAGACGGCCAGTTAGTGGTTGGTGCGGTGACGACCTCCGAAGCCAAACTCGTGATCCAGACGAAGGAGACCGGTACAGTGAGCGCGAATCTTAGCTCCGTTAAGATGGTCCGGTCACAGGCGGAGCAGGCCGAGGCGGAACGCTATAACAATCCGCGCATCATCGACCTATGGTCCGGCTTCCTCGATTTTGGATATGCCGTCGCGAAGGGCAACTCGGACACGAACAACGTAAGTCTGACGGCCAATGCGACTCGCGCCACAACGCGCGACAAGATCGAGGTTTACTTTACTTCGCTCTACGCGAGCACCGCATCGGCCGCAACCGCGAATTCCAAGCGCGGTGGCATCAGCTACAGTCTGAACCTATTGCCGAAGCTTTTTGTCTTCGGGTCTACGGACCTCGAATCGGACGAATTCCAGTCGTTGGATCTGCGCTTCGCTCCAGCCGGTGGCTTTGGCTATCACGCGATCAATAACAAGCGCACTGCCCTCGACGTTTTCGGAGGGGCATCGCTGGATCGGGAGTTCTTCTCGACAGGATTGAACCGCACTTCTGGGGAAATGGTTGTCGGCCAGGAACTGTCGTACAAGCTTTCGACGATCACGTCACTGCACGAGAAACTCAGTTTCTTTCCAAACTTGAGCGATACGAGCGAGTACCGCACGAACTTCGATCTAACGTCCGCAACGACACTCAAGAAATGGCTCGCCTGGCAGATCACCGCGAGCGATCGGTTCCTCAGTAACCCGCTACCCGGCCGTAAGCAGAACGACTTTATCTTTACTACCGGTTTTCGCGTTACTTTCGCAAAACGATAGCGCGTCAGTGCGCCATGAAGGAAGCTAGGGCGCAAGCAAGAATCTCTTGCAGTTGCTCCAGGTTGAAGTCGGCTGGGAAACCCAAGCGCTCCGCTAGAAAACGGTCGCGCAGCATGCCTTCCAGCATTCCCATGAGCGCCGACCGAACAGCTTGCGGACTATAATTCGGGCGCAGCAGGTTCATGGTTCGCATTTCGGTTAGGATTCCGTCTACTAGTTCAACGAAGCCGAGGAATCCTTGTGTCAAGGCGACCATCTGGCCTTCCTTGCGGATCCGACGGCCTTCGAGAAGCATGAGGAGCTTCAACTCAGGATCCCGTTCTAATTGCTGCAGCACAGTTCGCGAGATGACTTGCAACTTCTCAGGAGGCGACGGTATGTTCTGAATCGCCTGCCGCGCATGTTCTGTGATCCCCATCCAGCCTTCAATAAAGATCGCTTCCAACAGCCCAGCCTTGCTGCCAAAATGCTTCATCAGTTGCGACTCGCTGGTACCCGCCTGCCGTGCGATCGCGGATGTGCTGGTGTGTTCGTAGCCGCGATTTGCAAACAAAGTCTTGCCCACGCGCAGAATGCGTTCGTGAGTCGAACCGGATACAGGTTTCCCCGTTTCAGGTGCCGTTTCCGGGATCACGTTAGGCAGTATAACATTGCCCAGTAGCACTGCTAGGGATAAGCCGTGGTGTTGGAAGAAGATGGCCCCGTTTACAAATCTTAACGAACGTTCATTTGTAACGGCCGTCTATCGTAACGTGGAACATCAGCGAATGAATCGCGGATTGCTCGCTTCGGTAGAACGTAAGACACTGATTTGGCTGGCGAATCGAATACCTGGGGCGATCAAATCCGACCACCTGACGGCACTTGGGTTCGTTTCGTTGATTTGCGTCGGGTTGTCGTATTGGTATTCACGTTACTCTTCTACCGGGCTGATTCTCGGGATGGTGTTTCTGGTCCTGAACTGGTTCGGCGACAGCCTGGATGGCACACTGGCTCGGGTACGCAATCAGCAACGGCCCCGGTATGGATTCTACATCGATCACATTCTCGATGCGCTCGGCAGCGTGTTCTTG
>Ga0335069_10009782_pt1 | contig 13628 bp, 15 predicted proteins | sample Lox_Sample_11_FD_206714 | JGI IMG/M metagenome (GOLD analysis project Ga0335069, IMG submission 206714) | Soil microbial communities from Loxahatchee National Wildlife Refuge, Florida, United States - Lox_Sample_1.1 | ecosystem: Environmental > Terrestrial > Soil > Wetlands | place: USA... | reverse complement strand
CGAGCCGCAGCTTCGCGGCGGCGAGCGTGGCCGCGAGCGCGAGCGGCTGCACGAGGCCCGTCACGTACATGAGCCGGCGCGGGCCGTGGCGATCGATGATTCGCCCGACGATGGGCGCCGCCGCCGCCATGGCGATGAAGTTCGTGCCCACGACCGCGCCCGCCTGCGCGAAGTTGCCCAGCGCCTCGCGCAGGAACATGAGCATGGAGAACCCCACCATGCCCACCGGCATGCGGGACACCAGCGCCACCAATAGCAGCCGTCCCACGTCGGGCTGGCGGACGAACTCGACGTAGCGGTCCAGGACTCGTTTCACGGGAATAGTTGATAATTTTACTCGGGAATACTAGACTGCGTCCATGTTCCGAAAGACCCGCGAAGACATCGAGTGCGTGTTCGCCCGGGACCCCGCGGCCCGGTCGGTCTGGGAGGTGATCACCTGCTATCCCGGCTTCCACGCGCTGCAGCTGCACCGTTTCTCCCACATGCTGTGGAGGGCTGGCCTGCGCTGGCTCGCCCGCCTTTCCTCGCACATCGCGCGCTTCCTCACCGGCGTCGAGATCCACCCCGGAGCTACCATCGGCCGGCGCGTCTTCATCGACCACGGCATGGGCGTGGTGATCGGCGAGACCGCGGAAATCGGCGACGACTGCACCCTTTATCACGGCGTCACGCTGGGCGGCGTTTCCTGGAACCAGGGCAAGCGCCACCCGACGCTGGGCAAGGGCGTGGTGGTGGGGGCCGGCGCCAAGATCCTCGGTCCCTTCACGGTCGGCGACGGCGCGAAAGTGGGCTCCAACTCGGTGGTCGTGAAGGCCGTGCCTCCCGGCACGACCGTCGTCGGCATCCCGGCTCGCGTGGTCGAGGCGAGCGCGGAGCAGGGCGAAGCCCGCCGCATGGCTTTCGACGCCTACGCCGTGAGCGCGGACCTGGACGACCCCCTGAACAAGGTCCTGACGACCCTCGGATCCCGCACCGAGGACATCGACGGACGCCTGGCGGCGATCCTGGAACGCCTCGAACAGCTGGAAACTTCGGTGAACGCCTCCGAACCGCGCCGGAAGGCGGGCTGAACGGTAGTTGATTAATTCTGTCGGAATTGGCGTATACTTGACTAATTCGCTCGGGATTGTTTCCGGGCCCGCGAGACAACACTCATGAGACTCACGACCAAGGGACGCTTCGCGGTGACCGCGATGCTCGACCTCGCCCTGCACGGGGCCGAGGGTCCCGTCACGCTCGCCGGCATCAGCGAACGCCAGAAGATCTCGCTCTCCTACCTGGAGCAGCTGTTCGGCAAGCTCCGCCGCCGGCAGCTCGTGGAGAGCGTGCGCGGCCCGGGCGGCGGCTACCACCTGGCGCGCGATGCCTCGCGTGTCACGGTGGCCGACATCATCAGCGCGGTCGAGGAGTCCATCGACTCCACCCAGTGCGGCGGCCGCGAGAACTGCCACGACAACCAGCGGTGCATGACGCACGAGCTGTGGGAAGAGCTGAACACCGCGGTCCACGGATTCCTCGCCGGCGTGACGCTCGCCCAGCTCGTCGAAAGACAACGCACCAAGCCGGTGGCGGTGATCCGCAATCACCCCCGCTCCCACGGACATCCGATCATCACGGCCTGAAGCAATGACCTCCGCGCGCAACCACCCCATCTACCTCGACTATTCCGCGACCACGCCGGTCGACCCGCGCGTGGCCGAGAAGATGATCCCGTGGCTCACCGAGCACTTCGGCAACCCCGCTTCGCGCAGCCACGGTTACGGCTGGGAAGCCGAGGAGGCCGTGGAGAACGCGCGCGCCGAAGTGGCGAAGCTGGTGAACGCGGATGCCAAGGAAATCATCTGGACTTCGGGCGCCACCGAATCGGACAACCTCGCCCTCAAGGGCGCGGCGCACTTCTACAAGGCGAAGGGCAAGCACCTCGTCACCATGAAGACCGAGCACAAGGCCGTGCTCGACACGATGCGAGAGCTGGAGCGCGAGGGCTTCGAGGTGACGTACCTCGACCCGGAGCCCAACGGGCTGCTGGACCTGGAGAAGTTCAAGGCGTCGCTTCGCCCCGACACGATCCTGGTATCGATCATGCTGGTGAACAACGAGATCGGCGTGATCCAGCCCATCGCCGAGATCGGCGAGATCACGCGCGCGAAGGGCATCATCTTCCACGTGGACGCGGCGCAGGCCACGGGCAAGGTCGAGATCGACCTCGCCAGGCTCAAGGTGGACCTCATGAGCTTCTCCGCGCACAAGACCTACGGGCCCAAGGGTATCGGCGCGCTCTATATCCGCAGGAAGCCGCGCGTGCGCCTGGAGGCGCAGATGCACGGCGGCGGCCACGAGAAGGGCTTCCGCTCGGGCACGCTCGCCACGCACCAGATCGTCGGCATGGGCGAGGCCTTCCGCCTGGCGCGCCTGGAGATGGCCACCGAGAACGAGCGCATCCGCATGCTGCGCGACAAGCTGCTGAAGGGCCTGCAGGGGATGGAAGAGATCTACGTGAACGGCGACCTCGAGCACCGCGTCCCGCACAACCTCAACGTGAGCTTCAACTTCGTGGAGGGCGAGTCGCTCATCATGGGCATGAAGGAGCTCGCGGTGTCGTCCGGCTCGGCGTGCACCTCGGCTTCCCTCGAGCCCTCGTACGTGCTGCGCGCGCTGGGCCGCAACGACGAGCTCGCGCACAGCTCCATCCGCTTCACGCTCGGGCGATTCACGACGGAGCAGGACATCGACTTCGCGGTGAAGCTGATCCGCGAGCGCATCGGCAAGCTGCGCGAGATGAGCCCGCTCTGGGAGATGTACAAGGACGGCATCGACCTCGCCACCGTCCAATGGGCTGCGCATTAGGAGACACACATGGCATACAGCGACAAAGTCATCGACCACTACGAGAACCCGCGCAACGTCGGCTCCTTCGGCAAGGAAGAGAAGGGCGTGGCCACCGGCATGGTGGGCGCGCCGGCGTGCGGCGACGTGATGAAGCTGCAGATCAAGGTGAACGAGCAGGGCATCATCGAGGACGCGAGGTTCAAGACGTACGGCTGCGGCTCGGCCATCGCCTCCTCCTCGCTCGTCACCGAGTGGGTGAAGGGCAAGAGCGTGGACGAAGCGGCCACGATCAAGAACACTCAGATCGCGGAGGAGCTCGCGCTCCCGCCGGTGAAGATCCATTGCTCGATCCTCGCCGAGGACGCCATCAAGGCGGCCGTCGCCGACTACCGCAAGAAGTACGGCGCAGAGGCCGCCCCGGACAAGAAGGCGGCGGACTGATGGCCGTCTCGCTCACCACTCGCGCCGCCGAGCACGTCCAGCGCTACATCGCCAGGCGCGGCAAGGGCGTGGGCCTGCGCCTGGGCGTGCGCACGACGGGCTGCTCGGGCCTGGCCTACAAGCTGGAATTCGCCGACGAGGTGCTGCCCGAGGACACGACGTTCGAGTCCAACGGCGTGCGCGTGCTCGTCGATCCCAAGAGCCTCGCGTACCTCGACGGCACCGAGCTCGATTTCGTCCGCGAGGGGCTGAACGAGGGCTTCAAGTTCAACAACCCCAACGAGAAGGACCGCTGCGGCTGCGGGGAGTCTTTCAACGTTTGACCGCAGCCTTCTCGCGCAACCACTTCGAGCTGCTGGGCCTCGCACCCGGCTACGCGCTCGATCCCGCCGACCTGGAGTCGCGCTACCGCGAGCTGCAGGGTCGCGTCCATCCTGACCGCTTCGCGGCGGCTCCCGAGGCGGAACGGCGGCTCGCGATGCAATGGGCGGCGCGCGCGAACGAGGCCTACCGCACGCTGAGGGATCCGGTCGCGCGGGCCCGCTACCTGCTGGGCCTGAAGGGTTTCGACACCGGCGAAGAGAGCAACACCGCGATGCCTGCCGATTTCCTCATGCAGCAGATGGAGTGGCGCGAGAGCGTGGCCGAGGCGCGCGCTTCGCGCGACGCGCAGCGCCTTGCGCACCTGCGCGGCGAGATCGGCGGGGAGCACGCCGAGATGCTGCGCCAGCTCGAGCGCGCCATCGACCGCGACGCCAACTACGACGCGGGCTGCTCGCTCGTGCGCAAGCTCCGTTTCCTCGAGAAGCTCGACGCCGAAATCGACGACGCACTCGCCCCCTGACATGGCCCTGCTGCAGATCTCCGAGCCCGGCGACTCGCCCGAGCCGCACCAGAGAAGGCTGGCGGTCGGCATCGACCTGGGCACGACCCACTCGCTCGTCGCGACGGTGCGAAGCTCGGCCGCGGAAGTGATCGCCGACGAGCAGGGCCGGCCGCTCCTGCCTTCCATCGTCCGCTACTCGCGCGAGGGCACGCCCGTGGTCGGCTACGACGCGCGCGCGGCGCAGGCCGACGACCCGTCCAACACGATCGTCTCTGTGAAGCGCTTCATGGGCCGCGGCGTGGCCGACGTGGCGAGGTACGGCGCGCTGCCCTATCGCTTCAGCGACGCGCCGGGGATGGTCAACATCGAAACCGTGGCCGGCGCGCGTTCGCCGGTGCAGGTCTCGGCCGACATCCTGCGGGTGCTGCGCGAGCGCGCCGAGCGCGCGCTGGGCGGCGAGCTCTTCGGTGCCGTGGTGACGGTGCCGGCCTACTTCGACGACGCGCAGCGCCAGGCGACCAAGGACGCGGCACGGCTCGCGGGCCTGAACGTCCTGCGCCTGCTGAACGAGCCCACCGCCGCGGCCATCGCCTACGGGCTGGACCACGGCTCCGAGGGCACCTTCGCCATCTTCGACCTGGGCGGGGGCACGTTCGACATCTCGATCCTCAAGCTCACGCGCGGCGTGTTCGAGGTCCTCGCGACCAATGGCGATTCGGCCCTGGGCGGCGACGACTTCGACCAGGCCATCGCCATGCATTGGCGATCGCACCACCGGCTCGCCGACGCGGGCGGCGGGGACACGCGGCGCCTGCTCGCGGCCGCGCGCGAGGTGAAGGAGAAGCTCTCCTCGAGCGCCGAAGCCGACATCCATATCACGCTCTCGTACGGGCAGAAGCTGCACCTGCGCCTCGCGCGCGCCGAGTTCGAGCATCTCACCGCGGGCCTCGTCGAGAAGACCCTCGGGCCCACGCGCAAGGCGCTGCGCGACGCGAAGCTCACGGCGGCAGGCATCGACGGCGTGGTGCTCGTGGGGGGCGCCACGCGCATGCCGCACCTGCAAGCGGCCGTGCAGGGGTTCTTCGGCAAGCCGCCCCTCAAGGACCTGGACCCGGACCAGGTCGTGGCACTCGGCGCGGCGATCCAGGCCAACGTGCTCGCGGGCAACCGCGCGCCCGGCGACGACTGGCTGCTGCTCGACGTGATCCCGCTCTCGCTCGGGCTGGAGACGATGGGGGGCCTGGTCGAGCGCGTGATCCCGCGCAATTCCACGATTCCCGTGGCGCGCGCCCAGGAATTCACCACGTTCAAGGACGGCCAGACCGCGATGGCGATCCACGTCGTGCAGGGCGAGCGCGAGCTGGTGGCCGACAACCGATCGCTCGCGCGCTTCGAGCTGCGCGGCATCCCGCCGATGGTGGCGGGCGCGGCGCGCATCCAGGTCACCTTCCAGGTGGATGCCGACGGGCTGCTTTCCGTGACGGCGCGCGAGAACGCCACGGGCGTCGAATCGTCCATCGTCGTGAAGCCGTCCTACGGCCTCTCCGACGACGAGGTGGCGCGCATGCTGCAGGAGAGCTTCTCCCATGCCGTCGACGACCGCGGCGCCCGCGCGCTCGCCGAGCAGCGCGTCGAGGCCGAGCAGCTGCTCGCGGCGTTGCGTGCCGCGCTCGCGAGGGATGCGGACCTGCTCGATACCCGCGAGCGCGCCGAGCTCGACGGCCACATGGCATCCGTCGAGCGCGCATGGAACGGCAGCGACCATCGCGCCCTCAAGGACGCCGTCGCGGCCCTCAACCGCGCGAGCGAATCCTTTGCCGGGCGCCGCATGGACCGCGCCGTGTCGGGCGCGCTTTCCGGCCGCAGCCTCGACGAGGTCGCGCGCCGGTGACGAAGCTCACGGTGCTGCCGCACGAGACGCTGTGCCCGCGGGGCATCGAGATCGAGGCCGCGCCGGGCACCTCGATCTGCGACACGCTGCTTTCGAACGGCATCGAGATCGAGCATGCGTGCGAGAAGAGCTGCGCATGCACGACGTGCCACGTGATCGTGCGCGAAGGCTACGACGGCCTCGAGCCGCCCACCGAGAAGGAAGACGACCTGCTCGACAAGGCGTGGGGCCTCGAGCTCACCTCGCGCCTTTCATGCCAGGCGCGCGTGGGCGACACGCCGATCACCGTCGAGATTCCCCGCTACACGCTCAACCAGGTTTCGGAGACGCACAAATGAAGTGGATCGACACGCAGGAGATCGCGATCGCGCTCGCCGACCGGTATCCGGACGCGGACCCGAAGCGCGTGAACTTCGTCGACCTGCGCGACTGGGTGCTCGGCCTCGACGGCTTCGACGACGACCCGAACCGGTCGGGCGAGAAGATCCTGGAGGCCATCCAGTCGGCGTGGATCGAGGAGGCGGGCTAGGGACTTCGTGGATAATGGCGCTTCGCACAATCACACGAAGAAAGCGCCACTGCCCATGAAGTTCTCCACTGCCATCGTGCTCGCGTTCGCGGGCTTCGCCGCCGTATCCCAGGCCGGCACCCTCGACGACATCAAGAAACGCGGGACCATCCGCCTCGGCTATTCCGAGACGTCCGTTCCCTTCTCCTTCAAGAGCAAGGCGGGCGAGCCGGCGGGCTACTCCGTCGAGCTCTGCAAGCGGGTCGCCGCGGGCGTCGCGCGCGCCGCCGCGATCGACAACCTCAAGACCGAATGGGTGGCCCTCACGCCCTCGGACCGCATTGACGCCGTTGCCTCCGGCAAGGTGGACCTGGAGTGCGGCACCACCACGACCTCGCTTTCGCGCCGCGAGAAGGTCGATTTCAGCCTGCCGATCTTCATCGACGGCTCCACGTTCCTCGCGCGCAAGAGCTCGGCGGCCTCGATCCCGCAGCTGCAGGGCAAGAAGATCGCGGTGGCCGAGGGCACGACGACCATGGGCGCGGTGCAGAACGCCCTGAAGCGCGGCTTCATCAACGCCGAGGTGGTGAAGACCAGGACCGTGGCCGAAGGCTTCGACCTGCTCAAGGAGGGCAAGGTGGACGCGCTCGCGAGCGACCGCACGGTGCTGGTCGGCACGTTCCTGCGCGGCGGCGGCGCCGAGGGCCTCACGGTGTTCGCGGAGGACCTTTCGCTCGAGCCCTACGGCCTCGTGTTGCGCCGCGGGGACGCCGACTTCAGGCTCGCCGTGGACCGCGTGCTCGCGAAGATCTACGAAAGCGGCGAGATCGAGGGCATCTACGGCGACTGGCTGCAGCCGCTCGGCAAGGCGACGCTGCCGCTCATCACCATGTACCTGCTGAACGCGCTGCCGGACTGAAGTTGGACGAGCCGATCCTCGTCGATTTCGCGAGGCTGCGCTACTTCATCGCGCTCGCGTTCGAGGCCGTCGGCATGCCGGCGGCCGACGCGCGCACGGTGGCCGGGCTCATGGCCGAAGCGGACCTGCAGGGCTCCGACGGCCACGGGGTGATCCGGCTGCCGCAGTACGTGAAGCGCATCCGCGCGGGCGGCGTGAACCTGCGCCCGGAAATCCGCATCCTCAAGGAGCGCGCCGCGAGCGTGCTGCTGGACGGCGACAACGCCATGGGCCACCTCGTGATGAAGCGCGCCGCCGAGCTCGCCATCGAGCGCGCCCGAACGACCGGCGTGGCGTGGGTGGGCGCGCGGCGCAGCAACCACGCCGGCCCCGCCTCGCTCTACGTGCGCATGATGCTGCCGCACGACATGATCGGGCTCTACATCGCGGTGGGCAACGCGAACCACCTGCCGCCGTGGGGCGGCCTCGAGCCGCTGCTCTCGACCAATCCGATCGCCGTCGCGGTGCCCGCCGGCGAGGAGCCGCCCATCGTGCTCGACATGGCCACCACGGTCGCGGCCTACGGCAAGGTGAAGGCGATGGCCGCGCGCGGCGAGGCGATCCCCGAGGGCTGGATGGTGGACCGGGAAGGCAAGCCGCTCACCGATCCGGCACGCGCGGCGGAGGGATTCCTCCTTCCGATCGGCGGATACAAGGGCTACGGGCTCGCGCTCGTGGTGGGCCTGCTCGCCGGCACGCTCAACGGCGCGGCCATGGGCCGCGAGCTCATCGACTTCAACCAGGACGCGAAGAGCGAGACCAACACCGGGCAGGCGATCGTGGCGATCGACCCCGCGGCCTTCGGCGAGGTGGCGCCGTTCAAGGCCGCCGTCGACAAGCTGATCCGCGACCTGCGCGGCTCCGAGCGCATGCCGGGCGTCGATCGCATCCGCATGCCGGGCGAGCGAAGCCACGAGAAGATCGCGCGCCAGCGCGAGGAGGGCATCGCGCTCGCGCCCGCCGTGATGCAATCGCTCGACCGCGTCGCCCACGCGCTGGAGATACAGCCGCTGCGCACCAGCTAGCCGGAGGACGCCGATGTTTCGACGCTTCGCGACCGTTGTTCTCGCCGCACTGCCGCTCTTCGCTCTCGCGCAGCCGTACCCCGGCAAGCCGATCCGCATGATCGTGCCGCTCGCGGCCGCGAGCGCGGTGGACAACGGCGCGCGCATCCTCGCCGAGCGCATGTCCGTGGACCTCGGCCAGGAGATCGTGATCGAGAACATGCCCGGCGCCTCGGGGCAGATCGGCGCGGACCGCGTGGCCAAGGCGCCGCCCGACGGCTACACCCTCGGCGGCTTCAACGACAGCATCATGACCATGCTGCCCAACATGGGCCCGAAGCTGCCGTGGGACATCCTCAGGGACTTCGAGCCCGTCTCGCTGGTGGCGACGATCGAGTGGGGCCTCGTGGCGAACAACGATTCGCCCTATCGCAGCGCGGCCGACCTCATCGCCGCGGCGAAGGCGCATCCCGGCGAAATCAACTTCGGTTCCGGCGGCAACGGCAGCCCGCAGCATGTCGCGATGGCGCTGTTCGCTTCGGCGGCGGGCATCAAGCTCACGCACGTGCCGTACAAGGGGGCCTCGCAGGCGGCGCTCGGCGTCGCCGCCGGCGACGTGCCGGTCGCCTTCCAGGGCCTTGCCACGGTGGCGGGCCTCGCGCGCGGCGGGCGGCTGCGCCTCATCGGGCTCGCCACGTCCGCTCCGCTCGACGCTTTCCCCGGGGTGCCCACGGTCGCGTCCAGCGGCCTGCCGGGATTCGCTTTCAGCTCGTGGTTCACGATCGTCGCGCCGGCGGGCACGCCGCACGAGATCGTCGCGCGCCTGAACGGCGCCATCCTGAAGGCGCTTGCGGATCCCGCGGTGCGCGACAAGTTCCGCGACCAGGGGCTCGCGATCAGGGGATCGAGCCCCGAAGAGCTGGCGGCGGCCACGCGCGAGCAGCTCGCGCGGTACGCGCGGCTCTTCAAGGAGGCCGGGATCCACTCCGAGTGAGGGCCGGAACCGGCTTACTTCGGCAGCTCGACGGTCACCTTGATCGCGGAGTACCAGCCCGTCACTTCCTCGATCTCGTCGTCGGTGAGCGTCTTCGCGACGGTGCTCATCACCGGATCCTGGCGGCGGCCCGACCGGAACGCGCGTAGTTGAGTCCGGAGGTACTCCTTCTGTTGCCCGCCCAGGTTCGCCGCGCCGGGAAGGACGGCTACGCCGTTCTCGCCGTGACAGTTCTGGCATAGGGTGCGCACCTTGGCGGGTGGCGCCGGCGCCTCGCCCGCCCACGCCGCAGCCCCCAGCGAGGCGGCGGCGCCCAGCAGCAGGGTCAGGGTGGTTTTCGATGCGCTCATCCCCGTCGCTCTCCAAACGAAGCGGGCCGGGCGCGCGGCCCAGCCCGCTGCCTCCTTGCGGCTTCGCTACTTGCCCTGATACGTGATGCGGTAGACCGCGCCGGCCTTGTCGTCCGAGACGAGGATCGAGCCGTCGACATACTGCTTCACGTCGACGGGCCGGCCGAGGTAGACGCCTTCCTCGTTCATCCAGCCTTCGGCGAACGGCTCGGTCTTCACGGCGTTGCCCTTGTCGTCCAGGTACGTGACCATGACCCGGGCGCCCCTCGGTTTCACGGCATTCCACGAGCCGTGCTGGGCGTTGAAGATCGCGTTCTGGTACTTCGCGGGAAACATCTTGCCCGTGTAGAACATCATGCCCAGGTCCGCGGCGTGCGCCACCATCTCCACCTGCGGCTTCACGTAGTGGTCGGCGAGCTCCTTGGGAATCGGCTTGTCCTTGTACTCGTCGGTCCTCACCTCCCCGCCGCCGTAGTAGGGTGCGCCGTACCACAGCCCCTGCGTGAGCACGCCGTTCACGGCGGGGATCTTGTTCAGCTCGCCGGGCGGCGTCTCGTCTCCCATGCCGTCGACCTGGTTGTCGGTGAACCACAGGCTCTTGTCCTTCGGGTTGAACGCGAGCCCCGAGGAGTTGCGGATCCCCGTGGCGACGACCTTGCGATCCTTCCCCTCGCGCGTGAAGCTCACGATGCCGCCGATGCCCACCTTGCGGTAGAGGTCGATCTTCTCCGGCGGCTGCACGTTGAACGGCTGCCCGAGCGTGATGTAGATCCTGTTGTCGGGGCCGATCACGCAGGCGCGCGCGGTGTGGTTGTACGACTCCTCGTCGGGGGGAATCAGCTCGCCCTGCTTGACGATCGGAACCGCGACCGTGTCGGAGCCCTGCTGGAAGTATTCCGCCGCCGGGAACATCATCACGCGGTTGCGCTCGGCGATGAACAGGAACCCGTCGGGCGAGTAGCAGGCGCCGGCGGGAAGGTCGAACTTGAGGCTCGGGCTGAACTCGTCGACCGTGTCCGCGATGCCGTCCATGTCGCGGTCGTTGACCGAATACACGGTGCTCTTCAGGGTCCCGACCCACACCGTGCCCGTGTTGCGGCTGACCGCCATGCCGCGCGCATCCGGCACGATGGCGAACAGGTCGATCTTGAAGCCTTCCGGCAGCCGGATGTTCTGCAGCACCTTCCTCAGGTTCTCCGCGTACTTGGGATCCTGCGCCACGCGCTTCATCGGAGGCGCATCGGTGCGCTTGAAGTTGCCCAGCTTCTCGAGGTTGGCGTCGTCGTCGCGCGCGAAGGCGGTGCCCGCCGAGAGCGAAAGCGCCAGCCCGACAGCCAGGAACAGCGAGTTGCGTCTTATCGTCGTTTCGTTCTGTGGATTCATCCTTCTCTCCCTATTGTTGAACGACAGCAAATCCGCGCCAATTCAATTGGAAAGTAACTGCGATCGTCACTCTTCTTGTCGACCGTCGTCGCCAGGCCGCGGGGCGATGCGGCGCTGGACCAATGGTACGCTTCGATTCCCGCCCAGTGGAAAGACACGCCCTGAAGCGCTCCGGTGTCTTCCTTGCCGCAGTCCTCGCGTGCTCCTCGCCGCACGCCCAGGATGCGCCGCCCGTGCCGGTCGACACGATCGTCGTCTCGGCAACGCGCGCCGAAACCAGGATCTTCGACGCGCCGGCCGCGATCGGCGCGGTCGGCGCGGATACGATCTCGATCGCGGGGCCGCAGGTGAACCTCTCGGAATCGTTGAGCCGTGTCGCCGGGATCTCGATCCTCAACCGGCAGAACTACGCCCAGGACCTGCAGCTGTCGATCCGCGGCTTCGGCGCGCGATCCACCTTCGGCGTGCGCGGCGTGCGCCTGATCGTGGACGGCATCCCGGCGACGATGCCCGACGGCCAGGGCCAGGCGTCGTCGATCGCGCTCTCGTCGGCGGCGCGCATCGAGGTGCTGCGCGGGCCGCTCGCGCTGCTCTACGGCAACGCCGCCGGCGGCGTGGTGCAGGTCTTCACCCAATCCGGCGGTCCGCTGCCCACGGCTTCGGGCAGCTTCGCCGCGGGATCCTTCGGCCTGCGCCGCGAGGACGCGACGTTTTCCATGGCTTCGGGCGAGCACGCATTCATGTTCGACGTGTCGCGCTTCGATACCGACGGCTACCGCGAGCACAGTGCCGCGACGCGCGAGATCGCCAACGTCAAGTGGGACTGGAAGGCTTCCGCACGCACGCACGTGGTCGGTGTGGTCAACCTGTTCGACCAGCCCAGGGCGCAGGACCCGCTCGGCCTCACGCGCGCGCAGTGGGAGCAGGACCCGCGCCAGGTGCAGCCCATCGCGATCCAGAACGACACGCGCAAGAGCGTGCGGCAGCCGCAGGCGGGCGCCGTGATCGAGCATGCCCTCGACGACGACACGACCCTCGGCGGACGCGTGTACTTCGGCGAGCGCCACCTGGACAACGCACTGGGCGTGCCGCTCGCGGCGCAGCTGCCGCCCACCTCGAGCGGCGGCATCGTGGCCTTCGACCGCGACTACCAGGGCGCGGCGCTGCAGCTCGACCGGCGCTTCCGGGTGGCCGGCGACGTTGCCGCGCGCCTGCTAGCGGGCCTCACCTACGACCGCATGCACGACGACCGGCAGGGCTACATCAACAACAACGGGCAGCGCGGCGCGTTGAAGCGCAACGAGGACGACTACGTGGACAACACCGACGCGCTCCTGCAGGCGAGCGCGGATTTCGGCGAGCGCTGGAGCGCCATCGCCGGCGTGCGCGCCACCCGCGTGAAGTTCGACACGAAGGACCACTTCATCGCGCCGGGCAATCCCGACGACAGCGGGACGATCGAGTACCGCGGCAACAATCCCGTCCTCGGCGCCACGTGGCGCGCGGCCGAGGGCTTGCACGTCTACGCGAACCTCGGGCGCGGGTTCGAGACGCCCACCTTCACCGAGCTCGCGTATCGAAACGACGCGTCGGGCCTGAACACCGCGCTGCAGGCATCGACGAGCCGGCACGCCGAGATCGGCGCGAAGTGGCGCGGCGCCGGACAGTCGCTCGACGTGGCGGCGTACGACATCCGCACGGACAACGAGCTGGTGGTGGACCAGAACGTCGGCGGCCGTTCGACGTTCCGCAACGCGGGCCGCACGACGCGCACGGGCCTGGAGCTCCAGCATTCGGGCGACTGGGGCGCGGGCTGGAGCACGCTGCTCGCGGTCACCGCGCTGCGGGCACGCTTCGACGAAGCGTTCACGAGCGGGAGCGGCTCGGCGGCGGTCCCGGTGAACGCCGGCAATCGCCTGCCTGGGGTGCCGGAGCGCAATGCGTACGGAGAGATCGCTTACGCGCCGCGCGGCGCGTGGGGCGGGCTCAATGCGGCGGTCGAGGTGGTGTACCTGGGGCGGCTGTACGTGGACGACGTCAACAGCGACTCGACGCCGGCCGCGACGGTGGTGAACCTGCGCGCGGGGCTTCGCTACCGCTTCGGAGCGCTCGAGATCCTGCCGCTATTGCGCCTGGACAACGCCACCGACCGCAAGTACGTGGGCTCGGTGATCGTGAACGAGGCGAACAAGCGCTTCTTCGAGCCGGCCCTGCCGCGCAACTGGATGGCGGCGATCACGGGGCGTTACCGGTTCTGAAAAAAAACGGGGCAGGATGGACCTGCCCCACAAGGCGCACTCTTTGAAACGGAGGGTAAGCCTTACGAGCAAGAGCGATGCCAACTCCTCGCCAGCCTTGGAATCAAGCACTTAGCTGAGCGACATCCCCAAGGGCCACAAGGCCCGCTGCCAGGACGTCTCCGCCCGGCGACACCGCTGCGG
>Ga0335069_10009781_pt1 | contig 13630 bp, 13 predicted proteins | sample Lox_Sample_11_FD_206714 | JGI IMG/M metagenome (GOLD analysis project Ga0335069, IMG submission 206714) | Soil microbial communities from Loxahatchee National Wildlife Refuge, Florida, United States - Lox_Sample_1.1 | ecosystem: Environmental > Terrestrial > Soil > Wetlands | place: USA... | reverse complement strand
GGAGTGTTATGCTTCACCCCGCGCGGGGGCCGGAGGTCTCCGCTGGACGATGGAACCATGCCCGTTTTAATCTGCGCGTAAGCGACGGGGGCGAGCGCCGCGTCGCACTTTGGGGCCAGATGCTTCTTTTTGCGGATTCCTAACCTCGTTTGTTCACGGGTGTTCTTCATGAACCGTCGCGATGTGCTGAAGTCGTCTCTGCTGGGCGCGGGCGCGCTGGCTATGCCGCCGGCGATGGGCGCAGAGACGCAGGATGACAAGCCCAAGCCGGGGCATATCTGGCCGCATGTTCCTACCGAACTGAATGGCGGCCGCATGCCGAACATCCTGTGGATCTGTACCGACATGCAGCGCTTTGACACGATCGAGGGGCTGAACAACGACTCTATTCATACGCCGAACCTGCGCCGGCTGATGAGCGAAGGCGTGACGCTGACGCACGCGTACGTGCAGAACCCAGTGTGTTCTCCTTCGCGTGCATCCATGTTGACGGGACGTTATCCGCACACCACCGGGCTGCGGGCGATGGGACAGCGCATCCGGTCCGACGAGAAGCTGGTGACGAAGCAGCTTTCGGATGCGGGGTACGCTTGCGCGCTGGCGGGGAAGCTGCATCTCTCGCCCTGCGCGAGCGGGCGGGTGGAGGAGCGGATCGACGACGGGTACAGCATCTTCAACTGGAGCCACGACCTGAGCGACGCCTGGCCGGGGCGCAACATGTGGCGCGAGTGGCTGAAGGGCGAGGGCGTGAAGTGGCCGGAAGAGCCGACAGGAAAAGACGCCCTGGCGTGGGGCGTTCCGCTGGATGCGAAGTATATGCAGACCGCCTGGTGCGCCGATCGCGCCATTTATCACATCCGGCAGCAGCGGGGATATAACCCGTGGCTGATGTCGGTGAATATCTTTCAGCCCCATCATCCTTACTGGCCGGCAAAGGAGTACTTTGACCGCTACAAGGCGAGCGACGTGCCGCCGCCGAATTATCGCGAGGGCGAACTGGCGAACAAGCCCGTGTATCAGCAGGTGGACCATCGCGGCGCGACGGGCGGGTGGGATCTCTCATTCAAGAACACGAGCGACCTGGACCACCAGCGGATGAAGGCCGCGTACTACGCGATGATCGAGCACTGCGACGAAGCGGTGGGGCGCATGATGAAGGCGCTGGAGGACACCGGGCAGGCGGAGAACACGCTGGTGATCTTCACGAGCGATCACGGGGAGATGCTGGGCGATCATGGAATCTTCCTGAAGGGGCCGTATTTCTACGAAGGGGCGATCCGGGTGCCGATGATCCTGCGCTGGCCGGGGAAGTACAAGGCGGGGTTGAAGAGCGACGCGCTGGTGGAGATGGTGGACCTGGCGCCGACGCTGCTGGAGGCTGCGGGGATGCCGCCGCCCGCAGCGATGCAGGGGCGGTCGCTGACCGGGCTGTTGACCGGGCAGACCACGCGGCACCGGGACTCGATCTACTGCGAGTTTTTCGACTCGTTTGCGCTATACCAGCCGCCGCCCATGGCCGTGTGCGTGCGCACCGAGCAGTACAAGCTGGCCTGCTACCAGAACCTTGCGGCAGGGGAACTATACGATCTGGAGAAGGATCCGAACGAAACGAACAACCTGTGGGATGCGGCGAGCGCGCGGGCGACCCGGGAGATGATGATGCAGACCGCGGTTTCGCGGATGATGGACACGATCGATCCGGCGCCGGAGCGGAAGTGCCAGTGGTGAGCAGGGCCGGCGCATCGAAAGAACTGCGACAAATGTATCTTCCCACCCTTCGGATGATCAGCCACCCGAAGGATGGGAAGGGCTTGCGCGAGGCTGTTGTCTACTGGCGGCCGAATTGCAGGTGGGCGCGGACGCCGGCGTGGTCGGAGGGCCAGAGACCACTGACCTTGTCGTGCGGGTCGGCACCGATCTGACTGAGGTTGAGCGGGCGCACATCGCCCAGGGTCCAGATGTAGTCGATGCGCTGGAAGGCGGTGCTGTTGTTGGGGCTGGAGTCGAGGAGTGGCCACGTGGGCCCGGGGATCTTCGGGTAGCGCGCGGCCCATGCGTCGGTGAATCCGAAGCTGCGCATCTCCTGCCAGGTGGCGATGCTGGCGTCGTTGCCGAGAGCGTCGGCATTAAAGTCTCCGGCAATGATGACGGGCATGTTCATCTCGTAAGCGGGGCCGTCGGCCAGTTCCTTTGCCTGGGCTTCTTGAATGAAGAGGGTGGCAGGGGCCTGGGAAATGTAATTCTCAACATGAGTCACGATGAAGCGAAGCTGCTGGCCGTGGAGGTTGACGTCGGCCGATCCCCAGCCGCGCGTGATCGTGACCGGGCCGGCGATAGTGGGCAGCGATAGCAGCGTGTGGTAGTTGCCGGACTGCACGTTGGAGAGTGTGAGGTCGCCTTTGTCGGAACGCACAAGCATCACGTCAGTATCCTGGACGAAGACCCAGTTGGTGAGATCGGGCAGGGGGCCGGCGAGTTGGAATTCTGGGACGACGACCACGACCTTGTACCTGAGTCCATGGGCGTTGAGCTCGGCCATGAGTTCCTGGAGCATGTCATAGCGGACGGCGGGGGCCGAGGGATCGCCGACCAGCCACGTGGAGACTTCCTGCATGCCGACGAGGTCGGGCTGATTGATGGCGATCTGATGAGCGATGGCCTTCATGCGAAGCGGTGGATTGCTGTTGTCAACCTCGTTCAGAGTGGTCTGAACGGCTTGCAGGAACTCCGGAAAGGTCTGGGCGGAGAGGACTTCAACGAAATCGGAACCCTCGTTGAGGTTGTAGGTCACCACCTTGACCGTGCCCTTTTGGGAATCAGATTCCGCCGGGGCGGAAGCGGTGACGAGGAAGGCGGCGAGTGCGAGCAGCGCGAAGCTGCGAATCCAACTGAACAGTCGGGGCATTCGATCCTCCTTCATTGTGGGAAAGGAACGCTTTCGGCGAAGACTTCGGGAGCGCGCCTCGCCCCTGCAGGCGTGTAGACCCGCCACGGGCTGCGGTCAGTATTGGCCATCACGACATGGCGTGACGAGCGTGGACCGGGGCAAAGCAGCAGGCGGCGGCCAGTGTATCTGACGGTACTCCGTTTTACAATATGAGAGGGGGAGAGGTAACCGTTCCGTTTCCTCGAACGACGGCTCAACGCGGAAGTGACTATAATCACAAGGGAGCTAAATCGAACTCTCCGCATCGAATTTCATCGGAAGGAATCCCGGCCAAAATGGCGACTGGAGACCTGGTCCTGGGTCAAGAACAGGGCCGTACAGACGCGCGCCAGCGCGTAGTCAACGACTTCAGCATCAACGTAGCAACGGTGAACGGGTCCGGCTCGCAATCCGCCAATAGCGTACTGCTGAAAAGTATCTTCGGAATGGGCGTTCCTGTCAGTGGCAAGAACCTCTTCCCGTCGAACATTGCCGGACTTCCCACCTGGTACACGATTCGCGCCAGCAAGGACGGGTACGTAGCCCGCAAGCGCGACCCCGAGATCCTGGTGGCGTTGAACCCCGAAACGGCGAAGGACGACATCCTGGGTCTTCCCGTCGGCGCGGTCGCCATCTACGAGGAGAGCTTCAACCTGCGGCAGTACCGCGACAACGTGGCGTGCTACCCGGTGCCGTTCGACAAGATCACCGCCTCCATCTGCCCTGAAGCCAAGCTGCGCAAGCTGGTCAAGAACATGGTCTACGTGGGCGTGGTGGCGCAGTTGCTGTCGATTGACCTCAATGTGGTGGAGACGGCGGTCAGGAAGCAGTTTGCGAAGAAGCAGAAGGTGTTCGATCTCAACTTCGGCGCCGTCAAGGCCGGATGGGACTTCGCCGCCGAAAAGCTCGTCAAGCACGATCCGTTCGTCATCGAGCCGATGAGCGAAACCAGAGGGAAGATCATCATCGACGGCAACGCGGCGTGCGGCATGGGCGCGGTGTTTGCGGGCGTGACGGTGGTGGCCTGGTATCCGATTACCCCGTCCACTTCGCTGATCGAGGCAACCACTGACCTGCTCAAGAAATATCGCGTGACTCCCGAGGGCAAGGCAACGTTTGCGGTGGTGCAGGCCGAAGATGAACTGGCCGCCGTGGGCATGGTGCTGGGCGCGGGCTGGGCCGGAGCGCGATCGATGACGTCGACTTCGGGACCGGGCATCTCGCTCATGGCGGAGTTTTCCGGACTTGGCTACTATGCCGAGATTCCGGGCGTGATCTTCGACGTGCAGCGCTCCGGACCCTCGACCGGCATGCCGACCCGCACGCAACAGGCAGACCTGCTGTCGACGGCGTTCCTGTCGCACGGCGACACGAAGCACATCATGCTGCTGCCGGGTTCGGTGAAGGAATGCTTCGAGCTGAGCGGCGAGGCCTTCGACCTGGCGGAGCGGCTGCAGACGCCGGTGTTTGTGCTGACGGATCTTGACCTGGGCATGAACAACTGGATGTCGGAGCAGTTCGCGTATCCCGACAAGCCGCTCGATCGCGGCAAGGTGCTCAGCGCCGAGGATCTGGAGCGGCTGGGCGGCTTCGCGCGCTATCGCGACGTGGATGGGGACGCCATCGGCTGGCGCACGCTTCCCGGGACGATGCACCCCAAAGCGTCGTACTTCACCCGCGGTTCAGGGCACAATGACGCGGCGGGGTACACCGAGAAGCCGAACGAATATCAGGACCTGGTGGATCGTCTGGCGCGGAAATTTGAGAACGCACGCGCGCTGGTTCCCGCGCCCATCGTGGTCAAGAACGGCACATCGAAGATCGGGTTCATCGCCTACGGCAGCTCGGACTTCGCCGTGAGCGAAAGCCTGGACCAGATCAAGAAGGAATTCGACCAGGACGTGGATTACCTGCGCATCCGCGCGTATCCGTTCGCGCACGAGATTCACGACTTTGTGGCGTCGCACGAGCGCGTGTACGTCATCGAGCAGAATCGCGATGCGCAGATGGAGAGCCTGCTGAAGCTGGATCTGCCGGCGGAGCAGGTGGTGAAGCTGCGGTCCATTCTTTACTACGGCGGACTGCCGCTCGATGCGCGGACCATTACGGAAGAGTTTGCCACGAAGGAGGGCCTCTAAATCATGGCGGCGACAACAACACCAAATCCAAAGGTGAATCGGATTGGCCTTCCCATCATCGAGTATCGCGGCGGTAAGAGCACGCTGTGCGCGGGCTGCGGGCATAACGCCATCAGCGAGCGCATCGTGGACGCCATGTACGAGATGGGCGTGGAGCCGGAGCGGGTGATGAAGATGAGCGGCATCGGCTGCTCGTCGAAGAGCCCCGCGTACTTCATGAGCCGCGCGCACAGCTTCAACAGCGTGCACGGCCGCATGCCCTCGGTTTCGACGGGCGCGATTCTTGCCAATCACACCATGACGGCACTGGGCGTGAGCGGCGACGGCGACACGGCGTCGATCGGCATGGGCCAGTTCGTACACCTGCTCCGTCGCAACCTGCCGATGATCTACATCATCGAGGACAACGGGGTCTACGGCCTGACCAAGGGCCAGTTCTCGGCCACGGCGGACATCGGCTCCAAGCTGAAGACCGGCGTGATCAACGACCTGCCGGCCATCGACACGTGCGCGCTGGCCATCCAGTTGGGAGCGACGTTCGTGGGCCGTTCCTTCAGCGGCGACAAGAAGCAACTGCTCACCATGTTGAAGGCGGCCATCGCGCACAAGGGCACGGTGATGCTTGACGTGATCAGCCCCTGCGTGACGTTCAACGACCACGAGGGCTCGACCAAGAGCTACAAATTCATGCAGGATCACGACGAGCCCATTAACGAAGTCGGGTTTGTGGCCAGCTTCGATGACATCGAGGTGGACTACGATTCGGGCGAAGTGTACGACGTGGAGATGCACGACGGATCGAGCCTGCGCCTGCGCAAGCTGAAGGAAGACTACGATCCGACGGACAAGGCCAATGCCGTGCGTACGCTGATGGAAGCACACGAGAAGGGCGAAGTGCTCACCGGCGTGTTCTACATCGACACCCAGAAGCCGACGTTTATCGACCTGTTGAACGTGGTGGATGAGCCGCTGGGCCAGCTTCCGCAATCGATGACGCGGCCGCCGAAGTCGGCGCTCGAGCAGTTGATGGGGAACCTGCAGTGAACGAGTGAATCAGTGAAGAAATGAATTCGTGAAAGCCCCGCTTGATGAGTGGGGCTTTTTTATGGTGGCTTGGAGCTCCTGGCGTGTACATGAATGAATGATTTGTGTTCAACGCGTTAGAATGGCGGCGGGGGTGTTCGATGGGAACGGCGAAAGCGCAATTCGTGCAAAAGCACTTCCGTCTTGACGCCGGCAAGTTGAAACGCGCGCAGATGGTGCTGGATGCGAACACGGAAACGGAGGCGGTGGAGCGCGCTCTGGATCTGGTGATCTCGGAGCACGAGCGCAATCGTCTGGTTGCGGAAGCGCATCGGAAGTTCCTGAGCAGCGGGATTGAAATCCGCGACGTCTACGGCGTTCTCGAAAGCTGAACCATGCCCGTTCTGTTCGATTCGTCGGTGTACATCCGCGCGCTTCGAACTGGTGGGGACGCGCGCCTGCTGCAAAGGCGCTGGGCGGCGGAAAGTCCCATCTGGTTAAGCGCGGTTGTTCTTGAAGAGCTCTATGCCGGCGCTGCGCCCAAAGCACGTCGAGTTCTGGCGACGCTGGAGCGCGATTTCGAACGGGCGAGCCGAATCCTGGTTCCGAATCTTCGCGATTGGGCCAACGCAGGCAAAGTTCTTGCGCGCGTGGCGGAACGTTACGGACACGAGCGGATCGGAAGAGCCCGGCTGACCAACGATGCGCTCGTTGCTACGAGCGCGGCGCGAGCGGGGATCAAGCTCATTACTTCAAACCGGCGCGATTTCGCACTGCTTTCGGAGTTCTGTCCGCTGCAATGGGAAGAGCAGCCTCAGCCCTGATTCGGTCGGCTCCGGTTCGCTCAGGATTACGGCTCAATGGGTTGGATGAGCCGCTGGGCCAGCTTCCGGAATCGATGACGCGGCCGCCGAAGTCGGCGCTCGAGCAGTTGATGGGGAACCTGCAGTGAACGAGTGAAGAAGTGAAAGCCCCGCTTTAGGCGGGGCTTCTTTTTCCGGTTTCGGTGGAGGCCTGCTACTAGCCGAATGCTTCCGCGGCAGCTTCGGCGACGGCATGGTCCTGGTGGCCGAGGCCGCCGCTGACGCCGACCGCGCCCACCACTTCGCCATCGCGCTTGAGAGGAACGCCGCCGGCAAAGATCATGATGCGGCCGTGATTGGAGACGTGGATGCCGAAGAACTGATCGCCGCTCTGCGAGTTTTCCGCCAGCGTTTTGGTTTCGATGTCGAAGGCGCGGGAAGTGAACGCCTTGTTGATGGAGATATCGATGCTGCCGATCCACGCGCCTTCCATGCGTTCGAAGGCGACCAGGTTTGCGCCGGCGTCGACGACGGCGATGTTCATGGGCACGCCGATCTCATCGGCTTTCTGCTCCCCTGCGCGGATAACGGCGCGCGCTTCCTCGAGCGAGACTCCCAGTACTTTTGATCCTGTGTTGATTGCCATTTGCCTCTCCTCGTTCTGTCCCGCGCAACTGGGCGCAAGGGCGGGGCCGGGAAACGAACTCCACAGGAGAATACAACGGCCAGGGTGCGGTTGCGGGTTGAATCGCGGGGAAAAGAATCGGACGCAGAATAGCAAAGGCCCCGCACGTGCGGAGCCTGTTCGATCCGTCTCCCGCGCCGCCAGAAATGCGGGGCGAAGCGATCCCCGCCTAGTGGGCGGCCGTCGCGGTAATCTTTACGCCCATGCCGTTCAGCTTGGCGCGCGCCTGGGCGGCTTCGGGAGTCTGGGGGTGTTTGCGGATGAGCGACCGCAGTTCCTCAATGCCGGGGCCGCGCTTGTTCTGAGCGAGCAGAGCCAGGCCTTTGTGCAACTGCGCGGCGGGCGCCTTCGAACTGCTGCCGTAGTTCTCGAGCACCACATTGTAGGCCTTGATGGCGTTCCCGTAATCCTGCTGGCGATAGGCGATCTCGCCGAGATAAAACTGCGCCTGGCCGGCAAGGTCGTCGTTGGGGTAGTACTGCACCACATCCTGAAACTCGCCCTGCGCCACGGAGTAGCGCGCACCGTTGAAGTCGCGCACGCCGGCCTGGAAGGTCTCCTGCAGCGGAGGCGCCTGGTTGCCCGCCGGCGCCGCACCGGCTGCTCCTGGGCCCGGCGCCGGCGGGGAGCCCCCCGGGCCACCCGGCTGGCCGCTCGACGGATTCTGCATCTGGCTCTGCAGGGCATTCAGCGTGTCCTGCAACTTGCTGACCCGCGACTTCAGTTCATCCACCGAATCGGCGAGTGACTGCACCTGGCCGGCGGTGGTGTCGAGCTTGCCGCTGAGCGCCTCGTTCTGTGCGGCGACCTTCTGCTGCAGCGTGTCGACCGCGGCGGCCATCCGGTTGGTGCTGTCCGCGGTTTGTTCGACAAGATGCTGGATCACGCCGAACCGGGAGTCCATGGTGGACTGCAGCCGCTGCATCATGTCGAGCAACTGCTGCACCTGCGTCTGCAACTCGATGATCTCCTTTGAAGCGGCATGGGCGCGAAGGGGAGCGAAGTTCAGAAGCGCGGCGACAAGGGCGAGGGAGAAAAGTCGGCGGAGGTTGCGTGCGTTCTTCATTGAAGTCACCTGTTGGAGGCTGCCAGCTCACAGCCCGCGGTTCCCAATTCCAAGTTCACAATTCCCACTTCGAAGTTCACGATCCCGGTGCACCAATAACGCCGGCGCGTGTGCGTGCCGTGAATCGGCAAGAATGGGTCCACGCCTGAGATTCAGGCGTGGACCACGTGCGCAGTTCTCGCTGCCGGCTTGCGGCTGCCGGCCGGAGGATTAGCGGTCCATCGTGAAGCCGGCGCGGCGGTTCTGCTGCCAGCACTCCTCGGTGGACTCCGTGCAGAACGGCTTCTCCTTGCCGTAGCTGATCACCCGGATGCGGGTGGCCGCGACGCCGGCGTTCACAAGGGCATTGCGGGCGGATTCAGCACGATTCTGTCCCAGGGCAAGGTTGTACTCGTTGGAGCCGCGCTCGTCGCAATAGCCGCCGAGAACAATCTTGACGTCGGGATGACTATTGAGGTAAGCCGCATCCTGCGAGAGCGTGGCCTGCGCGTCCGTGCGGATATCCGCCGTGTCGTAATCGAAGAAGATGTCATGCACGTTGGCCCTGAACTCTTCTTCCGCGCTCATGGTGTTGGTGGGAACCTGTACCGCCGGCGGAGCATTCACCGTCACGCGAGCCGTGGCGTCGGCCGTGCCGCCTTCCCCACGCGCTACCAGGTGGTAGCTGGTGGAAGCGGTGGGCGTGACGCTCTTCACGCCCGAGGTGGGCACGTCGCCGATGCCATCAATCGATACGCTGGTGGCGTCGGTGGTCTTCCAGTTCAGCACCACCTGGTCGCCGGCGGAGATGTTGGAGGGCGTGGCCGTGAGCTGAGCGGTGGGCGCCGGCGCGGCGGGCGGAGCCGTGGCTTCAGGTGGTGGAAGTGGCTTCTCTTTCTTCTTGCAGCCGGCAACCGCAACCAGGGCGACGAGAAGCAAAATTGGAACGATAAGGCGTGAACGAGTCTTCAACGTGCAATCTCCTTCGACAGATTTGAGGAAGAAACTTGGCTGTAACGCTCCATTCTAGACCCTGCTAACTGATCTGGACCGGGAAACCATCCCGACAAGGGAACCGGTTGGCGCGGAGACGGCTCAGGAATCACTTCCTTCAGGCTTGCGCCTGGTCTCAAGGGAACATGCTGCAGCACAACAATTCCATGATAGCTCTGCACAATGGTGTGATGTTGCAGGAAAGCAGTGAGTTCCATGAACAGGGGGCGCGGGCAGTTATCCGGCATCCATGAAGACGCGTCGCATCGACGCATGGTTTTGAACCTGCGCGACGGGCAACGCGCCTTCATGGATGGGATATCCGGTTACTTCCAGCTCCAGTTGGGCATAAAGTTGTTCCCGCCGTGCGTGAGTTCCTGCTGCTGCGTTCCGTCGGCAAGCATGGACCATATCTGGACATGGCCGCCCATGTTGCGCTCAAACACGATGTGGCGTCCGTCCGGCGCCCACGAGGGGAAATCGTTCACGCCGGCGTCGTGGGTCAACTGCATCCAGCGCTTGCTGGCGATATCCATGACGTAGATGTCGTAGCCGCCGGGGGCGCCGGGTCCGTACTTGCGGTCCCAGCTGAAGGTGAGGAACTGTCCGTTGGGCGACCACGAGGGAGAGATGGCGTAGCCGCCGTCGGTCATGCGCTGGATGTTGGCGCCGTCCTGATCCATGACATAGATCTGCGGCAGACCGGTGCGGCCGCTTACCCAGGCGATTTGCGCATTGGTTCGCGGGTTCCAGGTGGGCGAGACGTCGGGTCCGCGGAACGATGTGACCTTATGCAGATTTCCACCGCTCGCGTCGGCAAGCCATATCTCCGGATCTCCGGTTCGCCCCGACGAGAAGGCAATCTTCGATCCATCGGCTGACCACGCTGGGGATTGATTGTTGCCACCTGTGGATCCTCCTGGGAAGCTGACCAGTCGTCCAAGGTCCAGCGAATACATCCGGATGGCCCAGCCCTCCTTTCCCAGGGAAGCAAATGCAATCCGGCTATTGTCCGGTGAGATGCGAGGAGAAATGGAAATGCTGCCCAGGTGCGTGATCTGGTGCTGATTCTGCCCGTCGTAGTCCATGGCCCAGATCTCTTTTGTCCCGGTGCGGTTGCTGACGAAGTAGATTTTGGTCTCGGCGATGCCGTTGATGCCGCCTCCGAGGCGGAGAATGATCTCGTCGGCAAAGCGGTGGGCGATGGTCCGGGCCATGTCCTGTGAGGCGGCCTCACTGTATTGTTTCGTAAGCACTTGCGGGTTCTGAGTGTTATGCGCGTCGTCGAGCCAGCCATAGACGGCCAGGCGGCCGTTATCGGTCCGCAGGGCGCCAAAAGCGATCATTTCGGCGCTTGCCGGGGCCGCGGACCACTGGGAGAGATTGATCTCCTGGGGCGAGCCCGGCGTGCCTACCGGCGCCATGCTCTTCGACACCATGTCGAAGATGCCGGCGTTCTCGAGATCGCTGAAGAGAGTGGCGTCAAACGTGGCCTTCAAAGCCGGGGTTGCGGGGTCGGAGTCCGCGGCCTTGAAATCGGCCACGCCCAGCCGGATGCGAGCATTGCCGAGGTTGGTGCCGGCGTGTACCCAGTCCTGGGCAATCATGGGAGCGGAGAAAGGGAGGATCAAGGCGACAAGCGGCAAAAGAACACGGGGAAGCTTCGCTATCATGGAGATTCCTTCCTGCGGTAAAAGAACAGAGGAGTGGCGAGGCGCGCTCCGGCGCTGGCGATCGAACATGCGGATTGCCCTCGATCGAGATGGAAAATCAGTACTCACAATAATACGAAACGTTCAGCGAACTGCCGCTGTAACCGCCGGGCAGAGCGCCAAAGGTGTCAACCCGTTGCACGGCGCGCAGGCAGGAGCGATCAAGCGTCGGGCTCCCGCTGGAGCGGTCGAGTTGCGGATTGCCCGGAACGCCGTCCCGCCCGATCGTGAAAATCAGAAATACCCTGGTGCCTTTGGGCGTCCGTGGATCTACTTCATACCGGTTCCATACCTGCGACATTTTGCGGTTGATGTTGTCGACGTACCATCCAAACCGCGAACCGAAGTCGCCCTGCGTGACCGAGGTGGGGCCAGGACTCGTCTGACCTTGAGTTGTGCGCGGCAAATTGTTGGCGGCCTGCTCGCCATATTGCGCGCGGTTCTGCTGCACCGGCTGCTGCACCTTCTGCTGGTTTTTGGGCGCGACCTGCGGCTTGGGCTGCACCTTCTTGCCGGAGATGGGGATGGCCTGCTCGTCGACCTTGGGGGCGGCCTTGGGCTCGGGCGGCGCGGGCGCCGGGCTGGGCGTCTCCGTGGCCAGCACGTTCTGGTTTGGCGGCTGGTCAGACGGCAGCGGAATGGCGCTGGAGACCAGGTTTACCTGGATGGCGCCCCCGGAAGAAGGTCCGCCCCACAGGTTCGATTTGTAGAAGCCGCCGATGATGTAGTACGCCACGATGGCGCCGGCAATGGCGATGTGGAGCAACACGGAGCCAGTGGCCGGCGCGGCGATGGGTTCGCCCGTCAGTTCCCGTTCGAGTTGTTCATCGCCTTCGAGAAGAACGCTCATGGTCAGGCCAGCGGGGTTAGCGGAGTTAGCGGTGTGAGCACGGTGGCGTCATTTGGCGCCGCCGGCCTTCGCATCCAGCGGCTGCGTCACGATCGAGATGTTGGTGATCCCCGCCTGTTTGACGGCGTCCATGACGCTGGCGAAAGCGCCGAAGGGGACGCGCTGGTCGGCGCGCAGATAAATGATCTGCTTGGTCTGGTCGGAGCTGGGATTCTGGAGCTTCTGCGGCAGGTCGTGGATGTTGACCGGCGTGTCGCCCAGGAAGATCTGCTGGTCGCGGTCGATGGTCACCACAACCCGCTGCTCGGTGATCTCCTTCACGGTGCGCGTTTTGGGCACGTTCACTTCAATGCCCGACTGCAGCACCGGCGCGCTGATCATGAAGATGACCAGCAGCACCAGCACCACGTCCACCAGCGGGGTGATGTTGATCTCCGCCAGGGAAGTGCTGGTGCGGCCGTTCTGGGTGGTAAAAGCCACGGTCTATCCTCGCGTGGGAAGCTCGCGGCCGGCTTCTGAAAGAGGCCGCGGCGCTGCTGCGGCCGCAGCAGAGGGCCGAATCTGGATCTCTTCCAGGGAGTTCAGCAGTTCTCGCGAGAAGTCGTCGATGGCCGCCGCAAAGACGCGGATGCGCGCCGCGAACTGGTTGTAAGCCACCACGGCGGGCACCGCAACGAACAGGCCGGCGGCGGTGGTAATCAGCGCTTCTGAGATGCCGGGGGCCACGGCGCGCAGCGTGGCGGCGCCTGCCGTGCCCAGGCCGTGAAACGCATCCACCACGCCCATCACGGTTCCGAATAGCCCCACAAACGGGCTGGTGGCGGCGATGGTGGCCAGCCAGGTGAGCCGGCGCTCCAGGCTGGTTACGGCCTCGCTGGCGGCGGTCTGCGCCGAGCGCTCCAGCGGGGTAAGGTTGCGCGGTGCGCCGGCGCCGCCGGTCTGGCGGCGATAGGTCTCGTACACATCCTCAAACACCTGCGCCAGCGGACTCGCCGCGCACTCGCTCGCCAGCGTCACAATCTCCTGCAGCTTGGTCGCCTTGCGGAACGCCCGTACAAACTTCCGGCTGTCTTTCGTCGCCTTGCTGAAGGTTGAAATCTTGCCCAGGATGATCGTCCACGAGTACACACTGGCCAGCAGCAGAATCACCAGCACGAATACCGCGATCGCGCCGATATTGCCCACCAGGTTTGCCAGCCCGCTAAAGCCAGTCATTCCACCCGGTGCCGCGGGGACGGCGCCCGAGTCAGCCTGCAAAAGGTACACAAACACAGCAGTTAGTATCGGCATTTCACCTCAATATCAACGGTATCAGACGCAATCACGCACTCCAAGTTATCCAAATGGTCCCTCCAATCCCAAGTAACTAGACCCCTTAGCTTGCTCGGCCCCTGGCCGCGCCATAGCTTCAGCGTGGGCGGAAGCTTCCGAGAACGGGGGGCCCTGCCTGCCCGC
>Ga0335069_10009780_pt1 | contig 13630 bp, 11 predicted proteins | sample Lox_Sample_11_FD_206714 | JGI IMG/M metagenome (GOLD analysis project Ga0335069, IMG submission 206714) | Soil microbial communities from Loxahatchee National Wildlife Refuge, Florida, United States - Lox_Sample_1.1 | ecosystem: Environmental > Terrestrial > Soil > Wetlands | place: USA... | reverse complement strand
CGAGGCGCAGGTGCGTGGGAGCTACGCGTGGTGCGCGAGCGTCGTGACGCTGCTCGGGGCGATCACCAACGGGCTGCGAAGCGAGGGGGGCCCGGACTGGTCGGCGGCGAAGGCGCTCTTCCGCGACGTGGAGCGCAAGTACGCCCGGCCGTCGCAAGCGCTGAAAGAAGCGTTGAACGCCCTGCAGCTCGAGACGAACAACCCGACCGAGCCGCTGCGCAACCTACCGCAGGACCTCGGGCGCCTGTTCATGGAGAGCATGGCGCTGCAGGGGGCACTGACGGCGCGGTTCGCCTAGATCGCCCAGACGCGTACCGCGCCGAGGACGGCGGCGGCGACGGTCTCGGTGCGCAGCGCGAGAGGTCCGAGCGAGGCGATGGTCCATCCAGCGGCGCGTGCCTCGTCGACCTCGCGATCCTCGAGGCCGCCCTCGGGGCCGCATGCGAACGCCAAGGCGTCCGTGCCGGCGAGCGCAGCGAGCAGCGCGGGGCCGAGAGGATCGGTCGCTCGCTCCCAGAGGACGAAGCGCGAAGGAGCGCCCGCGGCGAGGGCGAGGGCGTCGCTCCATGCGCAGGGCGACTCGACGCGGGGAGTATCGGCGCGGCCGCACTGGCGCGCGGCTTCCTGGGCGATGCGCGCCCAGCGAGCCTGACGCTCGGCGGCGCGGCTCGCGTCGAGCTTCACGACGCTCCGGCGCGTGAGGGCCACGACGATTCGCGTCGCCCCGAGCTCGGTCGCGTCGCGCACGACCGCGTCGACCTTGTCGCCCTTGGCGAGCCCCTGGACCCAGGTGACCTCGCGCGTCGAGCGGGCCGCGCCAGGGCGCAAAGGGCCGAAGCGGACGGTGATCGCGTCGGGGTCGGCCCACACGGTCGTCGCGTCGGCCTCGGCGGCGCTCGCGGGATCGAACGCGACGAAGGCGTCGCCGGCACGCAGGCGCAGCACGCGCACGAGGTAGTGCGCGAGGGCTCCCTCGAGGCGACGCTCGCCCTGGGAGAGGCCGGGCACCGGCGCGCGGATCATCGCTCGTAGACCACGGCGACCCACTCGCCCTTGCGGCGCACCTCGCGCTCGTGCAGGGACGCGTAGGCCTGTCGCACCTGCGCGAGCTGATCGGGCGCGACGTCTTCCGCGAGGATCCCGCTCAGCACGAGGCGCCCGCCCGGGGCGACGCGCGCGAGGATCGCCGGCGCGAGCTGCGAGAGGGTGCGCGCCTCGATGTTCGCGAGCACCACGGGGTAAGTCTCGGCGAGTCGCTCGACGGGCGTGTCGTCCGTGACGACGCGATCGCCCATGGCGTTGCGCGCGGCGTTCTCGCGCGTGACCGCCACGGCATCCGGGTCCACGTCGATGGCGCGCGCCCCGCTCGCTCCGAGGCTCAGCGCGACGAGCGCGAGCACACCGCTGCCGCACCCCACGTCGAGCACACGCGCGCCCGCGAGTGGCGAGTCGCGAAGCACCTCGGCGACGAGGCTCGTGGTCTCGTGCAGCCCCGTGCCGAAGGCGCGCCCGGGCTCGAGGATCACGACGTGCTCCCCGGGCGCCGCCGCCACCTCGCGCCAGGGCGGGCACACGACGACGCCGGCGCAGATGCGGAACGGCTCGAAGTGCTGCTTCCACGCATCGCGCCACGCGTCCCCCACGACCTCCTCGACGCGCGGCGACCACGCCGGCGGCAGCTCGTCCACCGCGGCGCGCGCGTCGTCGTGCGTCTCGAAGCTCGCCACGAGCGTCACGAGCCCCGACGTGCCGCGAGCCAGCGTCGTCGCGTCGCGTTGCTCCACGCCTCCGGCGCCGAGCTCGAAGAGGAGCGCACCGGCCTCCTCCGCCTCGCTCTCGGGCACGTCGACCGCAACGTACGGGTAGCGCGGGGTCTCCATCAGCGGAACGTCATGACTCCGATGTTGACGGTCGATTGCCCCCTGCTCGCCGGGCTGCTGCCGCCCTTGAAGGCGCCGGCGAGGGCGAGGCTGCCCACGACGATGCCCGCGGCGCCGAGCACGCCGCCTCCGATGGCGACGGGGAGCACCCAGCCGCCGGACTTCTCGGGCACCGGGATGCGCAGCGGCGCGTCGGCGTCTCCGCTCGACGCGAGGGGCAGGCCGGTCTTGTCGCGCGCGAGCAGGTAGTACGCGACGTAGGGGCCGCGCACGGCGGCGGCGGGAATCGCGACGTGCACGGCGCCGCCGGCGGGATCGACGTTCGCGGCGGTCTCGGCGTACTTGCCGCTCGATCCGGTCCGGTAGAAGAGGCTGACGCCCGCGGCGCGGTGGTCGGGGTCGTCAAGCTGCGCCGCGAGGGGGATCTCCTCGTCCGGCTTCGCCTCCGAGGGCGACGCGTGCTTGAGGGCGACGGGGCGGGGTGCGCCCTGCTCGGTGACGAGCCCGGGGCGCCCCTCGGCCACCCAGCGGGTACGGGTGGCGGCGAAGAAGTCGCGGAACCGGGGCGACTCGGTCTTGGGCAGATCGAAGTCGGGCTGCAGCGAGAGCAGCGCGCGCACGGCGGCGTCAGCTTCGTCCTTCCGGCCGAGGATGATGTAGTCGAAGGCGAGCAACCGGTAGATCTCGATGCGCTGGGCGGTCGTGTTGCCGGGGCGGACGAGGGCGCCGGAGAGCGTCTGGATCGACTCCTCGTAGCGCTGGTCCTCGTAGAGGTCGCGCCCGCGCTGCACGAGATCGGGCGACGGCTGGGCGCCGCTCGGACGCGGCTGCGCCAGGACGGGCAACGCGGTGGCGTGCACGGCCGCGGCCAGGGCCGCCGGGAGCAGCATGCGCGCGAGGCGGCTCGACATCCCGGCCAGGTTACCGGGAGACGCAACTCTTGGCGCGAACGACCGATAGGGGGGCATGAAGCTCGGAATGCTCGCGGTTGCCCTCGCCTCGGCCCTCACCGCCGCGTCCCTGGACGCGCGCGCCGAGGAGAGGAGCGCCGACGTCGAAACCGACCACCTCGACGCGTTCGACGACGGCGGCCCCAGGTCGTTCGCGCTCCTGACGAACCCCGCATCGTTGCTCTTCGGTGCTCTGGGGGCCGAGGGAGACGTGCTGCTCGGGGACACGGCCGCCCTGAGCCTCGAGGCTGACTGGCTCGCCGCCGGTCCTGCGAGCGGCGCGTCCGCCACCATCGGCGTCCCGCTCTTTCCGCAGGGCGTCCCGCTGCACGGCTTCTATTTGCACCCGCGGCTCTTCGCGGCTCGCGCATGGGCGGGCGGGAGCCACGGAGACGTCGCCGGCGCGGGCGCGACGCTCGGCTGGGAGTGGACCCTGCGCATCGGCATGACGATCCGCACCGGCGCAGGCGTCGCGATCGACCGTCCCGTCGGCGGCGACGCCGGCGCCGTGTCGGCCCTGGTCGGCTTTCGGCCGCTCCTCGACGGATCCCTCGGCTGGGCCTTCTAGGGCGTGTACGGAAAGGCCTCGCGCGAGGAGCCGCGCCCGATTGCCTCACGAGAGCGGCGCGCCCTTGCCACCATAGTACTTGCGCATCGCGGCCACGCTCCGCAAGAGACCGCGCACCTGATCGCCGCGCGGCATCGGCTCGTCCTGCTCGAGCAGGATCGCCGTGAGCCGCCCTCCGTAGACGCATCCGGTGTCGATCCCCGTGGCCCAGGGATGCACCTGGGGGTCGGGGCGGGCATTGTGCCCGAAGACCACGTGCGGCGGCCCTGCGTAGCGCTTGCCCCACAGGGGCCCCGCGTCCGGCGCGTCGCTCCAGCGGCCACGCTCGTCGATGGTGCGCATCTTGAGCAGCGCCGCCGCCGGCGTCTCCTTCGGCGCGACGCCCTCGAGCACTCCGGCGTGCACGACGCGCGCGTCGTGCTCCGGCAGGTCGAGCCACAGCGGCATCGCCTCGAGCTGCGCCCACTCCTCGTCGCTCATGCCTTCGGCGACCCGGGCGTGCTCGGGGCCCAGCGGCTCGTGCTTGTGGCGCCAGGTGAGCAGCTTGTTCTCGTGATTGCCGCGCACGGCGTGCGCGCCGAGCCGCCTCACGAGGGCCAGCGTCCCGTGCGAATCCGGCCCGCGCACGACGAGATCCCCGACGAGCACCAGGCGGTCGGTGCCCTCGACGAAGGCGACCTGCTCGAGCAGCATCTCGAGCTCGCCGGTGCACCCATGCACGTCGCCGACGATGAGCGTGCGTCCCACGCTTCGCCCTCAGCCCGCCTCGAGCTTCGCGCGCTTCGGGATCACGACGAGCCCGTTGTCGGTCACGAAGAACCGCTGCCGGTCGGCCTCGCGGTCGAACCCGATGACGGTGCCGGCGGGGATCTCGACGTCCTTGTCGATGATCGCGCGCCGGATCTTGGCGTGACGTCCGACGCGCACGCGCTCGAAGAGGACGCTCTCCTCCACCTCGGCGAAGGAGTTCACGCGGCAGCCGATGCCCAGCACGCTGCGGTGGATGCGGCCGCCCGAGATGATGCACCCGTGGCTCACCATCGAGTCGGTGGAGATCCCGACGCGCGCCTGCGCCTCGTCGCGGAAGACGAACTTGGCCGGCGGATCGTGCGTCGCGCCGGTGCGGATGGGCCAGCGGAAGTTGTACAGGTTGAACTGGGGATGGATCTCGATGAGGTCCATCTGCGCCTCCCAGTACGCGTCCACCGTTCCGACATCGCGCCAGTAGCCGCGGTTGTGGTCGTCCTCGCCGGGCACGCGGTTGGTCGCGAAGTCGTACGCGAAGACGCGCCCGCCTTTGCGCACGAGCCCCGGCAGGATGTCGCGCCCGAAGTCGTGCCGGCTGCTGTCGTTGTGCTCGTCCTCTTCGAGCTCGCGCAGCAGCACGTCGGGCCGGAAGATGTAGTTTCCCATGGATGCGAGGCACATGTCCGCGCGTCCGGGCATGGAGGGGGGATTGTCGACCTTCTCGTGAAACGCCGCGATGCGCCCGTCGGCCGTCACCTCGAGGACGCCGAAGTCGTGCGCCTCGCGGCGCGGGATGGGGATGGCCGCGACGGTCGCCTCGGCCTTCGACTCCTGGTGGTAGGCGAGCATCTGGCGGACATCCATCTTGTAGACGTTGTCGGCGCCGAAGATGCAGACGAGCTCGGGCTTCTCGTCGTGGATGACGTGCTGGCACTGCCACACGGCGTCCGCCGAGCCGCGGTACCACGTCTTGCCCGTGCGCTGCTGCGCCGGGATGGCCTCGATGAACTGGTCGAGCACCGGCGCGAGGCGCCAGTTTCGCGCGATGTGCTCCTCGAGCGACGCGCTCTTGTACTGCGTGAGCACCTTGATGCGCGCCAGGCCCGAGTTGACGAAGTTCGAGAGGACGATGTCGATGATTCGATATCGGCCGCCGAACGGCACCGCGGGCTTCGCCCGGTCGAGCGTGAGCGGGTAGAGGCGCTTGCCCTCGCCGCCCGCGAGGACCATCACGAGGACCTGCGTCGTATCGAACGTCTGCAGCGGCCCGTCCATGCGCGGGTGCCGATGGTAGCGGCGGCGTGGCCGAGTGTCAGGGCTTCACGAACTTGGCGACGAACCTGTCACTCGTGCCGCGGCGTTCGCCTGCCTCGCGAGGAGAAGCGTTCCAGTCGCGGGTGTCGGCCGGGTTACGGAGGAAATCGCCGTCGGCCACGTGGTGGAAGCCTGCCTTCTCGACCTCGCGGATGACGTTGAGCTCGTCGATGCGGTGCAGGGTCTTCACGTCCTGCGTGCCGTGCCCCTCGAGGGCGCTGTGGTCGACGATGACGTACTCGCCGCCGTGCCTGAGGGCGTCGAAGATCGCCTTGTTCATCTTGTCGCGGTCGGTCCCGAGCCACACGGTGTCGTGGTAGATGAGGTTGCTCACGACCGCGTCGAGGTTCTTCGCGTCGGGCGGGAGCAGCGTGTCGTCCTTCTCGGCGCGGACGACGACGCCCTTGAGCGCCGGCTTGGCGAGCCGCTCGGTGAGGGGCTTGTCGACGAACTTGAGGAACATGCTCGGGTTCTCCGCCCACACCTTGCCCTTGGGCCCGACGGCGCGCCCGAGCAGCTCGGTCGTGTAGCCCGAGCCTGCGCCGATCTCGGCGACGCGCATCCCGGGCTTCAGGTCGAGGAAGGTGAGCAGCTCGCCCGGGTGCCGCCCGGCGTCGAGCGCCTTGTCGTCGGCGCTGCGATCGGCGGCATCGACGATGGCCTGCACGGCCGCGGGCACCGTGAGCTTGCTCGCGGCGAAGCGCTGCGCCTCGGGCGGCTTCGGCCTCGCCATGGTGTCGCCGACCGGCTTGGGGCACGTCGAGCTCTCGTGCGTCTCTGGAGGCGCGGGGATCGTGAGCTGCGGCGGGACGGAGGCAGCGGCACCTCCGCACGCCGTGAGGACCAGGGGGAGCGCGAATACGAGGCGGGCCGTCATGGCCGCCGATACTACACGGTCCCGCTCGACACGGCGGCTTCGGACTCGAGCTGCTGGAAGTAGGGTCCCAGCTCCGGACGGGTTCGCAGCGGCTCGCAGAAGCGCGTCGCGTGCTGCAGGAGCTGTCCCTCGATCTTCTCGACGCGCTCGTTCATCGTGACGAGCTGCTTCTGCATCGCGTCGCGCTCCTCGTCGACGCGCTTCTCGTGGTTTGCCAGCGCGGTCCGCAGCTCGGTGATCTGGAAGTCGAGGTCCGTCACCATGCGCTCCTTGTCCTCGACCGCCACCTGGGCGGTGCGCTCCTTCTTGCGCGCCGTCGTCCACGCGTCCACGGCGTCGGCGCATGCGCGGTAGGCCTGCGCGAGCTGCCCGTAGGGCTCGTGCCCGCCCGATCGCCCCTCCCACGCGACGACCTCGCGCTGCGCAGCCACGTATGCCTCTCGCGCCGCCTTCGCCGCGGGGGCGTGCTTCTCGACGTCGGCGCGTGCTGCGCGCACGTCGTCGCGCGCCTTCGACGCGTCCAGGCCCAGCGCATCCACGGCGAACCCGAAGCGCTGGCGTCCGTCGCGCCCGCGCGCGTCGATCTCTTCCAGCTTCTGCTGCGTCTTGTCGCTCGCGCCGCGCGCCTCGGTCAGTTCCTTCACGAGTCTGCGCACGTCGCCCAGTGTCTTCTCCAGCTCCTTGCGCGCCGGCGCCGGGGCGCGGGCGAGCATCTGCTCGAAGACCGAGACCCGCTTGCCCCACTGCTGCAGGCCCACCGCCGGCAGCGGCTGCGGCGTCGGCCGCGAGCTCGCCGGGTCCTCCTCCGGCTCGCGAGGCACCGCGATGCCGAGGGATTGCGCGAGCACCACGAGGTCCTGCTCGATGCGGTGCGCGTCGACGGGCCTCGCCTTGGGGTCCTTCTCGAGGAGCGACATGACGAGCGCCTCGAGCTTCTCCGGGATGCGCGGCTCGATGGCGCGCGGCTTCGGAGGCTGCTCCTTCATGTGCTTGATGAGGAAGGTGGTGGGGTCGCTCGCCTCGAAGGGCAACCTCCCCGTCGTCATCTCGAAGAAGATGACGCCGAGCGCGTAGAGGTCGACGCTCGGTCCGGTCTCGCCGCCGACGATGCGTTCGGGGGCGAGGTACTGAGGCGTGCCGAAGAGCTCTCCGGCGTTGGTGAGGCGCGAGTCGCCGCGCGACCGTGCGATCCCGAAGTCTAGGATCTTGACCAGGTCGCTGCCGTCCGGCCGCGCGCTCACGAAGATGTTCTCCGGCTTGAGGTCGCGGTGCACGACGCCGAGGTCGTGAGCGCGCGCGATGCCGCGGGAGATCTGGATCATGACCGGGATCGCGCGCTGCATCGCGAGCCTGCCGCTCTTCTCGATGATCTCGGCGAGCATCTTGCCGGTCAGCAGCTCCATCACGATGTAAGGAGTGCCTTCGGCGGTCTCGCCCTGGTCGAAGATCTCGATGACGTTCGGATGGGCGATCGACTGGGCGCTCTTGGCCTCGCGCCGGAACCTCTCGCGCACCGTGGTGTCGCTCGCCATCTGGGCGTTCATGACCTTCACGGCGCACGGGCGGTCGAACAGCTTGTGCGTCGCCCCGTACACGGTGGCCATCCCGCCCTCGCCGATGACGCGCTCGATGACGTAACGGCCGGCGATGGTCGTACCGATGAGCGGATCCTGGATCGACGTGAGCGTGGCACCGTCGAGGAAGCAGAAGACCGCGTCCTCCGGGTAGCGGATGTGGCACTGCGGGCAAGCCTTCATCCGAGCATGGAAAAGGCGACCTGATTTTGGGCCTGGATGCAATGGGCAGGTCGCGCGGGGCGGCGGGGCGCACCGGGTGCTACGGGATCGGCGTGATCTCGCGTCGTGCCGTCCTCGCCGGGGCTGCCGGACTGGTGGTCTCTCGGCGCACGCGAGCGGACGTGGATCCCGGGTGGCGCCCGCACGACCTGGACGTGCGCGAGGTCGCCGTCGAGGGACGGCAGAGCCGCCGGTTCGTCCTGGGAGTGCCGACGCACCTCGGCGCCGGAGAGCGGACGCCCCTGCTCGTGCTGCTCCATGGCCTCGGCGAGACGGGGGACGAGCGCATGGGGGCGTGGGCGTGGTTCGAGCGCTACGGGCTGGGCACTTCGTACGATCGTCTGCGGGCGAGCGGGTCGATGCGCGGGCTCGTGCTCGCGTGTCCTTACATGCCCAACCTGCCCATCGCCGACCCGCGTGCGTTCGACGCGTACGCGCGCTGGCTCGTCGAGACGGTGGTCCCGCGCGCGAAGCAGGAAGCGCCGGTGATCGACGGCGCATCGACGACGTACCTCGCGGGGTGCTCGCTCGGGGGCCACTTCTCGATCGAGTTCTTGCTGCGTCGGCCCGAGGTGTTCGGCGCGTGGGGTGGCGTGCAGACGGCCGTGGGCGAGGCAGCGGGCCGGCGGTACGGGCAGCGGCTCGCGCAATCCGGCGTGAACGATCTGCTCGTCGAGACGAGCACCGGCGATCCGTTCCGCGCGGGCAACGAGGCCCTCTCGCACACGCTCGACGCATCCGGGGTCCGCCACACCTTCATCGAGCTGCCTGGTCCTCACGATCAGCGGTGGCTTCGTTCCTCCGGCACCGAGCGCATGCTGGCCTGGTTCGACGCCCTCGCGCCCGAGAAGGCCCGCTTGCTCAGCCAGTAGACGACAGGGCCTGCCGCGATGACGAGCAGGCCGAAGGCGAGCGCGTTCATCCCGCAGATGCGTCCATCGGTGTTCTTCCACAGCGCGACACCGAGCAGGAGCACCGGCGGGATCGACAGGGCGATCGTGCCCGGAACACCGCCGGGAATGCGGTAGGGGCGCACGAGGTCCGGCTCGCGCACGCGCAGCACGACGAGCGCGACGAACTCCAGCACGAGCGACGAGCCGTAGAGCATGATGTCGAGCGCGACGAGGCGCTCGAATTTCAGCCCGAGCGACAGGGTCCACGCGCAGGCGCACGCGACGATGGCGACCATCGGCGCCTCGTTCTTCTTCGAGAGCCGGGCGAACGATCGCGGCAGGTGACCGTCGAGCGCGAGCGCGACCGGCACACGCGAGTACGACAGGACGAGCGCGTTGAGCATGCCGAAGCCGCACATCATTCCGCCGAGCACGAGGCCCCCGCGCAGCACGACGCCGCCCACGCGGTCGCCCAGATCCACCCAGGCGCCCGTTTCCCAGCCCGTCACGTCGATCCCCGTGATCGCGACGGCACCCACCGGCACCACGTAGGTGAGCGCCACGAGCGTCACGGCGATCAAGGCGGCACGCGGGTACGTCTTCTGCGGCCGGTCTACCTCGCCCGCGACGGTCGATGCGTTGTCCCAGCCCATGTAGTTCCACATCGCGACCAGCGTGCCGCCGAGCAGGTCGGAACCCCCCGATGGCGCCGCTCGTGCCGGTCCTCCCGGCGCGGCGACGAGCAACGCGATCGTCAGGACGGCGAAGGGGAGAAGCAGCAGCACCGTCATGGCGACCGAGCTCTCGCCGACGGACTTCGCGCCGAGCATGTTGAGGAGCGCGCACGTGGCGATCAACGCCACGCAGATGGTCGTGGCCCAGGGCGCCTCCCCCAGCGCGGGCCAGAAGCGCGCGAGGTACGACACGAAGATGGTCGGGTAGAGCGCCATGTCGAAGACGCTCGCGGCGAGCGACAGCCACGCTTCCTGGAAGCCCATCAGCGGGCCGAGCGCCCGCTTGACCCACACGTAGTACCCGCCCTCCTCCGGCAGGGCTGCTCCCAGCTCGCCCACCATGAGCGCGGTGGGGAGGCTCCAGAGCAGAGGCGTGACCAGGAGCACGAGCACGGCTCCCCACGCCCCGGCCTTGCAGAGGAGCTCCTCCAGACCGTAGGGCCCGCCCGACACCATGAAGTAGAGCGCGCCCACGAGGGTGCGCGTGGTGAGGGCCCGGCGGCTGGTCACGGCCGCACTGTATCCGGAGCGCGCTCAGCCGAGGTCCCGTTTGGCTCCGGCCGCCGGGATGACGGATACTCCATCCGGGCGTTGTTCCCAGTGAGAGGGAAGCGGTGGGCTCTCGCAAGTGGACCCGGATTGGCATTCTCACGCTCGCGCTGGCCGCGGGCGCCGGTGGGGCATGGGCCGCGGCAGCGCGGTGGTGGCCGCTCGCCTTGTCGCGCGATCCGTCGCGCGCTCTGCCCGGAGTGCGCATCGACGGCGTCCCCGTCGCTCCGGGGCAGGGCGTGAGGGCGCTCGTGGAGCAACGCGCCGAGGCTCTCGAGGGTCGACGGGTGCGGCTCGTCGTGAAGGATGCAGCCGGCGCGCGGCCGGTGCTCCAGGCGACGCTCGGCGAGCTAGGCGTGCACGTGGAGGTCGACGACGTCACCAGTCGCGTCCTGCGCTTGGGGCGAAACGGGGACGCATTGTCTCGCGCCCACCTCGCGGACCGCGCGCGACGCGGCGAGGTCGACGTGGCCCTCGAGCCGCGCTTCGACTCGCGGACGGTGGTCGCGCGCCTTGCGGCCATCAAGGAGGACCTCGACGTCGCCGGGATCCCGGCGCGGATGGATCTCGACCACCACGAGGTCGTGCCCGAGACCGATGGCAAGGCGCTCGACGTCGACGCCGCCGCCGATCGCGTCGCCCGCGCGGCGCTCGATCCGGAAGTTACCGAGATCGAGCTCCCGTTCGCCGACGTTCCTCCGCACGTGACCCGCGCCTCGCTCGCGCGCGTCGACATCACCCACGTGATGGCCTCGTTCAAAACGTACTTCTCTCGCCACGGCGACCAGGGGCCGCGTGCGCGCAACATCGAGGTCGCCGCTGAGCACATGAACGGCGTCGTCATCGACCCGGGGCAGCTCATCAGCTTCAACGAGGTCGTCGGCGAACGTAGCGAGGACAACGGGTTCACCAAGGCGTTCGAGATCTTCAAGGGCGAGTACACAGAGGGCATCGGCGGCGGCACCTGCCAGGTGGCGTCCACGTTCCACGCGATCGCTTTCTTCGGCGGGCTAGAGATCGTGCAGCGTCTGCCGCACTCGCGGCCGAGCGCGTACATCCCCGCGGGGCTCGACGCGACGGTCGTCTATCCGACGGTGGATCTGAAGGTGCGCAACCCCTTCTCGTTCCCCGTCGTGATTCACGCGAAGGTGAGCGCCAACGTCATCGAGATGGAGCTGCTCGGCGCGGACAAGCCGGTCGACGTGAGCTTCGGCAAGACCGTGCTCTCGACGACTCCCTACGACCGCAAGGTCGAGGAGGACGTCAAGGTGGCCAAGCCCAAGCGCAAGCAGAAGGGCATCGACGGCATGGAGCTCCTGCGCTCGCGCGTCATCGCGTGGCACGACGGGCATCGCAAGGTCGAGAGCTCGCGCGACGTGTATCCGCCGACCAAGGAGGTCTGGCAGGTGCCCCCGGGGTTCGACGAGACGACGCTGCCTCCCCTGGGCGAGGACCTGGACGCCTCCAAGCCCCAGGGATGACGAGACCGACGGTGAGGTCGCGAATTTGACCGGCTCTGGGCCGCGTGCGAGCGTTCGTTCACGATGGCGAAGTCTCTCGTGCGCCTCGCCGCCATGGGCTCCGTCTGCGCCCTGCTGGCGACTGCGACGGGTGCGGTCGCCGCGGATCCTCCTCGCCCGGGCAAGTCGAAGCCCAACGCGACCGCGCGCCGCTCGACGACCGAGGTCGGCACCCGACGGGGCATCGCGGGCGGACCCACGGGAGACGACGAGACACAGGGCGTGGAGAGCCCCGAGCTCAAGGCGCTGCGCGAGGCGGAGCGCGAGCTCTTCCCCCCGGCGGCTCCCGCGCAGGGCACGCCGTGGCCGACCGACCTGCCGCTCGTGATGCCGGGCGACGTCGCCCCCCACGTGCACGCCACCGGCGTTCCTCCGGCCGCACCCTCTCCGCCCGCACCGGGCGAGGGCACGCGGGACCTCTCGTGGCTCACGAAGCTGCAGCTGCCCGACCTGCCGGTGCGCTGGGACGAGCGCGTCGTGCGCTACCTCGAGTACTTCCGCGACGACCCGCGCGGGCACGTGACCTTCGCCAACCTGTTCCGCCACTCGGGACGCTGGCGCGAGATGATGCGCCGCGCGCTGCGGGGCAAGGGGTTGCCCGAAGACCTCGTGTTCGTGTCGATGATCGAGAGCGGCTTCGACCCGACGGCACATTCCGGCGCCGGCGCGGTCGGTCTCTGGCAGTTCATGACCGAGACCGGACGCATCTACGGTCTCACCATGGACCGCTGGCTCGACCAGCGAATGAGCCCCGACCTCGCGACGGCGGCGGCCGCGGACCACCTCGCCGATCTGCACCGTCGCTTCGGGAGCTGGGAGCTGGCGCTCGCGGCGTACAACATGGGCTACGGCGGGCTCGCGTCGATCGTGCGGCGGTACAACACGAACGACTTCTGGTCGCTCTCGCGCACCGAGGGCACGCTCCCGTGGGAGACGACGCTCTACGTGCCGAAGATTCTCGCGGCCGCCGTCGTCTCCCACAACCTGGCCGCGTTCGGCTTCGCCGACCTTCAGCTGGACGCCCCCGTCGAGGCCGACGAGGTGGAGGTACCGCCTGGCACGCCGTTCACGCTCATCGCGCAGGCAGCGGGGTGCACGACCAAGGACATCGAGGCTCTCAATCCCGAGCTTCGCGCGGGCAGGGCGCCTCCCGCGTCGGACGCAGGGGCCGCGTACCCGGTGAGAGTGCCGCGCGGCAAGGGCGACCTCGTCACGCAAGCCCTGACGAAGCTGCGCTCCGGGCAATCGCCGCTCGATCGCTACGTCGTGCGCTTCGGAGAGACGCTCGACCAGATCGCGGCTGCCCACAAGACGACCACGCAGAAGCTCGTGGAGCTCAACGCGATCGCCCCCGGTGAGGTCGTGCGTGGCGGCACGGTGCTGCTCGTCCCCCACGCGGATGCTTCGCCGGTGCCGCAGGCTTCCTCGTCCGCCAACGGGATCAAGCCCACGGTCATCGTCCCGGCCGAGGAGTTCGTGTATCCCGATCGCAAGCGCGTCTTCTATCGCGTGCTGGTCGGCGACACGCTGCGCGACATCGCCGCGGCACTGCGCGTGAGCCTCGACGATCTCGACCGCTGGAACGACATCGATCCCTCGGCCCGTCTGCAGGAGGGCATGACGCTCCAGGCGTACGTGCCGACGAATGCCGATCTCTCGCGCGTCGCCGTCGTCGGCGATGCCGACGTCCGCGTCCTGTCCGTGGGCTCGGAGGAGTTCTTCGCGGCGATGGAGCAGGAGCGAGGATTCAGGCGCGTGACCGTCACGGCGCGCTCCGGGGACACCCTCGAGGCGATCGGCAA
>Ga0335069_10009779_pt1 | contig 13630 bp, 10 predicted proteins | sample Lox_Sample_11_FD_206714 | JGI IMG/M metagenome (GOLD analysis project Ga0335069, IMG submission 206714) | Soil microbial communities from Loxahatchee National Wildlife Refuge, Florida, United States - Lox_Sample_1.1 | ecosystem: Environmental > Terrestrial > Soil > Wetlands | place: USA... | reverse complement strand
GCTCGCCGATTCTTCGTTGATGATGAAACTCATCTCCGGGGACCCGCACTGCGTTGCGCATCGCATCGGACGACTGCCCGAATTTCCGCCCATTGGATATCAGGGCCGGGGCGGCACCATCCTGCAGTGGACGCTGGCCTTCAATTCGTATCCCCATCAGATCGCGCTGAAAAATGGACGGGAAGATTTATTCAATCTCCTCTATGACAATAGCGATCCGCAGACCCGCCTGCTTGTATGCTGCGTGCTCGCGCGCAGGCGGGAGGCGGAAGAGATCGTCCGTCAGAATCCGGGGATGGTTGCCGCACTGCCCAACGCCGACCTGGAACTGTTGCCGCGCTATTGCTGGGAAACGAACATCAATCTCGAGGCCGCGCGCCTCATGCTCGATCTTGGTTTTCCCATCGCGCAAACTGAGCGCAGTCACGGCTACACGCCTTTACATAACGCTGCCTGGGCTGGATATGCGGCGCTGGTTAATCTTCTTCTATCCCGTGGCCATCCTGTTGATCTCCGGGATCCGACCTACAATGGCACTCCGTTGGAGTGGGCGTTGCACGATTGCCTCGTCGAGAAACGTCATCCGGAAGGCGACTTCGTCCAAGTCGTCGAATCCCTGCTGAAAGCCGGCAGTCCCTGGGATCGGAAAATTCTCCCGACGGGCAATCCGGACATCGACGAAGTTCTGCGAAGGTTCAGCTGACTGGGACGTTCTTCCACGGCGCGTACCCGCCTGCAGCCAAACCAGAGTGACTGTATCCAGGGCTGTGCAGCCTTATTGACGCGACCATCAGGGAGCGGCAACCTTCCAGGAGTCTCATCTCGGGCTATACCAACTCTGGTTTTGCTCTAAAGTTCCCGCGCTCTATCGATGGCGCGAATCACTGCCTGCGCCTTGTTGAGCGATTCCTGGTGCTCGAGTTCCGGGACCGAGTCGGCGACGATGCCTGCGCCGGCCTGCACATAGCCCTTGCCGCCCTTGGCAAGCAGCGACCGGATCGCGATGCACGAATCGAGGTTGCCCGAAAAGTCGGCATAGAGCACAGCCCCACCATAGGTGCCGCGACGCGTGGGCTCGAGTTCCTCGATGATCTCCATTGCGCGAACCTTGGGCGCGCCGGATAGTGTTCCCGCAGGGAAGCAGGCGCGCAAAGCATCGATGGCTGTGAGTTCAGGCCTGAGCTGGCCTTCGATCGTGCTCACAATGTGCATCACGTGGCTGTATCGCTCAACAAACATGAGCCGGTCCACCTTGACGCTTCCGAACTTGCTCACGCGCCCCACGTCGTTGCGGCCGAGGTCGACGAGCATCACGTGCTCGGCGCGCTCCTTCTCGTCCTGCATCATCTCGTCTTCGAGACGCTGGTCTTCCGCCTCGGTGGCGCCCCGCGGACGCGTTCCTGCAATGGGCCGGTATTCAACCTTGCCATCGTGTACACGTACGAGCAGTTCCGGCGAGGAGCCCGCAAGCTCGAGAGGCGCGGTTGCTATCGGCTTTCCACGCCTCAGGCCGCGTTGTCGCCCCGTTCCGCCAAGCGGGCCATCCGGCGTGAAGCGCAGGAAGTACATATAGGGACTCGGATTCACGGTGCGCAGCGAGCGATAGACCTGAAACGTGTCCATTCCTGCCTGTACGTCGAGCCGCTGCGACAGCACTGCCTGAAAGATGTCGCCCGCTGCGATGTACTCCTTGGTGCGCTCGACGGCCTGGAGGAAATCCCGCTTCGTCGTGCGCCGCGTGACTTTCACGGGCTTCCCAGCCTTCGGGCGTGGCAGCCGCGGCAGCGGATGAGCGAGACGTTTTTCGAGTCTGCTGAGGCGCCGCACCGCATCCTGATAGGCCTCGTCGGGCGAGCGCAGCGTCACGTCGACTGTCACCACGATCCAGATCTGCTTGCGCACGTGATCGAAGGCCAGCACCTCATCGAAGAAGAGCAGGCATGCATCCGGAACATCGAGTTCGTCTTTGGCGAGTTCCGGGAGGCGCTCGATCTGGCGCACAGCATCGTAAGCAAAGAAGCCAACTGCGCCCGCTGTAAACGGCGGCAACCCGGGGATGCGTGCTGGCTTGTGCCCTCCCAGAGCATCGCGAAGCTCGGCGAAGATGTCTGCCTCGATGCTGGTGGTTCGTTTGCCTTCGGTGATATCGATCTGCCGGCCGCGAGCCACGATCCGCTTGTACGGATTGAGCCCGATGAACGTGTAGCGGCCCACCTGCTCGCCTCCTTCCACCGACTCCAGAAGGAAGCACTCCTGCTCCGGCCAGGCCGCGCGCAGAAAGGCCGACACCGGGGTCTCCAGATCGGCGGTCAGCGTGTGATACACGGGGACCAGCGTGTGATTCCTGGCGAGCGACAGGAACTCTTTGCGGCTGGGCTGGAAGACTTGCGCAGAGGGCTTCACAGGCTCCAGTGTAACCAATGCATGTTGCTCTGACCCTTGGCCAAGCCCAAACCGAGCTTCAGATGCGATGCGCCGGGCCGATCAGGTTCCAGTGAATCGCAAACCAGCTCAGGATCAGGCACGAGAGTCCGACCAGGGAGAATTTCACGCGCGTGATGGTGCGCAGATTGTCGCGCCGCCATACGCGAATGCCCGACACGACCGCAAAAAGGCTGAAGAAGAGCGTTATCGCCGTTACCCAGTTGATCAGGACAAACCACTTGAACCATTCCGGAGTCGGCGGCATCAGGTCGTCGCCTTCCACTGCGGAGAAGACGAGAATCGTGCCGAGGAGCGTCACCCACAGGAACGCGGCGATACGGGACCCCGCCGGGATCCACACGGTTCCCGGCTGTGCGGCAGGGCGCGGGCGCTTGCGCAGAAAGATCCGCCTGCCCACGCGCAGAAACGAGGCCAGGACGACGAGCACGAGAATTCCCAGGGCCGAGCCGAGAGCCGGGAGCAACCAAATGCTGTTCTCGTACCAGGGCACGCGCTCCATCTGGATACCCGGAAAGTCGATGGCGAGCCGGATCACTTTATTCCTGCTGTTGCGAATCGCGAAGATCTTCTGCTGATCGTCTTCCGCCTGCCAGAGGTCTTTGCCGACCGGCTTCCACTTGATGGGGTGCCCGCGCAGGTCCTTTACGTCCTCGATCTTCAGTACCCCGTCTTTGTCCACGTTTGCGGTGCGCTGGTCAAAGAGGTTGGGAATCTTCAGCTTTGTCGTCTCCGCGCGGCGGCTCGACTGGTACTGTCCTTCGATGTCCTTCAGTTCCTTTGCCGGCGTTTTCAGAAACTGCGTTTGCGTCGCATCGGGAAAATAACGGTCCGAAAACAACTTGATGATCTCGGGTCGCGGCCTGCCCCCTCCTCCGGCGGAGTTGTAGGAGACGAAGAGAACGAGTTTCTGCTGCGGCTCGACGAAGAAGAGGCTGTGAAAAGCGATCAGGTCGCCTTCGTGACCGATCCAGCGGAGTTTGTTACGCCACGTCTGATAGAAGCCCATACAGATAGGCGGCAATTGAGCGTTGGCTTGAAACTGTGGCTTCCACATCTCGGCGAGAGTCTCGGGCTTCAGAATGCGCCTGCCGTCCAGCTCGCCGCCATTGAGCAGCGCCTGGCCGAGGCGGCCCATATCTGCCGCGCTGGATGAGATGCCGCCGGCGCCGACGGGGTTGAATATCTCAAATCCCACGGCGGGCTTCGTCGTATTTCCGCGGTAACCCTGCGATGGAAAGCCGGAGAGAGGTTTTTCCAGCGGCTGATAGAACGAGGAGTGCGTCATGCCCAGCGGCGTGAAGATGCGCTGCTGAACATATTGCTCGAAGGGCTCGCCGCTCGCCCGCTGCACGATGTAGCTCGCCAGACCAACGCCGTAGTTCGAATAAGCCGGGATCTCGCCGGGAGGAAAGATGCGCATGGGCTGATTGCGGATCAGGTAATCGCGCAGTGAGACCGCCATCTTCGGATCGGTGAAGATAATATCGTCGACCGTCTCCTCAAAGCCTCCGGTGTGCGTCATCAGATTCCGCAGTGTGATCGGCTTGCCGAATGCGGGGCGAATCTGAAAATCGAGATAGCGATTGACATCCGTGTCGAGATCGAGCTGTCCCTGCTCCACAAGCTGCATCACCGAGATCCACGTGAAGAGCTTGCTGATCGACGCAAGGCGAAACATCGTTGACGCGGGATCCACGGGCTTTTTCAATTTCACGTCTGCGACGCCGTAACCCTTGGTCAGCAGGATCTCCCCGTCCTTCATGACAAGCACAGTGGCCCCTGCAATATCACTGCGTTCGAGTTGCAGCGGCAGGATACCGTCGAAGAATGCGGACAGATCAGCCCGGTCGAGCGAAGGCGGCGACTGCGCGTCCAGTCCGGGATTGGGTGCCGCCGGTTGCGCTGCCGTCATTGCTGCGGACGGAGGCGCGGTCGTAGCCGGGGTCTGTGCGACGGCAACAGCGAGCCATGGAAACAAGGCAATACAAGGAGCGGCGCCCTTGAATCTCCGCATGATCGGTCTCCACTGATTCGGGATGCAAACTGCGAGGAGCTTTCCGTAAGGAGTCAGAGGCAAGCTTAAATGAGAGCGCCGCGGTCAACACAGGGAATTGTGTCCGATGGCGCGAGCAGAGGTGGCGGAGGTGAGGACTACAGCAAAACCAGAGTGACTGTATCCAAGGCTCCACAGCCTCGTTGACGCGGCCATCAGGGAGCGGCGACCTTCCAGGAGTCTCGTCTCGGGCTATACCAACTCTGGTTTTGCCCTAGTTGACCTTCTGCGAGCGATGGCTGTCGAGCCATTGAATGATTTCGCCGGGCGGGAGCGCTGGACTGAACAGATATCCCTGGACGCCGTCACAGCCCTTTTGCCGCAACAACCTGTACTGCTCCTCATTTTCGACGCCCTCGGCGATCACTTCCATTTCCAGTTCGTGCCCCATCTCGATGATCTTCTCGACCATCACAAGGTCGCTGTGGTTGGAGTGCATGTGCCTTACAAACATCTTGTCGATCTTGAGTTCGATCGCGGGAACATTCTGCAACTGCTTCATCATTGAGTAGCCCGTTCCGAAGTCATCAATCGAAAGCTGGAAATTTCTCATGCGCAGGCGGGTCAGGACATCGAGGGCAAGCGAAAATTCAATGAGCCCCGACTCCGTGATCTCAAGAACGATTCGTTCGGCGGGGAAGTCGTACTTTCGAGCCAGCCCCATGAAGATATCGGGAAACTTGAGATCGCGTAGGGAACTGACCGAGACGTTGATGGCGAGGCGCGGCAGTTCTCCGTCAGGCCCGGCAAACTGCTTCACTTCATGCAGTGCGCGTTCTGCTGTTTTCCAGCAAAACCGGTCCATCAGGTCGAGCGCCTCGATGCGAGAGATGAAGTGGTCTGGGAATACCAACCCCAGCTCGGGGTGATTCCAGCGCGCCAGCGCCTCGACCCCGGTGACGGCCCCGGTGGCGATGTTGATCTGCGGTTGGTAATACAAAACGAACTCGTCTCGCTCAAGGGCCAGATGCAGGTCCTCGTCCGGGATGTCGAGCTGGGGGGTCTCTTTATGGGCCTTGGGCGGCTCCGGAACGAGGTTGGCGCCGAGAAGATCTTTGAGCTGGGCGAGCGGAAAGGGCTTTTGCAGGTGTCCGACTACCGAAAGACCCAGTGTCTGCGCCAGTTTCTTGGCCGTCTCGATTACCCGGATGTTGATGCCGCTCATCAAGACGATGCGAGCCTTGCATTTCTTCTCGCCAAGTAAACGAAGAATCTCGATGCCATCCATCTCGGGCATGACCAGGTCGAGAAGGATGAGCGTAGTCTCGGCATCTACATGATCGAAGAAGTCTTCAGGCGAACGCGTTACATCGCAATGGAGACCCATCGCATCGGCCAATGCTGAAACGATCTCGCCTACGACGCGATCGTCGTCAATGACCACTATCTTGTCGGCAGACGACATCCATTCTCCGTGTATGCGGTCAAGCTTCGGTCTGTTTCTCTTCAAGTAACCTGGAGAGCATCAAACCTTCGAAATCTTGCAATGGGCTGCGTTGAGTGTAACTTAGCCCTCAAATCTTCGTACCGTCTTTCGATTTGGTCGAGTTACGAACGTTGTAGAGCTAAGGCCATCTTATCTTCTCGACCACCATTCGAGCTGAAGTAAAGGGAGTTATTGCTCTCCCGGCATCCAGAAAATCACCGACGTCACGCACCTCGATGCCGCTGTCTCCATGTCTGCGAACCGCAGGTTGGCAAGGCTGACTCAGCCAGAATACTGCTTCGATCGATCAACCGTCTCCGAGACTCGGTACCGGGGGTTCCAAGGCGGATTCGGGGAGGCTTGACGGGGCTTCGCGGGAGGCCTAGACTCACATCCGTTTGGGCTTAGGAAGGCTGATCTGAACCCCCAAACATCCGGCCTGCGAGATCCCCGGTAAAGGCCGAATGAGAAGTACCCCAGTCTACCGGGGAAACAATGCTGTGTCTGCTGCTTGCAGACGCAAAGGCCAAACGGCCTTCCGCGGCAGATCGAGAAATTGGAGATAAGTATGGCACCGGTTACACCGAGCATGTCTTTGGACCAGGAGATTAACCCCTGGGAAGCTCAAAGCGCGCGGTTCGACTTCGCAGCTCGCAAACTGAACCTCGATGAGGGACTGTGGAAGCTGCTTCGGACTCCAGCGCGCGAAATTATTGTTCATTTTCCTGTAGCTATGGATAACGGCCACATGGAGATCTTCACCGGCTACCGCGTTCAGCATTCGATTGCGCGCGGACCAGCCAAGGGCGGCATCCGTTATTCGCCCGAAGTGACTCTGGACGAAGTGCGCGCGCTCGCGAGCTGGATGACGTGGAAGTGCGCGGTCGTCAACATTCCATTTGGCGGAGCAAAAGGCGGGGTCATTTGCGACCCCAAGAAGATGACCCAAGGCGAGCTCGAGCGCCTGACTCGCCGCTATACAGCAGAGATCGTTGATTTCATCGGACCGGAAAAGGACGTTCCCGCTCCCGATGTCAATACAAACGAGCAGACGATGGCTTGGATCATGGATACATACTCCATGCATTCGGGACATACCGTTACCAGCGTTGTGACCGGCAAGCCTCTCAATATCGGCGGCTCGCGCGGGCGCGTCGAGGCGACGGGGCGCGGGGTGATGGTTGTCTGCGACGAGAGCCTTCGCTATCTCAATATGCCCATCGACGGCTGCCGCGTCGTCATCCAGGGATTCGGCAACGTGGGTTCGAACGCTGCCCGCTTGATGCTGGAGCATGGCTACAAGATTGTCGGCATCGCGGAAAAGGACGGCGGCCTGCAGAATACAAACGGCATCGATATCCATCAGCTTCTCGAGTACAAGTACCGGAACGGGACGATACTCGGATTCCGTGGCGCCGAATCGATGCCCAGTGAAGAACTGCTGATCTCTGACTGCGACATTCTCATTCCCGCCGCGACAGAGAACGTGATCACCAGCCGCAACGCAGACAAGATCAAGGCGCGCATCGTTGTGGAAGGCGCAAATGGCCCAACCACCGCGGTTGCCGACGAGATTCTCGCCGACAAGCGCATCTTCATCGTGCCCGACATCCTGGCCAACGCCGGCGGCGTGACTGCAAGCTACTTTGAGTGGGTGCAGGACCGCCAGGGCTACTTCTGGAAGGAAGCCATCGTTAACGAGCAGCTTGAGACGATTCTGCGCGACAGCTTCGACGATGTGGTTCGCTACGCCGAGGCTCACAACGTGAACAACCGCATCGCAGCCTACATGCTGGCCATCGATCGCGTGGCGTTCACCATCAAGCAGCGCGGCATCTACGCCTGACAGTCGCCGCATCGAACAGCAAAGCGAGAGCGGGCCGCATTGACGGGCCCGCTTTCTTCAGACCCTATACTGGTTCCGATGGCTGGGCTCAAAAAGAGAAGCGCGGGATTATTGATGTACCGCCGCCGAAACGGCGAGATCGAAGTCTTTCTCGTGCACCCCGGTGGACCCTTCTGGGAAAAGAAAGATGAGGGCGCATGGACCGTTCCGAAGGGCGAGTACGCCAGCGATGAAGATCCACTCGCGGCGGCCATTCGCGAGTTTCGAGAAGAGACGGGGTTCTCGCCCGGAACCGATTTTTTGAAGCTCGGCGAAATAAGACAGGCGAGTGGAAAACTTGTCACAGCCTGGGCATTCCAGGGAGACTGCGACCCGGCGAAACTGGTCAGCAACTTCTGCCAGATCGAGTGGCCTCCGCGTTCCGGCCGTCAGATCGAGGTTCCGGAGGTCGACCGTGGAGCCTGGTTTTCGATTCCCGTCGCGCGGACCCGCATCCTGAAAAGTCAGGAGCCCTTCCTCGACTCCCTGCTGCGCAAACTGACGCCGCACGGCCGGGAAAGGTGAACGCGCAACCGAAGCAAACGAGGCGCTGCATCTCTGCAACGCCCTTCGGATCACCTCTCGCTGCGTCAGCCTACGCGTCGTCGTAGTCCTCGGTCAGCGATTTGAGAAATGCCGCCAAAGCCGCGATGTCGTCCTGCGTCAGGTGTATGTTTGCAAACTCAGGCGGGGCATTGCGCAGCGTTCCATTGTGGGCGAGTTGCGAACTCAGAATGTAGAACGCAACCACATCTTCAAACTTGTTGCGGCTGCCATTGTGAAAATACGGCGCCGAGTCCTCGAGATCGCGCAGAGTCGGCGTCTTGAACTGCGCGATCGTGCTCGCCAGTCCCCGATCGACCGAGCAGTCTCTTCCGGTGGAACACACCACCGCGGCCAGCGCCGTCTGCGGATCGGGCTTGTCGGGATTCATATAAATGTTCCAAAGCCCGAGATCGGCCAACCCGGAATCTGAGGCCGACGCGGCACGACGAAATGCCTCGATGGCGTTGGGATGCGCGGAGCTCGCCGGCATGTACTGGTCAAAGTTAGCCGTTCGCTCTGCCTGCGTGGGGATGCACAGATTCGAGAAAGCTCCTGCTCCGTGCACATTGTCGTACTCGTCTTGCGAGACGCCCGTGTTGTGAAACAAAAAGTCAGTGAAATCCGGCGCCTGGTGGCAGGCCGCACAGTTTCCCGCGTGCTGATCGTCGCCCCCGTTCGCCGTTCCAACCTTGAGGAAGATGATCAGGCCGGCCAGCTCCTGCGGACCAAACTGATAGGTCTGGTCGTGATATTTGAACGAGCCATCCGCCGCGGTGATGTAGATCGGATTCTTGAGCGCGGTCACTTCGTTGAACAGCCGCTTGTTGTAGTCGGCCTTGATTTCGCCCGCAAGCGGTTGTACCGGCAGATGGTTCACGCGTAGAAAGTTGTCAAACGGTGACCCGATGTAGCGCCCAAACTCATCCTGTGAGAAGAGCAGGTCTCGCATATAGGTGGAGATCATCATGGCGATCTCGTACACGATCTGCTGGTCGGTCGCTGTCTTCACGTCAAGGCGCTGCGATGGAGGCAGCAGAAGATCAGACGTGATGCGCTTGTCGGTGCCGAGCATCAGTGTTCCGTAGGAGAGGCCGTTTGTTCTTTCGGCGGCCAGCTCACTTGAGCCGTCGTCTTCGCGAATGACGCGCGCAATGTGGGCGACCGCCTGGTTGTACTGCGTCGGATCCCAGCCGAAGTTGCGCCCGGTCAGCGTTGCCACTACAAGAGACTCCGGCGTCACGAACTCGCCGTCGAAATGCAGGAAGGTGGCCCCTGTGCGAGGTTGCAGCGATCCCACCATCTGCATCGAGTTGCGCGGTGTGTGATCAAAGGCGCCCATGGCGCGCGGAATCGGGCTGCGCGTGGTGAAGTCGGCATACGTGCGATTGCCCGCGTGCGGCACTCCCTGAAACTCAGTCACAAAATGGCAGGACCTGCAGTTGATGGACTGGCCTGCAAACGGACCAGGCAGAGAGCCGTTCACGGTCTCGACCGTGCTCACAACAGGATCGCCCGCGTACAACGGATCGTTCACCGCGGTCATGTGTGTTGCGAAGTACTGCGAGAATCGCGTATCGAGGAACAGCCTCTCTCCGATGGTGTCGGCCGGCGGCGTACTTTTCGCTTCTGTTCCAAACGCCGGAGCTTTGCCGGAACCGCATCCGGCGAAGAAACCAGAGATGACAAGAGAGAGAACGATTGCTGCCTGCGCAATGCCCGGAGCGTGTTGCGCGCGGATCCTTCTGTGTCGATCTGCTCTCATCATCACTTTGCCCCTCGAGGTTCCGTGGTCTGTGGCGGCAGGCTGCGCAGGTATGCAATGATCTGCCAGCGCTGCTGCTCAGGCAGGGAACTCCAGGAAGGCATGCCCTTCCATAGGCTCCCGTTCTTCAGCAGCCACGCCAGTTCTCCGTCGGTCGCATGGGCAACTCGCTCGCTGCGCAAGCTGGGGCGGTTATGCTTGCCGGCGGCATCACTGCCATGACATTTTGCGCAATTGTTCTGGAACAGGACCGCGCCCGCGGCGACCGCTTCCGGTTTTCCATCAAATGGATTTACGCGCCTCCGGTCCGCGTCGGGCACCTTGTTCAGCCAACCGCCTGAGGCAGCCATCAGCATCGATGAGCAGGCCAGCAAGATCCACAGCTTGCTCCATCTGTTTGCGCTCATCGCCGGCCTCCAATCCTGAACCAGTCGCGAAACTGTTGAATCTCGTACGAAACCTTGAATCTCCACAGCACGCTTGCGCTGTTGTCATTCAGGCCAAATTGGGGAGAGAAGCCGATCGTGGTCCCGTGGGGGAGGTTAAAGTTCAGTGTTGGACCTGCATATTGCGACGTGCCTTCAAGGCCGAAATCATGGGCCGTGGCCAGTCCGCCGTAGAGTTCCGCGCCTGCTGCAAGGTTCTGTCTGCAAAAGATGCAGTTGCTGCTCCCTGCAACCAGCGCCAGAGGCCGGCTTGCAGCTACCGCGTAGCCAAACTCCCACGGCTCGTTCGAAACGTTTTTCTCGGCGATGAAATTCTCTGAAAAATTCCAACCCTTGGCATTGCTCGACAGGATGAGCTTGCCCTCGATCGTGCGCTCGATCTCTGACCGGCCTTCCGCATTTGATACTTGGAAATCAGTCACGTTGTCGTGCCCCGTTATTTCCAGAAGGCTCTTGTCGGCTTTGTTGACGTTCTCATATTCGAGGTAGAGCACGGGATTGACCCAATGCTCGCTCGGCAATACGCGAAAGCGGTTCTCCCAGCGGAAGCCCGTGAAGATGGTTGAGTCATGCTGGGTCGCCTGGCCCTGCAGATAGACTTCCGTCGTCCACCAGGCGGTGGCGCCGTATTCCAATTCCAATGTCGGACTGAAAAATGCGTTGGCGTCCTGTGGGGAGCCGCTCAGTCCCTTGAGCCCCACCTCAAGGTTCCCGGGCTCCTCGAGCTTGTCGGAGTACGTGACAAAATACGGCGGCTCCTGCGCTGCGCCATGCATCGGCGCCAGAAGCCACACAGCGGCTGCAACCAACACGGCGAGACACCGTTCAGCTTTGAAAATTCGATTTGTGGAACCGGGCGCAACACTCCCGGTCGATCGAGGCGCACTCAGGCGCCTGCGTCGCAAAAGACAACGCACTGGCCAGGCCATTCAATCCCTCTCTGGAAAGGTGGCCGGGGTTCCGCTATGCTAGGGGAACCGTCAGCTCACAAGTTGTCGGTTGAGCGGTCCTGGTGGCGCTTCGCGAGAGTCTACCGCCGGGGCCGCCCCTTCATTGCCTGATCAAACGCAGCTCCCACCCCAAAAACTCTCAACAATCTGGAGCCGGGCTGAAAGCCGGAAGGAACTTCAGAGTTTTGCGGATATTGATATCCGACTGATTTAGTCCTATATCAAATTAGCATAGCGCCAAAACGCTTGCAACCATATCAAAATCGCTGAGTCATGAAACTCAAGTGCGCCCGGCCGAAGCGCTGCTGAAGCAGGATCTTGCGCCCGGTGCAATAATGGTCCCAGACTGCACTCCCCACACATCCGAGGGAATCGGTGAATCTTCCCAACTCCATCACGATGAGCAGGATCGCCATGATTCCGCTCCTGCTGTGGATTCTCTCGCCACACTTCCCATGGCAGGGGCCAAACGGCGAGCAGGAGATTCTGGCTTCAATTCTCTTCGTCCTGGCTTCGATCACAGACGGGTTGGATGGCTACCTGGCCCGCAAGCGCGGCCAGATCACGACCATGGGGATGCTGCTCGACCCTCTCGCCGACAAAATCATGGTCACGGCCGCCCTGATTGCCCTCGTGGCTTACAACCCCGATGTGGTGAAGGTCTGGATCGCTGTCGTGATCATCGGCCGTGAGTTTCTGATCTCGGGCCTTCGATCAATCGCTTCAACCGAGGGGTTCACGATTCAGGCCAGTGATCTCGGCAAACTCAAGACCGTTGTGCAGATCGTCTGCGTGGTTTCAACCATCTTGGCCCACCACTGGTTTGAATGGGTCTTTTTTGGCGTTCTCGTCATTCCAGTTAAATGGTTCGCCATCGCCGCCGTCTACTTCACCGTCGTCGTTTCCACGATCTCAGCGATTGACTATTTCGTGGGCTTTTGGAAGCAGATCGATCACGCATCGCGCGATCGGCGCGCCGGCTTCGTGCTGACGCGGCGCAAGGGCGCCACGACCCCCACGAGCCACTGAACCCGCAAAAATTACGGCCCCGGAAGCTTCCGGGGCCGTAATTTTTGAGTCTGATTCCTGAGTTATGCGATTGCGGCAACCGGTGTCGAAGTCCCGGGCTGTGTCGGAATTGCATCTGTCGTCGGAGCAGCAGGAGGTACCGGGGCATGCGTTCCGCGGGTGAGCCGGTGAACGAAGTGATACGGAGGCCAAGGCCCCGAGAGCTGCATCTGGCAATCGCGCATGGTGGCGCTCGTACTCGCAAATTTGTTTTGGTAGCGTTCGATGTGTTTCCGCTCGATCAGGTGCGCAATGTCGAGCACCATCTTTCCGTTCTCTGTCAGCCGGCAACTCACGTCTTCATCAAGCGGCATGAACAGCCGGTGCATCTGAAAGCTCACGGCGCGGGCGCGCGTCTGGCGTTCGCGCTGGCGGGTGGCCGTCTCTCTCAGATTGGTGAGGTACCCCCGGCCTACTGTGTCCGCCGGCAAGTGCCGCTCCATTTCGCGGCCGCAACAACAGTCGTCCACAAGGATTTTGAGGTGCATCTCCGTCTTGCCGCGCAACTTCTCGATGTTGCCCAGGAATTGGCGCTGATTCGAGCGGATCGACTTGCGGAGGCTCTCGTCGTCGTTGAAGACCGTGCCAAACCGGAAAGGGAGGACTGTGGAGTGCTTGAAACAGTCCGCGATCACCCTGGCATGGTCGACGCCGGCTTTCTGGCTGAGAGCCTCGGTTGGATTGTGTTCGCTGACGATGATGGCGAGGTCGCTTGCCGGGTAAAGGAAGACCTGGTTGCCGCTGACTCCGTGAACGGATTCGAGCGGAACAGGTTTACGATGTCGGGCTAATTCAGGGAAGGCTTGTTTTTCACCAATGCAGTAGGCATACCATGCCATATGGAGGCACTCCGTATGCGGTCGCCGGTAAGCGCGCCGCTCGTTAGTGAAGCTCTGTGAACTCAGATGGAACAACGGTTCGACACAGGGCAAATAATCCCCAATTGAACTACCCGGAATACTAGCCCGACGTAAAGACGACTGGCAATGCTCTGGATCACAATGCGTCTAAATGCCGTCTAAATATCCAAAACTAGACTTTATGCAATT
>Ga0335069_10009778_pt1 | contig 13630 bp, 13 predicted proteins | sample Lox_Sample_11_FD_206714 | JGI IMG/M metagenome (GOLD analysis project Ga0335069, IMG submission 206714) | Soil microbial communities from Loxahatchee National Wildlife Refuge, Florida, United States - Lox_Sample_1.1 | ecosystem: Environmental > Terrestrial > Soil > Wetlands | place: USA... | reverse complement strand
GAGCGGGCCATTTCAGCCGGCCAGCGGCCTTGTGGGCCGCCCCGCGGCCGGGGGGTCCCCGCCCGGTCGAGCCCGGCCGGCTCAGTCCCGCGCCCGCGGGCTCTCCCGGCGGTGGAGCAGGAACACCCCGAGCAGCAGCGGCACCGCAGCCAGGAAGCCGACGCGCAGCGAGACCACCGAGGCCAGGGCGTTCAGCAGGATGGGGGCTCCCGTCACCGAGACCCCGGAGGCCAGGGATCCCAGGGCGGCGCCGCGGCGCAGTCCCAGCCCGGGGACGCGGATCAGCTGGTCGAGGAGCAAGGGGTAGAGCGGCGAGATGCCGAGCCCGGCCAGGGCCAGCGCGGCGGTGGCCAGGGGCGGGCCCACCGGCGCGGCGCAGAGGAGCGAGCCCAGGACCGCCAGGATCGCGCCCGTGCCCACCACCGGGATCCGGCCGATGAGCCTGGGCACCAGAAAGCGGCCGGCGGCCATGCCGGCGGGGAAGGCGGCGGCCGCCCCGGCAGCGGCGGCGGTCCCCAGCCCGCTGTCCTGCAGCCGGGCCGCCCCCCAGACCACGAAGAAGAACTCGGGCGAGATGGCCCCCACCATGGCCAGCCAGGAGCGGACCGCCGCCGCCACCGAGCGCCCCGGCGGCCGGGCCAGGGGCCGCGGTCGCGCCGGCGCCGGGGATCGCGGGGCCGCGGCCGGGCGGCGGGCGAAGACCAGCCAGAGCAGCACGGGGGCCGCCAGGAGCAGGGCCATGCGGCCGTGGCCGGAGGAGGCCTCGACCGCGCTGAGCAGGAGCGGCGCCGCGATGCCGGTGACGTTGCTCATGCCCACGGCGAAGGTGAGCTGGGCGGCCGCGTCCGGCCCGGCCACCAGCACCGGCCCGGTCAGGTTGGCGAACGCCCCTCCCACGCCCAACAGCAGCGCGCCGGCCTGGGCCGCGGGAATCCCGCCCGCAGAGGCCATGAGAACGGCCCCGGACGCCATGCCGGCGGCGGAGAGGCGCAGCACCGCCCAGGGCCCGGCCCGCAGCAGGAGCTCGCCGGTGAGCCCGGCCAGGAGCAACCCGGCGCCGAAGCCCCCGGAGAGCCAGGAGAGCTGGCCGCGGGGCACCGAGAGGTCGCGGGAGAGGAGGATCAGGCAGGGGCCCAGGCTGGTCACCAGGAAGCCGATGCAGGCCTGGCCCAGGGCGATGGCCGCCTGCGGCGTGCGCGCCGCCTCGCGCCAGCGCCGCCACCGGGGCGACGCGGTCGGGGTGGCGTCGGGGGGCGGGGCGGTGTTCACGAGGGGCTCGACATCCATTAAACTCGGTTGCCGAGGATATTCGCAGGAGGGCCGGATGACAAGCGGAGCCCCCCCCGGCCGGCGGGACCAGCGCTGGCGCGGCGCGCGGGAGGTGCTGGCGGCGATCCGTCGCGAGCCGGGCATCACCCGGGCGGCGCTGGCCCGCCGCGCGGGCCTCTCCACCGGATCCGCCGCCGAGATCGTGGCCCGGCTCCGCGCGCTGGCGCTGGTGCGGGAGGGGCCCGCGCCGGTGGTGGGCCGCGGACGCCCCACCACCGTCTTGGCGGCCCATCCCGGGGGCCCGCTGGTGCTGGTGCTGGACCTCAGGCACGAGGACTGGCGGATGGCGCTGTGCGGGCTCGACGGCCGCCTGCAGCCGCTGGCGTCGGAGCGCCACCGGCGCCGCGCCCCGCGCGCGGTGCTCTCCGCCATCGGCGCGGCGGTGGCCCGGGCGCGGGCGCGCTGGCCGGGGCGGGTGCGGGCCGTCTCGGTGGCGGTGAGCGGCACGGTGCAGGGGGGGCGGATCGTGCAGGCCGCCTCCCTGGGCTGGGGGGTGGTCGACCTGCGCCCGCTGGTGGGGGCGACGCCGCTGCCGCTGCTGGCCGGCAACGACGCCACCCTGGCCGGCGTGGCCGAGGCCCGCGCCGGCGCCGCCAGGGGGTTCCGCTCCGCGCTCCACCTCACCGTCGAGGTCGGGCTGGGCGGCATCCTGGTGGTGGGCGGCGATCCCATCGGCGGCGCCACCGGCGCCGGGGGCGAGTTCGGCCACATGCCCCTGGGAGACCCGCGCCGGCGCTGCCCCTGCGGCGCCCGGGGATGCTGGGACGTGGAGGTGGACGGGAGGGCCCTGGCCCGCCACCTGGGCGAGCGGCCGCCGTCCAACGCCCGCACCTACGGCCGCGAGGTGCTGGCGCGGGCGGCCCGCGAGCCGGCGGCGCTTCGGGCGGTGGAGGCCACCGGCCGGGTCCTGGGCGCGGGAACGGCCGGGCTGGTCAACGCCCTCGACCCCGAGGTGGTGACCCTGGGCGGCCTGGCGGCGTCCATGCTGGAGGTGGCGCCTCGCGCCTTCTCCGCCGCCTACCTGGGCGGCCTCATGTCCTTCCGGCGCGCCGCGCCGCCCGAGGTGCGACGGGCCGCCTTCCCCGAGGACGGCGCGCTGCGCGGCGCCGCCGAGGTGGGGCTCGACGCCGTCCTCGCCGAGCCGCAGCTCGACGGCTGGGCCCGCGAGCGGACCCTGGGGGCCAGGCCGGCCCCATGACCCGCCGCTGGCCCAGGGCCAAAGTTCACGCAGAAGAAACACGCCCAGGGCAAGACCGTCTTGCGCCACGCTCGGGCGGCCGCTATTGGGTGACCGGCGGGCGTGGGCTGGGCTGCACGCCCGATCTCGGGGCGGCGCGGAGGTCATTCCCAGATGTCTCAGCGCGTCAGGCAGCGCCGCCCCGGGCAGCACCGAAAGAAACTTCTTACTTGGCCGAGACTCGTGCCGTTCGGCCGGCGCCCGCCCGGCGACTGCGGGGAGGCGACCGGCCGCGGAGGGAGCGGAGATGCTGCCAGTCCTCAGACAAGGTGGAACGCCCGCCCAGGAGCCCACGGCGCTCTCGTGCCTCCGCTGTCAGCTCGGCGGCCGGCGGCGGCTCCTGTGCTCGAAGGTGGATCAGTGCAAGGCGCTCCCGCAGTCCTTCCTGCTCGGGCCGCTCCTCCTGCTCAGCTGGGCCGTGCTGGTGGGGGCCTTCGTGTTCGCCGTCCGGTGACCGGGGGCCGGCGCGCGGGAGGAGGCCAGGCCGGCTCCGCCGCCGAGAACGGCCCTGGCCCGAAGCCCGGAGGCCCGGGGAGGGCCTCTACCCGGTGACCAGCACCGTGCACGACCGCGGCCCGTGGGCGCCGATGACCAGGGCCTGCTCGATGTCCGCGGTCTTGGAGGGGCCGGCGATGAAGACGCCGAAGCCGGGCCCCCCGAAGCGGAGCCGGGCGTAGGCCTCGTGCATGTCGTTCACCACCGCGCCGGCCCGCACCACCAGGGCGAGGTGCTCGGCCACCACGAAGACGCCGCGGTGGCGCAGCTGGCCGGCGGCGACCCACACCGCCCCGGTCTCGGCAACCGCGAAGGCGCCCGGCAGGACGGCCAGGTCCACACCGGCGAGATCGTGCGGGTCGGCGACCTCGGCGAGCCGCAGCGTCCCGGCTCCGGCCTCCGGCACCTCCGACACCACCTGCCGGGCGCCGAGGCGCGCGGCCAGCTCGGCAGTCTCCCGGGCCAGGTCCAGGGGCGTCGGCGCCCGCACCAGCGCGCCCCCCACCGCCTGGACCGCCTCGGCGAGCCGCGCCACCGGGTCCCCGTAGCGCGTCCTCGCGCCGGCGGGCGCGGAGGGCAAGGGCTCCGCCGGCGGCGCGGCGGCGCGGAGCGCGGCCAGGATCTCCTCGCGGCTAGCCACCGCCGCCTCCCTTCCGGCCCTGACCCTGCCGCGCCCGCCACGCCTCGCGGAAGGTGGCCGGCGGAGCGGGCGGGAGCTCGCGCTGTCGGCCCCAGGGGTTCCACGGCCCGTAGAGCAGCCAGCGCGGCAGGTGGCGAAGGGCGAAGCGCAAGAGCCACCCCGACGCCTGGTAACGGGCCCGGGAGCGGAGGGCGAGGCCCAGCAGAAGCATGGCCAGCCGCTTGCCCGGGGAGATCGAGCCCGGTCCGGCCACGAGCTGCCGGCGCCGCTCGAGGAGGAGGTCGTGCAGCGGGATCCGCACCGGGCAGACGTCGTCGCAGGAGCCGCACAGGCTGGAGGCGAAGGGGAGCGAGGTGTGGGCCAAGGGGTCCCAGGCCGGGGCCAGCACCGAGCCGATGGGGCCGGGGATGGTGAAGCCGTAGCTGTGCCCGCCGCTGCGCCGGAACACCGGGCAGGTGTTCATGCAGGCGCCGCAGCGGATGCAGGCCAGCGCGCCCCGGAAGGCGGGGTCGGCCAGCAGCCGCGCGCGCCCGTTGTCCACGATCACCACGTGCAGCTCGCCGCCGGGCAGGGGGCCGTGGAAGTGGCTGGTGTAGGTGGTGATGGGCTGGCCGGTGGCGGAGCGGGCCAGGAGCCGCACCAGGACGCCCAGGTCCTCGAGGCGCGGCACCACCTTCTCCACCCCCATGCAGGCGATGTGGATCCGCGGGAACGAGGTGCCCATGTCGGCGTTGCCCTCGTTGGTGCACACCACCACCCCGCCGGTCTCGGCCACCGCGAAGTTCACGCCGGTGAGACCGGCCTCGGCCCGGAGGAATCGCTCCCGGAGGTGCCGGCGGGCCGCGGCGGTGAGGGCGGTGGGGTCGGAGAGGCCGGCCTCGGTGCCCAGGGTCCGGTGGAACAGCGCGCCCACCTCCTCGCGCCGCTTGTGGATGGCGGGCAGGACGATGTGCGAGGGGGGCTCGCCGGCCAGCTGCACGATGCGCTCGCCCAGGTCGGTGTCCACCACCTCGATGCCCCGGGCCTCGAGGAAGGCGTTGAGGCCGCACTCCTCGGTGAGCATCGACTTGGACTTCACCAGACGGCGGATGGCCTTCAGCGCCAGGATCTGGTGGACGATGCGGTTGTGCTCCTCCGCGTCGCGGGCCCAGTGGACCACGGCCCCGCGGGCGGTGGCCTCCCGCTCGAACTCCTCCAGGTAGTCGGCCAGCCGGGCCCGGGTATGGGCCTTGATCTGGGCGGCCCGCTCCCGCAGCTCCTCCCACTCCGGCAGCTCCTCCGCCAGCCGGTCGCGCTTCTGGCGCACCGCCCAGAGCGCGCCGTCGTGCCAGCGGGCCCGCCCCTCGTCGGCGGCGAAGCGCGCCGCTCGCTCGGCGTGACCCTCCCTCATCCCATGGCCTCGGCCATCACCTCGGCCACGTGCAGGAAGGCGAGGGGCGCGCCCGCCCGGCGGGCCAGCCCGCCCAGGTGCATGAGGCAGGAGACGTCGGTCCCGGTCACCACCTCGGCGCCGGCGCGCAGGTGATCGGCGATCCGGTCGCGCCCCATCAGGCAGGAGACGGCCTCCTCCGCGACCGCGAAGGTCCCGCCGAAGCCGCAGCACTCGTCGGGGCGGGAGAGCGAGACCAGCTCCAGCCCCTCCAGCGAGCGGAGCAGCGACGCGACCTTGTCGAACGGCGCCACCCGCCGCTCGCTGCCGGCCGCCAGGCGGAGCTCGCGGAGCCCGTGGCAGCTCTGGTGCAGGCCGACCCGGCGGCGGAAGCGGCCCGGGAGGCGCTCGACCCCCAGCACGTCGGCCACGAACTCGCACAGCTCGTAGGTGGCGGCGCGCACCGCTCCGTAGCGCGGGTCCCCGGCCAGGAGGCCGTGGTAGTGATTCCGCACCATGGAGGTGCAGCTGCCCGAGGGGCACACCACCGCCTCGAAGCCCGAGAACACGTCGAGGAAGCGGCGGGCCAGCGGGGCGGCCTGGGCGGCGAAGCCGGCGTTGGCCATGGGCTGGCCGCAGCAGGTCTGGTCCTCGGGGTAGACCACCTCGCACCCCAGCCGCTCCAGGACGCGGGCGGTGGCCAGCCCCACGCCCGGGTAGAGCTGGTCCACGTAGCAGGGGATGAAGAGCGCGACCCTCACGGGAGCTCCCGGGCGGCCACGGGCCGCAGGAGCGGCCTCCCCTCTGGCCTCGATTCGTGCAAGCCTGGGCCACCATACACCCTCGGCGCGCCGGCGCGTTCCCCAGGAGGATCCCATGAGCCAGGCGGCATCCACCCAGGCGACCTACCAGCAGGCCCGCGAGGCCTATGCCGCCCTGGGCGTCGACACCGAGCAGGCCCTGGCGCGGCTGGACCGGGTCCCCATCTCCATGCACTGCTGGCAGGGGGACGACGTGCGCGGGTTCGAGAACCCGCAGGGCGCGCTCACCGGCGGGATCAGCGCCACCGACCGCACCGCCCGGCTGGCCTTCCTCGAGGAGCAGAAGTCCCTGCCCTGGGGCGCGGCCTGGGACGCGTACTGCGAGCGCAAGGGCGTGCCGCTGGGTGCCGCCTGGCTCGGGGCGGTGCGCGCCCACGAGGAGCGGGTGCAGCGCCAGCGGGGAGGGTGAGCAGCGGCGGGGAGGCCCACGGCCATGCCGCCCGGCCCGGACGCCTACGTCCACGGCTACTCCGACCGCGAGCACGGGCGGCTGGTCGACCAGGCGACCACGCTGGCCGAGCTGCTGCACCACGACACCCGCTACCCGCCGGGCGCGTCCGTCCTCGAGGCTGGCTGCGGGGTGGGTGGCCAGACGGTCGCCCTGGCGCGGTCCAGCCCCGGGGCCCGCTTCACCTGCATCGACGTCTCGCCCCGGTCGCTCGAGTCGGCGCGGGAGCGGGCCCGGGCGGAGGGGCTCGAGAACGTCGCCTTCCAGCAGGCGGACATCCTCGACCTGCCCTTCCCCGAGTCCTCCTTCGACCACGTCTTCGTCTGCTTCGTGCTCGAGCACCTCCCGCGCCCGGACCGGGCCCTCTCGGCCCTCCGCTCCCGCCTCCGGCCGGGCGGAAGCCTCACGGCCATCGAGGGCGACCACGGCTCGGCCCTCTTCCACCCGGACGATCCGGACGCCCGGCGCGCCATCGAGTGCCTGGTGACCCTGCAGGCGCGCGCCGGAGGGGACGCGCGGATCGGCCGCCGGCTCTTCCCGCTGCTGGTGGAGGCGGGGCTGCGCGAGGTGACGGTCTCGCCGCGGATCGTCTACGCCGACTCGAGCCGCCCGGAATGGGTCGAGGGATTCACCCGGAGGACGTTCACGGCCATGGTCGAGGGCGTGCGCGGGCAGGCGCTGGCCGCCGGGCTGCTCGACGCGGCGACCTGGGAGCGCGGCATCGAGGGGCTGCGGCGGTCGTCGGGCCCCGGCGGCGTGTTCTGCTACACCTTCTTCAAGGGCGTCGGCCGGCGCTGAGCGGGTGTCCGGGCCCTAGCGGAGAGACCCCAGGGCGGCCACCACGTCGTCCGAGCGGCCGGTCCACCCGAAGATGCCGCCCTGGGCGCGGATCATCTCCAGCCCGGCCCGCTGGAACTCGGGGAAGTAGGAGCCCACCGCGTCCTCGACCACCAGGCAGTCGAGGCCGCGGTCGTTGGCCTCGCGCACGGTGGTGTGGACGCAGACCTCCGTGGTCACCCCGCAGACCAGGAGGGAGGCGATCCCTCGGACCCGCAGCAGGCTGTCGAGATCGGTGGCGTAGAAGGCCCCCTTCCCCGGCTTGTCGACGACCGGCTCCCCGGGGACGGGGGCGAGCTCGGGCACGATCTCGTGGCCCGGCTCGCCCCGGACGAGCAGCCGCCCCATGGGCCCCGGTCCGCCGATGCGGAGCGAGGGGTTGCCGCGGCGGGCCTTGGCCGCGGCCAGGTCCGAGAGGTCGGGCCGATGGCCCTCCCTCGTGTGCAGGACGCAGAGGCCCGCCCGGCGCGCCGCCGCCAGGACCCGCCCGGCCGGGCCCAGCGCGCTGCGGAGCAGGGCCACGTCGTTCCCCAGGCTCTCGCCGAAGCCGCCCGGCTCCAGGAAGTCCCGCTGGAAGTCGATCATCAGGAGGGCGGTGGTCCCTCGCTCGAAGGGGAACGGATAGGGCTGCGCGCGGATGTCCGGCACCGGGGCTCCTCGGGGCTACTTGGCCTGGCCGATGACACCCTCGATCAGCCAGTTGGTGCTGTCGAGCAGCTCGATGCCACCTGCCTTCCCCTCCGGGATGACCAGGTTGCCGGCGTTGTCCTTGATGGGGCCCCGGAAGATCACCAGCTTCCCGGCGATGATGTCGGCCTGCGCCTTGGCGATCCTGGCCTTGGTCTCGGCCGTCACGCTGGGGCCGAAGGCGGCCAGCTTGAGGTAGCCCGACTCGATGCCGCCGCGGACGTGCCCCGACCTCCAGGTGCCGGCCACGATGTCCTTCACCAGCTTGGTGTAGAGGTCCCCCCAGGTGTAGGCCACGCCGGTCAGCCAGCCCTTGGGCGCGAACGCGGCCAGGGCGTCGGAGTGGAAGCCGATCGACTTGATGCCGCGGGCCTCGGCCGTCTTGACGATGGTGATGGGGCTGTCGGTGATCATGGTGACCACGTCCACGCCGGCGTCGGCGAGGGCGTTGACCGCGGCCGCCTCCTTGACCGGGTCGACCCAGGCGTTGTTGTAGGTCACGGTGGTGGTGACCTTGGCGTTCTGGGTCCGGGCCCCCAGCTCGAAGGCGTTGATGGAGGCGAGGATGTTGGGGATGGGGAAGGCGGTGATGAAGCCGAGCTTGCCGGTCTGGGTGGCCGCGCCGGCGGCGATGCCGGCCAGGTACATGGCCTCGAAGTTGTTGCCCCAGAAGGTCCCGAAGTTGGGGGCCAGCTTGAAGCCGCTGGCGTGGAGGAAGGTGACCTTGGGGTGCTTGGCGGCGACGTTGAGGGCGGGGTCCTGGTAGCCGAAGCTCTGGGCGATGATGATGGTGGCGCCCTTGTTGATCATCTGCTCCATGACCCGCTCGGCGTCGGCGCTCTCCGGGACGTTCTCGGCCTCGAGCAGGGTGAGGCCGGGGATGTTCTTCTTCAGCTGCTCGAGCCCCTCGTGGCTCGCCTGGTTGTAGCCGGCGTCCTTGATGGAGCCCACGTGCAGGGCGCCGACCACCAGCTTGGGATCTGCCCAGGCCTGGCCGGCGGTCGCCAGGGTGAGCGCCAGGGTGAGTGCGAACTTCGTGCGGGACATGGATGCCTCCGTGGGATGGGTGGGTGCGGCGAGCGACGGGCGCGGCCTCAGGCCGACGACTCGAAGACCTCCTTCAGCCCCTCCGGCATCCGCCCCCGGCTGGCCTTGCGGAGCTGCACCAGCACCGCCAGGGTGACCAGGTAGGGGAGCATGTCGAGCAGGAAGGGCGAGACCTGGGCGCCGCGGGCCTGGAGCTGGATCTGCAGCGCCAGGGTGCCGCCGAAGAGGAGCGCGCCCGGCAGGACGCGCAGAGGGTTCCAGGCGCCGAAGATGACCAGCGCCACGGCGATGAAGCCGCGGCCGGCGGTGAGCCCCTCGGTCCAGGTGTGGGCGATGGCCAGGCTGAGGTGCGCCCCGGCCAGGCCGGCCAGGGTCCCTCCCAGGAACAGCGCCTGGTGGCGCAGGAGGCCGGTCCGCGAGCCCGCGGCGTAGGCCACCAGCCTGTCCTCGCCCACCGCCCGCAGGTGCAGCCCCCACGAGGTCCGCTGCAGCAGCCCCCAGACGGCCAGGGCGCAGGGCACGGTGAGGTACACGAGCGCGTCCTGGCGGAAGAGGATGGGGCCCAGCCAGGGGAGGCTGGCCAGGCCCGGCACGGGGAGCGGCGCCAGGCCGTCGACGGTGGTGCCCACGAACGGCTTGCCGTAGTAGGCGGACAGCCCCTGCCCCAGGAACATGAGCGCCAGGCCGGAGGCCAGCTGGTTGGCGCCGCGGGCCACGACCAGCGGGCCGAGGAGGAGGTTGAACGCCCCCCCGGCCAGCACCGCCGCCGCCAGCCCCAGGAGCGTCGACCCGGTGACCGAGGCCACGGCGAAGCTCACCGAGGCCCCCACCAGCATGGTCCCCTCCACCCCGAGGTTGATGAGCCCCGCTCGCTCGACCAGCGTCTCCCCCAGCGCCGCGTAGAAGATGGGGGTGCTGGCGACGATGGCGCCGGCGAGCCAGCCCTGGAGGAACTCAGACGGCACGCTTCCCTCCCCGGGCCAGCACCACCACCAGCAAGAGGGCCATGAGGACGTTCACCGTGGCGGAGGGCAGGCCCTGGTCGAGCTGCAGGCTGTCGCCGCCGGTGGCGATCACCGCCACCAGGAACCCGGCGACCAGGATGCGCAGGGGCCGGTGGCCCGCCAGCCAGGAGACGAGGAAGCCCAGGTAGCCGTAGTCGGCCGAGAAGTGGGGACGCAGCCGCCCCTGGATGGCCATGATCTCGCCGGTCCCCGCCAGCCCGGCCAGCGCGCCGCCCACGCAGAGGACGGCGACGATGGCCCGCGCCAGCGGCAGGCCGTGGCGGCGAGAGGCGAGCGGGTTCCCGCCGATGGCCCGGATCACGTACCCCCAGCGCGTGAGGCCCAGCACCCCCGCCGCCAGCAGCAAGGCCAGCAGCGCCAGCACCAGGCCGAGGTGGACGCGCCCGGTGAAGGCCGGCCAGAGGAATCCCGGGCCGAAGGCGCGGGTCTGCGGGACGTTGGCGCTGCCCGGGTCGCGCAGCCACCCGAACACGAAGAAGTCCACCAGCCGGATGGCCACGTAGTTGAGGAGCAGGGTGCTGATGGTCTCGTTGAGCCAGTCCCACGATCGAAGCAACGCCGGCAACAGCGCCCACGCGGCGCCGCCGGCCATGCCCGCCAGGATCCCCGCCGGCAGGGCGACCCAGCGAGGGGTGGCGGCGCCGAGGGCCAGGGCGGCGGCGGCGGCGAACAGGGCGCCGACGTGGAGCTGCCCCTCGCCGCCGACGTTGACCAGCCCGAGCCGGGCCGGGAGGGCTGCGGCCAGCGCGGTGAAGAGGATGGGGATGAGCTTCACCAGCACCTCCCCCAGGCCGTAGGCGCTGCCCAGGGTGGACCCGACGAGCCCGGCGAAGGTGTCGAGCGGGCTCTTGCCGCTGGTCAGGAGGAGCAGGGAGAAGAGCCCGACCGCGCCCGCCAGGAGCAGGGCGGTCACCGCGGTGGCGCGCAGGCTAGGCGCGAGCATGCTCTGCCCCGGTCATGAGCAGGCCGACGTCCCGCGGGGTGATCTCCTCGGGCCGGTAGGTGCCCCTCGAGCGGCCGGCGTGCAGCACCAGGATCCGGTCGCTGAGGGCGAACAGCTCGTCCAGGTCCTCGGAGATGAAGAGCAGGGCCATGCCCCGGGCGGCGTGGGAGAGCACCAGCTCCCGCGCCGCGCGGGCGTTGGACAGGTCCAGGCCGCGGGTGAGGTAGTAGGAGATGAGCAGGCCCGGGTTGCGGCCCAGCTCTCGCGCGATGAGCACCCGGTGCAGGTTGCCGCCCGAGAGCTCCCCGGCCAGCGCGTCCAGCGCCGGAGGCGCCTGGACGAAGGCCGTGGTCAGCGCCGAGCGAGCCGCCGAGTCGAGCCCGTCCCGGTCCGGCACCAGGCCCAAGGCGGTCCAGTAGGGCCGGTGGGCCCCCAGGATCAGGTTCTCCCGCACGCTCAGGTTCCCGACGGCGCCCATCCGCAGGGGATCCTCGGGCAGGCAGGCGATGCCCCGCTCCAGCGCCGCCCGGGGCGACCGGGGATCGAGGACCTCGCCCCGGACCAGGACCTGGCCCTCGCTGAGCTCGCGCAGGCCCAGCACCAGATCGGCGAGGAACTCCTGCCCGTTGCCCGATACCGCCGCCACCCCCAGCACCTCGCCCGGGCCCACGCTGAGGTCGAGGTTCGACAGTCCGGGCCTGCCGTCGTCGGTCCGGCAGCCCACCCCGGCCAGCCGGAGCACCGGCGTCGCCTGGCCCGCGGCGATCGCCCCGCCCATCCGCCGCGGGACGGCCTCGCCGTCGCCGTCGCGCGCCTCCCCGACCAGGAGGGAGGCCAGCTGCTCTCGGGTGGTGCCGGCCGCGGGCAGGCTGGACGCCACCCGGCCCCTGCGGAGCACGGTGATCCAGTCTGCGCAGCGCATCACCTCCGCCAGCTTGTGGGTGATGAACACCACCGCGTAGCCCTCGGCGCGCAGCCGGTCGAAGACGGCGAAGAGCGCCTCGGCCTCGTGCGGGGCCAGGACGCTGGTGGGCTCGTCGAAGATCAGCACCCGGGCTCCGGCCAGGAGGATCTTGACGATCTCCACCTTCTGCCGGACCCCGGCAGGCAGCTCGCGGACCAGCGCCCGCGGGTCGAGGTCGAGGCCGTAGGCCCGGCTGACCTCGCGGATGCGGGCGAGGAGCGCCTCCCGCCGCAGCTTCCGGTGGTCGAGGAAGAGGGCGATGTTCTCCCAGACCTCCAGCGCCGGGATGAGGGTGAAGCTCTGGAACACCATCCCGATCCGGTGGGCGCGCCCCTGCCGAGGGCTGGTCAGCCGGACGGCCTGCCCGCCCACCCGGATCTCCCCGCCGGTCGGCTGGTAGAAGCCGTAGAGCACCTTCATGAGCGTGCTCTTGCCGGCCCCGTTCTCGCCCAGGACCGCGTGGACCTCGCCGGAGCGGATCTGGAGGTCGATGCCGTCGTTGGCGCGCAGATCGCCGAAGACCTTGCTCAGCCCGCGCGTCTCGAGCAGCAGCTCCCCGCGGGCGGGGCTGGCGGAAGGCATCAGCAGGCGGCGAGCACGGCCCGTGCCAAGCCGCGACGGCTCCTCCGGCCGGAGACGAGACGGAGTCGCGCCGCGTCGCGGCCGCCGCTGCCAGCCGATCGAGCACGGTGCTGCCCGGTGGACGGGCAGCAGGGAGCCCGCCGCCCCGCCCCGTCCAGGCCTACCTTCGCGAGCTCAGGTAGGTCCGCCAGCCGCCGTACCGGGTGATCTCCTCGCACCTGGGAATGGCGCTCGCCTCCATGAGGAAGCCCGTCACCCACGAGCCGTCCTCCAGCTCCACCTTGCCCAGGCCGAGCGGCTGGGGTACCGCCGCCAGGAAGCCGCCCCACGCGGACTCCGGCAGATCCCAGAGCTCCAGCGGGACCCGGATCCCTCCCTCCGCGGACCGGACCATGCCCGGCTTGGGCGTGGGGCCGTCCGCGAGGGCGTAGAGCCGGTAGGCCGGCGCCGTGCGGGCCTCGGTCAGGAAGCGGGCTCCCCGCGCCAGGAGCTGGTGGTTGAGCGGCAGCCCGCGGAGGTGGGCGCCGGCGACCGCCAGCACCGTGCTGCCGTGGCCTGCCCGGGCCGGGCGATCCGCCCCCTTCTCGTACAGCTCCCCGGCCTGGAAGAGCGCCTGGTCGCTCCCCGCCGGCCCCACCAGGCTGATCCCGAACGGCCTGCCGTCGGCGCAGGACTCGGCCGGGATGGCGAGCGCGGCGCAGTCCAGGAGGTTCACGAAGTTCGTCCAGGTGCCGAGGTGCGAGTTCACCTGGACGGGATCGGCCAGCGTCCGCTCCAGGGTCGGGGCGGTGGGCGCGGTGGGGAGCACCAGCAGGTCGCAGCGGTCCCAGATGGCCGACGCCTGGCGCCGCAGCCCCTCCAGCCGCTCGAAGGCCTCGAAGGTCTCGCGGGCCGAGATCCTCTCGCCCGTGGCCAGCACCTGCCGGGTCACCGGGTGGAACGAGCCGGGATGGGTCTGCCAGAAGCTCCCCACGGCGGCCAGCCGCTCGGCCACCCACGGGCCGCCGTAGAGCAGCTTGGCGGCGGCCAGCAGGCAGGAGAGGTCCGTCTCCAGGACCTCCACCCCCAGGCTCCGCCACCGCGCCAGGGCCTGGTCGTAGGCCTCGTCGAAGGCCGCGTCCCCCTCGAGGCTGCGCTGGGCGCGGAGCGGCACCCCCACCACCGGCCGGGCCGGCAGCTCGGTCCGCGAGGGCCCGCGGGTCCGGC
>Ga0335069_10009776_pt1 | contig 13631 bp, 13 predicted proteins | sample Lox_Sample_11_FD_206714 | JGI IMG/M metagenome (GOLD analysis project Ga0335069, IMG submission 206714) | Soil microbial communities from Loxahatchee National Wildlife Refuge, Florida, United States - Lox_Sample_1.1 | ecosystem: Environmental > Terrestrial > Soil > Wetlands | place: USA... | reverse complement strand
GAGCACCACCCCGGCGGCCACCGAGGCGTTCAGCGATTCGGTGCGACCCGCCATCGGAATCGACACCACCTCGTCGCAGGTCTGCCGCACCAACCGCGACAGGCCCTTGCCCTCCGAGCCGACGACAACCACCAGTGGGTCGGCACCGTCCAGGTCGTCGAGGGTGGTGTCACCGCCGGCGTCCAACCCGACGACGCGCAACCCGGCATCGGCCCAACTCTTCAGCGCCCTGGTGAGATTGGGGGCCCGCGCCACCGGGACGCGCGCCGCGGCCCCGGCGCTGGTGCGCCACGCCACCGCCGTCACCGAGGCCGACCGCCGCTGCGGGATGAGCACGCCGTGGCCGCCGAACGCGGCTACCGAGCGCACGATGGCGCCGAGGTTGCGGGGATCGGAGATGTTGTCCAGCGCGGCCAGCAGCGCGGGCGGGCTGTCAAGAGCCGCGGCGAGCAGGTCGTCGGGGTGCGCGTACTGGTACGGCGGCACCTGCAGCGCGATGCCCTGGTGCAGGTGATTGGCGGTCATCCGGTCCAGGTCGGTGCGCGGTACCTCCAGGATCGCGATGCCCAGATCGGCGGCGCGGGCGACCGATTCGGTGAGCCGCTCGTCGGCTTCGGTGCCGAGTGCAACATACAGCGCGGTCGCCGGGACACCGGCGCGCAGGCACTCCAGCACCGGGTTGCGGCCCAGCACCGTTTCGGCCTCGTCGGTGCGCTTGGCGGGCCGCCGCGATTGCGACTGGGCCCGCTTGGCGGCCGGGTGGTGGGGGCGCAGGTGTGCCGGCGGGGTGGGGCCGCGGCCCTCCAGCCCGCGGCGGCGCTGGCCCCCTGAGCCGACGGTGGGGCCCTTCTTGGTGCCGGATTTGCGTACCGCCCCGCGGCGCCGCGAGTTACCGGCCATCTACTTGCCGTCACCGCCCAACGTCCACTGCGGCCCGTCGGCGGTGTCGGTGACCTCGATGCCGGCGTTCTTGAGCCGATCCCGGATCTCGTCGGCGAGCGCCCAATTGCGTTGCTGGCGCGCCTTTTCCCGGTTTTCGATTTCGGCCTGCACCAGCACGTCGACGGCGGCCAGCGCGGCCGACGTCTCGTCTCGGGACTCCCAGCGTTCGTCGAGGGGGTCGCAGCCCAGGATGCCCATCATCGCGCGGATGGCGACGGCGTTCTTCAGCGCGCCCTCGTGGTCACCGGCGTCGAGCGCCCGGTTACCTTCGGCGCGGGCGTGGTGGATTTCGGCCAGCGCGGCCGGGACGGCCAGGTCGTCGTCGAGCGCCTCGGCGAACTTCGGCGTCCACTCCCCGGGCTCGACGGCCCCGACCCGGCTGCGGACGCGGTGCAGGAATTCCTCCACCCCCACGTAGGCTTTGACGGCGTCCTGCAGGGCCGTCTCGGAGAATTCCAGCATCGACCGGTAATGGGCGCTGCCCAGGTAGTAGCGCAGTTCGGCCGGGCGCACCCGCTGCAGCATCGCCGGGATGGCCAGCACGTTGCCGAGCGATTTGCTCATCTTCTCGCCGCCCATGGTCACCCAGCCGTTGTGCAGCCAGTAGCGGGCGAATCCGTCCCCAGCGGCGCGGCTCTGCGCGATCTCGTTCTCGTGATGCGGAAAGACCAGGTCCATCCCACCGCAGTGGATGTCGAATTCCGGGCCGAGGTAGGTGCGGGCCATCGCCGAGCATTCCAAATGCCAGCCCGGACGTCCGCGGCCCCACGGCGTGGGCCACGACGGCTCGCCGGGCTTGGCGGCTTTCCACAGGGTGAAGTCGCGCTGATCGCGCTTGCAGGTGGCCACGCCCTCGCCCTGATGCACGTCGTCGATCTTGTGCCCGGACAACTGGCCGTACTCCGGATAGCTGAGCACGTCGAAGTACACGTCGCCGCCCGCGGCGTACGCGTGGCCGGTTTCGATCAGGCGGTCCATCAATTCGACCATCTGGGTGATGTGGCCGGTGGCGCGTGGCTCCGCCGACGGCGGCATGACGTCCAGGGCGTCGTAGGCGGCGGAGAAGGCGCGCTCGTAGGTGGCCGCCCACTCCCACCACGGGCGCCCCGCCGCGGCGGCCTTGTTGAGGATCTTGTCGTCGATGTCGGTCACGTTGCGGATGAACGCGACGTCGTAGCCGCGCGCGATCAACCAGCGGCGCAGGATGTCGAACGCCACCCCGCTGCGGACGTGCCCGATGTGTGGCTGGCCCTGAACCGTGGCGCCGCACAGGTAGATGGAAACGTGCCCGTCGCGCAGCGGAACGAAATCACGCACGGCACCGGCTGCCGTGTCGTGTAGCCGCAAGTGGGCACGATCGGTCACGACGTGCCAGCTTACCTGCCCAATTGCCGCGACCTGCGACGGCGAGCGTCACGTTGGAGTGACCGTCGGCACCGAGCGCCACACCAGCGTGACGTTCGGGCCGCTCGGCTCAGCCGGTGGGGAACACCAGCGCGGTAGCGATAGCGGCCAATCCCTCGCCCCGCCCAGTCAGGCCCAGGCCGTCGGTGGTCGTCGCCGACACAGACACCGGCGCCCCCAGCAGATCGGACAGGACCCCCTGCGCCTCAGCGCGGCGCGGACCCACCTTCGGCCGGTTGCCGATCACCTGGACGGCGGCGTTGCCGACGCGGTAGCCGTGCCCCGAGATCAGGTCGACGACGTGGCGCAGCATCTCGGCGCCGCTGACGCCCTCCCACCGGGGGTCGTCGACCCCGAAGATGGCGCCGATATCGCCCAGCCCGGCGGCCGACAGCAGGGCGTCGCACAGCGCGTGCGCCCCCACGTCGCCGTCGGAGTGCCCCGCGCAGCCGTCGGCGCCGGGAAACAGCAGGCCGACCAGCCAGCAGGGACGCCCCGATTGGATCGGGTGCACGTCGGTGCCCAGTCCGACCCTGGGAAGTAGCTCGCTCACCCGCGCACGATCGCTTGTGCCAGCACCAGATCGAGCCGGGTGGTGATCTTGAACGCCAGCGGGTCGCCGTCGACCACCTGCACCCGGCCGCCGACGTGCTCGACGAGGGACGCATCGTCGGTGAAATGGGCGGTGCCGGCCCGTTCGTAGGCGCGCAGCAGCAAGTCGCTGGCGAAGCCCTGCGGCGTCTGCACCGCGCGCAGGCCGGCCCGCTCCGGTGTGCCCAGGACCACCCCGTTGGCATCCACGGCCTTGATGGTGTCAGACAGGGGCAGCGCGGGCACGACGGCGGCGTGCCCGGACCGCAACGCGTCGACCACCCGCACGATCAGCGCGGGCGGCGTCAGCGCGCGGGCGGCGTCATGGACGAGCACGAAATCCGCCGACGCGGGCAACCCGGGCAGCGCGGACAGGGCCCGGCGCACCGATTCCACCCGGTCGGCCCCGCCGGCGACGACGGTGGCTTGGTCACCCAGGAGTCGCTCGGCCTGTTCGATGCGGTCGCCGGGGACCGCCACCACGACGCGGTCGACGACCCCGGACTCCCGCAGCCCGGCGACGGCACATTCGAGCAGGGTGCGGTCGTCGAGTTCACAGAACGCTTTCGGGACGCCTGCGGCCAGCCGCTCGCCCGAACCCGCGGCCGGAACGACCGCAATGACTTTGCCCGAGGTGCCGGTCTCCGCAACCACCGAAACCTCAGGGCCTTCAGGAAGCGGCGGCCAGCACCTCGTCGAGAATGGTCTCCGCCTTGGCGTCGTCGGTGCTCTCGGCCAGCGCCAACTCGCCGACAAGGATCTGGCGGGCCTTGGCCAGCATCCGCTTCTCGCCGGCGGACAGGCCTCGCTCCTGGTCACGGCGCCACAGGTCGCGCACTACCTCGGCCACCTTGTTGACATCGCCGGAGGCGAGCTTTTCCAGGTTGGCCTTGTAGCGGCGGGACCAGTTCGTCGGCTCTTCCGTGTGCGGGGCGCGCAGCACCTGAAACACCTTGTCAAGGCCCTCCTGCCCGACGACGTCGCGGACACCGACGTACTCGGCGTTGTCGGCGGGCACTCGAACGGTCAGGTCTCCCTGCGCCACTTTCAAGACGAGATACTCTTTTTGTTCCCCTTTGATGGTGCGGGTTTCGATCGCCTCGACTAACGCAGCACCGTGGTGTGGATAGACAACGGTGTCGCCGACCTTGAAGATCATCTGATTCGAGCCCCTTTCGTTACTTCAGTCTAACACGGCGGGCCAAGGCTTGCGGAACAACGGTGCAGGTCAGGGGCACATCGCGCGCGGATTAGGGGTTGACAGGCGAAGCAAGACGTGCAAGGGGTCACATTACGCTTGTCCCGATTCGACCCGAGCAAGCACCCCACCCGCGGCGTTGCCGCGCAGGTCTGGCGCCCTGCGCTACCGCCGGCAAGACCTTCCTACTACTGTGCATAGTTGCATAGTCGAACCGCCGAAATGGTGCGTCGTCATGGGCGCGCCGAGCAGGAGGCATTGAGTGAACCGCTTCGCCGTCGTCGGTCTGGTCGCCCTGGTCGCCGCCCTGCTCAGCGGTTGCGGAGCCGGTCAGATCTCGCAAATGGCCACGCAGGAGCCCGCCGTCAACGGCAACCGGGTCACCATCAACAACGTCGCGCTGCGCGACGTCCGCATGCAGGCCGTGCAGACCGGTGACTACCTCCAGCCGGGGCGGACGGTGGACCTGGTGGCGGTTGCCGTCAACCAGTCGCCGGATGTCGCCGACCGGCTGGTGAGCATCACCAGCGACATCGGCGCGGTCACGATCACCGGCGATGGCCGGCTGCCCGCCGGCGGGATGCTGTTCATCGGCAAGCCCGAAGGCCAGAACGTGGCCCCCGGTCCGCTCGAGCCCAACAACGCGGTCAACGCGACCGTCGCCTTGGCCAAGCCCATCAGCAACGGCCTGGACTACAACTTCACGTTCAACTTCGAGAAGGCCGGGCAGGCCAGCGTGATGGTGCCGATTTCGGCCGGATTGGGCCCGCAGAAGGTCTAGCGGGGGCCGGCCCCGGCCTGTCACACCGGGCTTGTCGTAGCCGCCCGATACCGTCATGACGTGGCACATGCGCGCTCGCAATACCGCTGCTCGGAATGCCAACACGTCACGGCCAAGTGGGTTGGCCGCTGCCTGGAGTGCGGCACCTGGGGCACCGTCGACGAGGTGCCGGTACTGGCCGCCGTCGGAGGCGCCGGGCGCCGCGCGGGCCCGCCGTCGGCCCCGGCGTCGCCGGCCGTCCCGATCAGTTCCATAGAGCCGAACATCAGCCGGCATCGCTCGACGGGCATCGGCGAACTGGACCGGGTGCTGGGCGGCGGCGTGGTGCCGGGCTCGGTCACGCTGCTGGCCGGCGATCCCGGCGTGGGCAAGTCGACGTTGTTGCTCAAGGTCGCCCACCGCTGGGCGCAGTCGGGCCGGCGGGCGCTGTACATCTCCGGTGAGGAGTCCGCCGGCCAGATCCGGCTGCGCGCCGACCGGACCGGCTGCGGCGGTGACGACGTGTACCTGGCCGCCGACTCCGACGTGCACACGGTGCTCGAACACATCGCGACGGTCCGGCCCGCGCTGGTGATCGTGGACTCGGTGCAGACCATGTCCACCACCGAGGTCGACGGCGTCCCAGGTGGGGTCACGCAGGTGCGCGCGGTCACCGCGGCGCTGACCGCGGCCGCCAAGGCCAACGGCGTCGCGATGATCCTGGTCGGCCACGTCACCAAGGACGGCGCCATCGCCGGGCCGCGCTCCCTGGAGCACCTAGTCGATGTGGTGCTGCACTTCGAGGGCGACCGCAACGGCACGCTGCGGATGGTCCGCGGGATCAAAAACCGGTTCGGCGCGGCCGACGAGGTCGGTTGTTTCATGCTGCACGACAACGGAATCGAGGGCGTCGCCGACGCGTCGCACCTCTTCCTGGATCAGCGGCCGGCGCCGGTCGCCGGCACCGCGATCACGGTGACCCTGGACGGGAAGCGGCCGCTGATCGGCGAGGTGCAGGCGCTGCTGGCGAGTACGTCCGGCGGCTCGCCGCGCCGGGCCGTCAGCGGCATCGACCACGCCCGCGCCGCGATGATCACCGCCGTGCTGGAAAAGCACGCCCGGCTGAACATCGCCGGCAACGACATCTATCTGTCGACCGTGGGCGGCATGCGGTTGACCGACCCGTCGTCCGATCTCGCCGTCGCCACGGCGCTGGCCTCGGCGTACGCCGACCTGCCGCTGCCCACCACCGCGGTGATGATCGGCGAGGTGGGGTTGGCGGGCGATTTGCGCCGGGTCGCCGGCATGGAACGGCGGCTGGCCGAAGCCGCACGCCAGGGCTTCAACATCGCGCTCATCCCGGACGGGGATGACCCGCGGCGCGAGATAGTGCCGAGCGGGATGCGGGCGCTGCGGGCACCGACCATCGGCGCGGCGCTGCAGCACATGAAAGCCATCGCCGACCACCGCAATGGCTGGACTCACAACGCACCGGGGCCGCACAATGACACGCTGTGACCCGTCCGACACTGCGTGAGACCGTCGCCCGCCTGGCGCCGGGCACCGGGCTGCGGGACGGCCTGGAGCGCATCCTGCGCGGCCGCACCGGGGCGTTGATCGTGCTCGGCAACGACGAGAATGTCGAGGCCATCTGCGACGGCGGCTTCGCCCTCGACGTCCGGTACGCGCCGACACGGCTGCGCGAGCTGGCCAAGATGGACGGCGCCGTCATCCTGTCCACCGACGGCAGCCGCATCGTGCGCGCCAACGTCCAGTTGGTCCCGGATCCGTCGATACCCACCGACGAGTCGGGCACCCGCCACCGATCGGCGGAGCGGGCCGCGATCCAAACCGGCCACCCGGTGATCTCGGTCAGCCACTCGATGAACATCGTCACCGTCTACGTCGCCGGCGAGCGCCACGTGGTGGCCGATTCCGCGACAATCCTGTCGCGGGCCAACCAGGCCATCGCCACCCTGGAGCGGTACAAAATGCGGCTCGACGAGGTCAGCAGGCAGCTGTCCCGGGCCGAGATCGAGGACTTCGTCACGCTGCGCGACGTGATGACGGTGGTGCAGCGGCTCGAGTTGGTCCGGCGCATCGGGCTGGCGATCGACTACGACTGCGTCGAACTCGGCACCGACGGGCGCCAGTTGCGGCTGCAACTCGAAGAGCTGTTGGGCGGCAACGATATCGCCCGCGAACTGATCGTGCGCGACTATCACGCCAGCCCCGAGCCGTTGCCCGAAGCGCAAATGACCGCAACGTTGAACGAGCTGGACGCCCTGTCGGACACCGAACTGCTCGACTTCACGTCGCTGGCAAAGGTTTTCGGATACCCGACGACGGCGGAGGCGCAGGACTCGGCGCTGAGCCCGCGCGGCTATCGGGCGATGGCCGGCATCCCCCGGCTGCAGTTCGCGCACGTGGATCTGCTGGTCCGGACATTCGGAACGCTGCAAGGCCTGCTGGCGGCCAGCGCCAACGACCTGGAGTCGGTGGATGGCATCGGGGGAATGTGGGCCCGCCACGTGCGGGAGGGGTTGTCGCAACTGGCGGAATCGACGATCGCCGATCCGCTCAGCTGAACGCGATCAGCCCGCTGGAACGGGGGCCGGGGCGACACCCGGCGGTGCCTCCGGCGGCGGCGCGAGCGCCGGCTGACCCGGTACGGGCCCCGGCGGCGGGGGCGGCTGGTTCATGACGAACGGGACCGCCTGCGAGCGCAGGTTGCCCAGCTGCACGACGAGGTTGTAGGTGCCCGGCCCGATCGCCGGCCGCGGCAGCGGGCAGTGCGGCGCGGACCCCATGCCCGTCCAGGTCACCGCCGTCGTCACCTGCTCGCCGGGCGTGAAGGTCTTGATCAGGGTCTCGTTGGACGGCGCGCAGTCCAGGTTGGACCACAGCCGCTTGTTGTCCAGCGAGTAAACGTAGGCGGCGAGCACCGCGGCCCCCACGTCGCGTTTGCAGGACACCAGCCCGATGTTGGTGACGACCATGGTGAACTTCGGCTGGTCGCCGATGAAGTACTGGGGCGCGTTGGTCAGGCCCTTGACGCCCAGCGTCGAATCGGGGCAGTCATCGCCCTCCTTCAGCACCGGCGGCGGCTGCACCGCGGCGGTGGGGGTGGGCGACTCGGGGTTCTGCCCCTGCGGCGGCGCCACCGGGGTGCCGCCCTCCTGCCCCGCCGGAGGCGGCGCCTGGCTCGGGGGCGCGGCCGGCTTGCTTTGAGCGGAGTTGGCCTTATCGGCGCTCGCGGGCTTGGCGCCCGCCTTGTTGCCCATGAACGCGACGACGATGGCCGCCACGACCCCGACCACGACGACCGCGAGGCCCAGGGCCAGGCCCCTGCGCCGCCAATAGATCTCGGTGGGTAGCGGGCCACGCGGTTCCAGATCCAGCACGATCACACCGTAGGCCCAGGTCACGCGGATTTGTCCGATCCGCGTCGGCGTGTCGCCCTGTTTGCTGGCCGACCGCCGTGTTAGTGGCGGGGGAAAATCGGCGGCTATCCACCGAAATTCGGCCCTCTACTCTCCTATGTCGCCGAAGTGGTCGACCAGTGCGGCGCGCCCGTCGGCGAGGTGATAGGTGACCCCCGCGATCGCCAGCGTGCCCGCGGACACCCGCTCCGCGATGGCCGACGAGCGCGCCATGAGTTGCGCCAGCGTCTCGCGCACGTGCCGTTCCTCGAATTCGTCGACACGGCTCAGGCCGTCGCGGCGCCCCATCAGGATCGACGGCGCGACCCGCTCCACCACGTCGCGCACGAAACCGCCCGGTATCGCGCCGTCCTGGATCGCCGCCAGCGCCGCCTTGACGGCACCGCAGCTGTCGTGGCCGAGGACGACGACGAGTGGCACGTCCAGCACCGTCACCGCGAACTCGATGGAGCCCAGCACCGCCGAGTCGATGACCTGCCCAGCGGTGCGAACCACGAACATGTCACCCAAACCCTGGTCGAAGATCAGTTCGGCGGCCACCCGGCTGTCCGCGCAGCCGAACACCACCGCGGTGGGTTTTTGACCCGCGGCAAGGCTGGCCCGATGGTCGACGCTCTGACTCGGATGCTCGGGGTGGCCCGCGACGAATCGCTCGTTACCCTCTTTGAGTGCTTTCCACGCTGTTACCGGGCTGGTGTTTGGCATGGCACACATCATGCCGCACAGGCACATGAACGTCCCCCCGAACGAACTCATCGACTGGTACGGCCGGTCGCGCCGCGACTTGCCCTGGCGAGGGCCGGATGTCAGCCCGTGGCAGATCCTGGTCAGCGAGTTCATGTTGCAACAGACGCCGGTGGCGCGGGTGCTGCCGATCTGGCCGGACTGGGTCCGACGTTGGCCGACCCCGTCGGCCACCGCCGCAGCCAGTGCCGCCGATGTGCTGCGCGCCTGGGGCAAGCTGGGCTATCCGAGACGGGCAAAGCGATTGCACGAGTGCGCCACGGTGATCGCGCGCGACCACGACGACGTGGTTCCCGACGATGTCGACGTCCTCATGACGTTGCCGGGCGTCGGCAGCTACACCGCACGGGCGATCGCCTGCTTCGCGCACCGCCGCGCGGTACCGGTGGTGGACACCAACGTGCGCCGGGTGGTGGCCCGCGCGGTGCACGGTGTGGCCGACGCCGGTACACCTTCGGCGGCGCGCGACCACGCCGACGTATCCGCTCTGCTGCCGGAAGACGAATGGGCGCCGCAGTTTTCGATGGCGTTGATGGAACTGGGCGCGATCGTGTGCACCTCCCGGGCTCCGCGATGCGGGCTGTGCCCGCTTGACGGGTGCGCGTGGCGGCGAGCGGGTTGCCCTCCCGCGCAGGGGCCGGGCCGCCGGGCACAGACCTATGCAGGCACCGACCGTCAGGTCCGCGGACGGTTGCTGGATGTCTTGCGCGCCAACGACTCCCCGGTCACCCGGGCAGAGCTGGACGTGGCGTGGTTGACCGACACCGCGCAGCGGGACCGAGCGCTGGATTCGTTGCTGGCCGACGGCCTGGTGACGCGGACGGTCGATGGCCGGTTCGCGCTACTGGGCGAAGGATAACGCGCCGGTCGAGGACCGTCTTCAGAGATCATTGCCGGCGTAGGACTGGTTGAAGCTCTTATTCGCCAACGGGAAGTCGGGCACGATGGTGTCGGCCATCGCGACCGGCAGCGCCGGCCAGTTGAACCAGGACGGGTCGACGATTTTGGCGCGGGTGATGCGATCGGCCGCGTCGATTTCGACGCGATGGACGATGGTGCCTCGCCAGCCTTCCACGATGCCGATGCCGCTGCGTGCCGCAGGGGTCGACGCCGGGTATCCGGCGTATTGTGTTGCGCCGGTGTGCGATTCGATCAGATGGCAGGCCAAATCGGCGGACGCCGCGAATTCGTCGCGGCGTACCGTGTATCGGGCCAGCACATCGCCCCCAGCCGCGCCGACCTCGGTCACGGGCAGTTCGGTGGTCGGGTGTTCGAGTCGGGCGTCGGTGCGAATACCGCTGGCGCGCGCAACATAGCCCAGGCAGCCGAGGGCCTGCGCGTCTTCCCGGTGCAGGACAGCCGTCCCGGCGAATCTGTCATACACCAGGGAGTTGCGCAGGGTCAGTTCGGCGATCTCGGCGACGTCGGCCGCGACGGACCGCAGTTCGGTGATGTCGGGCAGCGCCCGCAGCGCGACCGCGCCGGGGCGGATGGCGCCACGCAGCAGCCGATGTCCGGTGACATTCGCGTTGAGTCGCAGCAGTTTTTCGCGGACGCGTTGGGTGTGTGCGTGCGCCATGCCGAACCCAACGTCGTTGGCCAGCGCTCCCAGATCGGCGACGTGGTTGTAGAGCCGTTCGAGTTCGACGAGCAGCGCCCGCAGGCGGTGTGCCTCGTCGGGCAGGTCGATCCCGAGCCCGTCTTCGATGGCCAGGCAGTGGGCGAGCGCGTGCGCGGCGGAGGTGTCGCCGCTGACGCGTTCGGCCAGTTCGACGGCGCCTTCGGCCGGCTGACCCTGGAAGAGCTTTTCCACGCCCCGGTGCACGAACCACAGCCGGGCCTTGAGGCGCAACACGCTTTCGCCGGCGACGGAGAAGCGAAAATGGCCGGGCTCGATCAGCCCGGCGTGTACCGGGCCCACCGGAATCTCGTACACCCCGGGCCCCTCGACGGTGACGAATGGGAAATGGCCGCTGCCATCGAACTCGGGTGGAGGCAACGCCGTGCCGCGCATCGGATACCACTCCTCGGGCCAGTGGGCATGCCGCACCAGTCGGCGTGCTTTCGGGTGCCCGACGGGCCGGATCCCGTACAGGTCTGCCATTTCGCGCTCGAACCGGCTAACCGGAAACGACAGATAGGCCAGCGATCGAACCGCCGGATCATCCTTGGGCAGCATGCATTCGAGCTCGACGCGGCGATCCGGCCGGCCGGCGAGAAACAGGTAAACAACGCGGAAGGCGGTGTCGTCGTCGTGGGCGGCCACCAGGCCCAAACGAAACCCCTTGTCCAGCAAGTCTTCGGCCATCTCGGCCAGCCCGCACTGGGACAGCCTGTGGCGCTGACACTCGCGCCTCATCGCGGTATGCCGACGTCGCTTGCCGCGGCGGTGAACAAGTCGGTGAGCGGACCGGCTGTGACGCCGAGGGCGATCGATGCGGCGACGCCGACGAACAGGGCCGCCGCTACCGTTCGCGGGACGGTGATTTCGGGTGCGCCGGCCGCGCCGCCGAGGAGGATGCGGCCCGAGTTGCGCGCCAGCGCGGCGAAGGCCACCGCGACCAAAAGCATGCCGACGCCGAGGACCCAGGTGAGCCGCACGTCGGCGAGGGAACGGACGATGGCCAGCTCGCTGGCGAACATCGCGAAGGGGGGCAGGCCGAGCAGCACGATCACCCCGACGGCCAGCGACACCCCGATGAGGCGGGAGCGCCGCAACACGTCGCCGATGTCGGCGATCGCGGTGGAGTCGTGAGCGACCTGCAGCTGGCCGCTCGCCAGGAAGAGGACCGTCTTGCCGATCCCGTGAGCAAGGACGTGCAGCAGCAGCGCGGCGATCGCCAGCGTGGTTCCGGCGGCCGCGGCGATCGCGATCACGCCCATGTTCTCCATGGAGGAGTAGGCGAGCATGCGTTTGATGTCCGGTGTCACCGTCAGCATCAGCGCCGCGACCGACAGCGTCGCCAGCCCGATCACCAGCAGGCCGGACCGCATGAACGTGGGGCCGGCCGCCATGTCGATGAGCGGTTTGATGCGGATCAACACCGAGAACGCTACCGATAGGAGCACCCCGCTCATCAGCGCCGAAACCGGCGCGGGGGCCTGGCTGTGGGCGTCGGCCAGCCAGGTGTGGAATGGAAACAACCCGACCTTCGCGCCGTAGCCGATCAGCAGCAATCCACCCGCAAGTCGAGCGATGTCGGGATTGAGCCCCCCGGCGCGCGCGGTCAGCACGTCGAGGTTCAGGGCGGCGGCGGCCGGCGCGCCGGCGTGCTCGGCGGCGTAGTACAGCAGCACCGTGCCCAGGAAGGCGATGGCGATGCCGACCGAGCAGATCACGACGTATTTCCAGGTGGCCTCGAGCGCGCTGCGGGTGCGGCGGTGCCCGACCAGGAAGGCGGTGATCACCGTGGTGGCTTCGATGGCGATCCAGACGACGCCGATGTTGTTGGCGCACACCGCCACAACCATCGCCGCCAGAAAGGCTGCGGTCAGCGCCCCATATACCCGCGCGCCGCGCAGGTCGGTGTGCTCGTGCACGAGTTCGGCGTCGAGGTAGCCGATGCTGGCCCAGGTGGCCAGTGTGGCAACGGTTCCGATGACGATCAGCATGGTGACGTTGAGGGCGTCGACTCGCAGCAGCCCGCCGAGGGCGAACCGCGTTCCCGATCCGACGCGCAGCCCGAGCGCCGCACCACACCCGAGCACCGCCACCGCCGAGAAGACGATCAGTGTTGCGGTGGCCCTGCGCCATCCGGCGATCAGGGTGGCGATCGACGCACCGACGGGCGTGAGGATCGCGGCGAGCAGCAAACCGGTCATCAGTCGTGCAACTCCTGCAACGCGTCCAGGTCGGCGCCGCCGAACGCGGACGACAGCCGTCCCGTTAGTACGCCGATCACGATAACCGCGAACAGCACGTCCAGCGAGGCACCCAGTTCGACGATCAGCGGCACCCCGGCCGTGAGCAGGAACGCGGTGGCGGCAATTCCGTTGTCCAGCATCAGGAACCCAGCGGCCTGCGACACCGCGTGCCGCCGCGTGACCATCACCAGCAACGCGACGAGCACCACCGCGGTAGCGGCGGGGACCGCGGTCGTCGTGGCGCCGGGCTGCAGGTTCACCAGGGAGCCGGTGGTGGCGAAGGCGGCCAGCGTCAGCGCGGCGGTGATGAGCAGCGACGTGGCGGTGTTGACCAGCGGGGTGGCTTCGCGGTGGCATTGCGGCTCGGCGCCGACCGCGCGGGCTAGCAGCCGGGGCAGCACCAAAACTCGCAACACCAGCACGGCGACACCGACACTGATGAGCGCGCCGTCGCCGTCATAGACACCGCGCAGAATCGGTATGGCCGCCAGGGCGACACCCTGCCAGGCCAGCAGACGGACGATGGCGACCAGGTCGCGGCGCCACACGATCAGCACCCCAGCCAGCAGCAGCCCGCCGGCGGCGAGGTCGACCAGTACCGAAAAGGCGTTGTACGTCATGCCGGAACCGCAAAGAAGTTGGCCGCGACGACCGCGAGCAGCGCCAGCAGAAACGATCCGGCCAG
>Ga0335069_10009775_pt1 | contig 13632 bp, 9 predicted proteins | sample Lox_Sample_11_FD_206714 | JGI IMG/M metagenome (GOLD analysis project Ga0335069, IMG submission 206714) | Soil microbial communities from Loxahatchee National Wildlife Refuge, Florida, United States - Lox_Sample_1.1 | ecosystem: Environmental > Terrestrial > Soil > Wetlands | place: USA: Florida... | reverse complement strand
CATTGGATACCTCAACGCGCGCCAGGGCCTCATCCAGAACGTGGAGAGCAAGCCCGGCGCGGACCACGTGAAGGCCCAGGCGCCGCTGGTGGCGATGTTCGGCTACTCCACGGCCCTGCGCAGCGCCACCCAGGGACGCGCGACGTTCACGATGGAGTTCTCGCACTTCGCGGAAAAGGTGGGCGGATTCGGAGAGGCCCGGTAGCGCGGCGGCCCGCAGCGAGACCATATTTGTTGACAAAATCGTGGGGGAGGGACTACTGTGGACCCCTATTCTCACATACCAAGGAGCCAAAGGATGAGTGTTCCGACTCGCTCGCTGCGAAATGTCGCCCTTGCCGGTCACGGGGGAACGGGCAAGACCACCCTGGTGGACGAGCTTCTCGCCGCCGGAGGGGCCATTCCGAAGGCGGAGAGGGTCGAGACCGGGAAGACCGTCAGTGACTTCACCGAGGAGGAAATCTCGAGAAAGATTTCCGTGCACACCTCGCTCAGCCACCTGGCCTGGAAGGACTGCAAGGTCAACCTGCTGGACACCCCGGGGTCCGCGGACTTCGTGGGGGAGGTCGTGGCCGCCTTCAGCGTGGCCGACTGCGTGCTGCTGGCCGTCGGGGCCGACGTCGGCGTGCAGATCGAGACCATCAAGCTGTGGCGGCGCCTTACCCGCACGGAGATGCCCCGGTTCGTGTTCGTCAACAAGATGGAGAAGGAGCGGGCGGACTTCGACCAGTGTGTCGCGGACCTCGCGGACAAGTTCAAGGCGAGCTTCGTTCCCGTGGTGATCCCCATTGGCGCGGGAGCCGAGTTCAAGGGCGTGGTGGACCTGGTCGACCAGAAGGCCTGGATCGACGGAAAGGAAACGGCGGTGCCGGACTCCGCCAAGGCCGCCGTGGAAAAGGCGCGCCAGAAGCTCGTGGAGAGCGCCGCCGAGGGAGACGACTCCCTGATCGAGAAGTTCTTCGCCGAGGGCACGCTTTCCGCGGACGAGATCCGCAAGGGACTCGCGGGCGGGATGAAGGCCAGGAAGCTCTTCCCCGTGCTGTGCGGGGCAAGCATCACGGGCGCCGGCGCGGCGTGTCTCCTGGACTTCATCCGCTACGCGGTGCCCTCCCCGGAGAGGGTCGTGAAGGCGACGGACCTTGACGGCAAGGAAGTCGAACGGAAGGTGGCGGAGTCCGAGCCCACTACCTGCTTCATCTTCAAGACCGCGCTGGACCAGTTCACCGGCAAGCTCTCCTACTTCAAGGTCATGTCGGGAAAGGTCGCGGCGGACGCGGACCTGTTGATCGCGCGGGAAGGAAAGAAAGAGAAGATCGCCAAGGTCTACACCTGCCTCGGCAAGAAACTGGAAGACACGGCGGACCTCGCCGCCGGCGACCTGGGGCTGTTCACCAAGAGCGCGTCCCTCCGGACCAACGACACGCTGCACGCGCCGAACGCTCCCACGGTCTACCCTCCCCTGGAGCTGCCCACGCCCGTGCACGCCCTGGCCATCACCGCGAAGGCCAAGAAGGACGAGGACAAGATGAACCAGGCCCTCCAGCGCGTCACCGAGGAGGACCATACCTTCCTCATCTCCTATGACAAGGAGACCAAGGAAACGGTCATCTCGGGCATGGGAGAGCTCCACATCGGGATGATCCTGGACAAGATCCGCGAGCACCAGAAGATCGACATGGACACCAAGATCCCCCGCATTGCCTACCGGGAGACCATCCAGGGCAAGGCGGACGCCGAGTACACGCACAAGAAGCAGACCGGCGGGCACGGCCAGTACGCCAAGGTGGTGCTGGAAGTGAACCCGATTCCCCGCGGGGAAAGGTACAAGTTCACCAACGCCATCTTCGGCGGCGCCATCTCCAAGGGCTACATCCCCGGGATCGAAAAGGGCGTGATAGATGCCATGGACGCGGGCGTCCTGGCCGGTTACCCGGTCGTGGACGTGGAGGCCCGCGTGGTGGACGGCAAGGAACACCCCGTGGACTCCTCGGAAATGGCCTTCAAGCTGGCCGCGCGCGAGGCTTTCCGCGAGTGCATGAGAAACGCGAAGCCGGTCCTGCTGGAGCCGGTGTGCAACCTCACGGTGTTCGTGGACGAGCAGTACCTCGGGGCGGTGCTCTCCGACCTGAGCGGCAAACGCGGCAAGGTGTCCGGCCAGAACCCCATCGGCGGCGGCATCCTGGAGATCAAGGCGCAGGTTCCCCAGGCGGAGCTGATGCGCTACGCCATCGACCTGAAGGCGCTCACGGCCAGCACGGGGTCCTTCGAGCTGGAGTTCGACCACTACTCCCCGATCTCCGGCCGCATCGCGGAAGACGTGATCAAGGCGGCGCAGGCGGCCAAGGCGGAAGAGAAGAAGGAATAACCGGCCTACAGGATCAGCCGGTCCGGCAGGAAGAAGTGCAGTATCGCCGCGGCGTACGCGAAAGCCCCCAGTGCGGTGCGCCACGCGCGCGGTGCCCTGCCCGCCGCATCGTCGGGGGAAGGTTCCACGCCGGAGAACAGCGCCTCCTGCCGGATGGCCTCGAAGAGAAGGGCGATCCCCACCACCATGCCGACCGCGCTCGGGAAAAGGTCACCCAGGAGGATGAAACCATCCGCCGGCACGAACACGGTGGCCAGCCCGACCAGCACCGCGGCAAGGCCGATGATCATGCGCGCGCGACGCACGGAGAGCGCGCGAAGGACCGGGGCGAGACCGTGGAACCTTTCCGACATCCAGTCCGCGCTGAGGGTGGTGCCCGCCAGGAAGTTGGCTGCGACCGAAAGAAAGTAGAACTGCAGCATTCCCCCCTCCCCTTTAAATTGTAGAGCGCTCCCGGCGGATCGTCAATGCGAAGCGCCACTACCGGCGCCGCCTGCGCGGGACGGGGCGGCTAACGCGAAGGCGCGTAACGTGGAATCCGGGCTGCCAGCGTGACGCGGGAACCCTGGATCGTGACCTGTGCCTGGACGCGGGCCGCGGATCCGTACGCCGGGAACCGCCCGGTGAGCGTCATCGGGGAGCGTTCCAGGATCCCGGACAGGATCAGCGGCTGCGGGCTTCCGGAAAGCCTGACAATCGCTGACGTCTCGGGGGCGGGCACCGGCAGCGACGCGGATCGTGCAACGAACGTCACGCCGACGATCAGCGCTCCCTCGTAGGGAGTGGCCCGCAGCGTCACCTGCCAGCCGGCCAGCGCGGCGCGAGGCGATTGCGCCCGCGGCACCAGCCAGAAGAAAAGGAAGATCGCCGCGGCGATGATGAGCAGCGGGAACATCGAGGCACGCGGTCCAACGGAACGGCGCCGGATGCGGCGGCGGGACGGGGTCACCGTGAGGTCGGGCCGGTAGGGCGTCGTCTCCCGCTGCGCCGCCGTGTCGTCGTAGATGACCGATCCCTTCTTGATGCGGAGGATCGGCGGCTTCATTTCCACAGCACGCTCGAGACGAGCGGGACGAGGTCTTCCGCGAGGAACCAGCCCCGCCTCCGGGCCGCGATGGCCCCCAGCCGGGCGTGCAGCGAAACCCCGAACCGCGCGGCACCCAGCGCGGGCAGTCCCCCCGCCATTCCACCGGCGATCAGGCCCGCCAGGACGTCCCCGGAGCCCCCCGTGGCGAGCGTGGGGTTGGCGCCGTCAAGGATCCAGTAGCGTCCGTCCGGGTTCGCAATGACCGTGGTGTGCCCTTTCAGGACCACGACCGCGTTGAACCGCCCGCTTGCCGCCAGGGCATGCCCCACGGGGTCGTCCAGGACCGCGTCCCTCGCCGCGCCGGTGAGCCGGGAAAACTCCGCCGGGTGCGGGGTGAGCACCCAGCGGCCGCCCAGGTCCACCTTTCGAGACGCGGCCATGGTGCCCAGAAGCGTCAGGGCATCCGCGTCCATGACCCCCGGAATGGAAAGCGGCAGCAGCGTCTCGAGCCACGCTGCACGGTCCCCACCCGTGCCCCACCCCGGTCCGACCAGGAACGCGGTGTAGCGTGACGGGTCCCATTCGCGGTCGGGCCGCGAGGAATCCCAGGGCCGGCACATGATGGAAGTCAGGCGGGGGGCGATCACGGGGTATGCCTCGCGGTCCGCGAACACGGTCACCAGGCCGACGCGCGCGCGCGCGGCGGAAGAGGCGCACAGCACCGCCGCGCCGGTCGTGCCGGGTGAGCCGGCAAAGACGGCGAGGTGCCCGCGGCGGTTCTTGTGCGTATCCACCGGCACGGGCGGGGCGATCTGCTTCCACGCGCCGGTGGACAGCAGTTCGCCGGCAATGGATTCATCCTCCACGAGCGCCGGCGGGAACCCCACCGGGACCACGATGATCCTCCCGCACAGCGAACGCGCCCGCGGCAGGTACAGGCAGAGCTTGGGGAGGCCCATGGTGAGGGTGACATCCGCGCGGACCGCGGGATAGTCCTGGCGGAATCCGTCCCCCACCCCGCTGGGAACGTCCAGCGCCACTTTTCGTGCCGGGCTCTGGTTGATGGCGCGCACCAGGTCGCCCGCGGGCGGCCGCAGGGGGCCCCGCAGGCCGGTGCCCGAGATCCCGTCCAGGAGCCACGCGGCGTCCGTCACGCGGCTCAGCACCAGCTCCTGCTGTACGGGCCAGTCCGCGATCTCCACGCCGAGCGCCTCGCAGGCGGCGAGGTTGCGGCCCGGGTCGGTGGTCGGGTCCGGCCGTCCCCCCGCAAGCACGATGGTGATCGGCCGCAGGCCTTCCACCGCCGCCTGCCGCGCCATCACGAACGCGTCCCCGCCGTTGTTGCCCCTGCCGCCGGCCGCCACGATCCTCCCGCGGGGACGGCGACCGCCCCAGACCTCGCGGCGCAGGATGGACCAGCTCTTCAGGCCGGCGTCTTCCATGAGCACGAGAGAGGGGATTGCGAACTCGGCCTGTGACCTGCGATCGATGAGCGCCATGGCCTCAGAGCTCACGATCTTCACCCGCTAGTCTCCTTTCAGGAGCAGGTCCGAGCGCCACCAGGAAACCCGAGCCCGGGACTTGTCGGCGAGCAGCCCGTAAATGATGCCGGACGAGGACAGGTGGATGTCGCGGAAGGACAGCTCGGAGTCCTCGATGACCACGCGGCGCTGCGCGCGGACACGGCCGCGCGGGTCCACGATCTGCAGCGTGTACAGGTTGGTGTCCGTGTAGGCGAGCAGGTAGAAGAAGCCGGCGGCGCTCACCCCCAGCAGGTCGCTCGGCGGAGAAGGGATCTCCACGGTCTTCAACCCGAGCTTGGTGCGCCTCGGCGGGTTCTGTGGGAACTCCACCCACCCCGGAAGGTACTGCTGGCTCCGCAGGTCGAGGCGGTATGCGCGCGAGGTGACCGCGTCCGACGGCGCCGTCCCCGAGCGGGCGCTGTCCTCCGCTTCCCGGTAGGAGTTGATCATCAGGTACAGCACCGGGGCCTGGAGGTCCGGCAGGATATTGATCAGGACCGGCGTGACCCCTTTTTCCGGCTTGGCCGGAAGGTTGTCGGAGGAAATCTCCACCTGGTAGATCGGCGTCCCATCCCGCGAGTACCAGAACACCTCCCACGACCTGGGGAGGCGGCACACCACCACCAGCTGGTCGGCGGCAGTGACGTACAGGGCGCTTACGAACGGGAAGGGAGACCCGCCGACCCCCTCTTCCCCCAGCGGGGCAAGGGCGCGGCCCTTTCGGTCGAACCGCAGGATGGCGCGGCTGCGGGTGACTCCGCGGTCCGCGTCCCGCACCGCCTTGGCCTCCGACACGGCGTCCTCCACGTACAGCGTGCGGTCGCTTGCCACCGCCACGTGGCCGATGTCCTGGAACGGGTACGCCACGTACCCGCGCGTGCTCACCACGCTGGACGACGGGTCTGTGCCGGCCGCGCCCTGCGCTCCCGCCGCCGTGTCCGGCGCATTGGGGTCCGCCGGCCCGAGAATGGTGGGAGCGGGGTTGGTCTGGGGATTGTACAGCAGGAAAATCAGGTCCCCGTACGACGAGAACACCATGATCTTCCCGGCGGAAGCGTTGGCGATGTAGAACCAGCCGTCCCGCATGCAGATGCTGGTCTCCTTCTCCACCATGGCGCCTTCGAACTGGAACAGGTCCACCTGGTCTTCCAGCTTGCCCATGGACAGGGAGAACAGCTCGCTGCTCACGAGCTCCTCGATCCCCTTGCGCTGGCAGCCCGCGAGCGCGAGGGCCCCGGCGCAGGCCGCGGCGGCGCACACGGTGGCAAAGATGCGGGGAAGCTTCGACATTGGCGCAGCCATCGTAGCGGCGTTGCCTTGACCTGTCAATCTCCCGGACAGTACACTCGACGGTATGCCCGGATCGTTCCAGAAGGTACTCACCTTTTTCCTCGGCTCGAAGCACGAGCGCGACCTCAAGGAGCTCGTCCCGATCGTCCAGAAGATCAACTCCTTCGAGCCGGAGGTGATGGCGTACACGGAGGCGGACTTCCCCAGGAAGACACAGGAGCTCCGGCGCCGACTGTCCGAGGGAGAGTCCCTGGACCGCATGCTTCCCGAGGCGTACGCGCTGGTCCGCGAGGCGGCGCGGCGCAAGCTGGGGGAGCGCATCTTCGACGTGCAGCTCATGGGGTCGGTGGTCCTGCACAAGGGTCGGATCACCGAGATGAAGACCGGGGAAGGAAAGACCCTCGCGTGCGTGCCGGCGGCCTACCTCAACAGCCTCCCGGGCAAGGGCGTGCACGTCATCACGGTCAACGACTACCTCGCGGAGCGGGACGCGCGCTGGATGGGCCCGATCTACGAGCTCCTGGGCGTCAGCGTGGGCGTCATCCTCAGCCAGATGGACAACGCGGTGCGCAAGGAGTCGTACGCGAAAGACATCACCTATGGGACGAACAACGAGTTCGGGTTCGACTACCTGAGGGACAACATGTGCTGGAGCCCGGCGGAGAAGGTCCAGCGCGGGCACGCGTATGCCATCGTGGACGAGATCGACAACATCCTGATCGACGAGGCGCGCACGCCGCTCATCATCTCGGGAATGGCGGAGGACGACACGTTCAAGTTCGCGGAAGTCAACAAGCTCGTGGACCAGATGGTGGAGTGCGAGAAGGACCCCGAGACGGGAGCGTATCCCGAGGGGGAAGCGCAGCCCGCCGGTGACTTCAAGATCGAGGAGAAAAACAAGCGGGTCACGTTCACCGACCAGGGAATGAACCACATCGAGGAGCTGCTGCAGAAACGGGGCCTCATCCGCGGCTCGCTGTTCGTGGACGAGAACTTCGAGTACCTCCACTACTTCACGCAGGCGCTCCGGGCCCACAAGCTGTACGCCAAGGACGTGGACTACGTGGTCCAGGACGGCAAGGTGCAGATCGTGGACGAGTTCACGGGCCGCATCCTCTACGGCCGCCGCTACTCGGAGGGCCTGCACCAGGCCATAGAAGCCAAGGAACGCATCAAGATCGCGCAGCGAAACCGCACCCTGGCCACCATCACCTTCCAGAACTACTTCCGCATGTACGGCAAGCTGGCCGGGATGACCGGCACGGCGGACACCGAGGCCCAGGAGTTCGGCAAGATCTACAACCTCGAGGTGGTGGTCATCCCGACCAACCGGCCCGTGGTCCGGGACGACCGGGACGACGAGATCTACCTCACCGAGAAGGAGAAGCTGGAGGCGATCTGCGCCTCGATCGGCGAGCTGCACGCCAAGGGTCAGCCCGTGCTGGTGGGCACCATTTCCATCGAGAAGTCCGAGCAGCTGTCCCGCATGCTGGTGGCGCGCGGCATCCGCCACGAGGTGCTCAACGCCAAGAACCACGCCCGGGAAGCCATGATCATCGCGGACGCCGGCGCTCGGGGCTCGGTCACCATCGCCACCAACATGGCCGGGCGCGGCACCGACATCAAGCTCGGCGGGAACGCCGAGTTCCGCGCCAGGCGCCGGGCGGGCACGCAGGCGGACGAGGAGACCTTCCGCCGGGCGCTCGCGGAGGAATACCCCCGGTGGGTCGCGGACTACCAGGACGTGAAGGGCATCGGGGGCCTGCACGTGCTGGGCACCGAACGCCACGAGGCGCGGCGGATCGACAACCAGCTGCGCGGCCGCTCGGGCCGCCAGGGCGATCCCGGTTCGTCGCGCTTCTACATCTCCCTGGAAGACGACCTGATGCGGCTTTTCGGCGGGGAGAACATCAAGGGGCTGATGTCGCGCATGGGCATGAAGGAAGGCGAGCCCATCGTCCACCCCTGGCTCAACCGCGCCATCGAGCGCGCGCAGTCCAAGGTGGAGGAGCGCAACTTCGAGGTGCGCAAGCACCTGCTGGAGTACGACGACGTGCTCAACGAGCAGCGCAAGTTCATCTACGCGCGCAGGGACGAGATCGTCTCCGACCCGCACCTCAAGGACCGCGTGATCTCCACCGGCGAGGAGCTGTACGCCGAGATTTTCGAGCGTTTCCGCACCTCCTCGGAGACGCCGCAGGTCCGCGCGGCCAACCTCCTGGCCGAAATGAAGGAGAGCCTGTTCCACGAGCCGGCGCTCAGCGCGGCGCAGATCGCCACTCTCCCCATTGAGGACGTGAACCGCGCCATCCGCGACGAGCTGCGGGACAGCATCAACCAGAAGGCGGCCGAGATCGGGGAAGAGATCCTCAACCGCTTCATCCAGTTCGAGTACCTGCGGGCCATCGACTCGCGCTGGCAGGACCACCTGGAAAACCTGGAAGCGCTGCGGGAGGCCGTGTACCTTCGAGCGTACAGCCAGAAGAACCCGCTGCTGGAGTACAAGCTGGAAGGCTTCCAGATCTTCGACGACATGCTCTACGACATCAAGACGAACATCGCTCGAAAGATCTTCCGCGTGCGCATCCAGCAGGCGCCCGCGGCACCGCCCACGGCCGCGCGCGCGGGCGCGCAGGTCCAGGCGTCCCACGGCACCATGGGACAGTTCGCGGCCGGGGGCTCCGGTACCACCGCGGTGGGTGCACAGGGCGGCGTGGCGGTCGGCGCACGCGCCGGCGGCCGGGGGGCGGCCGCGTTCGGGAGCGGAAACGGGGGCGGCAGCTCGCAGCCGCAGCAGGCGCAGGTCAAGCGTTCCGTCCCCAAGGTGGGACGCAACGACCCGTGCCCCTGCGGGTCAGGGAAAAAGTACAAGTACTGTCACGGGCAGTAGGGTCTCGAAAGTCCGCGCCCAGGGTTCCGGGCCTTCACGCGCCCGCTTCGCGCAGGGTTTTCGCGCTGGGGCCCCGCTCGCACGCCCTTCGGGTTATGCTTTTGTCGAGCGTCGGCGCACGAACGCCATGGAGGCACCGAAGCCGTAGAGCATGCCCGCCGTCATGGCCGCCAGCGTGATCACCTGCAGCGCATTGCCCAGCAGCGCGGTCGCGCCGGACCGCAGCAGCGTCAGGAAGATGCCCGCCAGCGCGGGGAGCTTCACCACGAACAGGCCCAGGAGACCGGACGTGGCCAGGGACAGCGGGATGTTCCCGCTCTGCGGGAGGTCCAGCCGGCGCAGCAGCGCTCCGAAACGGACGCACAGCGTGAGAAAGCCGTCCAGCGCAAAGAGGATGACCACGAAGGCCAGCACGGGGATGAGGAAGATCCCCACCACCGAGACCACCAGCAGCATGGTCACCACGGGGATCGCTACCAGGGATACGGCCAGCGTGATGAGCGCCTCCCGCCACGTGGCCGGGATGGACTGGTACAGCATCCGCGCGTGTGCCTCGCGGTAGAAGCTCGAGAGGAAGATTGCCAGGCCCAGCAGCACGAATCCCAGCAAATGGCGCCCGGTGGCCAGTACCTGCACGGAGAACTGCGTACCCAGCACGCCGAGGAAAGGGATCTTGATCTGGGGTACCTGGCTGACGCTGCCGTCCACCACCGCGCCGGCGGAGGCGATCACCTTTCCGCCGAGGGCCACCACGTTGCCGCTGACCTGTGCGCGCGGGGTGAGCTCCACGTCCGACCCGACGGCCCACACGTCCCCGTCCACCCGCGAGTTGACGGTGACCTTCCCGCCGATGCTCACGACATCGGAGCCCCGCGGCGCATCCACGCGCACGGGCCGTCCCACGCTGACCCCGCCGCGCAGCAGGAATGACAGGCCGTTGAGCCCGATGGTGACCGAGCTGTCCCCGCTTCGGTAGACCAGGCGCAGCGGAAGCAGGCTCCACGTCGAGGGCTGGGCGCCGGTTTTCTCCATGGCGCCGAATGCCACGGAGATGTCGGTGGAGCCGTCGCTCACCTCCACGAGCCCGGGGTGAAGGCCGATGCCGATGGGCCCGGCCGCATCGGTGGACGCCCCTTGCGTGTAGGCGCGCAACGCGGAGAACAGCGCCAGGAGGACGAGGATGCTGATCACGAGTTTTCTCATTGCTGGCCAACCCCCCGGGGACAGCAAATCCCCCGGAGATTATCGGATTCCGGGCAGATAATTCCGCGGGTTTTGCGGGACGCCGTGCAGGCGCACCTCGAAGTGCAGGTGGGGCCCGGTGGCATAGCCCGTATGGCCCACGAGGCCGAGAACCGAGCCGGTGGCCAGCCGAGCCCCGACGTGGGTCAGGATGCTGCTCATGTGTCCGTAGATGTACTGGTAGCCCAGCGGACCGGCTACCTCCACGTAGTTGCCGAGCATGCTGTCATAGGTGGCCGCGATCACCAGCCCGTCCGTGGCGGAGCGGATGGCAGTGCCTTCGGGGGCGGCGAGATCCACGCCCGAGTGGTGGCTCCTCTGGCCGGTGAACGGGTCCAACCGCCAGCCGAACGGCGAGGATTCCCACCCGTGGATGGGAAGCGCCACGGCGGAGCCCAACGCGAGAGACCGCGCGTAGCCGGTATGCTGCACGCCGGGGAAGAACAGGCGCATCCCCGGCTGCAGTTGCGCCCGGCTGACGCCGTTGGCGGCCAGCACGTCCTCCGGGCTCACGCCGTAGCCGCGGCATTGCGCGTCGAAGTCCGGGGCGGCTGCCAGCGGGATCCCGTTCTGGGTGGGGACCTTGACGATCTCTCCCACCGAGATATTGTGCACGCCCCTGCCCTCCACGCGGTTCATGGAGGAGATCGTGTCGACGTCCATTCCCAGCCGAGTGGCAATCCCGCTCATGGTGTCCCCGGGCTGGGCATGGTAGAGCAGTACCGAGACCGGCGGCTGGACCGTGGACATGCCGCCCACGCCCTCGCCGGCGCCCATGGCCGCCGGCGCGCGGGCCGGGGGCGCCGGATCACGGTGGAACACCAGCGACCAGTCGCTGGGATCCAGCAGGATCCTCTCGCTGGGAGGGGGGAACGGGAGCACCGCGTCCAGCACCAGCAGCACGCTTGTCACGGCGAACAGGAACGCGCCGGCGGACAGGACCTGCCGGCGGATGGGGTACAGGCGGTCCCACGCCAGGGTGCGAACCAGCGCAGACAGCCGCTCGGTGCGGGGGCCTTTCATTGGTTGCCTACTCTATTTCAGGAACCGAAGGGGGTCAACCGCCACGCCGTTCCTGAAGATGGAGAAGTGCACGTGCGGCCCGGTGCTGTAACCCGTGGTGCCCAGCTCCCCGATCGTGTCACCCTGCTTGACCTTCTCTCCCCTCGACACCAGGTAGCGTATCATGTGGCCGTAGAGGGTCTGGTAGCCGCCGGCGTGCTTCAGGATGACGTAGTTGCCGTAGTTGTAGTTGAATCCCACGTCGGCCACCGTGCCGTCCATGGCCGCGCGGATGGGCGTCCCGGGACGATTCACGATGTCGATGCCGTTGTGGAAGTTCGGCACGCCGGTGAAAGGGTCCGAGCGCTCGCCGAAGTACGAGCTGATGCGGCCTACCACCGGGTACAGGAACAGGTTCCCCAGGACGCGGTTGAGCTCCGTCGTGCTCATCCGCGCGCCGGGGAGGAACAGCTGCTGGCCCACGGAGATCACCGAGCGGTCCAGGCGGTTCCAGTCCAGGATGCCGTTGAAGTCCACGCCGGAGGACCGGGCGATTCCCTGCAGGGTATCGCCCCGGCGGACCACGTACCGCAGCCCGTCCGCGTTGGGGATGTTCAGGATGGTCCCCGGCTGCAGGGAGCGGCCGTCGTGGATGCCGTTCCAGCTCACGATGGTGTCCACGTTCACGCGGAACCTCGAGGCGATGCGCGAGAGGGTGTCCCCGCCAACCGTGCGGTAGCTCGCGATCTTCAGCGTGGCGATCGTGGTCGGCGCATCCGGCACCGCCGCCAGGTCCGCGGCGGACGGACCCGGCATGTCGGGAACCGCCAGCGCGTACAGCGCGGGGTCGGCATCCGGGGGCTCGGGAAGCTCGGGGCGCGGGGGCGCGCCCAGCGGAAGCCCCACGGGGGAAAGCGCGCCGATCGCCGCACCCGCGCCCGTTCCGAGGAGGAGCAGGGCGACCGCGAGCACCACCATGCACGCGAGCACGACGTACGGCCAGGGTCTGCGCAGGAGCCGCCCCAGCGTCACGGAACGCGAGGAGGGCGCTTCGCGGCTCCCGCGGATCTCCTCTCGAAGGGAAGACGGCGCCCGCGTGTCCCGCCGCGGCGCGGCTGCCCGTTGGATGACCCGCGCCCAGCGCCGCTCCCCGCTTCGCTTCTCCCGGCGTCTCTTGGCGCGCACCATCTGCTTCTGGAGGAAGCGGTGCGGGGGGCGAAGCCCGGTCGGATCGACTCGCCACGGGAAAAACCGCAGCACGGAGCGCGCCGTGGAGCGAACCGCGGAACGCTGCCGGGATCGCCCCTCGGAGGACCAGGCGGAAATGCCGAACTCGGAGTCGGCGCCCGGTTGCGCGTGCATGCCCGGGGACGGCCGTTCGCGGGATACCTTCTGCACGCCGAGCTCCCGGCTGCTCCAGCGCACGCCGGTGGCGCGCTCGCGGACGGCAACGGGTGGCACGGCGCGCCGGCTGATGTTCTGGCGCTGGAGGACAGTGATCATAGGCACTCTTACCACTCTATCGACAAATGCCGGCCCCCGTATTACACTCAAACCACCCGTGGGAGGGGAACGCTCACCGATGTCGGATCGAGGGGAGCCGGCGCGCCCGCAGGGGCCGTCGAGTCCGCAGGGGCCGCAGCACCCCCGGCGGCGGCTCTTCATCTTCGCGTCCCTGCTGGGACTCATCGCGGTTGGTCTCGTGGTCCAGCTCGTGCGGCTCGCCGTGGTGCTCCCCGACAAGGAGGGGGGGGACTCCCTCGTGCTGCCGGAAGTCCAGCGCGGGAGCATCCTGGACCGGCAGGGCAGGATCCTTGCGGTCACCGCGCGGATGCGCCGGGTATCCGTCTGGACGCCGGCCGTGGTCGCCGCCCAGGAAACCTCCGACGAGCTCGGGCGGGCTCTGGGCATGGACCCGGCGGAGGTCCTGGCAGCCATCCGCAAGCGGGATGGCTACGTGGTGATCAAGCGGCGCGTTTCCCAGGAGGAAGCGGATGCCGTCCAGGCGCTCAAGGCGGCCGGCAAGCTCGCCGGCGTGAGCGTGGAGAACGATTTCAGCCGCTTCTACCCCCAGGGCCGTCTTGCCTCGCACGTGGTGGGCTACGTGGGCGCCGACAACGTGCCCCTGGACGGCGTGGAGTACACGTTCAACGACGAGCTCGCGCCGCAGCCGGTGGGCACGGACGCCCAGACCGTCTACGGGGACCAGGTGTTCCTCACCATCGACCTGGACGTGCAGTTCGCCGTGGACAAGGTGGCCCGGGCGGCCATGGAGGCCAACAAGCCGGACTCC
>Ga0335069_10009774_pt1 | contig 13632 bp, 17 predicted proteins | sample Lox_Sample_11_FD_206714 | JGI IMG/M metagenome (GOLD analysis project Ga0335069, IMG submission 206714) | Soil microbial communities from Loxahatchee National Wildlife Refuge, Florida, United States - Lox_Sample_1.1 | ecosystem: Environmental > Terrestrial > Soil > Wetlands | place: USA... | reverse complement strand
TGCAGGTGAGGAAATGGGCGGCCCGGTTGCAGCCGAGGTGGGCGACACGGCAGATGGCCCTCATCACGGGAAGCAATCCCGGCAGTCCGGTCTTGGTTTACGAACCCTGTTGCGCTCGCCTCGCGATAATCCCGCGCCCGGCGAGCTTCAACCAACTCCACAAACACTCGCCTGTCAAAAAGTACAAGATCGGCGCCTCGCCCCAATTGATCGCCACGGACTTGATCCAGTTGCACCAAGAGAACACACCCAAGCGTTCGTGGGCGAGTTTCGTGGAGGACTGGAACTGCCAGTACAGCGCCTCGTTCGGACACGAACTGGCGTTGAGCGCCTCGTATATCTACGCCTGGAACGGAATGCGATTCTTAATGGATGGGGACGATTTAAGGATGGATGTGTGGGGGCCAGTCTTCAGCGCTGCCTTTCCCGAAGCGATACGCTTGCTGGAATCGATTCAGGCCGTTCTGGGCAAAACCGTAAAGGGCCGTGGAAACGAAGGGGAGGCAGTCCCCGTCTGAATGAGGCTGCAATCTCCGATTCTCCTTTGGGATCACGCCAGGAAACCCTACCAAACGAAAAAACCATGAGCCATAATGGTAGCACGAATACGCCACTTTCCGAGTTGAGACGCCTGATCGACGAAGCCGATGAGGCTTATTACACGCGCGGCCAAGCTCGCGTGGAGGACGCCCTGTACGACCAGTGGAAAGAGGAACTTGCGCGATCAGCACCCGATGATCCGCGGTTGAAACGAGTTGGCGCCCACATTCGGCAAACTCACTTGCAGAGGCGGCAGCACACCGTCCCCATGGGGTCTCTCTCAAAAGCCACCAGCCTTGGGGAGTTCCAGAAATGGGTGAAGGGGATTGGCGCCGAGGGCAAATTGCTGCACGCCTCCTACAAGATGGACGGAGGTTCCTTTTCTTTCGAGTTCCAGGACGGGCGCCTGGCTGCCGCCATTTCGCGCGGGGACGGTCTGGTGGGCGAGGATATCACCGCCAACGCGCTCAAATTCCGCGGCATCCCCGCGCAGTGCCGGTGGGGAGGCCGTCCCTTCACGGGATTCATGCGCGGCGAAGTCATTCTGTCCACGGAGGACTGGTCCGCCCAGATCGATCCTGACGCTCTGTCCAACCCGCGCAATTGCTGCGTGGGCATTGCGCGCCGGAAAAACGGGCAGCAAAGCGAGCTCCTTCAGGTGTTCGCCTTCCGCGCTTTTGACCGCAGCGGCCGGCCGCTGTGCGCCACGGAGACCGAACAGGCTCAAGCCATGCGGGCGATGGGATTTGAACCTGCCCCGAGTTTCACCGGGACCGCCGAGGCGGTTTGGGACTGGTACCTGAAAACCCAGCACGATCGGCCCACGTTGCCATACTGGATCGACGGCATCGTCGTCAAGTTGGACAGCATCGCTGAACAACTTTCCCTGGGCGAGACCGACCAGCGCCCGAAAGGCCAGGTCGCGCTCAAATTTGAAGCCGAAGGGGCAGAAACCGTCATTCGCGGCGTCGCCGTGAGCGTCGGGCACACGGGCTGCGTGGTGCCGACGGCCTCCTTCGACCCGGTTCAAATCGGCGGCACAACCGTTACCTCCGCGACCCTGTGCAACTGGGATAACATTCGCCAGCTCAACGTTGGCATCGGGGACAAGGTCCGGGTGATCAAGGCCGGAGACATAATCCCGCGCATTTTGGAGGTAGTTCAAACGGCGCCGGAATCCGCAAAGATCCCCGAACCCACATGCTGCCCCGTCTGCCAGGGGCAAGTCGGCCGCCGCAACAATGTTTCGGGGGACGAAAGCACGGCGCTATATTGTCTCAACCCGGAGTGCTCCGCAAAGCTCAGCGGGAAGATCGACCGTTTCCTTTGCTCGCTGGACATCATCGGCATCGGCGAAAACCTCATCCAGTCTTTGATCCAGGACATGGCGGTCAAGGATCCGGCGGACCTGTACACGCTCAAGAACCGGCGCGACCAACTGGCTGCCCTCAAGCTGGGCGGCAGCGTCCGGTTGGGCGAGAAGCGCGCCGACAAATTCCTGGCCGAGGTCGAGAAACGCCGCCGCCTGACGCTCAGCCAACTCCTGGGATCCTTGGGCATCTTCGGACTTGGCAAGCGGCGCGTGGCCTTGATTCAAAAAGCCGTCCCCGGCGAATTTGAAAAGCTGGACGATTGGCTTTCTGACAAATTGATTCGCCTGGCGGATCAAGCGGGAGTGCCCAACACCGGACGGCGTTTGCAGGAGGATCTGCTTGCCCAAAAGCCGCTCATCCAAAAATTTCTCGACGCCGGCGTGGAACTCATCGCCCCGGATGCCCCGGCGCCAGCCAAGGCGGGCGGACATCGGTTTTGCATCACCGGCTCGCTCTCCCGGCCCAAGAGCCACTTCGAGCAATTAATCCGGGCCAAGGGGCACGATTACACGGATACTTTCAGTAAAGAGATCACCCACCTCGTGGCCGCTGAGCCTGATTCCGGGTCGAGCAAACTGCAAAAGGCCCGAAAGATGAACATCCCGGTCATCTCGGAGCAGGAGCTCCTGGCGCTCCTCGAAAAGTCGTGAAGCGCCACGAATAGGAGCAGTGCCCCTGGCATCGGTTGCAAGCCTGGCCAATGTGCTTGAATCCGCAGGTCTAAAAGAGAATCCCCGCGGCGCGCCGAAATGGGCCAAACACAAAGGCGTGAAGAAAATCGAGATCCGGGTCGGCTCCGACACCATCTCCCTGCAACTCGATGAGCGAGGCGGAGGTGCCAGCAGTTCCACGCTCCACATTACCGAAGCGGACGAAGATTATGTCGCTGGAATCGCCGCTGCCCTGGAGGCGATCTCCAACAACCACACATGAGCGCACTCAAAAGTGGGTTCGTTCGATTCCCACCAGGCACCACCACGCGGTCTCTGGGGCGAAACGGGACTTTCATCACGATGGGCATCTACGTGGACAGCTTCAACCACATAATCACACTCACCCCTCAGAATTCCCGCCGTGACATGGCTCGCTGCGCCATCGAGCTGCCGAATGATTCCCGCGTATTACTTGGGCTGATCTTCGAAGTCCTGAATGCCAGCCCCGCGACCCGAGAGGCTTTGCAGCAGGATCTGGCCGCACTCACTTAGAGCTGGAGCCTGAGACGCTGGCGGACTGGGGCTCTTCAGCCCCGAGAATGGTTGACCAAGCCAAACAAAAGAGGTGGTCAATCCACTCGATTACGACCATGTCGTGGTTGCATTCTCCGGCGGCAAAGACTCCACCGCTGCGTTTCTCGATTTGCTCGAAGGCAACGTACCCAGGAGCCGTTTAGAACTGTGGCACCATGAAATCGACGGCCGCGAGGGATCGCACCTGATGGATTGGCTGAGCACGCCAGCCTATCGCGCGGCTTTCGCCCGCGCCATCGACGTTCCTCTCTATTTCTCCTGGAGGATCGGGGATTGGAGCAGGAAATATTGAGGCACAGGACGCCCACTGTAGTCGTCCACTGGAAAACCCCGGGGGGTTCGATCAGAACAGGCTGGAAGAAAGGAGCCTCCCGGAACGCGACTCAAGTTCTGCAGGTTTCTGTCACCGTGCAAAAAATTCGTTAACCAGGATTCCGCGAAGTTCCGAGGAAATTTAACATTTTGGGTCAGTGAGGCACACGAGCACAAAAAAACTCCGAAATCTGTTGACGTACGCCGGGTGTGGGTGTAGAGGGGATACGACATTAGGTATTGAGGCGCCACTGCTGGTGTGTGCCAGGCCGGTCGGTTAATCAATATCGATGTTTAAACAAAAGAAGCAGCGCAGTAGAAAAACTGGCTGCCTCAGAGAAAAAAATAAAGAAATGAAAACCAAGAATATTGGTATTCTTACCGACGCGGAAAATACCCTCGATCCCTCACTCCTCATCCCAATAGTTCGCTTAGCTCACGGTTCAGGACATCTTTCAGGGCTTGTGTTGTTTGGGAATTGGGATTGCCCCGCGTTGGCTGGCTGGAAACGGCCGGAGATTACGACTCAGTTGGAAAAATGGGGCGCTGTATGGTCCGAAGTGCCAAAAGCCCGCCCCGGGAAAAACGCTTCCGACATCGCCATTAGCTTCGAGGCGGCAGTCATGGCCAAGGAGCGCCACGTCACCGAAATCTGGTTAGTTTCCGGCGATTCGGACTTCACTCCGATGATCAACCGGCTGCGAGCGGAGGGAATCTCCGTTGTAGTGTTTGGGCCCAAGACTGCCACTGAAGGACTTAGGGCTGCGTGCAACTCGTTCATTCTCCTGGACGATTTGAAAAACGGGATACGAACCGCCATGCCGGCGCGATATCCAGCGGCTTCAACATCGTTTGCAGCACGGCGGGTCAATGCTACTGCGCGCGAGATCGCCAACACCCTCGTTGCGGACAGCCGCGGTTGGTTCCACGGATTCGTCCAGACCGTCGGGGCGAAATTCGGTTTCATCCGCGTCAACGCTTTGGACACGCTGTTCTTCGGCGCGCACCACGTGGACCTGCCGATGACGATTAAGGACCTCCGGTCTGGAGACCCGGTCGAGTTCCGGCTCAGCCGCAACCGCCAAGGCCTCGTGGCCTGCCACGTCCGCAAGACGCTGGCCTTCCGCCCGGCGTAAACCCTTAACTGACGTATTTTATGCCAGTCCGAATCTACGACATTTCAAAGAAACTCGGGTTAGATAACAAAGTAGTACTCGCCAAGGCCAAAGAGCTCGGGCTTGCGCATGCTCGGGTTGCCTCAAGCCTGCTCGACAAGATCACGGCGGAGTACCTGGAACAGCAATTGAGTTCCAACGCACCGCCTTCGAACGGATCGCCGGCGTCGGAACCAGCCCAGGCGCCGGCCCAGGGGACATCCGCTACGCCCACGCAGGACACGTCACAGCCTCCGAAGACCACGGGCATCACCATCCACACGATAAGCCCCGAGATCCACAACTTGGTCGAGCGGATCCTCTTGGGCGAGATCCCGTTTGTGGTTGAGGTTTCTCGTGAAACCGGCGGGCCACCTCTTCGGGTCACCCTGGCGGAGCATGAGGGGCCCGCCACACCCGCTGCGTCCGACCCGACCTCGCCTGCCCCAGCGCCCGTTACCGTGGCCGTGGCGCCCAGGCCGAAACTGGGGCCGCCTCCACTACCTCGGCCCCAGGCGGAGCTGGACGAGCGCACCAAGGACTTGTTCCGGGCCGCCTACTACTCCGCCAGGCATGTTTCCAAGGACGATTGGGTTAACTTGGCAGAGTATGGCAGCGCTCTCAAGCGGTTGGACGCAACGTTTCAGCCCCAGGATTTTGGCGAGCGGAGTTTGGGCGGACTGATCAGGCGCATGATAGACGATTTCGACGTTAAGTCGGATGGCAGCACGCCCCCTGTCTACTTCATCCGCATGAAGCCGCAAGCAGTGAACTCACAACCGAAACCTGCAGGTCCCGCCGCAGCCCAGCCCACGCAGCCAAGGCGGCGGGCCACGGGGAGGATACATAACCTCAAGCTCGGGTTTGGATTCATCGCGCCCGACGACGGGGGTGAGAACGTGTTCTTCCATTCAACCGAAGTTGTCGGATGCACCATCTTTGACTTGCGGCCAGGCGATCCGGTCGAGTTCGAGCTCGGGACCAACGAGCGGGGGCCGGCAGCCTGGAAGGTTAAGCGCCTGAGCTGAAGACTCGCAAACGATCCGGGCAGCAGTCGCCAAGGAGGTGGGGGTGGGGAACCCCGCTGAAGGAAACGACTGCCACCCGGATCAAATTGTGTTCATGGGTCGTATCTGGAGCACCCAGTACATCGTTCAATACATCCGCTAATCGCGAGTTGGCATCTCGCAGCGGACGATTTTTCGCGACCAGGATCAGGGGCGATTCATAGACATCAGTGGCAGAGCAGGCCCGTCTGGCGAACCGGCCATTATTTCCTCCGGAAACGATTCGTCGGATGGCCATACCCGCTTGGGCTGCGGTGAACCAGAAGACAATCAGGACCGGCACCGCGATCCCCGCCATTACCCATATCCATCTTTTGTGAAACAGTTTCACAGCAGCCCTACTTTCGGGCCAATTATCACAAGCGGCACCCGCTCCTCCAGTGTAATTGTGGTTGCTCCTGCTAGACAAGCGGACGGATAATCCAGGCATGCCGTGCCGAATTGCGTCAGAGTACATTTCGCAGCTGAAGACCGCCGGCCATCCGACAATGGTCAGCGGGAACCAGATTGTTTCAGGCCGCGTCGTTCTCACGGTTCAACCCTCATTAGAGCGAGGCGACGAATTCGAAATCCACGTGCCCGGCAACTTCGACGTGAAGGAGAACCTTTGCCTGCCACTCCTGTTTTCGCTGGTCTTTAACTCCGCTGAGATTTGGTGGCCGCTATGGTTGCGCATCAGCAGCACCGTTTCGAAAACGGGCTCTTTCAACGAGGTCGTTAAGGGCTGGACCGTAACCGCGACTCCGTTGGGCCGCGATCTGTCGCTCCGATTCTCGCGCCCGAGCGAACAGGTTAAGACTTAGGCCCAGGGTCGCCCCTTGGTCCTGGATCTCCCTTGTCGCCCTTCGGCCCGGGATCTCCCCGCTCGCCTTTGGGGCCTGGATCTCCCTTCGGCCCCGGCTGCCCCGGTGGGCCTTGAACGCCCTGGGGCCCAGCAACGCCTTGGACACCCTGAACCCCAGGCGGCCCTTGGGGTCCTGGCATACCGCGGCTGCCGTGCGCGCTGCGCAGAAAATCGGCGTCGGTCTTCAATTCCTTAGCCACGGCCTTTGCTTGGGCGCCGGAAGAGGCGAAAAAGCTGTTGATGACGATCGTAGCCACGAGCAGGGAAAACGCTGAGAGAAAGAAGAACCGGGCCACTTTATAAACGTCGGCCAAGTAATCCGTGCGTTGCTCCAGGTCAGCTCTCGTTCTCAAGTACGAGTTTGTCAGCGCGCGCTGGAATTCCTCATCTTTGAGCTTCACCTCCCCTTGTTCGATTTGAACGTGCGTCTCTGCCCTCACGCCGAAAAAGACGAGGAGCAGCATGATCACGTTCAGGAATGCCAGGGCGGAAAGCGTAAACAGGGCCCAGACCCACCTCGATTCGAAAAAGGTTCTCGGGATCAAGAACCCCGCGAGCGTGAGGAACAGGGAACTCAGTGTTAGCAGGGTCTTACACTTGTCCGTTACCCCCGCCCGTCTGGCCTCTGCGTCCTTCAACAGAGACTTCACCTCCGTGAAAACGCTGGCGATGTTGGCGCTATCCGGAATTTCCAGGCTCGTGATAGCGTCTTTGCTTTCGTACTTTTCTTCGTAAATTTGCTTCCAGGTCACTTCAAGCGCGAACAGCCGGAAGGAGAGAAACGTGATGCCCGTCACCAGCTTTTTGCGCCAATCATGAAATCCATCCAGAAATCTCTGCGTCCACTTGCAGAAGCCGGTCCACAAGTTGAGCCAGAATTTCTTCATGCGGGTTCGAGGCAGCCGAGCCCGGCAAAGGTCTTAACAAACGAAGCCGCTATGTTCGTCCCGGCGGTCATGTCGAGCCACGCCCACTGGCCGTTGGGGTTGATCTCGAAGAAATACCACTCGCCGGTCCTCGCAAGGGCCATGTCGATCGCGCCGAACCGCAGCCTGTAATGAGCCATCAGCTTTCGCACGCGCGCTTCCACTTCGGCGGGCAGCGTGACAGGGCGATATGACACGTCGGACATATTGTTGCGCCGAATGTCGCAGCGCTGCTCCCCAGGCTTGTCCCCGGCCAGCAACTCGACTGCGTGAATATCGGAATCAACCACCGTTATTCGGACGTCGCTCCGCTTATCCACGCGCTGTTGGAACAGTGTTGGGCAGGCTGCCAAGTCGGCTAGGTTTTCGAGGTGCTCTTCCGACACAGGGTTTGTGTAAATGAGAGAGTCTTTCTCGTTTGCGGACCGCTCGACGTAGCCACTCGCCAGCGGCTTCACGATCACCATCCCACCGTGGTGCCGGAAGAATGTCTTGAGCTCTTCCGGATTTTGGGTCGCGAGGGTATCGGGAACCCTCAGGCCCAGATTGGCGGCGGTGGTCAACTGCTCAAGCTTCCTGGAGGCGACCGTGTTTCTGGATGGATGGTTTACCCATTTCTCAACCGGCACATGGGCAAAAAAACACTCGAGAAACTCGGCCCATTCTGATCGGGCATATTGGCTTTCCGGCGAGCCATCGGACCGGGCCTCCTTCAACTCCTCCGGGCGACGATACCAAATGTGGTCCACATCTGCGGCGTGGTACCAATAGCCGTCAACTTTGAGAGCGGCCTGTCCAATGCGGTACGACAGCTCGATCCGAGGGAGCAGAAGGTCAGTATCTAACCGTAGAAATGGAAGTCCGGCCTTTGTTAGTACCGGCGTGAGGAAAGTGGCGGTCGCATCTTGCGAATTCGTCAGGATAAAGAGCATTGCGAAAACGCCCGATGCTGTTGAGCGTGGCGGTCTGTATCCCCAGCTTCTGCCCGCACATTTGTTATCGTTTGAGTCCCGCTGGCGCTGAACAGTCCGCGGTCCTCGTCCGATTGTTCCCCCAGAACTCTCGTCTTGGTTCCGGTTCCAGCAGCTACAGGCTGCGCCAAGGCGCCATACTGCATCCTCCCCGGGTCCGAGTCGCCTTGTTGCTCACCATGGATCCCGGTTTTTGTTCGGGTGCCGGAGTTGGCGCCTAGCGGATCAGTCGCCGTGCAGGCTTCTTGGAATCGTAAAATAAATGGGGTGGGCATATATACTCCAGGCATTTATTACCGTGGAAAAGCGAGCATGGCGTGCGTCGCCCGGTCCCTGTCGCGGGATGACTCATTCCGAACCTCTGTTAGGGTTCGTGTCCCTGCCGCAACTACGGCGATTGAGCCATCGGCGGGGCCGGAATTGGACGCTGTCGCGCGTTGAGGAGCGACCTCGAACCCGTTGCCAATTGTCTCTTCAAAACGAAGTAGAAAAGCTCTCATACCTTCGATCTGGAGCAGAATTCTAGGCTTTCCAGCTGCGAGGTCAACTGCCGCTTGCTCAATTTTCCGCTATCTCCGGGAGCACACCCCTCAATAACGGAATCGGCCATCTCCGCCGCTTCCTGCCCAAGTTCGAACGCCTGTATCGGGGACATTCCTGCGATTTCTTGCGGCGTGCAGAGCCACTCGCTGAAGCGCGCAATTAGCAAAATTCTTGCACCGATCCATTCCTGGAGCGAACAGCAGGTGTGGGAAACCATGCGAAGACAAGGCGGTAGGGCGGACGCGGATGGACACGGTGGCTGGAGCCGCCTTTCCTGTCGAGGGTGCATTTTCGGGCTGCCCAACCAATGGGCCTCTTTGAAGGCAATTGACCCGGGTGGCTTCTCGCTGCTGTTGGAATATGAGCGCGAGTTTGGAGTCACGATCCACCGGAGCAAATCAATCGAGGATATGGCAGTGATGGGGAAACCATTCGTTGGATGTGGCAATCAACAACTGATCGAGGAGGCGTTGGATCGAAATTGGAATCACCCCATTATCTTGCCGGTAGGCTCGTGGCAGCTTCCGCCCGGCGCCTTTTCCAGGAGCGGCGGGCCTGCGTAAGCCGGCCAAACACACTCAAAATCACACATCGACGTGAATCCGAGAACTCCAATTGCAATCAAACAGGAAATCCGCCGCTTGGAACGCCGGCTCAAACGACTCCGGCTGCGGCTCAAAATCTCCGACCGCAACGAGGTCATCGCGCTATATGACGGCGATCTGGACGAACGGATTGCGGTGGAGGCGGACGGACTCGGCGGCGCCCGCGTTGTTCGCGCCGAGGGGAACTATCCGGTCGATTATTCCACCCGCGATGAGCGGTTCTTTCGGAACGGGGACACCGCCAGTCGCGCCGCTCACTGCCTGTCGGAAGGTGACATCACGAGCCTCTCCATTTTTGATCCGCGCAAAACTTACCCCTGCGAGCAGTGATCCATGCACGACGTGGTCAAGAGGCCGAGCAGGGGATGGCGATTGTATTTTCAGCCGTTATACTGGTACCCCGGTGCGGCCAATCCCAGAATGACCGGCATCAGTGTTGTGGGCGTCTCTCGTCATGCATCGCCGCCCGCAAATGTCGCAATCCAGGAGAACATTGAGTTCTCCGCCCGCATCCGTTTCTCCTATGCCGGGAGGGGAAGTTCCTGCGCCGTGGCGGTCTTTGAAGACACCGAACCGGGTAAGCCATACATCTACCGCATGTCATCGCCGGAACTTGGCGAGTTGTTCCGCGGGATCCAAACCGGACAATTCCCAGTCAGTGCCGAGGGAATTGGGGTGCGCCTCACTTTCGTCAAAAAGGGCCCGGTGGTGTTCGCTCGACCAGTCCCGGCTTGAAAGCGGAATCTGGCGGCAAACACAAGGCGTGAAAAGAAAACCGGTCGAGCAATTCAACTGCCGGAAAGGCGACGCCGTCGTTGTGATACAACGCAAGGGTGGCAGGATGGTCCGGAAATTTCTGACCATTGTAAGGACCGGGGTCCGAAACGTGCATGGATGTCCGCTGAATTTTCTGGCTACCGACAAAGCCGGCAGACGAGTCGAACTCTCCCCGTTTGAAGACTCCGAGGAATCGAGAATTGTGATCCTGCCCGCGCAATTGCCGGCCGAACTCGCAGCCCTCATAAATCATCCCCAAATGATGGTGGCGCGTGTTCCGGGTTGCGATCGCTTCACCTACCGGCTTGTCGGCCGCAGGAATCTCGAACCGGTTTGCCGGGTCCGCGTGGAACGTCAGACGCAGGATGTCCAGTTCAGCGACGGCACTTGGTGGGCCAAAGATGAAGAGGTGGTCTCGGCAACGCAATTCCTCTGTGCCGGCCGTCAGCGATTGACGCTGAACGGGGTTGAAATCGAAGGCTGAAAAGAAATCCCCCCTGGAGCCGGCCCCGTGAACCTCTCACTCCGTGACGCACTGGAGACGCAGACGCACCTGCTCCAGCGGCGCCTGGCTGCACATGGCAAGAGCTTGTCTGCGGACCTGCAAGCAGTCTTTCAGCGGTTTCCTGAACTCCAGAAATTGTGGAGCCAGGTTGTGCCTGAGACAGGAAAACCAACAGGGATGGCTGCTGACCCTGATAACCAGGTACTCGCGTTTGAGATTATCCACGCTATGGTTTTGCCTCCCACGCGCAGCGCATTTCCAAACGCCAGACAGGTCACTTTACTGGTGCTGCGCAATGGAACGAGCTTCTACTTCTTGGAGGAACTGTTCTCCCACGTTCGCGATATAAACACGGAATTACAGGGGGCCTATCTGCTCACCCCGGAGGCCACCCTGTTGAACCGACTGCCCAGCAGCCAGAATTGCGAGGGACCGCACTTGATCGTTGCCAAAGGGGCCTTGGCTTGGGTGACGGAGAACTTCGAGACGCTGCGAGAAACGCGGTATTGTGCGGTTCAAAGCTGGAATGAAGCGTTGGCGGGGCTGGAAAAGGCAATCCAGGAAACCAACACAGACCAGCGCTTGAGCCTTTACCACACCACAATCCGCCAACTGCTCCGGCGCTTTCCCTGTTTGGTGAAGACGGAGGCTCAGTCCTATCTCTTCGGCAGCCCCGCCGACCTCGACAAATGCCTGGTGGATTGCATACCGAGAGGAAACCAGTGTCCGGCGGAGGAACCGCCTCGGCGCGTGGATTTCGATCGCGCGGCCATCTGGTACCACAAAGCAGCGAAAGCGCCTGTTTTCCTGAAAAAGCTGCGCTTGTCGGCGCACCTTGAGGCGCGACTGCGGCAGAGAATGCAGGACACCAAGGATGCCTTGCAGCAGTGTCGCCTGACTTGGGGCCGCTTTCCGGGCTTCAGCGAGATCACGGAGGTGGTTCAGCTTGCGGGCCAAAAGCACCTGCTCGTGGACGAGAACGGATTTAGCACATTTTGGACTTCGGCAGCGCAGATTTCCGCAGGTGACATCAAGGCCGATTACTGTGTTCCCTCCGCGCAGATGCACTTCCCGCCCCAGGTATGGGGCACCTGTTATCATCTTCTGCCAAAGGCGGAGGTTCAGGCCCTGGTGGAAGTAATTCCGCAAGAAGATCCCTTCGGCCTGGCTCCTGGTTTCCTTGCGTATCTCCAGAACGGGACGCAAGCGTGCGGAGAGCGCGAGCCGTTCGACAGAGTCTGGTTCACAAATCTCTGCGCGTATCTCGAGCGCCGGCTGGCCCCGCTGCACAGTCCGCAGCGAGACGAAATCCTGGCCCTGGCGCCAACGGGGCGGCCGCCGTATCGAGTGGAAGACGTGCTGCGGCACACCCGGCACGAGCAGGCCGGTTATTACGGACTCACTCCTGAACACCACCCGTTTGGCCTGCTTCAGCCTGGGGCCACCTGCGCCGAGACTATTCGCAAGCTCTACCAGAACCGGCAGTTCCTCCAATGGAGGCTGGAACTGGACGAAACCTAAAGTCAATGAAAGCTGTATCGCCGGAAGGTAACGAGATCGTCGGAACGCTGGAGATAGTCGAAGGGACCGCCTGCGCCAAAGTCAGCCTCACCAGAAATCGGAGACTGCGAGTCGAGTATGGCGGCGAAACCGATGTGGACTGGAACAGCCAGCGAACCAAAACCGACCAGGGGGAACGCCTGTTCGTTTGCTCCCAGCAACGGGTGTGGCGGGAAAGCCAGGTGCTCAAGGCAACCAAAGCCCGGCAGGGCACAAAACCGCCTCCACGGCCGAAGGGGTAGAGGAGTTCTCAGAGTAGGACATCATGCAACTGCAAATCCCACTGGAATTGTTCCACGGCCTCAAGCTGGAAAAAAAGGACCTGCTCGATATCGCCAAGCGGACCCAGCAACCCTTTGTGGAGGTCGGCCACCAATTTCTGCCGCAGCCAGACCGGCGCACCTTGTTCGAGGCCTGCCAAAGGCTGCGGAACCCTTCCAAGGAAATCAGCCGGCTCATGCGCCAGTTGCGGAGCTTGATCGAGGTTCAGGAAAACCCGTTGCTGAACAAAATCAAGTCCGTCGGCGCACTGAAGGAAGCGCTCATGCTTTGCCTGGGCAAGCTGCCCCATTATTGGGTGTTTCTTCACAACAACGAGATGCGGCACTGGCTGCCCTACGTGGTTGAGAACGTGAGCGAGGACAACGGGGGACGATATTCAGCGCCGCACGTCCGGTTGCGCCTGGTCGCCTGGCAATTGGGGCAGCGCAAGGAAGTCAGCATCGATTTCTACAACCGGGATCTGCGTGGCAGGAACCTTGCGCAGATTGTCGAAGCATTTGGGTTGCGTTTGGAATCTGACGAACTGCTGAGCGCATACCGCCAGCACCGGAAGCTTTACGAGGAATGCCATGCGCAAACCGGGGAACAGTTTGTCGCCGACGGCTGGGTCCAGAGCCGCGACACGGAAGGGAGCTGGAAGCCGGAGACGTACCACCTGCCCGAAAATCCCGATCTGCCCGGCTTGGTGGTGATGGACCATCAGCACAATCTCAAGGACACCGGCGATGAGAAAGTTGCAGACGTCTCCCAGTGGATTGAAGAAGGGCGGGAAGTGGAGATGCCGCAGCATCCACTGGTCTATGCCTACGATCTTGTCGGCCATGCAGAAATCATCACCCATGTCGCCGATCTAAAGCCGTATCAATACGAGGATGATTTTGACCGTTACCTCGTCCTTCCCCAGGAGACCCGCCGGTTGCTTGAGG
>Ga0335069_10009773_pt1 | contig 13632 bp, 5 predicted proteins | sample Lox_Sample_11_FD_206714 | JGI IMG/M metagenome (GOLD analysis project Ga0335069, IMG submission 206714) | Soil microbial communities from Loxahatchee National Wildlife Refuge, Florida, United States - Lox_Sample_1.1 | ecosystem: Environmental > Terrestrial > Soil > Wetlands | place: USA: Florida... | reverse complement strand
ACGGCGAGGTTCGGAAGGACCTTCCACGAGTCCTGGAGGAAGGCGCCGGTCCGGTAGGCGCGCGGTTGCACCGTGTTGCCGCCGGCCAGCCACGCGCTCTGGAGATTGCCCTTGTCCGTCGTCAGCGTGTAGAACTCGTGCCCGTAGTAAACCGCGTCGCCTGCGTGCGCGCCGGTGCACACCGCCGGGTTGCACGCGTAGACCTGGAGCCGCGAACCGCCGCTGTAGACGTCCGTGGACTCCGTCAGGTTGTTCTCGTAGTCGATGCCTGCCTTGATCTCGTGAGCCCCGAGGAAGAGGGACTGGCTCGCCTTGATCGCGTCCCGCTTGGACTGGTTGTAGTCGCGGTACCCGCGGATCGAGCCGAACCCGCCGGAGGCCGTTGGGTTGTTCAGGTCCTGGGTGTAATCGAGAACCGACACGATGCTCGCACCCTGCCCCGTCACCGTGTAGCGGTCCTTGTGCTCGGAGAAGCGGATGTCGAGCAGGCCCGTCGATCCGAAGAGCTGCGTGGCGCCGATCGCGAAGTCGGTCGCGCCGATCTTGCGCGTGCCGTCCTGCGAGAGGGGATTGTCCGAGGTGAAGTTCCGGAGGGCTCCCGTCCGCGTCTCCGGGTCGCCGAAGATCGTCCCGACGAGCGTCGTGGAGTCGGTCGGCCGCCCCGTCAGCTTGGCGGAGAAGAGGTCCGCGTGGTACGTGATCGGGAAGTTCTCGCCCGCGTTCGGCAGCCCCGTCCCGGGAAGCGTGAGCTGGTCGACGTCGGAGTTGACACGGTTGTACGCGCCGAAGAACCAGAGTCGGTCCTTGATCGCGTATCCCCCGATGTCGACTCCGTAGTCCCCGACGTTCGCCTGCGAGGTGTCGACGCCGTTCGGGGGGCCGGTGTAGTTCTGGTCGGTTGCGGCCGTGCCGTCGCGGGCGGCCGTGAGGCCCTTCGAGTTGTAGTAGCCGAAGCCGTCGCCGTGGAACTCGTTGCCGCCGGACTTCGTCACGACGTTCACGATGCCGCCCATCGCGCGGCCGTACTCGGCCTCGTAGCCGCCGGCCTTGACCTGGACCTCCTCGATGAACTCGGAGCTGATCGCCTTGCCCTGGAAGCCGCGGATGACGTTCGTCGTGTTGACGCCGTCAACGAGATACTGGTTCTCGACGGACGTCGCGCCGTAGATCGAAAAAGCGAGCGCGCGGCCCTGCGTGTCGCCCGAGTCCATTCCCACGCCCGGGTTGATCTCGACGGCCTGCGCGTAGTTGCGGCCGAGCGGCAGCTTCTGCACGACGTCCTGCCGGACGTTGAAGCTCGTCGCGGCGTCGTTCGTGTCGACGACCGGCGCCTCGCCCGTCACGATGATGTCCTGCCTCACCGAGATCTCCATCCGGATCGGGACGCTCGCTGTCGTGTCGAGGTTGACGATGATTCCGCTCCGCTCGATCTTCTTGAAGCCGGCGAGCGTGCACGACACCGTGTACGAGCCGGGGGGAATCGACGGGAAGCGGTAGCGGCCGTTGGCGTTCGTGACCGCCGTCCGGGGCCCCTGAAGGCTCGGCGACCTCAGATCGACGCTGGCGCCGGGCAGTGGCGCGCCGTTCGCGTCGGAGACCGTGCCCTCGATGCCGCCTGTGGTCTGGGCCTGGGCCACGTTTACCCTCAGGCCGAGAAAAGCGAGCGCGAGCAGAAGGAATACCAGTCGACGAGGACTCATCGCCATTTCACCTCCTGAAAATAAATAAAAAAACACCCTTATTCGGGAGCCTCACTCTCAATTAGGGACTACGAGATTATGGACACGCGATGCAAAATGTCTGCCGTCAGTGCGATAGGCGAATTGCTACTTAAATCATTGGAATTACACAAATAGAACCCGGCTACGATCCGGTTCTTTGGAGTACGATCCGGCTGGCCGGTCTTCTGCCGTCACCGGCGGGTCGCGTTACTGCGATTCCGGAATGCGGCAGCTCTCTCCTTCTGGCCGAGCGCATCGAGGGTGCTCGCGGCCAGGAGGTAGCTTCTCGGCGAGGGGTTCGCCCGAACCATCTCGTTCAGGAGCTTGTCGAGCTCGGGCCGGTCGCCTTTCATGAAGCGGAGCACGGCCAGGTTCGCATACGGCTCGGAATGGGCGGGAAACGCCCGGATCTCCGCCCGGAAAGCCGCTTCCGCCTCCTCGAGTCGACTCATGCGGGCCAGGGCGTCGCCCCGGAGGAACTCGAGGTTGTAGACGGACCCCATCCGCCTCTCCGCGAAAGCGGCCTGCGCACGTTCGATCTCCTGGAGCGCCTCGGCGGGTTTGCCCGCGCGCAGCTTCACCTCGGCAGAAACGAGGATCGCGGAGGGCTGCGGGTTGCGCGATGCGGACGCTGCCTGCGCCTCGCTCTCGGCGGCCGCGAGGTTCCCGCGGGCGAGCGCGATGCCGGCGAGGAGCTCGTGCGCCCGGGAAGGGAGCGCCGCGAGCGACGCTCTCGCGAGCCGCTCGGCCTCGTCGAAGCGGCGACGGCGAAGCTCGACGGACGCGAGCTCGAGGGAGACGTCGGGGACGAACACCAGCGAGCGGTCAAGGGCCTGGTGATACGCCGCCGCCGCCTCGTCGTCGCGCCCGGATTCGGCCAACAGCTCGCCGAGCTTCACCCAGGCGTCGAACATCTCGGGGTTCTCCCGGACGCTCGCGCGCAGGACCTCGATCGCCTGCGGGACCCGTCCTTCGGACGCGAGGTGCCAGGCCTCCTCCATGCGCCTGAGCGCCGGGAGATTGTCGGCGGGGTTCGGCAGGTTCCCGCCCGGGCCGCTGTCACGCAGGTTTCCGAGATATCCGAGAGACGAAAGACGCCGCATCGTCTCCTGGTCCACGGACCCGGGTTTCGCGCTCCCCTTCGGAAAGCGCTGCAGCTCTCTCGCGAGGCGGGTCGCGGTGGCCGGATCGCTCCCGGCGAGGTCGTGCTCCTCGCGGGGATCTGCGACCATGTCGTACAGCTCGGGACGGGGTCCTTGAATGTAGTGGTACCTCGCGTCCAGAACGCTGTGAAGATCGCTCCATCCGAGCTGGAGCCTCGGGAAGAGCGTCTCGCCGTAGATCGGGCGGACGGTCGCACCGGCCGCCGTGGCAGCGAAGAGCGACGTTCCGCTCGCCTCCTTCGGGCTCTCGAGGCCGAGCGCCGCGGTGACCGTCGGCAGGATGTCCGAGAGCTGGACCGGGGAGGCCGCGCGGGTTCCGGCGCCGGAGCTGCCCGGGAGCTTGACGAGGAGCGGCACGTGGATCGCCTCGCGGTACAGGAAGATGGAGTGCTGCTGCTCGCCGTGCTGCCCGAGACCCTCGCCGTGGTCGGAGGTCACGATCACGATGGCCCGGTCGTAAACGCCCAGCTTCTTCAGGTTGTCGAGAAACGCACCGACGATGGCGTCGGCGGAGGCGACCTCGCCGTCGTACGTGGCGCCGTACCGGCTTCGGAACGGCTCCGGAGGGTCGTAAGGCACGTGCGGTTCGTAGATGTGGAACAGGAAGAAAAACGGCTTGCCGGCATGCGCGCCGATCCAGGGCGCCGCGAGCGCCGCCGTCTTGTCGCCGGACCGCTGGTAGTTGACCGACTGGATTCCGGGGACCGTGTCGAACGAGTCCTCGTAGAAGTCGAAGAGCGCGCCGAGCCCGGTCTCCGAGCGCAGGACGTACGAGGAAACGGCGGCCCCGGTCGCGTAACCCTGCTCCTTGAGCAGGCGAGGAAGGCTCGGATGGGCCGCGCCGTCGAACGAGAAGCCGATGTTGTTCCGGACGCCGTGCTCCGGCGGGAGCATGCCCGTCAGCATCGTCGTGTGCGCCGGAAGCGTCATCGGGCAAGGCGAATACGCATTTTCGAAGAGCCACGCGTCCTTCGCGAAACGATCGAGGGACGGCGTCTCGATCTTCGTGTAGCCGTACAGGGGAAGACGGTCGGCGCGCAGGGTGTCGATCGAAATCAGGACGACCGGCGCGTCCTTGAACGTGGAAGGGGAATGCCCCCGCGAGCACGAGCCGGCGAAGATGCCGAGGAGGGCCGCTGCCGCGAGGGTTGCCCGGACGATTCTCTTCATCCGCCGAACCCGTGGAACTTCCTGGCCCCTTCGGATCTGTACCGCGAGGCGCCCGCCGTGTCTCCCAGAATCGTCAGGGTGCGCACGGCCAGCGCGTAGGCCTGCGGAGATCCGTTCGTCCGGACCATCTCGTCGATCGTCGCCTTCGCCTCGGAGACCCTGTTCTGCGAGGCACGCGCCATCGCGAGCGCCGGCCACGCGTCGACGTACCAGGGGAAATTCCGGACCTCCTCGGCGAACTCGGCTTCGGCCTCCGGCATGCGGCTCATTCGAGCGAGGACGTTCCCGCGCAGGAAATGGAACCCGGCGAGGTCCGCGAGCCCCCGCTCCCCCACGAGCGCCTTCACCTGCTCCGTGATCTCGAGCGCCTTCGCGAGGTTTCCACGCCGGGCCTCGATGTCGGCGAGCACGAGATAGGAGCGCTTCCGCGTCTTCCGTGTCTCGATCGATCGCCGCGCCTCCGCCTCGGCCCGCACGAGGTCGTTCTTCGCGAGGCTGGCGCGGGCCGCGACTTCGTATCCGCCCGTGTCTCCCCTCGAGACGGCGAGCTCCGCGTTGCGGAGCGCCTCGTCGAAGCGGCCGATCTGCATGCAGAGGTTCGCGACGGAGAGGAGGTAGTTCGTCCGGTCGGGAGGCGAGAGCTCCACCGTCTTCCGGATCGCCCTGAGAGCCTCCTCCGGCCGCCCCGTCTGGACGAGTCCCTGCGCGTAGGATTCCCAGGCGTCGACGATCCGGGGGTTCCGCGCGAGGAGCTTCTCGAAGACCTTCGTGCTCTCGTCGAACCGCCTGGCCCGCGCGAGCCCCAGCCCCTCTTTCAGGAGCTGCAGCGTGGCGATCTCGTCCTTCGGATCCTTCGGGGGTCCGCCCGCGGGCGCGGACGTCATCGAGAGATACCCGAGAGACGCGAGCTTCTTCGCCTGCTCCGGATCGACGGTCTGGGGCGCCTTGAACGCGGACTTTCTCTTCTCCAGCTCGACCGTCATCGACCGGAGGGGGTCGGGCTTGCCGTCCACGAGGTTGGTCCGCTCCCCCGGGTCCTTCTCGACGTCGTAGAACTCGGGGCGGGGAGCCTCGATGTACTGCCAGCGCCCGTCCACGAGCGACCGCAGCTCGCTCCATCCGAACCGGATCCTCGGGTAGAAGGTCTCGGAGAGGATCCGCCGCGCCGGGGCGGGGGCGCCGGAGGCGAGCTCGACGAGCGAGAGAGTCCCGGGCGGGGGCGTGAATCCCCGGATCGCGAGCGTCTTCGCGACGGTCGTCACGACGTCGGTGAGCTGCACCGGAGCCGCGACGCTCTTCCCGGCCAGGGCCGGCCTTTTTTCCTCTTCTCTCTTCGGGAGCTTGACGAGAAGCGGAACCTGGATGGCCTCGCGGTAGAGGAACACCCCGTGCTCGCTCTCGCCGTGGTCCCCGAGGCCCTCGCCGTGATCCGAGAGAAACACGATCAGCGACCGGTCGTAGAGGCCCGCCTTCTTCAGGTGTTCGAGAAACGTTCCCACGGCGGCGTCGGCGGTCGCCACCGCGCCGTCATAGGGATTCGGGAAACGGCTTCGGAACGGCTCCGGGGGCTCGCAGGGCGCGTGGGGCTCGTACAGGTGGAGGAAGCCGAACACCTTGTCCTGCTTCACGCCGTCCAGCCAGCCGATCAGGAGGCCGGCCGTCTCGTCTCCGGGCCTCCGGACCTCGCGGCTCGACTGTCCGGGCGCCGTGGGCTCGATGGCGTCGTCGAAGAAGTCGAAGCCGCGCGAGATGCCGCTCGTCCCGGCGAGGACGATCGACGAGACGGCGGCGCCCGTCGCGTATCCCTCCTGCTTCAGGATCCCGGCGAGCGTCGGAAGGGACGGATCGAGACGATATCCCCCGTTGTCGAGGACGCCGTTGACCGCCGGGAGCGTTCCGGTGAGGAGAGAGGCGTGCGACGGGAGCGTGAGCGGGACGTGGCTGTAGGCCTTTTCGAAGAGGATGGAATCCTGCCGCAGGGCCGAGAGGGCCGGCGTCTCGACGCCGGAGTAGCCGTAGAACGGCAGGTGGTCCGACCGGAGCGTGTCGACGACGATGAGGAAAACCGGCGCGCCGGGACGGGTCGGTGCGGGCTCGCGGATGACCGCTCCCTTCCGGGTGCACGACGCGCCCAGGGCGAGGAGGAGCAGAAGGCCGGCCCCGCGGGCGAAGAGCTTCGTCCTCACCGCCGGAGTCCCGCCTCTTCCCGCGCGAAGCGCGGGTCGTTGGGATAGAGCCGCTTCGCCTCGGAGAGCACGGCGCGCGCGCGCGGGACGTTTCCGAAGCTGCTCAGGCTCCGGACGGCCATGAGGTACGAGAAGGGGTCCGGCACGGCGCGGATCATCGCGTCGATCCGCCGCGCGGCCTCTGCCATGTCCCCGCGCGAGGCCGCGATGATCGCAAGTCCCGTGAACGCCTCGACGCTCTGCGGGAACGCCTCCAGCTCCTTGCGGTATTCCGCTTCGGCGAGGTCGAGCTTCTCCTCGCGCCCGAGGATCTCGGCTCTCGTGAGATGGAGCGCCTGCGGCGGGTTCGCGGCGCCGGCGAGCCTCGAGGCCTCGTCCAGCCTCGCGAGAGCTTCGGCGAACTTCCCTTCGAGCATCGCGATCCGGGCCAGGACGATTCCCGCCCGGGCGTCGCCGAGCTCCCACGCGACCTGTGCGTTCCTCCTCGCCTCATCGGTCCGGCCCATCCGGAGCGCGAGGTTCGCGACGTCCACGATGTAGTTCGTCCGGCCGGGCGGCGAAAGCTGCGCGGTCTTCTTCAGCGCCGCGAGCGCCTCTTCCATCCGGCCCTGCCGCTCCAGCGCCGCCGAGAGGATCTCCCAGCCGTCGATCAGGCGGGGATTCGTCTTGAGGACGGCTAGGAGGATCGGAACCGCCTCGGCGCTCTTTCCCGCATCCTGGAGCTCGACGGCCCGCTGCAGCTCGACGAGGCTGCCGACGGCGTCCTTCGGGTCCGGCAGCGGGCCGCCGGTCTCGGCGGCCGAGCCGGTGAGGTAGCCGAGGGACCGGAGCTTCTTCTCCTGCTCCGCGTCGATCGCGGACGGAGGCCGGAGCGCGGTCTTCCGCCGTTCCGCCTCGGCGACCATCGAGCGGAGCTCGGGCGGCTTGCGGGAGGCGAGGTTGTCTTTCTCCGCGGGATCCACGACGAGGTCGTAGAACTCGGGCGTGGGCGCCTCGATGTACTGGTGGCCGGCCGAGATGAGCGAACGGAGATCGCTCCAGCCGAGCCGGATCCGCGGGCTGTAGTTCTCGGCGAAGATCCGTCTCTCCGGCGCGGGCCTCCCCGAGGCGAGTGCGATGAGGGACGTCGTTCCGGGCCGCTCGGGGAATCCCGGGACGCCGAGCGCCTCGCCGATCGTCGGGAAGACGTCGGAGATCTGGACGGGAGTCTTCACGCTCGTGCCGGCCAGGGCGCCACCGGGGAGCTTGACGAGGAGCGGGACCTGGAGCGACTCGCGATAGAGGAAGATGCCGTGCTGCATCTCGCCGTGGTCACCGAGGCCTTCTCCGTGGTCGGAGAGGAACACGATGAGAGCCTTGTCGTAGAGGCCGGCCCTTCTGAGCTCGTCGAGGAACCCTCCCACGATCGCGTCGGAATACGCGACGGCCGCGTCGTACGGATCGGACGCGCGCGAGCGGTAGGGCTCGGGAGCCTCGCAGGGGGCGTGCGGCTCGTAGATGTGGAGGAACGCGAAGAGGGGGCCGGGCCCCGCGTGCCGCATCCAGCCGAGCAGAAGATCCGCGGTCTTCTCGCCGGGGCGCCGCACGAACTCCAGCATGCCGGTCCGCCGCTTCGACTCGACCTTGTCGTCCCAGAAGTCGAAGCCCCGCGCGATCCCGCTCTGCGAGTTCAGGACGATCGCGGAGACGGCCCCTCCCGTCGCATAACCGCCTTTCTTCAGCAGCTCGGCCAGGGTTGGAAGCGCCGGATCGAGGCGGTAGCCCGAGTTGTCGAGCACTCCGTGCGCGCCCGGCTCGAGGCCCGTGAAGAGAGAGACGTGCGACGGAAGCGTGAGGGGAATGTGCGAGTAAGCCCTCTCGAAGAGGATTGCGTCGCTCCGGAGCCGGTCGAGGGCAGGGGCCTCGAGCTTCCGGTATCCGTACATCGGGAGCCGGTCCGAGCGGAGCGTGTCGACCGAGATCAGGATGAGCGGCGCTTTCTCGTACCGGAGGCCGGCGGGAGCGCGCCTCCTTCCGCAGGACGGGACCACGGCGAGCAGGAGGATTCCGCCGAGAAGAGCTGCGCGGCGGGCCGGAGTGATCCGCATCTCGCTCGGGAGGATAGCGTCACCGTCGCTCGCGCAAAAAAAATGCCCTGGCCCGAAGGCCAGGGCATGAAAGAAACCTGAGAAAGAGGTTCTAGAACCGGGCTCCGAAGGTGAGGAGCCACTGCCTCGGGATCTGGAACGAAGGCTGCGAGCTCGAGCCGGAGACCGGCGCACCGAACGAGGGGCCCTTCTTCCAGTTCGCCCCCAGCGCCGCGCACTGGGCGGCCGTGTCGGTCTGCGGGCACTCGATCGGCGCCGTCGTGAACGGGTTGAAGCGGACGAGGCCGTTCGAGTTCGGGGTCGTGCCGGTGCCAACGAGGACGGACGTGTTGATGGCGCCCGTGTTGTTGACGAACGTCACGCCCTGGTTGTTGAGGAGGTTGAAGACCTGCGGCATGAGGAAGAGCTCGACCGGGCCGATCTTGCCCGCGATGTTGAGGGAGATGTCGGTCCGGTTGATCGTGTTCGTGCGATACGCGTCGCGCGACGTGAAGTAGTAGGACACCGTCGTCGGCGGGTTCAGGTAGCAGTTCGTCTGGGTCGACGAGGTGCACGCGAGGTTGGCGGGCACGTACGGATACGACCTGATGGAGCCGACCGCGCCGTAGGGCGTGCCGGTGTTGATGGACTGGAGGAGCCCCGGGGTGAGGGTGACCGGACCCGTCCTGAAGTCATAGCTTCCGTAGATGTTGACCCGGTGCCTCTGGTCCTGGGAGAGGTCGCCCTTCGGAGTGTTCCAGGACGACTGCACGTACTCGGGGTAGTTCAGCCCCTGGAAGGTCAGCGGTCCGCTGCCGGAGTTCTCGCCGACGAAGTTGCCGATCGTGTGCGACCACGTCCAGTTGGCCCCGACGTTCAGCGCGCCGGCCCGGTAGGCGAGGGACATGTTCATCGCCGTGTAGTTGCGCGTCGGGACGTTCGTGTTCACGTACAGCCCGAGGTCGTACTCGTTGCCGAGGGCGTCCGCCACGTGGCCGGTGCTCAGGTTGCGGTTGAGAGCGTAGAAGTCGGCGAACTCGCGGCGGATTCCGTCAATGCGGTAGGAGAAGTTGGCGCCGAGCGTGCCGCCGATTCCGATCGAGTACTCGTTCGCGTTCGGCGACTTGAGCGGGCTGATGATGACCTGGTTCACGCCCGGCAGGTTGATGACGTCAGCGCCGACGTTCGGGAACTGGTTCACGCCCGTGACGCCAAGGGCGCCGTACATCTGCGCGAGGACCTGCGCGGTCGGGGTGCACGTTCCACCCGGCTGGCCGCAGGTCGCGTTGATGGGGGCGCCGGCCCAGTAGTAGTAGTAGCTGGCGGGCGAGCCGGCGCTCGTGGCGCCGCTGCCGGCGATCCCTTCCTGGATCTGGCCGACGTAGCGGGCGTAGCTGCCCGTCACGCGGAACGTCCCGTCTCCCTTCGGGTCATACGAAGCCGCAAGGCGCGGGCTGAACTGGCTGTCGTCCGCGACGAGGTGCCCGGCCGCGTCCAGCGCGTGGTTCTTGTCCCAGCGGACGCCGAGGTTGAAGGACAGGTGGGTGCCGAGCTTCCAGTTGTCGTTGATGAAGACCGAGTTCGTCTCGAGATTGCTTCCCTGGCTCAGCGTCGGGATCGGAGCGTAGAGGAGGTACGTGCTGGAGTCGACGACCGGGTAGAGGTTGCCCCCGACCTGGGCGACGCCCGTGAAGTAGGCCAGCCAGCTGCTCCCGGACTGGTAGTTGTTCGACAGGCGCTTCGATTGGAAGTTCTGGTAGCCGACGGCGATGTTCATCGTGCCGATGCCCTCCGACGAGAGGAAGTACGTTCCCTTCGCGGAGATGTCCTGGTTGTCCCGCTTCTCAGGGCTGCAGACGCCGCAGAAGATCGGAGAGAAGAACTGGCCGTAGCCGTTCTGCTGGCTGAGGCCGGCGGTGCCCCCGATGAGCGACGTGTCGGTTCCGCCGGAGTTGATGAACGTGAACGTCTTCTTCGAGTACGACCCTTCGAGGAAGAAGTCGCTCGTGAGGACGCCGTTGTACTGGAACGTCAGAAGGTCCGACGGCGTCTGGCGGTTGTACATGACGTTCGTGTCGAGGACCGGGAACGTCGTGAAGTAGTAGTTATCCGAGTGGGTGGTCGTCCACGTGTAGTCAGCCGTCAACGTGTGGTTCGGGACCGGGCTGATCGTCAGCTTTCCCTCGTAGCGGTCGTTCAGGTTCCGCTGCGGGAAGGACTGCGTGGGCCCGCCCGGCGTGACTGCGGCGGTGGACGATGAGGTCTTCTGGTCGTTGTAGCGCACGGCGCCGAAGAACCAGATCGTGTCCTTCCAGATCGGCCCGCCGAGCGTGCCTTCGTAAGTGGGAATCCACTTGTCGAGGTACGTCGTCTTGATCGGGGTCTGCGCCTTGTTGGCGTCGTTGTTCTCGGTCATGCGGAAGGAGCCGCTGAACTCGTTTCCGCCGCGCTTCGTGACGGCGTTGACGACGCCGCCCGTGAAGCGGCCGTACTCGGCCGAGACGCCGGACGTCATCGTCGACGTCTCCTGGATGGCGTCCTCGATGTAGACGGCCGTCGGCGTGCCGCGGATGTTGTCCTGGATGTTGACGCCGTTGACGGTGAAGGTGCTGTCATACGACATGCCGCCCGCGACCGTGATCGCGCCGTTGGGTCCGTTCGTGTTGATTCCGGGGGTCAGGGAGACCGACGACTGGATGGTCCGCGCGACCGGGAGCTTGTCCAGGGTGTCCGCGGAGTACGTCGTGGTCGCCGCCGCTCCCTGGGAGACGGTCTCGCTCTGCGCCGAGACGGTCACGACGGTCGCGACGCCGGCCAGAGAAAGCTTGGCGCTGACGGCGATCGTCTGGCCCGACGAGACCTTCGCGGTCTTCGTCACGGCCTGGAAGCCGGAGAGATTCATCTTGACCGAGTAATCGCCCGGCGGGAGGAACGCGAACGTGTAGTCACCGTTGACGTTCGTCACGGTGGTGCGCGTGCCCTGGAGGGCCGGGGACGACGTCGTGACGGACACGCCCGGGAGAGGGGCGCCGTTCTCGTCGGTCACGGTGCCGTTGAGCGTTCCGGTCGGGATGCCCTGGGAGTAAGCCACGTTCGCCGCCAAACCGGCGACCGCGAGCGCGAGCACCATCAGTGTGCTCAGCCAGCGAGATTTCATCTGCATCTACCTCCTGAATTAATGAGAATCGGAAGAACTTCGTCGACGGTTTCCCGTAAACAAGGCTGGAGGGAATCGATTCGGGAATCCTCCTTTCCTGTGTGTCGTCTGAGTCGCATCAAGTCACTCTCGTTTTTTCTCTGCCGCCGCACTTTCCAAACGCGTTCCATCCGGCGCCTTGACGCCGGAGGCACGGTCCTGTGACCAAACCCACTTAAACGGGTGCAAAGCCGCTGCCGTCAAGGGACCGAAGCGTACTCAATCTAAGCCTTTGCAGTCAAAGGGGACGATTCGAGGCGGGCGATCTGAGCCCGGCCCTCGATCCAATTTGTTGGAGAACTATTCCGTAATCCGGTTTGTGAGCGCCAGGTGCTTGCCGTTGTTCTCTAGCCCGAGAACGCCCGCAGGTGTCGCGGACAGAGGGGGTTTGGCGAACCCGGCGAGCTGGTCCCGGTGGACCACCGCGACGACCTTTCGGGGCCCGTTCCACAGCGCCGCGAACGCTTCGTCCGACGGGAAGATCGCCTCCGTCCCGGCGTGGGACCGACCGAAGTCCAGCTCGCTCCAGCCGAGCGCCGAGATCGGCGTCGTCCGCGCGGCGTAGAACGGGAGCACCTCGAGGTAGTGGCCGCGCTGAACGAGAACCGCGTCGCCCGAGAGCGCGGCAAGCGCGGGCTCGACGACCGGCCACGGCGTGACCCATCGCGCCGCGCCGGGAAGAACGGCGAGAAGGAAGGCCGTGAACGCGAGCCACGGGGCGGCGACGAGGGGCGCCGCGTCCGCGCGCCCGGTCAGGCGCGGCGAGACGTTCAGGACGAAGCCGGCGAGAAGCGCAAAGAGCGCGCACGCTCCCGCGGCCGCCGCGCCGAAGCGGGCGAGAAAGCCGCTTCCAAACCCGTACGCCGCGCCCGCGACGAAAAGCGCGCCGAAGAGAACGGCCGTCACGACGCGCTCGGCCCGGAAGGCGGCCCCGCGAGCGCGGGCCCGTTCGATCCCGAGCGCGAGGAGGACGGCGAGCGCCGGCCAGATCGGGAGGACGTACGGGATCAGCTTGGAGCGCGAAACCGAGAAGAACGCGAAGACGAGGCCCGAGAACATCCAGAGGAACCCCTCCGTGGCGCGCGCTCTCCATCCGGCGCGCGAGAGGCCCGGCCAGGTCTCCTTCCAGCGCCCGAGGAACGCCGTCCAGGGCAGGAATCCGGCAATCAGGACCGGCACGAAGTAGACGAGCGGCCCTTCGCGCTTGTGTTCGGTCGTCGCGAAGCGCTCGAAGTGCTCGTGGACGAAGTAGAACTGGAGGAAGTCCGGGTGCCGCCGGGCCATCGCGACGTGCCACGGGACCGCGAGAAGAAGAAAGACGAGGAGCGGCCCGGGAGAGAACACGCGCGCGAGCGTCCGCCAGCGGCCGGTCCAGATCGCCCAGAAGACGATCGCTCCGCCCGGGAGGACGACGCCGATGAGCCCCTTCAGGAGGACGGCCGCCGCGGCCGCGACGTGGAACGCGTAGAGCGCGCGGCGCGCGCGCCGGCCGTCTCCCTCGGCGTCGGCTTCCGCGAACGTCGCGAACGCGAACGCGGCCCCCGACAGCGCGAGCGAGAGCATCGGGTCGATGATCGCGATCCGCGCGAGCGCGACGACGAGGAGCGACGACGCGAGGACGAGGCCCGCGAGGAGACCGGTGCGCGCCCCGTACCGTCTCCGCGCGAACGCGGCCGCGAGGAGGACCATCCCGGCGGCCGAGAGCTTGCCCGGGAGGCGGACCGCGACCTCCGTCGGCCCGAGGACGGCCATCGAGGCCGCGACGGACCAGTAGTAGAGCGGCGGCTTCTCGAAGTAGAGGACGCCGTTCAGGCGCGGCGTGATCCAGTCCCCGGTCGCGAGCATTTCGCGCGGGATCTCGCCGTAGCGGCCCTCGTCCGGCTCGAAGAGCGGCACGCGGCCCGGCTCGAGGACGAGGAGGAACGTCGCGAGGAGAAGGAGGACGAGAAGCGTCCGCTCTCCCGCGTCCTTCGGCAGCCGGAGCGTCATTTCCCGTCTCTCGTGTCCCGGAGCGCGAGCGGACCCTGGAACGTCCAGCGGCGCCCGGGCCTGTAGACGCCCGCGGCGCGGTCCGGCGCGTCGACCTGGAAGCGGCACGCGCCCCTCCAGTAGTCGTACGGCGCCTCGCGC